>Ga0255183_1000715_pt1 | contig 11939 bp, 12 predicted proteins | sample Atl_UVDOM_RepB_8_FD_183638 | JGI IMG/M metagenome (GOLD analysis project Ga0255183, IMG submission 183638) | Freshwater microbial communities from Altamaha River, Georgia, United States - Atl_UVDOM_RepB_8d | ecosystem: Environmental > Aquatic > Freshwater > River | place: USA: Georgia...
GTCCGAACGCCTCGCGCCAGGCTGTCACGCGGGCGCGCCCCGTGACGTCATCGGTCAGTCGCGCTCCCCAGGCGAGATAACAAACGTTCATCATGCTGTGCGCCGTGTACACGATAATCAGACTCCCGACCAGCCAAGCCAGCAAGGAAAACTGTCCTTCGACCGCGGGAGAAAACAGCATCACAAAACCGATCGCCAACAACACGGTGCCAAGCGCCATCAGCCAAGTCCAGCCTCGATGGCGAGGCTGCAGAAAATCGACCAGTTTTCCGATGAAGGGGTCCTGAACGGTATCAATCAGTCTGGCGAGAAAAAGGACGGCTCCCAACATGGCAATATCAACGCCCAGGGTATCGCCATAAAACTTGGGTGAGATGATGTAGACCGGCAGCATGGCCATCGCCAAAGGCAAGCCAAGCGCCCCGTACGCGGTCAACGCACGCGCATTCATCGACCTGTCGGCCCAAGCAACGCCTGGCGCAATGCCGGCTCGCTGGTGCGTGCATCCAGCCAGATGGCAAAAAAGGCACGCGCCAGCTCCTCATCCATCACGCCCGTCAGCTTGTCATTGTGAAAAAACGTAGCACCCTCACCCGGTCGATACACCCCGGTGATGGATTCGCCCTTTTTCACATCATCAATCACTTGCTCCAGGATGGCGCGCCAACCTGGACGCTGCTGGACTGGTGCACCCAACTTGGCCATCTCGTCCAATGATGCCTGCACAATCCTAGATTCCGGGATATCACGCTCGTAAGTGAGCCTGAGGGCAAAAGGTTGACCGGGATCGTACTTGCCATCTAAGGCCCAGAGCTGAGCCTGATAGATGGACCAGCCAAACCTGCTGAACTGACCCTGCCCAACCTGAGCACTGCCCGGCAGCAGCGTCTTCCATTCGTCTGCGTGACTGGTGGTCAAGAGCACAAAGGAAAATAGAAAGCCAACTAGTGTGCGTGCGAGAGTGTCCATTGTTTGACGTCCGTTCTGCGTTCACGAAAACCGGCCTCGCAATAGGCAAGGTACATGCGCCAAAGCCGGATGAAAGGATCATCGAATCCTTGACTGCGAACTGCCGAGATGTTGGCCTCGAACGCTTGTGACCAGCGATTGAGCGTCTCTGCATAATCAAAGCCAAAAGACAACACATTGGCGTACTTCAAGCCTGCCTCACTCGCACATTCCATGAACCGGGTGGGACTGGGTAGCATGCCGCCTGGAAAGATGTATTGCTGGATAAAGTCGGTACCGTTCGCGTACGCGTCAAAGTATGGATCTGCAATGTCGATCGTCTGGACCACAATCTTGCCACCTGGCTTGAGGCTGCGCGAGAGCATCGCAAAATAACCAGGCCAGTGCCTCAGGCCCACTGCCTCGAACATCTCGATGGACACCACGTGATCAAACTGCCCTGACACGTCACGATAGTCTTGCAAGCGCAACTCCACCAAGCCATCCAAGTGTTGGCGCTGCATCCGCTTTTGCGCAAACGCCAGCTGAGCGTCAGAGAGCGTGATCCCCACCACGTTGATGCCTCGCATGGCGGCACGCTCGGCAAAACCGCCCCACCCGCATCCCACTTCGAGGATGGTCTGACCTGGCTTTGCACCCAGCTCATCCAAAATGCGATCGTATTTGGCATCCTGTGCCTGCGTCAGGTCCTTTTTGTCATCTCCCTGAAACCAGGCAGACGAATAAGTCATCGAAGGGTCAAGCCAAAGCTGATAAAAATCATTGCCCAGATCATAGTGGCTGAGAATGTTGCGACGGCTGCCCTTGCGAGAGTTGTCCCTGAGCACCCAGTGAGTCAATCGCTTGACCAGCAAAGCCCACCATTGGCCATACACCGCTGCAGAGACCTGCTCGTTGCGCAATGCCATGATGAAAAGACTCAGCAGGTCTGGGGAGTCCAGCCAGCCAAGCCGCAAGCTTTCGGCAAACCCGATGTCTCCCTGGCGCAGGATTTTTCCAGCAGCCCGCCAGTCATGGATGCGCAACACGGCATGCAATCCATGTGAAGAGTCGCCAAGAACCATCGCAGACCCTTGAGGATCAACTAGGGTCAGCGAGCCAACCGTCATGCGGCCAAGCAAGTTGACCAGCATCCGCCCCGTCAAAGGGAGTCGGTCAACGCTTAGGTCAAGGCGGTATTCGTGTGAACTCATGGGTGCTCCCTCAAGTTGGAAGTAACTTCATGCTCAGGCAGTGCTGGACTGCGATGAAAAGTGGCGCCCTGTCGCCAGAGCTTGAATGCCTGCCAATGAATGCGTGCCATCACGCCAAACGTCATCATGGGCCGAGACAAGACAGCGCGCAGCAAGCTGGAAGTGGAAAAAGCCTGGCGCTTGGCGGTGATCGCCGTGCGAAGCGTTGGCGAGGGATCATCTGACGGATCATGAAAATCCACTGCCATTTTGATGGCTTGGTCGGTCTTGGTCATTTCGAACCGATACCCGCCACTCACAGGAAAAAAAGGGGAAACATGAAATACTTTGGTACAGGTCAAAACATGTCCTGGACGAATTTCACCCATGCCGTCCGCAGTCAGCACGTACTGATGACGTTGGCCGAAGGTGTTGTTCACCTCGGCCAACAAGACGCGCAATACACCAGCGCGATCATGGATAAACCAAAAGCTGACGGGGTTAAAGACATAGCCGAACATCCGCGGGAAGCATTGCAGCCACACCTCGCCAGTCTCGATTTCCACACCAACGGACTGCAAGCTTGCATGCATCCAGTCCATCAGGTTTGAGCCATCTCGATGGCCATGGTCTCGGGAAGAAAAACTGACTGGCCGCCGCTTGTCTATGCCAAACAACCAGCTGTTGTGCTGCTCAAGATCAGCCAGCCGATCCATGCGCAAGCGCAAACAAAACACCCGGTAGATGAACCGATGCACAAACGGACGCAGTCTGGCGTGCATCACCACGGAAGGGCAAAGTTCAAGGACAGCGGGCTTAGTCATACACCGCACTCCAAGGTGGGCTGATGCCCATGTCACGCACCACCCGCAAAGCTGACTTCAATCCGTCCTCGTGAAATCCGTAGCCTGCCCATGCACCACAGAACCATGTTCTGCGCACACCTTGAATGTTCGCGAGCTGTTGCTGGGATTGCATGGCAGGCACATCCATGACCGGATGCTCGTAGTCAAACGTCTGAATCACTTGGGCAGGGTCAGGACGACGATGAGGGTTGAGGGTCACGATCACAGGCGTTTTGAATGGTAGCGGCTGGAGCTTGTTGAGCAAATAGCTAACCGCAACCGGCCGCTGGCCCGACAGCCCGGTGCTGGAAAGATAGTTCCAGGCTGACCAGATTTTTTCGCGACGGGGCAACAGCGCACGGTCGGTGTGGAGGATCGCTTCATTGGGTTGGCAACGGAATCCACCCAACACCTGTTTTTCATCTTCGTGCGCATCGATGAGGGAAAGCGAAGTGGGAGCATGACAGGCCATCACCACTGCATCAAAGGACTCTGTGCCAGAAGCGGATACGATCTCGACCGACTGGGCGTGCCGCCTGACACGGTGAACGGGACAATGGAGCCGCGCATCCCGGATCTTTTCCAGCATGGCGCGCACATAGGTTCTGGAGCCATTCAGAACGGTTTTCCATTGCGGTCGGTTTTCAATCTGAAGCAGACGGTGGTTCAGGCAAAAGGCCAGAAAGGTATGGGCAGGAAAGCCCATGATGTCTTTGACCGACGAAGACCAGATCGCTGCGGCCATCGGCAACAGATACCAGTGCTGCATGGCTTGTCCGTAGCCTTCACGACTGAGCAGATCACTGAGCGTCACCGCTGTATCGCGCGTCTGACTCAAATACTCAGATGCATATTTGTTGAATCGAACGATATCCTTGAGCATCCCAAGAAAGGCTGGCCGCAGCAGGTTGCTTCGCTGAGCGAAAACCGTATCCAGGTTGGTGCCTGCCCACTCAATGTCAGGCTCATCGATCGACACGCCGAATGACATGTCACTGGCATGAACGGCCACCCCCAGCGTGCGAAACAACTCGATCAAGTTAGGATAAGTGAGGTCGTTATGCACCAAAAAACCAGTATCAACAGGGTAAGTCATGCCTTCCAGGGTCACATCCACAGTGTTGGAGTGTCCACCAAAGTAAGACCCAGACTCATAGAGGGTCACTTGATGCTGGCCAGACAACAGCCAAGCGGCTGACAGCCCCGCGATGCCGGATCCCACCACGGCAATACGCGACCCGCTTGTGGGCATTGACAATGAATTTGTCATGCCTGTTCTGCCACTGGCTTAGCTTGCGGACCGCCCAACAGCGCAACCCGCAAGCTGGGGCTTCGGGTATGTTCATCTAGCCATATTGCGCCAAAGGCATCTGCAAACGCATCACTTTTGACTTGACCCAAACGCTGATGCCCAGAGAAAAAAGTCACGCCCTCCCCTGGCTCAAACACACCAACCAGCCGGTCTCCCAAGCCCACATCGGGGATGAATTCATTCAGTGTGTTGCCCCAGTCCAGCGACTCTTTCTCAAAGCTTGGGCGCAGGCGAATCATTTCCTCAACTGAAGTTTGCACAATTTGCTGGGCGGATAGATTGCGCATATAGAGCAAATCCAATGCGTAAGGGTGTTGGCCATCCATTGGCCCGGATTGAAACAGCGACGCACGATAAAAGCGAAAGACGCTCCAGGAAAACACACCGCTGCCTGTCAAGGACCAAGAAAGTGGGAACATCTGGGTGACACATTCAGGCAAGCTTGCGGGTGTGGTGGTCATGTTGCGTAGGCCAAGTTGAGGGTTTCGATCGTCAAATTCGCAAGTTCCGTGCATAATCTAGACTTTTCAGGCCAAAGAAAGACCAGAAAGTACGCAATGCACTACTCCGTGTAAAATGTGACTAGTTAGTAATTTTATGAACCAATTAGAAATTAAATCGGAAGTAATAGCAAGCCCATGAATGCCCTTACGGCAAAAAAATTGACATTCAAGCAGCAACAGATGAAATTCCGGGAAAATGCCATCCTGGATGCTGTGAATCGCTTGCTGGCTCAAAAAGGCTTTGACCTGATGACGATGGATGAGGTCGCAGCTGACGTTGGCATTGCCAAAGCCAGCCTATACAAGCACTTTCAGTCCAAGGAGGAGCTCGCTGCCGCCTCGATGACCAGGCTGGTCAGCGAGGCGCTGGCCTACGTTGAAGGACTGCCGGCTTCCATGCCCCCGTTGGACCAACTGAAGTCTCTTGTACGCTGGGCGATCACGACCCACCTCTCCGGCACCATGCCGCTTCTGCCCTCCACCCGCTCCAATATCCAACAGGCTCTGACCACCTATCCACCCTACCTGGATCGGGTTCGCCAACTCACAGAACGGCTTGGCAGCCTGATACAGGCGGCTCAGGACGAAGGTACCCTATCCCCATCCCTGCCCGCCGAGGTGATCCTCTACACGGTATACGCACGCTCATGCGATCCTGTGGCCGACTTCCTTAAAATTGGGGGTGCATTTTCAGACGCTGACATTGTTGACCTCCTGATCCATACCTGCTTTGAAGGTCTGAAGTAACATCTGCCTCTTTTCAAAGCGGATGTGTGGTGATGTGGTTTAAAAATCTTAAGGTATTCCGGCTGAATCCTGACTGGAGCTGCTCAGCAGATTCGCTGGCAGCCTCTCTGGCTAGCGAGCAATTTTCTCCTGCGGATTCTCATGCTGCGGTTGCCAGCGGCTGGGTTGCACCGGCCCCGCATGACGAAAGATTGGCCTATGCGGTCACGGGCCAGATGCTCTGCAGCTTTAGGTCGGAAAAAAAATTATTGCCCGCCTCCGTGATCAATCAGTTTGTCAAGGCCCGCGCTCAGGAGCTTGAGGAGCAGCAAGGGTTCAAGCCTGGTCGCAAGCAAATGCGTGACCTAAAACTTGAGGTCACCGAATCCCTGTTGCCCCGCGCATTCAGCATCCAGCGAGACACCAGAGTCTGGTTGGATCCGGTACACCACTGGCTCGTCATCGACACGGCGTCTTCAGCCAAGGCAGAGGAGATTCTCACAGCGTTGGGCAAGGTACTTTATCCCTTCCCGGTTGAGCCTCTGCAGGTCAAGACTAGCCCTGCCACCGCGATGACCGAGTGGGTGCTTCAAGGCCAAGGGCCAGCCTTGCTGAGCATCGATCAGGACGCCGAGCTCAAGTCAGGGAACGACCAGGGTGGAGCCATCCGGTATGTCAAGCACTCATTGGACCTCGAGGAGGTACAAAAACATGTCCGTGCCGGCAAGCAATGCACCAGGCTGGCACTGACATTTCAGGACCGCGTCTCCTTTGTCTTGAACGATCAGCTCGACTTCAAGCGCGTCCAACCACTGGATATCCTGGATCAAGCTGACCAGGAAATAAGCCGCGACGACACAGAAACATTTGACAGTGACTTTGCGCTCATGTGTGCCGAATGTCAGCAGCTGCTAAGTTATATGGCCAGCGAGCTCGAAGAAATCCACAACCGCTAAACATCCGACAAAAGGAGTCGCATGACATGGACCTGCAAATAGAAAGCCTGCACCGACGAGACATCCCGGATGGCGTGGTGCTGGACATCACTGCCGGTGATCTGCAGGTCCAAGCCTATCTTGTGATTGCACCGGCGGATCTGGAGATGGTGTCACGGATTGTGCCCACAGAGATCTTTGAGCAGCGGATACCGGTCCATGTCAGCAGCGTGGACACCATGTCTGACGTCACGGAGCAAGTGGTGCAGATTCTGGAAAACATGCAGCCTGGCGATGTTGTGGTGTATCTTTGCGCAGACCTGACTTCCTACGCCCAGGCACTGAAAGTCTTGGGTTGGCAGCACAGCCATGGTTGACCTTTGCGTTTGACGACAACCATCAAGGCTTTTGACGGGTCACGAACAAATCCCAGCTTGCAACAAACAAGGCTGCAACCAAGGGGCCAATCACAAATCCGGACAGCCCAAATACCGAAATGCCACCCAGCGTGGAAACCAGCACCAGATAGTCGGGCATCCTTGTGTCCTTACCTACTAGAATCGGCCGCAACAAATTATCTACCGTACCAATCACCAGTGCGCCAAATGCGATCAACACGATCCCCTTGAGCATGGCGCCAGTCAACAACAGATATGCCGCGACGGGCACCCAAACCAAAGCCGAGCCAACGGCTGGCAAGAGTGACAAAAAGGCCATCACTGTGCCCCAGAGCAGCGCGGACGGCAATCCCAACAGCCAAAAAATCAATCCGCCCAACACGCCTTGCGTGATTGCCACGACGATATTGCCCTTGACGGTAGCGCGCACCACCGTGGTGAGTTTTTGCAGCAAATGCTGTTTGGTTTGCGAATCAAGCGGGATAGCACGCTTGACCATGCCTGCAATCCTGACGCCATCTCGAAACATGAAAAACAACATGTACAGCATCACACCAAAGCTGACTAAAAAGCCCGCCGTGATCTGTCCGAAATTCAGTGCACCGGTCGCCCAGAACTGAAATGCCTTGAGGGCAAGCTGGGATATTTTTTGTCTCAACACAGCTTGATCTGCCAAACCGACAGACTCCATGTAGACGTAAGCCTGCTTGGGCAACGCCTGGAGAAACCGATCAATGATCTGATTGATATTGATCTGTCCAGACTGAACCGACTGATAAAAATTGGAAAGTTCTGACGCAATAGAGAGCGCAAGAAGCGAAATCGGCAACACCACCATCACCATGACCAACAGCAAGGTGATCATCGCAGCCAAATGATGACGGCCAGCCAGCCAAGCCACCATATTTCGCTGCAAAGGGTGAAAAAGCAGTGCCAGCACAACTGACCAGAATACCGCACCCCAAAACGGTTCAATCACCCACAAAAAAGCCAGCGACACGATTGTCAGAAAGAGGACAAACGATTTGTTGAATGAGGGAGTCACTTGCATGCCGATTCCTATTTAGCCCTCTTGCTCCCTTGACACAATGGCCAAGCTCAGGCCAATAGGTGAGGCTGACACTACGAGGCTGAGTCGCAAACGTTGCAGTGAATCGTCACCAGTGTCAAGTTTGGTGTTGCACCCGCTTGACTCTACCTGTTGCAATGAGGGCAACGACACCCACTGCCATCACCAGAAGCGAGATGTGGACTGCCCCTTGGCTCGCCGCATAGGTCACGCTCGAGTAAGTCAGGTAGGCACACGTCAGGCAAAACACAATTGGTGTCAGCGGGTATAAGGGTACGCTGAATGGCCGATCCGCATCGGGATCCTTGCGGCGCATGATAAACAGTGAAATCCCGACCAGCATCAGAAAAAACCAGAACACTGGCGCAGTGAACTCCACCATGACGCCAAACCCATCGCTATACATCGTTCCCAATCCTACCAGGGCCAGGCTGATCAGGGACTGCACCAGATAGGCCGGAATGGGGGAGCCGCGGGAAACTTGCCAATGCCCCATGAACCGGAGTGCTGGCCAGTCTCGTCCCAACGCGAAGTTGGTGCGCGCCCCCACAATCATGGTGGCGTTGATGCTGGTCAGGGCCGCCATGGCAACGAAAACACCCAGAGCTCGCTCACCCCAAGGGCCAAAGGCCTTGCCCATCAAATCCGAGGCAATCGCCTTGCTTTCTGCCAGCCCTTTGAGGCCTAGGCCGTTGACCATTGCCATGTTCACGACAACATAGATCACCGTCAGGATGGCGATGCTGATCACGATCACCGGGACAATGGCTTTTTTGCCACCCTTGACCTCGGAGGAAATGTAGGCCGATTCGTTCCAGCCACCATACGTCAACAACACAAACACCATCGCCAGACCGAACATGCCCAAGCTTGGTGTCGTGGAGAACCAGGAGGGTGAAGCATCAGCGTCTCCCCCCACCATGAATCCTGCTACTGCGACAAATACGAGTCCAAGAACCTCGACCAAGGTCAAGAGTGTTTGAACCCATGCTGTGGCGGAAATGCCTATCAGGTTGACCACCGTCAAGGCAATCACGATGAAAAACGCCCAGATAGCAGTCGAATGCATGCCAAAGCTGTAAACCTTGGACATGTAATCACCAAAGACAAAAGCCAGCAAGGCGATGGAACCCGTGTTGATGACGGTTGCCTTGGCCCATGCATACAGAAAGGAGACATTTCGCCCAAACGCCCTGCCCAAAAAGTGATAGTCACCACCAGCATGAGGATAGGTGGTGGCCAACTCGGCATAGCAAAGCGCACCTGCCAGTGAAATGAGTCCACCCAGCACCCACGCCACCATCAGCCACCCGACATCTCCGGTGACACCAGCAACCATGGAAGGGGTTTTGAAAATGCCGGCACCAATGACAATGCCAACAATAATGGCGACAGCACTGAATGCGCCCAGCCGGCGAGCTGGCTCGCCGGCAGCGTGGGTGGATGAATTCATCTGGAAGGTTTGTCCGTGGTCTTGTGCGATTACATGCGCTTGGCAGTCACATCACCAATCGGCATGTTTTCCAACATCTTGCCGGACATCTCGTTGCCATTGACATTCACATCAATGACGCGATGCTGGCCTGAGTGATCCAAATAACGGAAGGAAAAGCGCGGTCCAACCAGCTTAGGACTCATGATAGGCTGGGACTTGCCATCGATCAGCAGCGTGCCACCCACGTTCTGGTATTTCTGGCTTAGGTTGAGCTCGACGTTGGAGGCTCCCTCGATGCCACTCAACCTCCAGCGACCACTCACGTTGGCGGGCACGACCCAATAATACGCTTGTGCGTATTCGCCACCAATTTTCTCATCGGGCTCCCAGTCTCCCATGTTGAAGGAGTTGGAGACCACGCGCGTGCCAGGTGCCATTTTAAGAATGGTCGGCCGCAAGCGAAGGTTCAGGTCGGGCAACAGGTAAAGCGTGACGACGTTCGCCTTGGAAAAGTCTTCAACAAAAATATCACCATTGATGATCTTGACCTTGTTGGCGACACCAGCCCGCTGGGCGTTGCGGCGCGCCAGCTCAGCCATGTCCTTGTTGTACTCAATGCCAACCGCGTTGGCACCATACTTTTGCGCAGCTGCAATCGCGATCTTGCCATCTCCTGCACCAAGATCGTATACCAGGTCAGTCGGCTTGATTTGAGCCGTTGCCAGCATTTTCTCCACCACGGCATCATTGGTCGGCACCCAGATCACGTCCTTGCCACTCTGGCCCACCGTGGGCTGAAACTTGTCATCACCAAGACCGCTTCGATCCTGGGCGTAGACAGTTTGAAAAGTAAGGCCCGCCATCAAAGCGGCAACGGGAAACAAGTGGCGAAGCTTCATGTGCTTATCCTTGGTTTGGAAGTTGACTCAGACTGAAATCGAGCTGAATTTAGCATTCGCAAGATAATTTGCAAACAGATCAGTGTCTTTGCAGCAAATTTGTACCATTTGGGCAGCAAACATTCCTCAACCAAATAGCAAAAAAGGCCGTGCAAGGCGTTGCACGGCCGTGGCGTGACTCAAAAGACAAGGCCCTAGGTTCTGCCCATTTCCGATGATCTTATTGCGGCTGAAAACCACTGTCCTTGGCCGCTTTTTTGTAGCGCTCGATATCCTGTAGCTGAAACTTGCGCAGCTCATCCGGACCCAGCGCCATGACCTCAGCATCTGTTTTGGTGATGAAGGCCTGTGACTCAGGATCTGCTAACGCTTTTTTCATGGCATCGGCTAACACCTTGGTGACGTTGTCAGGCGTTTGTGAGTTGACCCAAAAGGCAGTCCAGCTGTAGTGCACTGCCTCGGGATAGCCACTTTCCTTGAGGGTGGGCACATTGGGCATGTTGGGATGGCGGTTTTCACCCGTCACGGCAACGATGCGATATTTGCCACCGTTGTGCATGTTGACTGATCCGGTGGAGTCAATCACAGCCAGATCAATCTGTCCGCCGATCAGGTCTGTCACTGTCTGACCGGATCCCTTGTACATGATGTTCTGAACGTTTGACTTGGCCTTGGACGTAAACTGCGCACCCGCCAGCTGATAGCCGGTGGAGTAGACGCCGATGTTCATGGGCTTGGCGTCCTTGCCTCTTTTTTCCAGGTCGGCAACAGTCTTGATCGGCGAGTCCTTGTTCACGGCAAACACGGCCATCGACTTGGTGATGCCAGAGACAGGTCGCAAATCCTTCACTGGATCGTAGGGCAGATTTTTGACTGTCACGGTGTTGGCAGCAAGGGGTGAATTGCTGCCCATCAACATGGTGTAGCCATCGGCAGGTTCAGTCTTCAGAATATTGACAGCAATGGCACCGCCAGCGCCTGGCTTGTTTTCCACGATGACAGGCTGACCGAGAATGTCGGAAATCTTTTTCCCAAAATACCTCGCATAGGTGTCTGCACCACTACCCGCACCAAACGGCACAATGATCTTGATGGGCTTGTTGGGAAAGTTGCTCGTCTGAGCCATCACCAGGTTAGTAGCTCCCAGTGCGAGCACCATGCCGGTCGCAACGAGCACTTGACGTCGAAACTTGCTTTGAGTCATTCAGGTCTCCCGATATGTATTTGTTTTAAGTCAAACAATGATAAGTCAATATTCACACAAGCTGTATTCGGGTTATCTTGAATATCATTATGCTTTTTAATAAAATGTCATAACATCCACTATGACACCATCAGATTCAAGGCAATCCACCATGATGTTGCAATGCCCCCACTGCCAAAAACTCAATCGCGTGCCTGAAGACCGTTTGCACGAACAACCAAGCTGCGGCGCGTGCGGACAGTCGCTGACGGATGGTGTTCATGCTCTTGACGAAACAAGCTTGACGTCTTTGATGGCGTCAGCCAAGCTCCCTGTCATCGTGGACTTTTGGGCACCGTGGTGCGGACCGTGCAAGATGTTTGCACCGACCTTTGCCGAAGCGGCTCGCAAGCACGGTGGCAAGGTTCTCTTTGCCAAAGTTGACACAGAGGCGCACCAAAGCCTTGGTGCCCGTTTCAACATTCGCTCCATT
>Ga0255183_1000717_pt1 | contig 11894 bp, 12 predicted proteins | sample Atl_UVDOM_RepB_8_FD_183638 | JGI IMG/M metagenome (GOLD analysis project Ga0255183, IMG submission 183638) | Freshwater microbial communities from Altamaha River, Georgia, United States - Atl_UVDOM_RepB_8d | ecosystem: Environmental > Aquatic > Freshwater > River | place: USA: Georgia...
GATTGATCGAGCCGTTGTTGTCAGATCCAGAGGTCCATGAAATCATGGTGAATCGTTTTGATCAAGTCTTTGTTGAACGTCATGGGCTCCTGCTTCCCCATCCTTTGCGTTTCAGCTCGGAATCAACGCTTCGAACAGTGATAGATAGAATGTTGCAAAGTGCGGGTAAACGGGTGGATGAGGGTTCGCCAATGGCCGATGCGAGGCTTGCCGATGGATCCAGAGTCAATGCGGTGGTCCCCCCCATTGCATTGCATGGTGCATCTCTGACCATCAGAAAATTTCCAGAACGGCGAATATCCCTCGAAGGCATGGTGAAGCAACAGGCAATGAGCCAAGAAACCTGCGATGACTTGAAACAGGCCGTTCTGAACAAAAAATCCATCTTGATCAGTGGTGGAACAGGAACTGGTAAAACAACCTTGCTCAATGCATTGATGTCAGCGATTCCGCTGACAGAGCGTCTCATCACGATTGAGGATGCCGCTGAATTGAGATTGCCTGTGACAACAAATCACGTCTCGCTTGAGGCCAGGCCCTCCAACGCTGAGGGTCAGGGGCAAATCACCATACGGGACCTAGTGAGAAACGCATTACGGATGAGACCGGATCGCATTGTGGTTGGTGAATGCAGGGGGCCAGAAGCCTTGGACATGTTGTCAGCGATGAATACAGGTCATGAGGGATCTATGGCAACGCTACATGCCAACAGCCCGCGTGATGCCATTTCCCGCCTGGAGACTCTCGTGTTGATGGGGCAGAATGGATTGCCCTCAGCCGCCATCAGAGAACAAATAGCGTCTGCCATCGATTTGATCGTTCAACTGAAAAGAATGCGGTCTGGCAGGAGGGTGGTCAGCGCGATCGCCTGCATCACCGGGATTGAGTCTGGCATGTTGCAGTTGCAAACCATGTTTGAACATACAGGCTGTGACTGAGGGATGATCAAATTCGACCTGTCATTGCTATCCTCGATCATGATTGGCTGCTTTTCATTGTCTTTGTTTTGGGTTTGCCAGTCTGCGATGGAAAGCGGCTCAAAAAAATACCGTTCCACTTTCGAGCAGCAAACCAATGCAGGATTAAGCGACTTGTTTGTTTTCATCGATCCTGCTGCGCTGTGGGCGCCTTTGATTCTGATAGCTGTCAGCGGTTCAGCCCTTGCATACATGCTGTTGAAAAATATTTTTCTTGGTGCAATGATTTTTTTACTGTTTCTTCTGACCCCACGCCATTTGATCAAGCGGGCAAAAAGGTCAAGGTTGCTGGCTTTTGATCAACAACTCCCAGAAGCCTGCACGAGGATATCAACATCTCTGAAATCTGGCATGGCAATGATGGAGTCAATCAAAGTGCTTGTCAGTACCTCACATGCACCTATGTCACAAGAGCTCAGTCTTGTCCTTCGTGAAAATCGGGCGGGCATCCCATTAGACAAATCTTTACAAAATTTGCAATGCCGTATGCCCACCGAGAACTGTCGAATCATGACGGCAGCTCTCATTCTTTCCTTGAGATCTGGTGGCGCCGTGGCAAACTTGTTGGATCAGGTCGGGCAAACCATTCGGCAACGCTTGCACCTGGCACGAAAGCTGCGCATGATGACTTCACAGGGAAAAATGCAGGCTTGGTGCATTGGGCTACTACCTATTCTCATGCTGATTGTGCTTTCGAACATAGACCCCGAAATCAGCGGAAATATGCTCAACGATGATCTTGGAAGAGGCTATTTGGCTGTCTTGGTCTTGCTGGAGATGGCTGGATGCTTGTTGCTGAGAAAAATACTTCATCCTCGGTTTTGAAATGATTTCAATGCGCTTTTCAATTTTGACGGCGCATCCGTTTTGAATGTTGATGGTTTCTCCATGATGCGATGGTTTGCCCTTTGCTGTGTCTGCTTGTCTACGTTTTTCATCACTCTTTTTTTATCAAAATCTTCAGGAAAGGGGTTTTTTAAAAATCGCAGTGTAATGTGCTTCTTTCCCTTGCTGACTCCCCTCTATCCCTTGATTGCCTGGCTTGGACAAGCGATTTATCCCGCCATGTCTTGGTCTCGGCAGGACAACTTCAAATTGCTGTTACATCGATCAGGATATTATTCTGTGCCTGTGGAGGTTTTTTTTGCTGCACAGATTGTTAGCGGAACCATGGCCTCGATGTTCCTGATCTGCCTGCTGTTTTATCTGCGCGTGGGTGTTGGAGCGGCTTGGATGGTAGCGATCGTCATCGCTTGGATGACTGGTTTTATGACACCTGCAAGGCGATTGCGCACTCAGTTGAATCGCTACCGGGATGAGATCAATCGTCAATGGCCGGACTTCATGGACTTGCTGGTCATCTGCCTATGCGCGGGGATGGGATTTGATTCAGCCTTGCGCATGACAGTGGACAGTTTGCCTCGAGGAGCTGTCAAGCAGGAGTGGGAGAGATATGATAATGACATGCGCACAGGACTGACCAAGCAAGACGCACTGCAAGCAATGGCAAACAGAGTGGAAATCAAGCCTGTGATGCAATTTGTTTCCTCTGTGTCATTCAGCGAGAAATGTGGTTCAAGCTTGGTCAAACAATTGCAGCTGCAGTCATCGCAATTCAGAGCTGATCAGGCAATCATCACGGAAGAACAAGCACTCAAGGCACCTGTCAAGATGCTGCTGCCGTTATCGCTCTGTTTTTTTCCATGCACCTTTTTGGTGATCAGCTATCCCATCGTCAAGCAACTGCTGGGTACATCATGATGGACCATCCGCAGGTGACAATGCATCTCAAGATTGTGATGGCACAAACTTTTTTCAAAAGACTGAAAGGGTGGACGGGCATCCGTCCCATCCCAGGCAATACGTGGCTGTGGTTGAAGCCATGCAGCAGCATTCACACCTTAAGCATGCGAGAGTCGCTCAGCCTGGTTTATCTGGACCCCTTGAACCGTGTCTGTGAAGTCGTCCCAGAAATCAAGCCAGGCCGATTGCATGCCTGCAGGCTTGCTGCATCCGTCCTTGAGTCGGCATGCCTTGAGCCAGAGGTGCTGAGCAGGGTTATTCCGACTCTGGAGATGGAGGTTCAGCAGCTATTGAGGACTCAAACACGCTGACGTAAGTAGGGTAAAAGCTACAGTACAGCACGCTGCCAATCCCAATGTTGATTGGAATCTGAAGGGTGGCGGCCGTCTTGACGCTGAGCCCCAAGGAAACGAGCAGTCCTGTTCCCAGGTCTACAAGCAAGAAAATGGCCACCCAGGAGGCACCGTAAACCATGAAGGCCCATTTGTTTCGCCAGCATGCGATGGCACTGTATAGAAGCGACTGAATCAGGCCCCTTTGGTGCCACCCAATCAGCGCAGGGCAGTACCAGAAAAAGGCTGCCACAATTAGATAGAGTAATCCGAACAGCATCATGGGCTCTTGTACAGCATCCAGCAACGGCATCAGGTCATTCGCAGAACTCATGGACTGAATCGCCTCTGACACTTGGCCTGAAAAGGGCAAAAATGCCAACAAACCAGCGAAAAGATTAGCTGCCATATACAGAGTCCCAGCAACAATCAGACGCTTGAAAATGCTTTTTTGCTGCAGTGGTTGCATCCACATGCCAGCTGAGAGTGTTTTGCCAGCTGATACATGCCTGCATGCTGAAAGGGTGACAAAACTGATTGCGGGCATCAGCACAATGAAAATGATTGGGCCAATGGGCGGGATCATGGTCGACACCATCAACAAAAAGCTGATGAACATTGCCCAGGTAAACAAAGCCAGTGGCTGCAGGCGGAAAATCTGCCATCCATCTTTGATCCATCGGATGCCACTTGAGGCGGAAAGGCTAGCTGCTTGCATGTTTTAAGGTAACTCAGGAATGGGGCTGTGGGTGCGAAGCGTCAACACCCGCTCGAAGTGAGTGGGATCGTGAGGCTTGAGCGTTTGGGCTGGCCGGGGCAAATAAAAGTCATAAAGCCTCGAGATCCAGAAGCGAAGGGCTGCGCCCTTGAGCATTTGCGGCCAGCATGCACGCTCGGCATCTTGAAATGGCCTGACACTGGCATATGCACTCAACCAGGCATGAACCAGCTCGGGGATGAACTTGCCAGTGGCGCGTTCAATGCACCAGTCGTTGATGCTGACTGCAACGTCAAACAGCCACGCGTCACATCCGGCAAAGTAGAAATCGATGATGCCCCCTATGTGGGGATGATCATGCGTGCCGTCAAACAGCACGTTGTCACGAAACAGATCACAGTGGGAAGGCCCCACGGGAAGTGCCCTCCATACCTCTTGGCTGCTTGCCTGGACCTGTTCATCCAGTGTGCTTTGCAGCAAGACTGCCTGTTGCGCGGTGAGGAAGGGTTTGACCATTGGCGCTGTCCTGAGCCACCACTCCAGCCCACGCAAATTTGGCTGAACAATCGCAAAATCCAGGCCTGCGAGGTGGGCGCGCGCCAGCGTTTCTCCAGCCAATGCGCAGTGCATCCGATTAGGAGAAGGCTCATACCCCCCTGGCAACCGGGATACGATCGAAGCGGGCTTGTCTAGCAAGCGGGAGATTCTCGTGCCATCTACACGGGTCTGAGGCTGTGGAACCGGTACACCCCGGCTGGCCAGATGATGCATGAGCTCGATGTAAAACGGCAATTGCTCAAAGCTCAGCACTTCAAAAATGGTTAATACGTACTCACCTTGGGTAGTCGTCAGAAAATAATTGGTGTTTTCAATGCCCGCAGCTATGCCCCTGAGAGAAACCAGTTCACCAATGGAATAGTCGTTCAGCAAGGAACGAGCGCTGTCATCGCTGACGATCGTAAAAACGGCCATGTTTTTCTGGGTTGGTGTTGGTTTGGTGGTGCAGCGAAACAAAATCTGGTTGAACGGGCATAGACAAGCTTTCGATTTTAGCAAGCCTTCCGCACCAAGGCTCCGCTAAAATGCCGCAGCGTAACAAAGGCGTGAAAACCATCTTGCCTAATTTGGTGTTTGTATTCCCCTTCCGACCCCTTGAATCCTCCAACGATGACTGCAAGATCAGCCTCACCCCCAACACCACATCTCGGTTGGAAGCTATCCGTAGCGCCGATGATCGATGTGACGGACCGGCACAGCCGCTTCTTTCATCGACTCTTGTCACCTCACGCCAGGCTTTATACCGAAATGGTCACCACGCGTGCGCTCATGTATGGTTCGGTTGGCCGACACTTGGATTTCAATGATGAGGAGCATCCCGTTGCATTGCAGCTTGGCGGCAGTGACCCATTTGAGCTTGCTCATTGTGCCAAGCTGGGGGAAAGGTGGGGGTATGACGAGATCAACCTGAATTGCGGTTGTCCCTCTGAGCGTGTTCAGAAGGGGGCTTTCGGTGCCTGCCTGATGGCTGATCCCAAGCTGGTTGCCGAGTGCCTGATCGCCATGCAAGAGGCAGTGACTATTCCAGTCACGGTCAAGCATCGGCTGGGAATAGATGACCATGACTCCTATGCATTCGTTCAAGATTTTGTCGGCACACTTTATGAGGCTGGATGTCGTGTCTTTATTGTTCATGCCCGAAACGCCATCCTCAAAGGTCTGTCACCCAAAGACAACAGGGAAATACCTCCGCTTCGCTATGACGATGCCGCCAGGCTGAAAAATGATTTTCCAGAAGCCATTGTTGTACTCAATGGCGGATTGACGAGCTTGGAAGACTGCGAAGCCCAAATCGGGCGGTTTGATGGATGCATGTTGGGACGGGCAGCTTGGCATGACCCAAGGGTCTTGTCGCGGATCAGTCAGTCCTGGTGGCCCGAAAACGGATACGTCGAAGATGATCTCATCATTGAGGCCATGACTGGATATGCCGAGCGTCAAATGCAAAAAGGCGTACCACTGCGGGTCATTGTCAGGCCGTTGTTGGGCATGTTCAGTGGCTGGCGAGGAGCCAGAATCTGGCGGCAAAACATGTCGGATGCCAGATGGCTAGACGGTTCACAAGCGGAGGTGATCCGTGAATGCTGGATCGAACTGAAAAAACAAAATGCTGGTAGGCTAGACATCCCAGTCATGACATCAACAACTTAACTTGCTGTTCTATCCTCGGGCCAGTCCCTGATATAAGCCTTCAGCATATTATTCTCAAATTGTTGCGCCGCAACAATCGCCTGAGCCATGTCATAAAACGAAATCACCCCCAACAAAACCGTGCTATCCATGACGGGGATGTAGCGAGCATGCTTGTCGAGCATCAGGCGCTGCACTTCATCAGCACTGGTGTTGGGCGTGACGCTAACAGGTGCATCGTCCATGATGGCGCGAATCGTTGTTTGTCCAACGCTGCCACTGGTGTGGTCCAGATGGCGCAGGATCTCTCGGAACGTGAGCATTCCAACGAGGGTGCCATGCTCCATGATCACAAGCGATCCTATGTCATGCAGGCTCATGGTTTCAATGGCATGCTGCACAGGCATGTCAGGCGTCGCTGTGTAAAGCGTGTTTCCCTTGACTCTGAGAATTTCACTGACTTTAAGCATGATGTGCCTCGTCATTTCTAGGTGGGATCGGACTATCGGCCATGGTGGACTAGGGGCTGCTGTGGTGACTGGAGCGTGACGCACTTTGACCGTTGGCTGCTAGGGTTACGTCCATTGCACTGCCGGTATGTTGTGATTGTAGTGCCGTACTGGAGATTGTGTGAGAGTGGTTCAAGACGTCTTGCAGGGTTGGCGCACTCACCCCTTGGATCAAACCAGATAGGGCGTTTCTGAGGTGCGGGTCATGTTGCAACTGGTGCAGTTTCTTGTCCATCGCCATATGATCAAACAGCAAAGCCAGTGGCGTGGTCGCCAAGTCGCATGCTAGAACCCAGCGTTCACTGCCCCAGCCGGAGTAGGAGTTGGTCACCAGGCCAAGCTCGCTCAGAGACTCCAAAATCGGTGACAGGCTGGTTTGTGGCAGCTTGATGCGATTGGAAAGCTCGCGTGCCGAAACCCCAATTGGCTTGGACCCACGCACACGCGCCAATTCGGCAAGGATATGTAAAGCATCCATAAAATCGCCTCCTGGTCGAGAGACCATGGACCATCTTCCACTACGCATGGCTGGCAGGTTGGCTGCCAAGAGCGCACCGGCAAGCACGCCCAGCCATGACAAATAGACCCACATCAGAAACACCGGCACGGTAGCAAAGGCACCGTAGATCACTGCATAGGTGGGAAACTGGGCAATGTAGTAAGCAAATCCACGTTTCATCACCTCGAGCAGTAAAGCAGCCAACAAGCCACCTGCAGCAGCGTCCTTCCACTCGACGCTACGATTGGGAACAATCAGAAACAGCAGCGTAAAGCCAACACTTGTGAGCAAAAACGGCAGCAGATAAGCAGTGGATTCGACGACATCGGGCATTTGCGTCACCAATCCCATGGACTCTCTGGCTAGATAAGTGGTTGTCCAGAGGCTGGCACCCATCAACACGGGTCCCACGGAAATCACGGCCCAATACACCAGAAATCGCTGCAAAAAGGGGCGTTGTTTGTGGACATGCCACAGATCGTTAAGGGCCGAGTCAATCGTCATGATGAGCAACAGTGCTGTCACCAGCAAAAACAACCCACCTACAGCAGTCAGGTGCGAAGCTTGTGCAGCAAATGCATTGAGATGCTCCATAATGGTGTCGGATATGGCGGTAGGCATCAAATGATGGGTAAGGAAACCCTGCAGCGCCTGGCTGAACTCTTCAAACAATGGAAAAGCCGTAAACAGCGAAAGGGCAACCGCCAGAAGGGGAACGATTGCCAGTACAGTGGTGAATGTCAAGCTTGAGGCCACTTCGAGCAGCTTTTCGCGCAAGCCACACTCAAAAAAGAAACGTGTCAGGCCAATCGTGCTAGCCCAGCCGCGTTGCAGTCTATTCTTTTTTCTCTGTGTGCTGGCGGGGGAAGAGTTGGTGTGTTTCATCTTTGCACCTTAGTCCAGCGATAATAGCAGCATGAACTCCTCCAATGCACCCCTGAACAGCCCCTTGCTCAACATCATCGCCATCTCCAGCCTCATGGGGTTGATCTTGTTGTGTGTGCTTTGGGAGGCGTGGCTGGCACCACTGAAGCCAGGAGGATCAGTCCTGTTTTTGAAAGCCTTGCCGCTGGCATTTGCCGTCAGAGGGGTGGCAAAGGGCAGCGTCTACACCATGCAATGGTCCTCCATGTTGGTGCTGCTGTATTTGATGGAGGGGGTGGTGCGGGTCATGTCCGATCCCCCGGGGCCATCGATCTTGATGGCTTGGCTGGAAATTTTGCTCTCGACCGTCTTTTTCCTGAGCGCCATTTTTTATGTGCGTCCAGCCAAGCGGGCTTTCAAGGCTAGAGCAAAACAAGCATCGACACAGATATCTCCGCCCGGATCTTGAGATCCTTTCATTCCAGAGGCTGCTTTTCTTGGAATGATGGAGGGGATGTTGGCGTCAATGCATTCAACAGGTGAAAACCAATGAGTGATTTTTTTTCCATTCCCAAGGTGAACTCATTCGGAAAGTTGCCTGCGGATTTTTATACCCGACTGAATGCCACACCGGTTTCCGAGCCATTACTCCTGCACGTCAATCGCGATGCTGTGGCATTGCTGGATCTGGATCCTGCCTACATACAAGCCCCACACTTTTTGAGGGTACTCAGTGGTCAGGAGCCCCTTCCGGGCGGTGACACGCTGGCTGCCGTCTACAGCGGACATCAGTTTGGGGTGTGGGCGGGACAGCTTGGCGATGGCAGGGCACATCTGTTGGGTGAGCTAGACTGTCCCTCTGGTCGCTGGGAGCTTCAGCTCAAGGGAGCGGGAAAAACCCCTTATTCACGAATGGGTGATGGCAGGGCAGTTCTCAGGTCCTCTGTCCGAGAGTATTTGGCCTCTCAAGCCATGCACGGTTTAGGCATTCCCACCACGCGGGCACTCGCACTGGTGGCCGGCAAAGATCCTGTCATCCGGGAGACCGTCGAAACCTCAGCCATTGTGACGCGCATGTCCCCGACATTTGTGCGGTTTGGATCGTTTGAGCACTGGGCAGCGCACCGTCGTGTGGATTTGATCAAGCTGCTGGCGGACTATGTCATCGACCGCTTTTATCCTGAGTGTCGCTTGGATGATTCCGGCGGTTGGGTATCTGAGGATCCCTATGTGCGCTTCCTTCAGTCTGTTGTTAGCAGGACGGCGGAACTGATGGCATCTTGGCAGGTGGTGGGGTTCTGTCATGGGGTGATGAACACCGACAACATGTCAATCCTGGGGCTGACGCTGGATTATGGCCCGTTTGGATTCATGGATGGTTTTGATGCCGGTCACATCTGTAATCACACGGATTCGCAGGGCAGGTATGCCTGGCACGCCCAACCTTCTGTGGCACACTGGAACTTGTACCAGCTCGCCAACAGCCTGTATGTCATGGTCGAGGACGCTTCCGCGCTGCGCGCAGCGCTCGATCAGTTCGAGCCCGTATTTTTGCAATCCATGCAGCAAAAAATGATGTCCAAGCTCGGTCTACAGACCTGGATGGAAACCGACGCCAGCCTGGTCGATGACCTATGGAAATTGATGCATCAACATCGAGCGGACTTTACCCTGACATTCAGACAGCTCGCCTATGCGCCTGGAGTGCCGTTGTCGTCTGCAATGACCGATGAAAGGATTCAGCTGGACTTGGGCGGATCCTGGCGGCCTGGACTTGAGCCATTCGTGGATCTGTTCCCCGATAGGCAGGCTGCCAGGGAGTGGTTGCAGCGTTACCTTGCCAGGCTGAGCCAGGAAAGTCCTGATCCGGATGTGCGGGTCAAGGCCATGATGTCTGTCAATCCACTGTATATCCTTCGCAACCACCTCGCTCAGCAAGCGATCGAGTCCGCACAGGCAGGGGATCCGTCCGAAATCGACACCTTGATGAAGTTGCTCAGCAACCCATTTTCGCCGCAAGCAGGCTATGAGGCATACGCTGCCTTGCCACCTGTGTGGGCTTCAACAATTGAAGTGAGTTGCTCATCTTGATGTTTTCCGTGGCTTTTGTCAGGCTGACCCATTCAAAACTGCCGCATACCAAAGGCAAACCTGATCGGATTGGTTAAGCCTCAGTGATGCGATAATGAAGCCCATAAGTGGCGGTGCTCGCATCACCAGCAAACTGGCACGTCATGGCATTGCGCCTTCTGAGATCGCTTTAGGCTGCAATCTTCTATTTTGTTCGTCCTTCTTGGATTCAGGATTTTTATGTCTGGAAACAGCTTGGGCACGATGTTTCGTGTCACCAACTTTGGCGAGTCTCATGGCCCGGCAATTGGCTGCATCGTGGATGGATGTCCCCCGGGGTTGTCAATCACAGCGGATGACATTCAGCTGGAACTGGATCGCAGAAAGCCAGGCACCTCGCGTCATGTGACTCAGCGTCAGGAGTCCGACCAGGTTGAAATCCTCTCTGGTGTATACGAGGGTAAAACGACAGGGACACCCATTGGTTTGCTGATCCGCAATACCGATGCGCGCAGCAAGGATTACAGTGCCATTCAGGACACCTTTCGGCCTGGTCATGCTGATTTTGCCTATTGGAAAAAATTTGGCATCCGTGATCCACGGGGTGGCGGTCGCTCTTCTGCCAGGTTGACTGCGCCTACCGTTGCAGCGGGTGCGATTGCCAAAAAGTGGCTTCATGAAACATTTGGCATCAGAGTCAGGGGATACATGAGCCAGCTCGGGCCAATCCTCATCCCGTTCCGGTCATGGGATGATGTTCCTAATAATCCTTTTTTTGCGGCCAATTTAGAGAAAATAAGCGAACTTGAAGCATATATGGATCAGCTTCGCAAGGATGGAGACTCCATCGGCGCCAGGATAGAGGTGGTAGCCGACTCGGTTCCTGCCGGTTGGGGCGAGCCAATCTATGATCGTCTTGATGCTGATATTGCTCACGCGATGATGGGGCTAAATGCGGTCAAGGGGGTTGAGATTGGTTCAGGGTTTCTCTCGATCACCCAGCGCGGCTCCGAGCACGGGGATGAGATAACCCCTAAAGGATTTTTGACCAATCACGCGGGTGGGGTACTGGGCGGGATTTCCACTGGTCAGCCCCTCACCGTCAGCTTGGCGATCAAGCCAACCTCCAGCATTCGTATCGAACGACAGTCCGTCAACCGGATGGGCGATCCTGTGATGGTGCAGACCCTGGGACGACATGACCCTTGCGTCGGGATTCGTGCCACACCCATTGCCGAAGCTTTGCTGGCCATTGTGCTGGCTGACCATGCTCTGCGCCACCGTGGTCAATGTGGTTGATTCGCGCTATGGCATAATCAAAAACCACTTTTACGTGCCGGCCAGGACAGGAGACGCTCTAGCCGGTTTATCTTTACGACCCGTCAAATACTGGCTCGGAAGTCATGAAAAAAACCTTGTATGACAAGCTGTGGGATGCCCATGTGGTTCATCAAGAACCTGACGGCACCTGTATTCTTTACATTGATCGCCATCTTTTGCATGAGGTGACGAGTCCTCAAGCCTTTGAGGGGCTTGAGCTGGCAGGGCGCAAGCCATGGCGCGTCAGCGCCAACCTGGCAGTGGCTGACCATAACGTACCAACTGTTGCTCGTGCTCAGGGCATTTCAGACCCGATTTCCAAGCTGCAGGTTGATACGCTGGACAAAAACTGTGAAAAGTATGGTGTGGTCGAGTTTAAGATGAATGACCTTCGCCAGGGCATCGTTCATGTCATTGGGCCCGAGCAAGGCGCGACGCTTCCTGGCATGACTGTTGTTTGTGGTGACTCACACACCAGCACGCACGGTGCGCTGGGTGCGCTTGCGTTTGGTATCGGCACCTCTGAAGTGGAGCATGCCCTTGCCACGCAAACGCTGCTGGTCAAGAAAAACAAAAACATGCTGATCCGTGTTGAGGGAAAGCTGCCTCTGGGTT
>Ga0255183_1000733_pt1 | contig 11719 bp, 11 predicted proteins | sample Atl_UVDOM_RepB_8_FD_183638 | JGI IMG/M metagenome (GOLD analysis project Ga0255183, IMG submission 183638) | Freshwater microbial communities from Altamaha River, Georgia, United States - Atl_UVDOM_RepB_8d | ecosystem: Environmental > Aquatic > Freshwater > River | place: USA: Georgia...
TGTCGATGTGTTGCCCCCCTCCTCCAGCGTCACGGTGGCGAAGTGCTGCCATTATCGCCAACGATGCATACATTCCAGAGAGAATGTCCGCAAGAGCGACACCCGCACGCTGTGGCCCCCCGCCCGGTGCACCATCCGGCTCTCCAGTGACACTCATCAATCCACCCATGCCCTGGATCAAAAAGTCATAGCCTGCTCGATGACTATACGGCCCCGTCTGGCCAAAACCCGTGATGGAGCAGTAGATCAAGTCAGGATGCTTTGTTCTTAGACTCTGGTAATCGAGCCCGTACTTGACCAATCCACCGACCTTGTAGTTTTCGATCAAAATGTCGCTTTTGGCGACCAGGGCGAGGATCAACTCGCGACCTTGTGGGGTGGTGAAATCGATCGCCACCGAATGTTTTCCTCTGTTGGCAGCCAAAAAATAAGCCGCATCCGTCTCCTCGCCCGTTGAGGCATCCCTCAAAAAAGGCGGGCCCATCTTTCTAGTGTCATCGCCTCCGTTGGGGTTCTCGATTTTGATCACCTCGGCCCCAAGGTCTGCGAGGTTCTGTGTTGCCCAGGGACCTGCCAGGATGCGAGTGATGTCCAGAACCCGTACACTGGAGAGCGGCAGCTTGGTTGAATTTGACTCACTCATAGGTTCATGGACTTGGCAATCAATGTTCGCTGGATCTGTGAGGTTCCACCCCCGATGGTCGACTGCATGCCCTCGCGGAAATAACGCTCCATGTCGGCATCGGGCAACATGCTGTGCCCCCCCAGGATTTGCATTCCATTACGGGTGACAGTCTGAAGGGTCTCGGACGCCGTCAGCTTTGCCATGCTGACTTCGCGCTGACAGGGTATGCCCCGCGAGGCCATGTCAGCAGCCCGATAGACCATCAGTCTCGCGGCATCAACCGCCGTCTGCATGTCGGCCAGCATGTGTCGTATGACCTGAAAATCAAATATTTTTTGTTCGAATTGAATCCGGTCGTGGGCGTACTGCAGTGCATCAGAGACGGCCTGCTGTGCATTTCCAACATAAGCCGCTGCGACGGCAATTCGCTCCAACTCAAGGTGATCCGTGATGATGCGCCAGCCGTCACCGGGCGAACCCAGCATGTTGCACTCAGGCACGATCGCCCCATCGGCAAATATCTCCGTGGTACCAGTTGCCCTGCGGGCCAATGTGGGCAGACGACGCACATCCAAGCCCTCGATGTCGTTGGGGACAAGCAGCACGGAGAGGCCTTTGTGCTTGAGTGCATCCCGATCGGTTCTCACCAGCATCGCAATGAACGTATTTCGGGCCGCTGCTCCCGAGCACCAGAGTTTCTGGCCTGTGATCACCCAATGATCGTCACGCTTTTCCGCTCGTGTCCGCGTGTTCGCCGCATCTGATCCCGCCGATGGCTCCGAGATGGAAATGGAGAAACGAATTTCTCCATTCATGAACGCGGGCAAGAACCGCTCCTGTTGCTCTGGCGTGCCAAACTTGACGATGTTCATCGCCGTGAAGGTGGACACCATGAACGCCGTGGCGAAATCAAATCCGTATCGCCCTAGACCCTCACACATCAGCGCGTAATCAAAAATATTGCCACCGTCTCCCCCATTTTCTTCTGGCACAAGCAGTCGAAGCCAACCCAGGCGGGCGACTTTCTCGTAGGCCTCGTAGGGGTACCTGCGCTCCATGTCACACTCGCGGACGTATTCACGCGTGATTTCCTCCTGCATCACGCGTTGCGCGGTCTCGAGCCAAAACTGTTGCTCCTGATTCAAGAAATTCATATCGCCATCCATTCATGCAATGAAAAACATCACTGAACCTCGAGACGCTCTCGACGAATCAGCAGACTGAACTCGCAACTGAGCACCTTTTCGCCTCGCTGGTTGACAGCGTTCAGCAAGGTCGTGACCACGCCGTGCCAATCGCCTTTGTCCCTGAGTGCAACGATTTCGCTTTCTGCATAAAGGGTGTCACCGATGAAGGTGGGCTTGATAAAGCGCAACTTGTCTACGCCGTAGAATGCCTCGACCACGCTGGGATCAAAACCAAACAGTGCATTGGCCACCACAAAAACCAGACCACCCTGAACGACACGCTGACCGTATAGCGTTTTTTTTGCAAACTCGGCGTTAGAGTGGATTTCCAGCCAGTTTCCCGTCAGGGAGCAAAAATTGACCACGTCAGTTTCAGTCATGGTACGACCGCGGGATCGAGCCCGCTGCCCTAGTTTCAGTTCACCATATGGAAAATTGATCATATCGACATCCTGTGTTTGCAACTAACGACCGGTCCATACCGGCTTGCGCTTTTCCGCGAACGCCCGGGGACCCTCCTGTGCATCCTGGCTTGAATACACCGCGTGGTGTTGCGCTTTGGAAATGGCGAGTCCTGCCTCCGAACCGTATTCGTTGGCTGCCAACAAGCCAGCCTTCGCCGCCCTAACCGACAGCGGCGCATTGGCGGCGATCTGAAACGCAAGCGTTCTGGCTTTGGAACGGACAGCATCGGGATCTGGCTCAACCGCGTTGATAAAGCCCAGCGCATACAGTCTTTCCACTGGCATCATCTGTCCTGTGGTGACCAATTCCATCAGGACGGCTTGCGGGAGCATGTCGATCATCCGCGTCGCCCAAGGCGTGCCACGCCCGACCATTGCCTCGGATATCCCACCTTGCGTGCCCGCCAGTCCAACGCGGATGTCAGCGTTCACCGCCAACACCATCCCTGCCGCCGTGAAATGGCCTGTCATGGCGGCAATCACCGGCACTCGAACCCGCCGCATGCGTTCGTAGAATGGATCCACTAGCAAATCCAAAATGTCCTTGCCCGAACGCTGGCGTTCTGCTGCTGCCTCCTTGAGGTCCATGCCTGCGCAAAATGTTCCGCAATCGGCACTGGTGAGGATCACGGCCCGGATGGTTCCATCCGCGTCCACCTTTTCCCAGAACTCGTAAAGACGCTGATTGGCTGCGATGGTCAACGCGTTTCGTCGTTCAGGACGATGGAGTGTGATGGTGGCGACCGCCCCATCCTGCTCCCAGAGAACCATGTCTCGATCTGTGACTTCTTGTGTCTTGTGTTCTTTCATGCTTTTAGTTTAGGAAATATTTTGTTTTAATCAACATTATTTCGTTTTGTTTAATTAAATCAAAATGAAATAAACCAGATGATGGAGCTGCTCACATTCATATTTCATCTTTATAAATTCAGGTCGTAATGTTTCGCAGCTTGATTTTTATTGGAAAACGATGCACATTATTTCTTTTGGTCAATTCTTATTTCGTTTTAATTGAATGACATTATGGTTTTCCCTAATCAAGACGAGTCCTACAGTAAAGCGGTGCGTGTCTTGTCACGAGGCCTCACACTGATTCGCGCATTTTGTCCTCGCAATCGACCGCTAAACAATGGCGAACTGTCCGTGGCGACTGGCCTCACCAGACCGACCGTCTCGAGGATCACCGCCACACTGACCCGCACGGGTTATTTAGACTACCTCCCCAACCAGGCTCGTTACCGGCTTGGCGAAGCCGCATTGGCACTTGGGTTTGGCGCCCTATCGGGTCAGGACATCAGGCTTCGGGCTCGGGAGCGTTTGCAACGCTTTGCCGATCGCGAAGACCTGTTGGTCGTACTCGGAACACGCGATGAAATGACGATGGTGTGTCATGAGGTGTGCCGCGGTCGGGGGGCATTGACCATTCGCGTTGGTGCTGGCTCGCGTCTTTTGTTGCCCTACTCCGCAATGGGGCGGGCCTGGATCAACTCACTGCCACTATCAGCCAGGCACACTCTGCTCGATGAAATTGAATCAACATTTCCAGGACAGAATTTACGTGCTGCAATAGACGAAGCAGACGAACAAATCAGAAAGCTAGGCTTTTGTGTGACCTTCAGCTCACTTGAGCCCGATGTGAACAGCGTAGCGACGATGGTTGATCACGAGCACGCGCCAGATCAATACGTCCTTGGCTGTTCTGTTCCTGCATTTCGTTACCCCCCGGATCGGTGCCGAGAGGAACTCGGACCTCGTCTGCTTGAATTACGTCACGCTATCGAGCAAGATCTGCAACCCTGATGACCACCTGAAATGCGACGGCCCAAGTTTCAGACCAGGCAGGATGATCTCCCGGCCAACCTCACGAGCCAAATTGACTCACTGCAGAGGGGCCTCGAAGTCCTGCGATGCTTCCGTTCCACCGACACTGCTCTGGAGTTAGCCGAGGTTGCCAATCGGATGGGTTTGTCCAAGCTCACCACACTGCGGCTTCTCGAGACTCTAGAGCAGCATGGTTTTGTTTTACGCTTAAAAGGCACAGACAAGTTCGTCTTGCATGTGGCTTGTTTGATTGTCGGTCAGGCAGTCCTAGGTAGCTCTGTCATCGTCAAAGCGGGAAGCCCCTTGCTCAAGCCCTTTGTCGACCGATGGGGAGGACAGGCTATGGTTTGCGTGCAAGAACGTCTGGAAATGCTGGTTTTGTCCCAGGCGACAGCACATGGTGTTACATCGAGTGGCTTAGGTGTCGGCATGCGAATACCGCTGATCAACACCGCTATGGGTCATGCCTGGCTGTGGTCTCAACCTTCACAGATCCAGACAACCTGGATTGATCGCATGCGAAGCGATCACAAGGGTCAGGGGGCCATGCTTTCCAACTTATACCGTTCTTTCCAATCACTCGAAGAAAAACGAGTTTGCCAGACTTTCTCCCCGGAGCGACCAGACCTGATTTACATGGCTTCTCCAGTCAATCTGCCGAATGGAGTGATCGCGGTAGTCGGATGCGTACACAGCCAATCTGTCAATTACATAGAGAAAGAATCCGAGCAGCTCCGAAACTGTGCCATTGCACTGACTCAACTCGCATTTCAACTACAGGACGAAGCCAGCCGGGTTCGTATACCCAATGCTGCAGCGCCACACAAACAACTATCTCATAAGCCAAAGTGAAATCTAGAAATTATTTTTTGAACAAGCTTCATCTTTACCTCTTTTCAATGGGTCATGTCAGAACAACAAACCTGACGTGGTCAGGTTTGGACTTTTATCACAAGACCTGATGAGTGGATATCCTGATTTCACCTTTGGTCAACAGCAACCAATCTTGAGGCAGCGAGTCAAATTGACGAGCGCCAGCATCTGGTCCTTGATCAGCTGCTGCACTGCAGCATCCAAGAGGTCACCGTGTTCGTCAAAACTGTTATTGAAGGCATTTCCAAACACCTCGGGCTTATTGACCAGGTGCAGGTCAAGACAGACGCACACTTGGCGCAAATGATATTGGGAACGGGAACTTCCCATGCCACCGGCTGCGCCCATGATGGCAGCAGCCTTGCCAGCCAGCAAGGTATTGCCAGGTTCACGTGAGGCCCAGTCGAGGATGTTTTTGAGTGCGGGTGCGATGGAGTAGTTGTACTCAGGGCAAGCAAACACAAACCCATCGGCAGCAGCAAACTGATCCAGCACACGCTTGACGGCAGGTGTCTTTTCAGGAAAGTCGGCATTGTAAAAAGGGATGTCAATCAGACTCACCATCTCCATCGTGACGCCCTCGGGCAGAGCTCGCTGCGCAGCCCTGAGCATGCCGGTGTTGACTGACTTTTTCCTCAAACTACCACTGACGCCGACCAGCTTGATTGGCTTGCTCATACCGACTCCTGTTTCAAGTGATTAGATGACCGCATCTTGATGGGACATGCTGGATGGTGAGGTGATGGATACAGAATCATGCGCCCACCGTGAGGCAATCATATTACTTGACACGAAAAAGCATGCTGGCTAAAAAACTTGAAACACATGGCCAAACAACATGAACAACCCATCCACTGTCATCCGTTACATCAACATTGCGCATTTCATTGATCACTTCGCGATGCTAATTTTTGCAGCAGCTGTCGTTGTCATGGCTCCAGTATTCAAAATGGGGTATGGTGAGCTGCTGCCCTACGCCACGCCTGGATTCATCGCGTTTGGTGCTGGCTCCTTGCTGTCTGGCTGGCTGGGAGATCGATGGAGCCGCCGCCACATGATGGTGCTGTTCTTCATTGGAATGGGGCTGGCCTTGATTGGGGTGGGACTGACCCAGACACCGACCCAGTTAGGCATAGGATTACTGGCGATTGGGTTGGTGGCATCCATCTACCATCCTGTCGGTACTGCCATGCTCACCGCTCACGCCGAACAAGTTGGCCGTGAGCTGGGGATCAATGGCGTCTGGGGCAACCTGGGGGTCGCACTCTCCGCACTGGTTACCGGGGTACTGGTGGAGTTCGCAGGATGGCGGACAGCCTTCATCCTGCCAGGCATTCTTTGCCTCATCCTAGGATGGATGTTTTTCATGCATGTCAAACATGCACCCTCGCCTGCCAAGGCTGCTGGAGCAACCAAGGCACGGGTATCCCGCAAGGCAATGGTGCTGGTGATTGCCTCTCTGGTCATCACTGTCCTGGCGAGCTCGACTACGTTCAATGCCGTGACTGTCGCGGTACCCAAGCTGTTTGAAGAGAGGCTGTCTGCCCTCACCTCCAGCCCGGCCAAGCTTGGTGTGATTGCGGCTGTGGTGTATGTTTTCGGCGCATTTGCCCAGTACACCATCGGTCACCTGATCGATAAAAAACCACTTAAGGACATCTTTTTGCCACTGGCCATCATCATCGTACCTTCCCTGTATATCGCATCAATGGTGTCAGGATGGCTGTTGATCGCCATCAGCGTGGTGGTGGTGATTGGGATATTCGGGCAAGTCACGGTCAACGACGCCATGATTGCCAAATACACCAGTGACGAATGGCGGGCCCGCGCCTATTCGGCAAGATACTTTTTGGGCTTCACCGCAGCGGGGTTATCGGTTGGGCTGGTATCCTGGCTCTATATCCAGGGTGGATTCACCACCATGTTACAGGCGTTTTCGTTGCTATGCCTGATGATTGTGGTGGGGGCAGTGATTTTTCCAAGGGAAGATTCCACACCGACCGGCACCACAAAATAGTTTTGTACCATCTAGTTGATGCAAAACAACCCGAAATTGGTCATCAAGCCGGATTTATCGACCTGTGAACACAGCGGGTCGCTTTTCGAGAAAAGAATCCACCCCCTCTTGCCCATCTCCGCTTTTGGACAATAACAAAAACTGGTCTCCATCAGCAAAAGTCGCGACATCCATCAGCGCGTTCGCGTAGGCATTGATGGAACGTTTAATCATGTGCACAGCCACGGGCGGTCGCTGGGCGATCTCAACAGCCATCGACCGTGCCATCTCCACCGAACACCCAGGTTCAGCAATACGCTCAATTAATCCCAGTGCCAAGGCAGACTCTGCCGGCACCTTCTCGGCAAGGATGCAAACCTCCTTGGCACGAGCCGGTCCGATCAGGTTGACCAACCTCGGCACCGCCCCCCAACCCAAATTCATTGCACGATAAATTTCTGGGACAAAAAATAGCGCATTGCGGGCAGCAACCCGCATGTCACAACTAATAGCCAAAGCTGCCCCTCCGCCGACGCAGTAGCCCTCGACAGCACAAATCGTAAACGCCCTGAGGTTTTCCCAGGCATCGCACATTTCACGACCGTAGCGGTTGAGCGTGCGAATCTCATTCAATGAATCCGCTTGCTTGATCGCGTCAACTGCCGTCTCGAGGTCAAATCCGCCCGTAAACATGTCAGACTTGCCCGTCAACAACACCACGCGCACATCGGTGTCGTTTTGAATTTCCAGAGCGCAGTCTCGCAGGGCCTTGATCAGATCCCATGTCAGCAAGTTACGCTCGCGTCGACCAGTGAAGTGCACCTCCACGACATGACCTTGTTTGACAATATTCAACATCTCTAGCTTCCGTTTCATTAAATATGACTGATGAGTGAGTTTTACTGATTCATCTTAACTTAGCCTGCCGTCATGATGAACATGGATTCTGCGTCAAGCTCAATCGCGTCCAGGCAGCATAGGAATCTAAGCCCAATCTAATTATGTTGACATCCGTCTGACACAACGCTAAAAAAGGCAAACCAAAAAAATCAACATCAAAAACAGTCAATCAAGCTGCAGTGCTCACGGAGACAACCATGTGGTCAAGACTCACCCATGCGGTGGTGACGGGTAGCGGCTACCTAGCGGGGATAGCCACTATCCTGATACTCGTGCTGGTATGCATCGAGGTGGTGGCAAGACAATTCGGGACCTCTCTCCAAATCGCGGATGAATTTTCCGGGTATCTGAACGCAGCCATCATTTTTCTCGGGCTGGGATATGCCCTCAGAGAGGGTGCGTTCATTCGGGTCGAAATTGTGTATGAAAAACTCAAGGGACACATGCTGACGTGGGTGCAGGCGTTCATCGTCCTGTCGAGCTTGGCATTTACCGTTGTGTTGACCTATTTTCTGTTTTCACACACGGTTTATCTTTTCGAGCAAGACACCCGTGCTGTGTCCATTCTCCACACACCAGAATGGATACCGATGACGGCTGTTGTCGTTGGGATGGTCGTTCTGCTGATTCAATTGCTTGTTTATTTGTTCACCAAATTCAAAAACCTTCCTTAAGCAGGCAAACACCGCATGAGCTCTGAACTTGTCATTGGCATTTTGTTTGCCTCGCTGGCTGTTTTTTTCCTGATTGGGCAATGGACAGCCTTTGCGCTTGGTGCAGTCGGCATGTTGATCATTTTCCTGACCAAGGGCTGGATCGGCATGCTGGGATTGAGCTCAGTCGTATGGAACAACTCCAACAGCTATATCCTGATTGCCATCCCCATGTTTTTGCTGATGGGCGAGATCATCTTGCGCAGCGGATCGAGTCAAAATTTTTATGCGGGCATTGTCAAGTTGTTGCGCAAGCTGCCTGGAGGCTTGCTTCATGCCAATATCGTGAGTTGTGCGATTTTTTCAGCAGTGAGCGGATCGAGTGTGGCCACCGCGGCAAGCGTAGGAACCGTCGCCATTCCTGAGCTCAAGCGTGCCGGATATCGACACAGCGAAATCTATGGCTCATTGGCCGCAGGTGGAACGCTCGGCATCCTGATTCCCCCTTCGATTGTGATGGTGCTGTATGCCGCTCTGGTAGAGGAATCGGTCGGCAGGCTGTTTATCGCTGGAATCATCCCTGGTCTGATCATGAGCCTGATTTTCATGATCTACATCGCCCTCAAGGTATTTCGTGATCCATCGATTGCCCCCAGCATGACCCAGGAGCAGATCCAAGCGTCCGAACTGATGCTCAGTCAATCCAGCGTTTTGCGGGATGTGATGCCGCTGATTTTGCTGTTGCTTCTTGTGCTGGGCGGCATCTACAGCGGCATAACAACCCCAACCGAAGCCTCTGCTGTCGGCGCAGCCGGTGCGGCTGGCTTGGCTTGGTATTACAAAAAACTCACGTGGAGTGTGTTCTGGGAATCGGTGATGTCATCGGTCAAAACAACCTGCATGGTGGCGATGATCATCATTGGTGCACAGATTCTTTCCACTGCGCTCACATTTTCAGGGCTGAGTCGTGAAATCAGCGAGTGGATCGGGACCTTGGGTCTGAGCAAATGGGAGTTCTTGATGATCCTGATTGTGCTCTACATCGTGCTGGGGTGTTTTGTTGACGGGATATCCATGATTTACATGACACTTCCTGTTCTGCTTCCCGTGATCAAGGTGTTTGGCTTTGACCTGATCTGGTTTGGCGTGATCATCACCATTTTGATTGAGCTTGGGCAAATTACGCCACCAGTCGGATTAAATCTGTTCACCATTCACGGCATCTCTGGAGGCGCCAAGTTTTCTGAGGTGGTAGCAGGATCCACGCCTTATGTCGTATTGATGCTGATTGGCATCGCATTGCTCATCTTTTTCCCAGAGCTGGCTACCTGGCTGCCAGAGACGATGCGTGGCAAATAGCCTGGGGTCAGCGTTGTCGTTTCAAAAAGACAGAGAGCAAGTCCGCACACTCTTTGCCATGTGAAAATGGCAGTCCGTGCTTGGCATGTCCAAAGATATGCATTTCATTGTTTGGCAGGCGCTTGTGCATGTCAACCATCTGATCCACGGGAACAAATGGGCTGTTATCACCATGCAGCAACAATACAGGGATGGTGATCCTCGCCAGATCGTTGCCAAGATCAGAGTCGACCAAAATATTCCTGGCTTGAACAATGGAGTCCAGCGGGTGTGAAGCCTGCTGATGCTCAAACCACTGCCACTGCTCGACAGTGATGCCGTCCCGGTAAAAGCGAGCCTCCATCATCTCCTTGGACCAAGCCTGCGCACCCTGCTCCATCAAGACCTTGTGCCAGGAGGACACATTTTGAATGGCCCCGCCGCGATAAGCGGCGTTGCTGACCGTCAACGAGATCAATCTCTGCAGATGATTGAGGGCAAGTACCAAGCCGATCGTGCCACCAATGGATTCTCCGACGAAGTGAAATCTTGGAATGGCAAATTCATCGGCCAGCATCACGACATCTTGCGCAAGACTGGGCATCGTCCAACAGTCTGGCCGCACACCAGCGACCGAGCGTCCAAAGCAACGCATGTCAAAACGAAGGATTTGATAATGCGGAGCGAGCACCGGAATCCACTTGTCCCAGAGCTCCAAATTGGCACCCACACCATGATGAAACACAATCGTCTCTGGATTGCTCACCCAGCCAGGTGTCATGTCCAGCATCTCAACGTACAGTCCATCCACTTGTTTTTGAATCAACTGCATGTTGAAGTCCCTTTTAATGAAACCATCAGGCGGCCAGTTTCTGAAGTGACTTGGCGCCACGGACCAGCCTGCCGGGGAGATTCCCTGTGAATTTCCCATCTTTGTAGGTCACGACACCGGAGACAATCGTCGTCTTGATCCCCTCCGCCTTTTGTGAAAGCCGTCTACCACCAGCAGGAAGGTCATAGATGATCTCAGGGCGCTTGAGATGCAGATGGTCAAAGTCAATCACGTTCACATCGGCCTTGTAGCCGGGCTTGATCAAGCCGCGGTCATTGAGTCCCACTGTCTCTGCAGTATCGTGTGTTTGCCATTTCACCAGGGTTTCGAGCGGAATGCGCTCACCGCGCGAGCGATCGCGAGCCCAATGGGTCAAGAGATAAACCGGGAAACTCGCATCACAGATGAAGTTGTAGTGTGCCCCACCATCACTCAAACCTGGCACCGAGTCACGATCCAACAGCATTTCACGCAAGACTTCCAGGTTCTGGTCAGCATAGTTGTAGAGCGGGCGGTACAACAAAGCCTGGCCATTGTCTGTCATCAGGTAATCGTAGACAAAATCGGCGGGATCACGCCCCTCTCGACGCGCCATCGCGGCGATGCTGTCTTCGGGGCGTGGCTCATAATTGGGTGGATTGGTCAGCGGGTACAGGTTTTCAAAGTTGGCAACACGGCGCTTATACAGCTCGTCATGGTGCTGCTCAGCGAGGATGTTCTTGCGAATCGCGGGATCACGCATTTTTTCCAATTTTTCAGCCAGCGGCAGATGATGGATCGACTCATAGGTTGGCAGCTGTGAAAACGGGCAAAGGGTGAGTCCCAGACTGAATATCAATGCGACAGGACGAGCGCCAACCTGAGCTCGCATTTTGATACCGGCATCGTTTGCGGCATGCATGTGCTCCATCACACGGCGCCAGCGATTGGGCAAATGTTCGTGCTGCAGCAGTGTCAGGGAAAGCGGCCGACGAGACTTTTCCGCGATACGACGTAGCATGGCGAACTCACTGTCAACATCGTCAAAATC
>Ga0255183_1000735_pt1 | contig 11709 bp, 10 predicted proteins | sample Atl_UVDOM_RepB_8_FD_183638 | JGI IMG/M metagenome (GOLD analysis project Ga0255183, IMG submission 183638) | Freshwater microbial communities from Altamaha River, Georgia, United States - Atl_UVDOM_RepB_8d | ecosystem: Environmental > Aquatic > Freshwater > River | place: USA: Georgia...
ATCAGGTAGCTGAAGTAACCTCACTAGGTTTAGTGCAAATGACTCGTAAGCGGGTAGGACAGGGATTAATTGAGGCTTTTTCTACTACCTGCGAAAGCTGTGGTGGTCGTGGTATTCACATCCATAGTGACCCAGTAAATAAGGTGGCATTAGAAAAAGATTTAGAACAAAGATATTCAAAAACAAGCAAAGCATCAATCGAAGATGAGGATGATGATCATGATGAGATAGAAAATCATCATGATGTGAGTGAAGTTAGTAATTCAAATCAAGATGATGTAGTAGTTGAAACTGCACCTGCTACAACCACCGGAAGGCGAAAAGGTCGCCGAGCGGTGAGTACTGGGGTAATTTCCACTAATTAATCGCTGTATTTGACCAGGTAGAGATCAATCTCTACCCTTATCCACCTAGCCAGATCGAATAGATGATTTTGGTTTAAACCTAGCAAGGAGCAGATTGTGTACGCGATTGTTAAAGCTGGCGGACGCCAAGAGAAGGTTTCAGTTGGTGAAACCTTGGTGGTTGACCGTCTTGATGCTGCAATTGGTACATCTGTAACCTTTCCAGCAGTTTTATTGGTAGATGGTGCTGATGTAACAACCGATCCAAAAGCATTGGCTTCAGTAAAGGTAACTGGTGAGGTACTGGCCGAGCAAAAGGGCCCGAAGATCGCAATTTTAAGATACAAGAGTAAGACTGGATATCGCCGTCGTCAGGGGTATCGCTCAAAACTTACTCGGGTAAAAATAACTGGAATTAATAAGTAACTACTAACTAAGGCAGGTGAAAGCAGATGGCAAGTAAAAAGGGTGTCTCCTCCACACGAAATGGTCGCGACTCAAATCCTCAATACCTTGGCATTAAAAGATTTGCTGGCCAGGTAGTTAAGGGTGGCGAAATTTTGGTTCGCCAACGCGGAACCTATTTTCACCCCGGAAAAAATGTTGGAATCGGAAAAGATGACACATTATTTGCACTAGAAGGTGGATCAGTGGAGTTTGGTCGCGCTCGCGGTCGCCGAGTAGTAAATATCGTTCCGGTTTCATAACTTAAGCGGATTATTCAACTTGTGGGTCCGCTAACTGCGGGCCCATTTTTTATTTTAGAAATAGCCGAAAGGAGTACACATGGCAACCTTTGTTGATCGCGTGACGCTTCATGCTTCGGCGGGTAAGGGTGGAGATGGTTGTGTCTCAGTACATCGAGAAAAATTTAAACCATTAGGTGGACCTGATGGCGGAAATGGTGGCAGAGGTGGAGATATCGTCTTAGTTGTTGATCCAGATGTAACTACCTTGTTGGATTTTCATCATTCGCCACATAGAAAATCTACCGATGGCCGACAAGGTGCTGGTGATTTTTGTAATGGAGCTGAGGGTAAAGATTTAATATTGTCAGTACCTAATGGAACAGTTGTTAAAGATGTCAATGGTAATGTGATTGCAGATTTAGTTGGCTTTGGTACCAGATTTATGGCAGCACAAGGTGGTAAAGGCGGCCTTGGTAATGCCGGATTAGCTAATTCAAAACGACGGGCTCCAGGCTTTGCATTACTTGGTGAGCCAGGGGAGAGTAGAACATTATTTTTAGAGTTGAAGAGTGTTGCTGATATTGGCTTAGTTGGTTATCCAAGTGCAGGAAAATCTTCATTAATTGCAGCTATGTCAGCAGCTAGACCAAAGATAGCTGACTATCCATTTACTACCTTGGTTCCAAATTTAGGAGTGGTCCAAGCAGGCGAGACCAGGTTTACAGCTGCTGATGTGCCTGGATTAATCCCAGGAGCAAGTCAAGGAAAAGGGTTAGGACATGAATTTTTGCGTCATGTTGAAAGGTGTGCTGCACTGGTGCACGTCTTGGATTGTGCAACCTTAGAAACTGATCGTGATCCAGTAAAGGATTTTGATGTTATTGAAGAAGAGTTAAAAGAGTACGGCGGACTGGCAGATCGGCCAAGAATTATTGCGTTAAATAAAATTGATTTACCAGATGGAAAAGCAATGGCTGATATGGTGCAAAAAACCTTAGAAGATCGTGGTTATCCAGTTTTCCAAGTATCTGCTGCATCCCGAGTCGGTATTCAAGAGTTAATTTACGCCATGGCTCAGATAATTCAGAAAAGTAGAAAAGAACAAAAAGAGGATCAGATCACACGTATTGTATTGCGCCCAACTGCAGTCGATGATGCTGGATTTGTTGTAATTGCAAATGAAGATGGTTCATTTAATGTAATTGGTGATAAACCAGAGCGATGGGTAAAACAGACTGATTTCGCTAACGCTGAGGCTATTGGGTATTTAGCTGATCGACTAGCTTCATATGGAGTTGAAAAAGAATTGTTTAAGAAAGGAGCAAAGTCAGGTGATGAGGTAAGGATTGGCTCTGGTGATGATGCAGTTATATTTGATTGGGAGCCAAGCATTGAAGCTGGTGCAGAGTTACTAGCTGGTCCACGCGGTGAAGATTTAAGACTCTCAACACCATGGCGTATAGATTTATTAGAGGATGACATTGATCAATTAAGTGATGATGAGATCGAAATGCAATGGGAGTACAATGTTGCTAACCCAAAGAATCCTAGAATTGATGAAGATGTCCATTAATATTAAAGATATTCGCCGTGTTGTGATCAAGGTTGGCTCATCAACATTGACTGGCAAAGCGGGTGCGAATTTAGATCCAAAGGCAATTGATGATTTAGTGGATGTGGTTGCTAAGTTAAAATCTAGTAATAAAGAAGTTATTGTGGTTTCATCTGGTGCAATTGCAGCTGGTTTGGCACCACTTGGTTTAACTGCCCGCCCATCTGATTTAACCTCTCAACAAGCAGCGGCTTCGGTAGGACAAGGTCTGTTAATGGCTAGATACACCCAATCCTTTAATAGATTTAAGATTACAACCTCACAGATTTTGATTACATTAGAGGATATAACTAAAGAGACTCATGTTGCTAATATTAAAGGAGTCTTGAACTCACTTTTAAAACAGGGAGTAGTCCCAATTATCAATGAGAATGACACTGTTGGTACCGAAGAGATTAAATACGGTGACAATGATGGATTAGCAGCTCGAGTTACAAAATTAATTAATGCTGATTTATTGGTATTAATTACCGACATTGATGGTTTATATGATGCAAATCCAAGCACTCCAGGTGCGAAGCAAATTAACTTAGTATCAGATATATCAAAAATTGATACTTCCTCTTTAGGCGGTGCTGGATCTGCAGGTGTTGGAAGTGGTGGCATGATTACAAAAATTGAAGCAGCTAAGGTAGTAACTAGTGCTGGAATTGGAATGCTGCTAACTAGAATTTCAGATTTAACTTCAGCACTGGATGGTAAGCAAGTTGGGACTTATTTCTTACCTAATTCTTAAGCTTTGAAATCTCCAATAAAGCTTTCGCTGTATCTGCCTCATGATCTGAGTCAGTAGGATTATCACTTAATTTAACAATTACAGTTCTAGTTTCTGGGTTAATAAATATAAATTGGCCATGTAATCCCATTGCCATATAAATATTTGGAAATGGATGCCAAACTTGTGCTGCATATCCCCAATTACGATCCAAGGTGGTAACTGGCGTAGTCATTCGCTTAAGCCATGCTTTATCAATAACTTTATTTGGACCAGCATATCCACCATTTAAAAACAACATGCCAACGCGAGCATAATCAATGCCAGCGGCATTAAAACAGCAGAAAGTTTTTTCAGTACCACCTACTCGATCAACATTCCATGTAGCTGGATACTTAGCTCCAACAACCTGCCATACATTTTGACTGAAGTAATCTGCTACCTTTTTTCCAGTTACTTTTTTGATTATCATTCCCAACATTTGGGAATCAACACTTCGGTACTCAGATTTACTTCCTGGCTCAAATGCCATTTTTCGATTATTTTTTAAAAACCAATTTAAGTCGGTTGTGGCATACATTTGCGCAATTGCTACGCCCCAGCCAGATGGTCCGGATGGATAATTATCACTTACCCCTACACCCGCTTGCATATCTAATAATTGTTTAATCGTTACTAAATCAAAGCTGCTTCCATTCTTTAATTCCGGGAAGTATTCAACAAATTTATCGCTTTCTTTAATTTTACCTTGAGCTACTAATTGACCAATCATTATCGAGGTCATTGTTTTTGCAACAGAATAAGAGGGCAATTGGGTTTGTTGCGAGATTCCATCTTTATACCACTCATAGGTCATTACGCCATTTCGCAAAACAATAAATGCATTGGTGTCGGTCTGCTTTAAGAACTCATTAAATGGAAGTGAGGTCTTCTTATACATAATCTCATCCGGCATTTTTTCAGCTGTTACCGGAATTGCGATTGGTTTTGCTGCTGGGTCAATGACATGCCATGGCATCAATGTGGGTGTTTTAGATGCTGGTGCTAATCCCAGCTTGATCGTTGCAACTGGTTCGGGATAGTGAATTACGCGAGTGAATACAAATAAGGCTAGATATAAAATACCTAGAGAAATTATGGTGTTTCGAAGTATGCGAAGCAGCCGTTTCATACCCATAGCCTAATTGGCCGTAGGCTTAGCCCATGAATGCCACATCGGTAATTGAAAATCTAGCAAATACTGCCCGCATGGCTGCTCGAACACTTGCCGGATCCACATCTGAGGCGCGAAATCAAATTCTACTCAACATCGCTGATGAATTAGAGAAAAACTTAGAAGCAATTCTAGAGGCAAATCAAAAAGATATGGCTGATGCTAAAGCCTCCGGAATGAATCAATCTTTACAAGATCGTTTACTACTTACAAAAGCTAGAGTTGAGTCTATGGCAAATGCTGCCAGACAAATTACTAAATTGCCTGACCCACTAAATAAAGTTCTGGTTGAGCGAAATCTAGATAATGGCTTAAATTTAAAACAAAAGACAGTTCCATTCGGGGTGGTAGGAATGGTTTATGAAGCAAGACCAAATGTCACCGTCGATGCTGCGGTAATTCTAATTAAATCAGGAAATGCTGCACTACTACGTGGTTCATCCTCTGCTGCAAATAGCAACAAAGTTTTAATTGAGGTTATGCGCAGAGCCTTTAATAAAACAGATATTTCTCCAGATGTGATTCAACTTGTTCCATCTGATGACCGAAGTTCAGTTACCGCCTTACTTACGGCAAGAGGATATGTAGATTTAGTTATTCCACGAGGTAGTGCATCATTGATTCGAATGGTTGTTGATGAATCGACCGTACCAACAATTGAAACTGGTGCCGGAGTTTGTCATGTATATGTAGATAAATCTGCAGATTTAGAAAAGGCCATTCCAATCCTAATTAATTCTAAATGTAATCGCCCAAGTACTTGTAATGCAGCAGAAACACTTTTAGTAGATAAAAGTATCGCTGATAAGTTCTTACCAATCGCCTTTAAAGCACTAGCTGATGCAAATGTAGTAATTAATACCGATAAGGCAAGCAAAGTAATCGCAGATAAATTAGGGATTGCAACAAAGCTAGCAACAGAAGAATCTTGGTCAACTGAGTATGGAACTTTAGAGATCAATGTGGGTCAAGTAGATGGTGTTAAGAATGCCATTGACCACATTTCAAAGTATGGAACTAAACATACTGAGGCAATTGTGGCTGAAGATAAAGAAGCGATTGAAATTTTTTCCAATTTGAATGATTGTGTTGCAGTGATGATTAATACTTCAACCAGGTTTACCGATGGTGAGCAGATGGGCTTTGGAGCTGAAATTGGTATTTCAAATCAAAAATTGCACGCACGTGGTCCAATGGGGTTGGAGCAGATGACAACTACAACTTGGATCGTCAGTGGAAATGGTCAAATTCGCAAGTAAATTAACACCAGTTATACTCACCAATTATGGCTGCAATCTCTCGCGATGAAGTCGCAAACCTAGCTCGCTTAGCACGTATTGCTATGAGTGATGCTGAGTTAGATCACTTAGCTGGTGAGATGGATGTAATCCTCGGTGCGGTAGCTAGAGTTCAAGAGGTTGCAGGTAAAGATGTTCCTGCAACATCACACCCATTAGATGTTAACAATGTAGTGCGGGATGATGAAGTAGTTCCAAGTCTGTCACCGAATGAGGCGTTATCTGGAGCACCGGCAAGTGAGGATCAAAGATTTAAGGTTCCACAGATTTTAGGTGAAGAGTAAATGTTAATTAGGGAAAGCGCTTCCAAGATGGCCGAGGCTTTGGCCAATAAAGAGGTAAGCGCAGTTGAACTTACAAATCAACACTTTGAACAGATCGAAGCTGTTGATAAAGATGTACATGCTTTTTTGTATTTGGATAAGGAAGGTGCTATTTCACAAGCTGCTGATATAGATAAGAGGCGAGCAGCAGGTGAAAAGCTTTCGCCACTTGCAGGTATACCACTTGCATTAAAAGATGTCTTAACCCAAAAAGGTGTTCCAACAACTTGTGGATCAAAAATTTTAGCGGGCTGGCGTCCACCTTATGATGCAACAGTTGTTACGAAATTAAAATCTGCTGGTGTAGTTATCTTAGGTAAGACAAATATGGATGAATTTGCTATGGGATCATCTACTGAAAACTCTGCTTATGGTCCAACCCATAATCCATGGGATCTTTCTAGAATTCCTGGTGGCTCAGGTGGTGGATCCTCAGCGGCACTTGCTGCCTTTGAAGCTCCACTTGCAATTGGAACTGATACTGGCGGATCAATTCGTCAACCTGCAGCAGTAACTGGCACGGTAGGTGTTAAACCAACATATGGCGGTGTATCTAGATATGGGCTTGTAGCTTTTTCATCTTCATTAGATCAAGCAGGACCATGTGCTAGAACTGTTTTAGATACCGCGCTTCTTCACCAAGTAATTGCTGGTTTTGATCCAAGAGACTCCACCAGTATTAATCAAGCAGTACCTGATGTCGTAGCTGCTGCCAAAAAGCAGAATGTAGCGGGAATGAAAATTGGTATCGTAAAACAACTTTCTGGAGATGGATATCAAAAAGGTGTTGAAAATAAGTTTAATGAGGCTATCTCTGAATTAGTAAAACTTGGAGCTGAAATTGTTGAGGTATCTTGCCCAAACTTTGAATACGCACTAGCTGCCTACTACTTAATTGCACCAAGTGAGTGTTCATCAAATCTTGCCCGATTTGACTCAATTCGATTTGGATTAAGAGTTGGCGATGATGGTACTCATGGGGCAGAAGAGGTTATGAATTTAACTAGACAAGCAGGTTTTGGCCGCGAGGTTAAGCGCCGAATAATTCTTGGTACCTACGCGCTTTCATCAGGTTATTACGATGCATATTATGGCTCAGCTCAAAAGGTGAGAACTTTGATAAAGCGTGATTTTGAGGCTGCATTTGAAAAGTGTGATGTATTGGTATCACCAACTGCACCAACTACTGCATTTAAAATTGGTGAAAAAGCCAATGATCCACTTGCTATGTATTTAAATGACATTGCCACCATTCCAGTAAATATGGCAGGAATTGGCGGCATGAGTCTGCCATGTGGATTAGCTGATGAGGATAATCTGCCGGTTGGTTTTCAGATCATGTCACCTGCAATGAAAGATGAGCGAATGTACTTAGTTGGTGGTGCGCTAGAGGCTGCCCTACTAGCTAAATGGGGTAAGCCAATTCTAGATTTTGCGCCAAAATTGGTAGGTTCAAAATGAGTTTAAATTATGAGCAAGTAATTGAAAAATATGAACCAACCTTAGGTCTTGAGGTTCATGTTGAGTTAAATACAAAATCTAAAATGTTTTGCGGCTGCGCAACTGAATTTGGTGCTAAGCCGAACACTCAAACTTGCCCAGTTTGTCTTGGACTTCCTGGTGCACTTCCAGTTGTTAATAAGAAAGCAATTGAGAGCACAATCTTGATTGGACTTGCGCTTAATTGTTCGATTGCGCCATATTCAAGATTTGCCCGTAAAAATTACTTTTACCCAGATATGCCTAAGAATTTTCAAACTTCTCAGTATGACGAACCTATCTGTGTAAATGGATACCTAGATGTAGAGATTGAAACTGATGAGGGTAATAAGAGTTTTAAAATAGAAATTGAACGTGTGCACATGGAAGAAGACACGGGCAAATCACTACACGTTGGTGGAAATACTGGTCGAATCCATGGCGCAGATTACTCACTATTAGATTACAACCGAGCTGGAATTCCATTAGTTGAAATAGTTACAAAAGTCATTCCAAATACTGGAAAGTACGCCCCACAAGTTGCAAGAGCTTATGTAGCTGCACTGCGGGATATTTTGCGTGGCTTACAAGTTTCAGATGTAAAAATGGAGCAGGGTTCTCTACGTTGCGATGTGAATTTATCCCTATCAAGTATTGGTAGTGGCAAATTAGGAACTAGAAGTGAAACAAAAAATGTTAACTCATTAAGATCAGTCGAACGAGCAGTAACTGGTGAAATGATTAGACAAGCTAGCAAATTAGAACAGGGTGAGCGGATCATCCAAGAGACTCGTCACTTCTTGGAGGAAAGTGGTCAAACACGTCCTGGTAGATCAAAAGAACAAGCTGAGGATTATCGCTACTTTCCAGAGCCGGATTTAGTGCCAGTTGTTCCTGAAAGTAAATGGATTGAAGAGCTTAGAAAAGCATTGCCAGAAAAACCTGCTGATAGAAGAAAGCGGTTACAAGCAGCTTGGGCTGTGCCAGATAAAGAGATGGCAGCGATGGTTAATGCAGAGCTACTTGATACAGTAGAGCAGACAGTTTTATTAGGTGCAGATGCAACCAAAGCTAGATCTTGGTGGTTAGGTGAGATATCAAGAATTGCTAATGATAGAAATGTATTCCCAACAGATTTAATTTCAGTAAAAGATGTGGCAGAGATTATTGCATTGATTTCTAAAGGTGAGTTGACTGATAAGTTGGCTCGCCAAGTAGTAGAGGGTGTAATTGCCGGTGAAGGAACTCCTACAGATGTAATTGGAAAGCGTGGCTTAAAAGTTGTCTCAGATGACTCTCAACTTATGAAGTCAATTGAGGCTGCAATTGCAGCATCTCCTGAGACAGCAGAACGAGTAAGAGGTGGAAATATTCCAGCTGCCGGTGCATTAATTGGTGCTGTGATGAAAGCAACTGGTGGTCAGGCTGATGCCGCAAAGGTTCGTGAACTATTACTTAAGCACTTAGGGCAGTAAACTAATTTCATGAGCGAAAAAAATCCTTCAAATAAAATGAAACCACGCTCTGGTTTAGTAACAGATGGTTTAGAGCGAGCCCCAGCTCGAGGAATGCTTCGTGCTGTTGGGATGAAGGATGAGGATTTCGCCAAAGCGCAGATAGGTATTGCATCCTCTTGGAATGAAATCACTCCTTGTAATTTATCTTTAGATCGATTAGCTAAAGCCTCCAAAAAAGGTGTTATTGAAGCTGGCGGCTTTCCGATGCAGTTTGGAACTATCTCAGTTTCAGATGGCATATCGATGGGACATGAGGGAATGCACTTTTCTTTAGTGTCGCGAGAGGTTATTGCGGATTCAGTTGAAGCGGTAATGCAGGCAGAGCGATTAGATGGCATGGTTACCTTTGCTGGTTGCGATAAATCTCTTCCCGGAATGATGATGGCAGCTGCAAGATTAGATGTGGCATCGGTATTTGTTTATGCCGGATCAATTATGCCCGGCAAGGTTGATGGCAGAGATGTAACAATCATTGATGCATTTGAGGCGGTTGGCGCCTGCGCTCGCGGATTAATTACTGAAGCTGAGGTGGATAAGATTGAAAGGGCTATCTGTCCTGGTGAGGGTGCATGCGGCGGTATGTACACCGCAAACACAATGGCTGCAATCGGTGAAGCAATTGGTTTATCACTTCCCGGATCAGCATCGCCACCTTCTATTGATCGCCGCCGCGATGATTATGCAATTAAGTCAGGAGCTGCAGTAGTTGAGTTAATCCGTAAAGGAATTACAACTAGACAAATTTTGACTAAAAAAGCCTTTGAGAATGCAATCACGATTTTGATGGCATTAGGTGGTTCAACTAACGCTGTGCTTCATCTATTAGCAATTGCCCATGAGGCTGAGGTGGATTTAACACTTGAAGATTTTGAAAGAGTTGGGTCTAAGTTGCCATTACTTGGAGATTTAAAACCATTTGGTAAGTATGTAATGACTGATGTGGACAAGGTTGGCGGTATTCCAGTTGTACTAAGAGCATTACTTGATGCTGGTTTGCTGCATGGAGATTGTTTAACTGTAACTGGTAAAACCATGGCAGAGAATTTAAAGGATATTAAGCCACCAGATCCAGATGGTGAGATACTGAAAGCAGTTAAAAACCCACTTTCACTTGGTGGTGGAATTACAATTTTAAATGGATCGCTCACACCCGAAGGTGCTGTCTGTAAGACAGCTGGAATTGGCGTGGATCTTTTTGAGGGACCAGCAAAAGTTTTTGAAAGAGAACAAGCAGCAATGGATGCCTTGGAAAATGGTTCAATTGTTGCTGGTGATGTTGTAGTAATTAGGTATGAGGGTCCAAAGGGTGGACCTGGAATGCGTGAGATGTTAATGATAACTGGTGCAATTAAGGGAGCTGGACTTGGTAAATCAGTTTTACTTTTAACTGATGGCAGATTCTCAGGCGGAACCACTGGATTATGTGTTGGTCATGTATCACCAGAGGCAGTAGATGGTGGTCCAATTGCATTTGTTAAAAATGGGGACCGAGTAAGAATTGATACAAAAAAGAGAACTTTAGATTTGCTTGTTGATGAGAAAGAATTGGCAGAGCGTAGAAAAAATTTCAAACCACTTACTCATAAATATCAACGTGGAGTATTGGCAAAGTACTCAAAGCTAGTTGGAAGTGCTGCAAAGGGTGCAGTCTGCGATTAGAACTTTTTCGTTATAGAGGCACGCTCAAATATTGAGATCACCATCTCAGGGGTTGACTATATCTATATGCACCTGAGAAACTAAGCCCGTGAAGAAATCATCGCTAATCTCTCAAATCGTGATCACATCTGTGGTCGTGGTGATTATCGAGCGTGCGCGCTAACAGAAATAGTTAGTTCGCACCCCTCAGATAAAACTGGGGGGTTTTGTTTTAGATAAAGCGAGAGTTTGGAAGGGAAGAAATGAGCAAGATGAACGGTGCGCAAAGTTTAGTTAACGCACTTGAGGCTGCTGGTGTTGATGTCATGTTTGGCATTCCCGGTGGTGCAATTCTTCCTGCTTATGATCCAATTTTTGATTCTAAAATTCGTCATATTCTGGTTCGTCATGAACAAGGTGCAGGACATGCTGCAACTGGATATGCGCAAGCTACCGGTCGAGTGGGTGTTTGCATTGCTACCTCAGGACCTGGTGCTACAAATTTAGTAACACCACTAGCCGATGCACAAATGGATTCAGTGCCAATTGTGGCAATTACCGGACAAGTGCCATCGGCAGCAATTGGAACTGATGCTTTCCAAGAGGCTGATATCCGCGGTGTGACGATGCCGGTAACTAAACATAATTATTTGATTACCGATCCTGCTGATATCCCACGTGCGATTGCAGAAGCATTTCACATTGCAAGTACTGGAAGACCTGGTGCTGTTTTAGTGGATATTGCTAAAGATGCCCTTCAAAAAGAGACAACATTTAACTATCCAAAAAATGTTTCCTTAGCTGGTTATAACCCGGTCCTTGAGCCAAAAGCAGAGGCAATTGCTGATGCGGCGACATTAATTGCGCAATCTAAGAAACCA
>Ga0255183_1000740_pt1 | contig 11644 bp, 9 predicted proteins | sample Atl_UVDOM_RepB_8_FD_183638 | JGI IMG/M metagenome (GOLD analysis project Ga0255183, IMG submission 183638) | Freshwater microbial communities from Altamaha River, Georgia, United States - Atl_UVDOM_RepB_8d | ecosystem: Environmental > Aquatic > Freshwater > River | place: USA: Georgia | collected...
CATGAGGAAGTGATAATAGTTTTTCCAAACCATGACCTATGGTATGTCCAAGATTGAGTGTTTTTCTCTCACTCATTTCGAGAAAATCTCTGGCAACAACTTGAAGCTTGTGTTCTGAGCATGCGAGAATTATTTTCTCTAGAGATACTGAAGACATAATAAGATCAGCAATCGTTGAATTGAGAAGAGCATACTTCAGAATCTCTCCTTCACCAGACTTCCTTTCAGAAACAGGAAGTGATTTTAAAAAATCAGTATTAATCAGGATTTCTTGAGGCGTATAAAATGACCCAATTAAATTTTTTCCCATGTCATGATTGACACCAACTTTTCCACCGATGGAAGCATCCACCATGCTCAGGAGTGTTGTGGGAACGACGATCCAGTTAATTCCACGCAAGATGGTTGAAGCGACGAATCCCCCAAGATCTGAAGTGGCTCCTCCACCTATCACGTAAAGAGTTGAGCTTCTTTGAATCTTACGATTTAAAAAAAACTGAATTATGTCGGCATAAGTTTGGAGATCTTTTTTTGACTCCGGTTCACTGATCCAATATATATTGGATGATTTAATAGAACTAAAATAGGGTTTCAAAGCAACATCAATCACACCAAAAAATTCCTCTGGAACTTTCTTGTGTAGGTCTTCAAGACTAAGGTAAATTAACTGAGAATTCATAGGTCTATTATCCTCTAAAATGAAAGGAATTAGAAGTGAGCGCTGAATGGTTTACAAAGCTTAAGGAGATTGATTCTCTTCAAAAAACTCTTGTAACACTCCAAAAACAAACAAAAAACGAGGACGAAAGAGTTCAGAAGCTAGAAAATCGTCAAAACCAGAACCTTGAAGAGCTTAACCTCAATCAAAAAGAACTCATCAACCTCCAAGATCAAATGGCACAGATTGATAAGGAAATTAGTTTTAAAACACTCCAAAAACAGCGCCTCTGGGAGATGGGCGGAGATGAGATCAAATCATCCAAGCTCTCCCTTGAGATCGCAGAACTTGAGGATAAAGGATTCAGCCTATTAGATAAGATCGAGCAGATCAAAGGTGAAATTCAAGATAAAAAAACCTTTGCTAGTGGCATTGAAAACACCATCTTGGAAATTCAGTCTGAGGCCTCAGATGAGATTAAACTTTTAGCTCAAGAAAAGTATCACACCCAACGCAGGATTGAGCTTCTCACAGAAGAATTACCTCCCAATTTTAAAGATACTTTTCTCAGAGTTAAGCTTAAAAATCTCACCCATGGCCCATTCACAAAAAATGAGCTCGGCCATTGCTATATCTGTCGTTTTAAAATTTCTAAGATTGATGAGTCTGAGATTGATATCTCTAAGAACCTGAAAACATGTCCTCAGTGCTCTCGGATTTTCCTTCCTTACGGATTGTAAAAGTTTTCTATATTATAAAACCTTTTTTTCCTATATATATCTTCCACCGAGATCAGGAGACTATCGCCGCCGCAAGGGGGAGGAAAGTCTGGACACCGAAGAGCATCGTAGCGGGTAACGCCCGTCCACCGCGAGGTGAGGACAAGTGCAACAGAAAGTATGTACAGGTAATGCTGTAGTGAAACCAGGTAAACTCTACGAGGTGCAAGCCCATGTAGGTGAGCGTTGAGTCGGCTCGAGGAGCTCACGGGTAGGGTGCTTGAGCTTTAGGGTAACCTAAGGCCTAGAGGAATGATAGTTTAATACAGAATCCGGCTTATACCTGATCTCGGTTCTTTTAAGTAAAAAAGCGGATAAGAAATCTCCCCTCTCTTTCATTGACTCTAAATCAAACCACTCTTCTTTTGAATGAAGCATACCACCTCGACCACCACAACCATCCAGATTAACAGATGTCGGAGTTGAAAAGTAGTTAATATCTGCAGCACCACCTGAATGCGTTGATGGTAAAGGAAGAAGACTATCAAAGAGAGAATCTCCACCGGCCATCGGGGGGCAATCATCAGCAATATCTAATTCAGTCTGAACACTAATTCCTGTTTGCTCGCAAGGCTCAGAAAAAATTTGCATTTGGTTTGTTAAAAGAAGATGAAAATGATCTCTGTCATTAAAGTTGGCAAAACGTGCATCGAGTTTAAAGATTAACTCATCTGGGATGACGTTAAATCGATCTGTTGAATTTTTTAAACTTGTAAGCTGAAATTTAATATTGGGATAACTCTCGAGACTCTTTTCCAAGTTCACAATAAAATGAGCTAAACGATGATTTAAATTAATTCTTCCTTTCGGCGCACGACCAGCATGGCCGCTGGTTGAAGTCAGCTTTATTTCATACCAGCGATTACCATTTCTTGAGCGAATAAACTCTCCCTCCTCCAGTCCGGGCTCAAAACCAAGGTTAAGGGAAGAGGTTTTTCCAAAGTTACGAAAGATATCATGAAAACCGAGGGAACCAATTTCTTCGTTCGGTGAAATAACAACTCTAAGATGATCGATTTGGTCATTGTGAGAAATCTGACTTAAAGTATAAAGAAGTGTAGCCACTCCCCCCTTATTGTCTGCAACACCTGCACCAATCAATCTCATTTTTTCTCGCTTAAGGAGATGAGAAGCAAGGACTGTGTCCGCATGACCAATTAAGTGTACCCACTGTGCTTGAGAAAAATTTGACATTCTTTCGGCTACTAAAAGATCTCCATATAAATTTTCAGGATGCGGAATTCTTGTCGTTTTGAAGTTCATTTTAAGTAAAACGGACTCAATCTCAGTTTGAACGAGATTTACTCCTATTTTATTCTTCGTTTGAGACTCGATCGATACTAATTTAGTCAAAAACTCAACGCTCTCTTGAAAATTCATCATCTTGACACACCTCTCCAACTCAATCTTAACATTGAATTATAAGAATTAATTGCTACGCTTAGATTATGACAACAAATACGATTGAATTACAATACGCAGATCTTTTTAAGAACTGTTTTGAATTTTCAAAGCTTTTCACCTACCAAGCAAAGTTTCCATTTTTTTACGAATCTGAACACTATATTGTAAAAACGGCTCATAAACTTAAAGAGTTATATGCCATTTTTAAACTACGCCAAGAGGCTTTTCTTCTTCATGATCAGAATTGCAATATTCCTTTTTTAATTGATATTGATGAACATGATTTTCATTGTGATCATGTCGTGATTATTGATAAGAAAAATCAAAAAGTCTGCGGTACTTACAGGATGAAAACGTCACTTACAGCTGATAAGTTTTATAGCGAAGGTGAATTTGATCTTGGAACTTTTAAAAATGAAGCTGGTATCAAGTTAGAACTTGGGAGAGCATGTATTCATCCTGACTACAGAACCGGTGGAGTGATTGATCACCTTTGGAAGGGAATAGCTCTTTACGCTCGCGAGACAAATAGTCGTTATCTTTTTGGCTGTAGCAGCGTCAAACTCACTGATATTAAACTTATTGGTGAACTGAATCACTACCTTAAATCTCAAAATTTACTTTCAACAAGTTATGGCATTAAGCCTATCGGTGACTTTTTGATGGAGAATCTCAAAGACGAAGAGTTTACTTCTGAAAGTAAAAAACTTATTCCTGGTCTTCTTAGAAGCTACCTTCAGGCAGGGGCTAAGATTCATGGTGATCCAGCTTTTGATGTTGATTTTAACTGCATTGATTATCTTACGATTTTAGATTTAAAAAATGTCGATGGTCTTTTTTCAAAGAGATATTTTAAGCTTGGCTAGTCCTTTTAGAGTAGCTGTACTCAAATTTGACTGTGAATCATTAAGATCTCTCCATGCGGTCTCATGAGGAAATTTATATTTTTTAAATTCTTCTTGGGAAATTTGAATTAAATAATTCTCAATTTTGTATTTTGTTATCCCAGTTTTAAAAACCGTTTCAGGAATTTGGCATTTTTTATTGAGAACGGGATACTGTTTTAATTTTTCATCTGTCGAACTTATCTGAAATGTTGGAACCTCCCACTGACCCGAGAGCCATTCCTTATGACTTTTTTGATAACATAAAATTTTAGATCCACGCTTAATAAAGAGCCGCAATAATTTTATTTCATGATCTTCAGCAAGTGTCTTTTTTTGAGCCTCTCTTGGATAAGATAGCATGTTTCCAACTTTAAAACTCATACAGTCTTTTTTTAGAGGACATAGCTGACAATCAGCTTTACGAGCTTGGCAATAAGTGCGTCCCAAGTCCATAAGGGCCTCATTCAGCGATCTATATGATCCTTTAAATTGAAAAATTTTTTTCTCTTTAAAAAGATTTTGTATTTTTCTTTGAAGCTTCGGCCCCTTTTCTTCATCAAGACAATACAGTCTTGAGATGACTCTCTCTAAATTTGCATCAAGAGCTAAACCTGGAAGATCAAGACCAATACTTAACAAGGCTTGTGCCGTGTAAGGGCCGATCCCTGGAATTTTTGTAAGCTCATCATAGTGAGCTGGAAATTTTCCTTTATGCAGATGAAAAATATTTTCCGCAATTTTTTTTAAATTTTTTGCTCTTCTATAATATCCCAATCCCTTCCACGCAACGAGCAACTCCTCTTCCGTTGCATTTGCTAAAGCTTGAAGATCAGGGAAAGTGTTTAAGAACCGATGATAATGGTTTTTAACTGTCCCAACAGTTGTTTGTTGAAGCATGATCTCCGAGACAAGAGTTGTATAGAGTGATCTATTCTCGCGCCAAGGGATATGATTAAACTGATCCTGAGACCAATGAATGAGTTGATCGATTTTCATCGAGGGTATTTTTCATCTACTGACAAGTTTTGGCAAGATCAGTTGCAAGATCGACAAGATCTTTTGTGACTAATGAATCCTTATCACCTTTAAAGGTTCCCATTTTCGCTTCAACAAAGTCAGCAAATTCTTTCGTGAACTCATAGATATCTGTAATGATAATCAAAGTATGAGCCTGAGATCTTTCAATCTCATCCATGAGTTTTTTATAATCATTGAGTCCTTCATTTTGGCAGAAAGAATCATGACCTGAAGCGTTCTTAACGGATGTATCGAAAACTTTAAATGTTGGTTTTTTTCCCAGGGAACAATCCATCGATAATCTTTGAGCGAAAGACTTCCTAAAACATGAGCCCGCTGAATCTAATGGATCAAACTCTCTCATAGATGAACTAGTATCAATCCAAACTTCCAATCGTGATTCTGAAATTGGAAGTGATTTGGTCGATCCACAAAAAATATCAAAATAATTTTTCTCATCACAGGTGACGAGATCTCTATCTAGAGATGATTCTAATTTTATGGGTAACTCATTTAGCTTACCTGGTGTAGAGCTTATAAAACCATCTTCTCGTTTATAAAGTCCTACTTGAGGATCAAAACAATAATCACCCATTTCCTGACACTCTCTCGCAGCAACCTTGGGACTAAAAAACAACTTTCTCTCTAGGTGCGAAGTGTTCAAGCTAATCTTCTTATGCGAAACGAACCAAATCTGGAGATTTTTTGGAGCTGCAAAAACACTCATGGCCATGAAAAAAACGATAAAAAGTTGCACTAAAATTCCATCGATCTTTGTTTAAAGTATCTAAAGATCGCGTCTCCCAGATCCACAATTAAGTCTCTATCGTTCACATCAAGACTTAAGAAATCATTCAAATAAGCTTTTTGACGAGGAGACAAAGTTTCTAATTTTTCACGGATCGTTGGTTCCTGCTTTTGAGGATTTTCGCCAAAGCTAACTTGTTGCTTTTTGCCACCAACCTGAATCGACGCAGTTGTTTTAGTTTTTGCTTCTGAATACTTATCTGGCTCATTAGTCTTGGATGTTTTTTGATCACGATAAAATTGAACAAGTCGTTTAAAAGTATCTGTCGACTCCTCATCAATCCCATCAATGACCTCGTGAAGTGGAATATTAAGCGTCGCCATAATGTTAGCTACAAGCTGCTCATCAACCGTACTTGTTTTTAAGTTTAAAAATCGGCTCATCGTGGAGATACCAACATCAGTCATCTCAGAGAGATCTTTTTGAGTTAATGCTCCTCTAAGCTGCATGTACTTTCTAACCACTGCGAGAAAATTTTCTAAGAAATCAGGTTGAAACTTAATCATAGTCCAACTCCTTTGAATTTCTTATCGGTTTGCAATTTTTTTTCTTTATGCAATTTTCAGGTTGACAAAATGTGTCATTTTTGTCATAATTGCATGAAGGAATTACCTGACAGGAACAAGAGGTTATTATGCAAAATACTGAAATAACTAGAGAAATAAGAGCTGATCGGTACCTTAAGATTTCAGAAGAAAATTTAAAAATGAAAGTCCTTGAAAATCAAACACTTGCAGGATCGATATTACAATTCTCTCATTATGAAAAAGTCGTTTTCTCCCACTGTGAATTCTATGCCTGTGAATTTACTGGAATTGTGTTTGATAATTGCATATTTGAAAATTGCAAAATTGAGTTTTCACATTTCAAATATTGTCACTTTTTGAATTGCAGCTTTGTTAACTGTACATGGACAGCAAGCTCAACTCCAGAGTCTCAGTTTCACTCGGAGGTTGCCTAATGAAAATGATTATTCATTTTAGTATTATAGGCTTCCCTCTCATGATGATGAGCTTGCTCATTCGGTTTTTTGGGAATTAGTTACCAGTTACTTTTGTGTTCGCTGGGATTTTGAAATCAAAAGTACCTGATGAAAATGAAACGCCTTCTTTAAAATCTGTAAACTTAATTTGAACTTCACGGCCATCTAAATAGTCTAACTGTAATTTTTGAGCCTCTTTCAGCTTCACTAACTTTTTAGGGTCCGAGGAGAAGAGTTTTACTTTTTTTAAGCCATACTCTTTTTGAAAGCTTTGATTGAAAAGTAATTCTGCAGCATCTTTCTGAAAATTAACTTGGTAGAGAGCTGTGGCCTTTATTCCCGACTTCATCATTTCAAAAAACTTTAACAATGGAAGAGATTTAGCTTTTTGTATTGTAACTTGTCCCTGTTCTCCTGAAATAAAGGGAGGGACGTAATACCAGCTTTTATCTCCATTCGTAACAAAAAGAGACTGATCTGGAGATATCTTTTCGTACCGAAAAAAACCAGATGAACGATAATCAATTTTTCCAAAACTTTTTTTCTCTCTACCAGTTGTGACAGAAATAAAGCTTTCTTCAAAGTTCGTCGTAAACGATGTTGGGACAAATTGTGCCCAAGAGAAAATGACAAAAAATGGAATGAGTATTGATAACATAATTACTTCCTAAAAGAGAGAGAAGGCTTTCATACTGAATCCTTCTCTCTATCACAAACTTTTAATGGAGCTGCACGGAAACGGCTTTCGAAACACCTGGCTCCTGCATCGTCACTCCGTAGAGAGTGTCATTGAGTTCCATTGTTTTCTTATTATGGGTGATAAGAATAAACTGCGACTCTGAACTCATCTCACGCAACAACTCATTAAAACGACCTACGTTAGCATCATCAAGAGGGGCATCAACCTCATCAAGTAAACAAAATGGAGAAGGCTTCACAAGAAAAATTGAGAAAATAAGTGAGACAGCCGTCATCGCCTTCTCTCCTCCAGACATGAGAGTGATCGACTGCATTTTTTTACCTGGAGGTTTCGCAATAATATCAACTCCACAGTCGATAGAATCTAAGTCTCCCGTAACTTCAAGCTTCGCTTCCCCTCCACCAAAGATGATTGGGAATACTTTTGAAAATCTCTCATTAACTTCAGTGAAAGCTTCTTTAAAGCGAACTTTTGATTTTTCATCAATGTGAGTTATCGCTGTCTGTAAATCCTCTAGTGATTTCTTAAGCTCTTCTTCTTGAGTTTTCAAAAAATCATAACGTAGTTTTTGACGATCATAATCTTCAATCGCTTGCCAGTTAATTTCACCCAATCGATTGAACTCTGTTTTATATTCCTTGAGCTTCTCTTTTGTTTCTTTAACCTGGCCTGGGAATTTCTTTTCAAACTCATAATCAAGAGCTTCTATCTTCTTCGTCCCATCTTCTGTTTCCATCATGAACATAGGAGATAAGTCCTTGAGTCCTTCGACTTTGTCAGATGAAATTTCTAAGTGCTTCATGATCGTTTGACGAAGATCAATTTTATATCGTTCGAAAATATCCTTCACCAGCAGTTCTTCTTCTTGAATGATTTGCTGAGTACGGAGTTCAAGTTCAACATTCTCTTTCTCAATTTTTGCCATTCTTGAATTAATTTCTTTTAGCTCTGATTCTTTTTCCTGCATCGAAATAAGAACCTGGGCGATTTGGTCCTTAAGTAAATTCAAGTATGTTTCTTTATCTGCAAGAGACTCAGCTTTAGATTTATTATCTTCAGTAACGTGATCAATTTCATCAAAAGCTTGATTGATTTCATCCTCAAACTGAGAAAGAAGCTCATTATTAGCCGTTTTCTTCTCATGGTAACGAGAAACTTGAGACTCAACATCTTGGATTTGAGACTTAACTGAGGAAAGCTGTTGTTGATAGCTCTGGGCTTTTACCTTAAGCTCCATCAATTCATCTTTCTCAGCCTCAAAAGTATGTTTAATTTCTTGATATCGATTATCTAAATCTTCAACATCCGTCGCTAAGTTTTTAAGTGCATCCTCTAGCTCTTGCTTACGATGAGAAAGCTTCTCATCTGCCTCGATTAAATCTAAACGAGCTCGTGAAGTCTCAGCTTTTCGATTTTGTAAGATAGTCAATCTTGAAGAGTTTGTATTTTGGCTAACCTCTTTAGACTCCAGGGATGCTCTTGTCGAAATAAAAAGTGTATTCACATCGTTGAACTCTTTAGTTTTTTCTTCAAGTTCAACTCTTTGATTTTCAATCATCTTTTCAAGCTCAAGAATTTCTCGCTCAATTTCTTTCAATAAAGTTTGCTTCGTTTCTAAAGATGAAGAAAGATCTTGGATGAGATTATTTCGCTGAACGATACCATCCTGAGCCGAATCAACTTTAGATCTTAATCCGTAAATAATCGAGTTACCTACTTTTTTAAGGAGAACTTGTCCATCCTTGGAAACAAGTCCCTTAAACTGGATCTCAGGGTTTATTTTAGATGCCAGCTCTATCGTTAAGTTTTCTACAATGAAAAAACCGTTAAGAATTTTCTCTAGTTTTTGATTAAAAGGAGTTTGTTTTAATTGAAGAACCTCTGTCAGTGCTTTCACTCCCTCGCAACCTTGAGTTTCAAGCCTAGAAATTGACTCCTGTGACATGATCGACTCTAAAGGCCAAATAAGATCTGCTGTCCCATCAAAACTTGCCACAACCGAATCAAGAAGGTCTCTCGAACCTGTCGTTAAAACACTATCAAGTGACTCCCCGATGAGCTGTTCGACCGCAACTGCATACTCCACATCACATTCAAGGAGATGACCTAAAATTTGAAGATCGCCCTCAGGATTTTTTGTCACAAGCTCTTGTGCACCTGCTTTTTTACCTTCTGCGGAATGGTTGATTTCAATCAGTGAATTCCTTTTTGAATCCATCTGAATAACTTCTCTCGTAAGATTTTTCTGTTCTGACTCTAGTTCTCTTTGTTTTTGAGTAAGTTCTTGTAACTTCTCTTTCATGACAGGAAGTAAGGTCTGTAGGTCATCAACTTTTGCTTGAGAAGATTTGAGAATTTCCCTCTCCTTCATCAAGTCATCGGTAAAATTAGATGTCGTTTTTTCAATAGTCTCAATTTCAAGAGTATGGTCTTGAATAAGTCGAGAATACTCTTCTAGTTTTGAGTTATTTCTAAATAGTTCATTCTCAGCAGATTGAAGGTTTTCTTTAGAGAGACTGAGCTCTTTTCTTTTTTCTTTAAGTTCCTCTTCGAGATCCGTCATTTGATTTTTAAGAAGCTCGACTTTTTCCTCGTGAGTTGAGAAGTCCATCTGCTCATAATTATTTGACTCGAGATCCGAAAGTTCAGCCTCAAGCTGCTCTAATCTTTCAGTCCGCTTTTGAAGATCAATCTCAAGCTCAGCATTCTCTTTCTGAGCTCGCTCAACAGCCTTCTCTTTATCTTGTAAAGATCTCTTTAAGTGCTTAATTCTTTCTTCAGCAGCGGCTAATTCTTTTGAATGTTGGTTAAAATCGTCTTGAGCAAGATCAATTTTTTCCATCATATCCGTTTTTTGAATTTTATCGTCTTCTAAGAGAAGATCTATCTGAGATTTTCTCAATGAAAGCTGGTCAAACTCATTCTTTCTTGATTCAAGCATCGAATCTGCATTGGTAAAGTCCTGAAGATAATCGTGCTCTCGATGAGATTCAACGATCAACTCATACTTTTTAATTCTTTCGCGAAGAGTTTTTGCCTTTTCTGCTTTCTCTGCTTGTTTTTCTAAATTTTTGAGATTTTTATAAATCTCATTCTGAAGATCTTCAAGTCTGATAAGATTCGATTGAGTTTGTTCAATTTTCTTTAGTGATTCACGCTTTCTTAGTTTGAATTTAGTGATTCCTGCTACTTCCTCAATCATTACACGTCTCTCTTCAGGTTTAGCCTGAACGAGCTTATTGATCTCTCCTTGAGCAATAATCGAATATGATTTTGCACCTGCTCCAGTATCCATGAACACTTCGTGAATATCTTTCAGACGAGCTGGCTCACCATTGATTCGGTACTCAGTCTCCCCATTTCGGTAGAGCTTTCTCGTTAACTGAATCTCATTTGGTTTTGCGACTGTCCCGTTAATATGGATATGCTTACCATTAACGTTATCTAGGACAAGCGTCACTTCTGCAAAGCTAGCAGGAGTATATTTCGAGGAACCAGCAAAAATAAGGTCCTTCATGCTCGTTCCACGAAGGTGCTTAGCTGATTGCTCACCCATTACCCAAAAAAGAGCATCGACGATATTTGATTTACCACAACCGTTTGGCCCAACGATCCCTGTGATACCCTCGTCGAAATGAATGACTGTTTTATCTTTAAACGATTTAAAACCTTGGATAATGAGTCTATTAAGCCTCATAAGTGAACCCTCTCGATATAGTTTGTGTGACCCATTTTTTCTTCGAGTTTGCGCCTCTTGCCCTCACTCAATTTGAAGAAAAAAATACTGGTCCTACCATCATCCTTTATCTTGAAATGGCCTGTCTAGAAATAATTAAAAGTGTCGGAATATTGACGATCGTTCTCGTAGACTCACAAAGGGACAAAGACACTCTTTACTTCAGAGATCAAGTTCGCAAATCTATAGTCTATGGTGATTAAACGCGCTTTAATTATTGCTGCTCATCCTGATGATGAAATTCTAGGCTGTGGAGGTACGATATCTAAGTTGATCAGAAGTAACTCTGAAGTGGGAGTTGCAGTTTTCACCAACGGCGAAGATGGCCGTCAAAAGCCTAATCCAGTTCAGAGAAATACCGCTCTCAATCTAAGCCTCAATTCACTCGGAGTAAGTCGGATTTGGTCACACTCCTTTCCCGACAATCGCCTTGATAGTCTGCCAATCGAGACATTCGTGAAGAGCATTGAAGATATCGTAAAAGAATTTAATCCTGACACGATTTTCACTCATTCATTTATAGATCTTAATCAAGATCATCGAGTTCTTTCAGAGGCAACCGCAATTGCCTGTCGATTGACTCCTGAATCATCCATAAAACTTCATCTGCAATACGAAGTTCTCTCGTCAACTGAATGGTCTCATTCAGGATCTTTTTTACCTCAGTTGTATA
>Ga0255183_1000747_pt1 | contig 11595 bp, 11 predicted proteins | sample Atl_UVDOM_RepB_8_FD_183638 | JGI IMG/M metagenome (GOLD analysis project Ga0255183, IMG submission 183638) | Freshwater microbial communities from Altamaha River, Georgia, United States - Atl_UVDOM_RepB_8d | ecosystem: Environmental > Aquatic > Freshwater > River | place: USA: Georgia...
CCGATGTCACTGACTTGGCGACGGCAAGCCTTGCTGCTCATCAACCCCCTGCAAAGGCGGAAGACATGCTGGTGGATCGCTTGCGCAAATGGCACAGGCGGATCAGCCGTGATGGATTGAAATTCAAACAACTGGACATCGAATCTCGGCACGAGCTGAGAAAGCGAGCCAAGCGTCTGCGTTACGGGCTTCAGTTTGCAGAGTCCTTGTTGCCGGCCGCACGCCTCAAAGCCTACCGCAAGCGTCTGGCCGTCGTGCAGGACATTCTGGGTGACATGAACGATCTGGCAGTTGCCAAGGACCGATTTGAGTCATTGCGGGAGACCCAACCGGGTGCCTGGTTTGCCTGCGGCTGGATTGCCTCCCGCTTGACCGTTCTCACCGACGAGGCGGCATCCGCACTGGCTCAACTGGCCAAGTCAGACCGATTTTGGAAGTGATCAACAGCCGGATTGATATGTTCAATCCGGTCTGAACGGCGCCTCACATGATGGACGGGCAGATCTTGTCTCAACCCACCAGCGCTGAGGCAAACTCTTGCGCGACAAAGGGCTGCAAGTCTTCCAGTCGCTCTCCAATGCCGATCCAGTAAACCGGGATCGGGCGAACGCCTTGGCTGCCAGCCGCCACAGCGGCAAGCGTGCCACCCTTGGCGGTGCCATCGAGTTTGGTCACGATCAGACCGGTCAACCCCAAAGCCGCATCAAATGCACGGATCTGCGACAAGACGTTTTGCCCTGTGTTGCCATCGACCACCAGCAAGACCTCATGCGGTGCGTCTGACTTGGCCTTGGCGATGACACGTTTGATTTTTTTCAGCTCATCCATGAGGTGGAGCTGAGTCGGCAAGCGGCCTGCCGTGTCCACCATCACCACATCCATTCCCCTGGCCATGCCGGCATTGACGGCATCAAACGCCACGGCAGCCGGATCCGCCCCCTCCTGGGCGATCACAGACACATTGTTTCGCGATCCCCACTCCATCAGTTGCTGCCGTGCAGCAGCTCGGAAGGTGTCCCCAGCTGCCAGCAGGACACTTGCACCCTGGCGCTGCAGTGCATGTGCCAGCTTCCCAATCGATGTGGTCTTACCCGCACCATTGACGCCTGCAATCATGACCACCAGTGGCTTGGTGGTGCCGACATCAAACGGCTTTTCCAGCACGCGCAGGTGATCCGCCAGGATTTCCTTGAGAGCAGATCTGACTGCCTCTGCATCTTCGATGCGATCCTTTTTGACCTTGGCTCTCAAAGCAGACAGAAGCTTTTCGGTTGCTTCCACGCCAGCATCCGCCATAATGAGCGCTGTTTCGAGCTCCTCAAACAGGCTGTCATCGACCTTGACGCCAACGAACAGGTTGCCAATGGTCTTGCCCGTACGCGATAGGCCTTGCTTGAGCCTGGACAGCCAGGAACCCCTGTTGGAGCCAGCAGGCTCCGAAACAGGCTCTGCTTGCGAGAAGTGGGTGACTGGCTCTTGGAACGCCTCGGCGGGCACGGATGCGACAGCCGTCGTGTCTCGCGTCAGTGCTAGGGGTTCTGGCACATCAAGCGACGGTTCGATGACAGTCGATTGATGGCTAGAAGCTGCAGGTGGAGCAGGACGTGAGGGCACAAGTGTGCTGGCCTGGGATGCTGTTTCGGAATCGTTGGCACGCGGGGCATCCGCTGTCAAGGACTCGTCGGGCACGACTGCCGGTGCTTCCTGCTGAGGTGCCGGCGCGGTTTTTTTCTTGAAAAATCTAAACATGGTAAAGAAGTATATTCGCATCGTTGCCGGACAGTACCGGCGAACCCCCATCCCGGTCGTGGATGCGCCAGGGTTGCGCCCGACACCTGATCGGGTCAGAGAGACACTGTACAACTGGATCCATCATCTCTGGTCTGGCCATTTTGAGGACAAACAGGTGTTGGACTTGTTTGCCGGTTCGGGCGCATTAGGGTTTGAGGCAGCCTCCAGAGGGGTTGAGCACGTGCAGATGGTGGAGCAAGATCCGAGAGCCATCGCCGCACTTCGCAACTTGCGTGACAAGCTGAAAGCAGAAAACGTGCGCATTCATGCTGGAGATGTCAACCTGGCCCTCAAGCGTATGGATGCCAGCCGCTTTGACTTGATTTTGCTGGACCCACCCTTCGGGATGGGTTGGTTCGAGACACTCTGGCCTGCCCTGCCTGGCTTGCTCAAGCCGCACGGTTTAGTCTACCTGGAATCCGAGAAAAAACTAAATATTCCTGATAATTTTCAACTTCTGCGCCAAGACAGCGCAGGCAACGTACACTATCACCTCGTTCAAATTGTTGCGCCGCAAACATGATCACCGCCATCTACCCTGGAACGTTCGACCCCCTGACACGTGGACATGAGGACCTGGTGCGCCGGGCCGCTGGCCTGTTTGATGAGGTCGTGGTCGGCATTGCACATAGCCGATCCAAAAAACCCTTCTTCACGGTCGAGGAGCGCGTCGAAATCGCCAGTGAGGTTCTGGGCCATTATCCCAACGTTCGCGTGGCAAGCTTTGCTGGCTTGCTCAAGGACTTTGTTCGGGATCAGAACGGCCGAGTCATTGTGCGCGGTCTTCGTGCCGTTTCCGACTTTGAGTATGAGTTTCAAATGGCTGGCATGAACCGCCATCTGCTGCCGGACGTGGAGACCATGTTCATGACACCCTCTGACCAGTATCAGTTCATATCCGGAACGATTGTGAGGGAAATCGCACAGCTCGGTGGAGATGTGAGTAAATTTGTGTTTCCTTCGGTTGAGCGCTGGCTTCAGAGCAAAACGAAGACCAATAGCTGAATCCCAGGGTGCTCGGAACAGGCACCTTCACCTCGCTGCGTGAGTTTTGAACATGGCACTTCGCATCACCGACGAGTGCATCAACTGTGATGTTTGCGAACCACAGTGTCCCAACGAGGCGATCTCGATGGGAGATCAGTTTTATGTCATCGATCCGGACAAATGTACTGAATGCGTTGGCCATCACGAAGAGCCACAGTGCAAGGTGGTTTGCCCTGTTGAGTGCATCGAGCTGCATCCTCAATGGAAAGAAAGCCAGGATGCCTTGATGACCAAGTATTACCGGCTGACCGCTGCCACCCCAGCAAAATAAGCCGTCAATCGCCCGGCCAGTTGATGGCCGGTGCTTCAGGATGCAACTTGACCAAGCGACAAGACTTGCCAGTGACGTGACTAAACCAGGTCGCGCAAACATCGCCCTCATCGACAACGTCCACTGTTTGGCCAGCCACCAGGACCTGTTTTCGGACGCTGTCATCATCCTCAATCACGTCCATCGGGATATCTAGGCGCAGCATGCCAGGCGCCCGCAACACCAGCGAGCCCATCCTGGCCTCACAAATCACTTGGGACAAGCCCGGTGCTGACGTGGCTGACACCCATTGGCCTGCCTCATCCACCACAAACCATCGGCGATTGTATTCTTGCGATACGGGACGATCCAATTCTTGGCAGCCCACAACAGGGCAAACCACTTCTTTTTTCACATCATTCATCTGCCAAATAATCCTCTGATGACATTTTCCAGTTGCTTTGCAGGATTGGGTGCGGAACTTGGGGCAGTACTGGGCGCAGTGTTGGGAGCAGTGCCGGGCGCAGCTGGGGTAGCACTGTCAGCTGTCCCAGGAGAATTGGTGCTTCCAATACCGAGAAACCCTCCGCTGCCACCAATGACGCCCTGCATCAACAGTTGCTGCAAGGACTGCTTTAGCGCATCCTCGGGCATGCTCTGCCAATGGACGCGGACTTGAGGATCTTGAAGGGTTCCACCAATGTGCATTGGCACGACCAAGGAGCGCACCTGAATCGCCACCCGCGCACCAGGCACACCAATATTGCCACTAAACTGCACGTCAGTCACCACATCCAGCGATCCATCGGTCAGACCAATTTGCGCAACCTTGCCCTCGGTGATCCGGAGGTTGTTGGAAGACAGATTCAGCTTGTGCAGCCGCGCCAATCCCTGGCCAAACAAGACCTGGGTTTGCATCACCGACAAGTTCGTCCGCCTGGACTTGTCCATTGCCAAAGGCAAATCCTTGGCTCGCCCCGTAGGATCAGACAAGGCCTCGACACCCTTGTTCAGATCCAAGCCTCGGATGTAGCCTTGCTTGATGTCGATCTGAGACTGTCCGTCCAGGCTCTTCAACAGGCTTGAGGAATCGGTCGCAGAGGCCTGGAGATCAAAGCTCATTGTGCCCACACCACCCAATAGACTGTCCCCTGTCAGTGCCGTGACGAAAGGCTCGACCTGCACGGCATTCAGCTTACCCTTGATCCATGTGGGCAAGCCTTTGGCGTCACTCAGCCCCCCTTCGGCACTCAGCGTCCCACCGTAAAGCACGGCCTGGAGAGAGCGAAGCTGGGCCCTCCCATTCTGCACGTCGAGTTGGAGCTGGAGCTGGCTGGCATGAATCTTCTGCCAAACAAAACGGGAGGCCCGCATCTGCAAGTCAAGGTCCAGCTTACGCATCCAGGAGACATTGGTTTCTGCAGACGCTTTGGAGGAAGGCTGCTGTGATGGCGAGGCGACCGGACCTGACAGGGTCGAACCCTGGCCAACGGCAACGGACCGAGATGCTGACTCAGTCGAGGCCGACGGTGACGATGAGGAGGAAGCCGCGGCATTGACGGCTTGGTCTGCTGATGATGCTGGTTTTGTACTCGGACCGGTCTTTGCAGAGCTACCTGATTGTCCAGCCTTGACTGCAGGCTTTGGCTGATTCAAAAACGCATCGATTGCATTCAGGTCAAGTCGATCCGTGTTGAACTTGGCTGACACCTTGGGCACATCCTTGCCCAGATCATTGACATGACCAGAAAAGTCAATCGGAGAGTCAAGAAAGGAAGTCGCCAATTTCCATGTTGCCTCCTGCTTGCCCAAGTCGTAACCCATCACACCAGTCAGCGGCAAATTGACACTGCCAGCAGGAAGATCCGGGTCGGCAAGGTGCAGCGTGCCCTTGACAGACGTTGCCTGAACCGTGTTGAGCGTCCTGATCGTCAGCGGCGACTCGACATCCAGCCTGTAGAGGCGCATCGCCTGCTTGACGCCAATATCCACCTTGACTGAACGCGTGTCGATCAAGCCAGGCTTGAAGGACAATCCTGAGACCTGATACTTGGCGTCAAGCGCGTTGGGCCCGTCCAGGCGCAATCTTCCACTCATGGCTGGAACCACACCCACGGATCGCTCGACACGAAAAGAGGCCAAGTCACCGCTCCACTCAAAGCGGTCTGCATCCTGAAGTCCTTTTGCCTTCAGCGTGAAATTGGTTCCCGAAACACGCTCATTTGAGGGCTGAGCCATCAACGTGTCCAGTGTGATGAACCACTCCATTTGCCGCAGACCTTTTTTGGTGTGCTGCTGCCCCTTGGCCAATTTCATCTCTGAGCCCTTGGCCGTGAACTGAGTCATGTCTTGACTCAAGCCAATCCTGGACTTGATCGAGACATCCGCCTGCCCCTCCGATGGCACGTCCAAGCTCGCAAAAAACAACAAGTCGTATTCTTCAGCACTTGAAACCTTGGCAATGCTGGCATTGAGATTTTTCGCCATCACCCATGGCTTGGACCGATCAAATACGGCGATGGAGGCCTGTTTAAGCTCAAGCTTGTGGATATTGACAGCCATGGGAGCCGAAATCAGCGATGTATCTGTATGGGCCGCATCCTTGTTAACGTCTTGGCCTGGCTGTCGGCGTCCGGGTCCCATCAAGTCGCTGACGTTCCACTTGCCGTGCTGGTCTCGCCTGAGCTTGGCATCAAGACCATCGAGTAAAATCTGATCAATCGACAGCTGACGTTGAAAAAGGGGCTTGAGAGAGACAGAAATGTTGGCCTGATTGACGAGGGCAAAACGCTCGGACGAATCAGGTTCCGAAAGCGACACATTGGTGATGCTGAGTCCCAGATCAGGGAAAAGGCGCACGCTGACCTCGCCCTGGATGTCAAGTGTGCGGCCATAACGCTCACGCACCTGATCCTGCAGCCAGGTCTTGTAGGCCTGCTGATCCATGGTGGCCAACAGCACGCCTGCGCCCACACCCAACAACACCAAGATGACCAGGCCACCAACCAGCAGCCTTTTGACCCATCGACTCATTCGTGATTCCGCCTACATTTCATCATCAGCTTCATGACTGACCCTATTGATTGTAGAGGTTTGTTATGCTGGTCCGTGTTTGGTTCCCTGACAAATCGTTTCAACAGGTAACGCCCCCATGAAAATCGATCGCCTTGACCATCTCGTGTTGACCGTTGCAGACATTGAGCGCACGTGCAAGTTTTATGAAACTGTCATGGGCATGGAGGTGGTCACATTCCAGGGTGACCGAAAGGCACTGAAGTTTGGGCAACAAAAAATCAACCTGCATCAAGTGGGCCGTGAGTTCGAGCCCAAGGCACTCGCACCTACACCAGGGTCGGGGGATCTTTGTTTGATCACCAGCACCCCCATGAACGAGGTCATCGCTCACCTGAAAAAAAACGGAGTCGTCATTGAAATCGAGCCCTCAGAGCGAACTGGTGCGACAGGCAAGATTTATTCAGTTTATTTCCGGGACCCTGACCAGAACCTGATCGAGGTGTCTAACTACTTTTGACCAATGGGGTGCGAATCAGGGGGATGACCGACTGGTGGAATATGGTGGAATCCTGACATGCTGAGCGCTGGCATCCAAGGGTTTTCCTTAATTCGCGAAATCGTTGACAGCCCCTCAGCTGATTCATAGAATGACTCGTGGTTCATCAATCATGTTTGATTGATGACAAAATGTGACATCACAACAAAATCAAACGGTGGAGACTCACGTGCAGCCGATGTCAGTAACCCAGGCACTCGCCAAGTTTGTGGTGGGCCTGAATCATCCGTCCAATATTCCTTCTGCCGTGGCGGATAAGGCCAGAGTTTGCCTGCTGAATGGCTATGGGATTGCGCTGGCTTGCTTTGACACTCCCTACGCCCCAGTTGCTGCGCGCGCGAGTATTGCTATCGATGGTGAGAGGCCTGATGGCGCCACCATGTTCATTGATGGCCGCAAAACCAGCCTATTTGGTGCAACCCTGGCCAATGGAGCTTTGTTCCATGGACGAGCGCAAGAGGACGCATGCGGTGCAGCCCATCTCGGTGCCATTCTCATTCCCCTTCTGACTGCCGCCGTTGAAACGGGAAAAATGCCGATCGACAGGCTGCTGAATGCTCTCATTGCTGGATACGAAGTTGGTGGACTATTTGAAACCAACTATGCCCCGCACACGACCCCAGTCGGGTTGCGTGCGTCCGCGATTTTCGGTTCGCTATCTGCGGCAGCCGCAGCATCCTATGCACTGAACCTTAACGAAGAACAAACAGCGGCAGCGATTGCGAATGCGGCATCCTTTTCTGGGGGTCTATTGCAGTCGTTCGAAGATGGCACGGACGAGTGGCGCTATCAGCTTGGCATCGTCGCCCGCAACGGCTGGGTGGCCGCCGAGCTGGCGCGTGCAGGCTCGGTGTCAGCCCCCTTCGCCATTGAAGGCAAAAACGGTTTCGTTCGAGCTTATGCCCGCACGGACTGCAATGCACCGGATCTGATCGGGCAGATTGGCAAGACTTGGTTCATCCATCGCGTGGTCTTCAAGCCCTACCCAGTGTGTGCCTTCAACCAGACGCCGGTCAATGCTGGCTTGTCTTTAAAAGACAAGCTTCAGGGCCGCAAGCCGGTTCGCATGGAAGTGCGAATGAATCCGTACGAAACGGGTTATGCGGGCATGGACAGCCAAGGTCCCTTCCACTCGGTCTCCGGCACGCTCATGAGCATCCCGTTCTGCATCGCCAACACCATGCTCTATGGCGCGCCGACCATGCAAAAGATGATGGTGTTCAATGACCCAGCGGTGCTTGAGCTGATCGGCAAGATCAAACTGGTATCCGATGCCAGTGTCGATCGCCTTTGCTGCGTGATTCACGCAGAGCTCGAGGATGGCAGCGTGGTGACGGAGACCATGAACAAATCCATCACTGACTACAACTATGACCGGACCGAACTGAAAGACCTGATTCTGCGCGTGTGTGCAGAGGTTGGCGTTGGCCCAGAAGCCTTTGACGTGCTGTCGAGGTTTGTGGATGACCCCAAGGGCGCCGGCATTCAGTCTGTGCTGGATTGCTTTACAAAGCTAAGGCAGTCCTTGGCAAGGTAAAGCAGCTTGCAAGGTAAAAACTGAGTTATAAATCCGCGGATGTAAAAGAATTGGCGCTCAACATTCATTGTTGGCGCTTTTAATGGCCTTAAGGGCTTCCCTCAAGCAAGGAGACACTCCATGAGCAGCAAAAAATCGATCGGCTCGCCAGCACAACCTCTGCGTCGCAAGCTGATTCAAGGTGCCGGTGCCGCCGCTGGCGCGACTACGCTAGGCTTGCCAGCCATTTCGCTGGCACAGAACAAACCGATCCGTATCGGCATGCCCACCATCCTGTCTGGCCGTGTGGCCATGTTGGGCATCTCTTCGCGCAATGCTGTCACGATCGAGGTGGAAAAATTCAATGCTGCGGGTGGCCTGAATGGTCGCCCGATCGAAATGGTGGTGCGTGACTCCAAGGGCCAGCCCCAGGAAGCTGCTCGTGTCGCGCGCGAACTGGTCAACAGCGAAGGTTGCGAGATCATCCTGGACGCTGAGGCCTCCTCCGGTGCCTTTGCCGTCAACGAAGTGGCTCGCGACCTCGGCGTGCTCTGCATGCACACGAACTCGGAAACCTCCTCGCTGACCGCAGACCCCAAAAACCGTCTGCCCAACGCATTCCGCTCTTGCCGCCAAGGCATTCACGATGCCATCGTGGGTGGCGCCTACTCCGCCAAAGTGGCCCAGGAGAAAAAACTGCGCCGCTGGATGTCCGTGTCGCCTGATTACGCTTACGGCCGTGACACCACTGCTGAGTTCCTGATGTACCTCAAGCACTTCAACAAAGACATCGAAGTGACCGGCGAAGTCTGGCCCAAGCTGTTCCAGCCTGACTACAGCGAAGTCATCACCCGCCTGATCCAGGGCAAGCCACAGGCCATCTACTCCTGCTTGTGGGGCGGCGACCTGATTTCCTTTATCGACCAGGGCAACATCTACGCGCTGTTCAAAGACCGTCAGTTCTTTGGCGTGAACATGGCTGACTACCTGGTGCTGACAACCGTCAAGAACGTGCCGACCGGCCTGCACTCCGGCAACCGCTACCTGCGCAGTGTGCCCAACACCACGGCTAACAATGAGTGGTGCGATGCGTACTCGCAGAAATACAAGGACCTGCCACTGAACTGGTCCTGGCAGAACGCCACTGCCATGAACTTCCTGTTTACCGCGATGAAGAAAACCAATGGCACAGATACCAAGAAGATGTCTGATGCCCTGCGCGGCATGACGATCGACTCACCGTTTGGCACAAACGGCAAGCTGACCATCCGCGCCGAAGACCATACGCTGGTCGACTACGCAGACGCATGGGGTGTGCTGAACCAGAAAGAGCCTTTCATGCCTAATCCGCAAATGGGTGACTGGAAGCAGATCGTTCAGCTCGAAAACGAGTGGAAGAAGAGCAAGGGTTACCTGTAATCCTTTGAACTAAAAAAAGCGGTTCAACATCATCCCTGCCTGGGGGGGCAGGGATGATGTGTCAGTCTGCGCTGGATGCTGCATGTCTGGCCAGATGACTTTCACACCCACATTTCGCTTCACTTGAACGGAGACTCCTTTGGATCCCAATGCCCTCTTAGAGTGCGTGATGTCCACATCATGCATTGTGACGCAGGCCAGTACCGGCCTGATTGTCGGTGCGCTGCTGTTTTTGGTCGCAGCAGGCCTGACATTGATCTTCGGCGTGCTTGGCGTGGTGAACTTTGCCCACGGCTCCTTTTACATGCTGGGTGCTTACATTGCACTGACCGCTTACCGCGTGTCTGACAGCTACGTGATCGCCACGCTGGCTGCTGGGCTGGGGGTCGCGCTGTTCAGCGTGGTCTTTGAGCGATTCTTCATGCGCAAGGTTTACGGATCGGACGTACTGATGCAGCTTTTGGTCTGCTATGCGTTTATTCTGATCCTGGATGATGCCGTCAAGTTGATCTGGGGCGCAGAGTTCCAGTCCATGGGCATGCCCGAGTTTTTCCAGGCGCCTCCCCTGATTCTGGGTGGCGGGATTGTGCCGATTTTTTACATCTACCTAATTGCCGCAGCAGCAGTGATTGCGGTGGTGCTCTGGTACATCCTCACCAAAACCCGGATGGGAAAGATCGTGCGAGCTGCTGCGCACAACCCCACCATGACATCTGCCTTGGGCCTGAACACGAGCATGATCTATGCCGGCGTGTTTGCGTTTGGCGGGCTCTTGGCCGGCTTGGCGGGTGGCCTTGCCGCCCCGGTTCGTTCCATGTCTCCCGGCATGGGGTTTTCCATCCTGATTGAGTCGTTCATCGTCACGGTGATTGGCGGGATGGGTTCAGTCAGTGGTGCGCTGGTTGGTGCCTTGCTGATTGGCCTGATCCGCTCCTTTGGCTCGATCGGTTTCCCTCTCTTTGTTGAAGGCATCATGTTTATCGCCATGGCTTTGATTTTGATTCTCAAGCCCAGCGGCCTGCTTGGCAAGGAGCCGCGTCCATGAATACCAACGTCACTTTTCGCAAAGAAATCATGTGGGCCTTGCTGGCCCTGGCGATCCTGGCAGTCGTTCCTTACCTGACCTCCTCACGTGTCGTGCTCGATTTTGTCATTCGTCTTGCCGCGTTTGGCGTTTTTGCCACTTCACTGAATATTTTGGTTGGGTACGGCGGGATGGTGTCTTTTGGGCACGCTTTGTTCTTTGGAGGCGGAGCCTATGCATTTGGCTTGATGATGCAAAAAACAGGGGTGTCGATACCGGTTGCTTTTGGTGTCGGCATCCTGTTCACGGCAGCTGTCGGCTTTGTGATCGGTGCCATTTGCGTGCGGCTCAAGGAAATCTATTTTTCCTTTCTCACGCTTGCGTTCCAAATGCTGTTCTACAGCATCATCATTTCCTGGAACTCCTTCACAGGCGGGGACCAGGGCTTGATGGGAGGCATCCCGCGCAGACCTTTCTTTGGCATCAACCTGGCTGACAACACACAGCTTTACTGGTTCTCTTGTGTGGTCGGCGTCGTTTGCCTTCTTCTGATCCGATATATCTTGCAATCTCCTTTCGGCTATACGCTCAGGATGGTCAGGGACAATGCAGACCGTGCGCGGTTCCTGGGCATCGATGTCTGGCGCGTTAAGCTCTACGCCTTCATCCTGGCCGGTGTGTTTGCCGGAATTGGCGGCATGATCATGGCGGTGTTCGTCTCCGGTGCCTACCCTGAGTTCACCTACTGGACCATGTCGGGCGAAGCCGTGTTCATGATCATGATGGGTGGGTTGAACAATTTCATCGGTCCGGTTGTTGGCGCATCGCTCCTGATGCTCTTTAACGACATGATCACGCGCTTTACTGAACTGCACGGCATTGCGCTTGGCATTATCGTGCTGATCTTTGCGCTCGGTTTCAAGCGTGGCATCACTGACTTTGCCATCCAGATCTTACGCGCGGTCACGGGCAAGAGG
>Ga0255183_1000753_pt1 | contig 11535 bp, 10 predicted proteins | sample Atl_UVDOM_RepB_8_FD_183638 | JGI IMG/M metagenome (GOLD analysis project Ga0255183, IMG submission 183638) | Freshwater microbial communities from Altamaha River, Georgia, United States - Atl_UVDOM_RepB_8d | ecosystem: Environmental > Aquatic > Freshwater > River | place: USA: Georgia...
TAAAAATTATTTTTGAATAAACTTAGCGAGAAAATCTACTGGAATAGGGAAGAATGTCGTAGAAGCATTATTGGTCCCTGCAATCTCTCTCATCGTTTCTAAAAACCTAAGAGTAATAGCATCTGGTTGTGAGCCTAAAACTTGAGCGGCTTCTGCGAGTTTTTGAGAAGCTTCAAACTCACCTTGAGCTGAAATAATTTTCGCTCTCTTTTCTCTTTCTGCCTCTGCTTGTTTTGCCATCGCACGCTGCATTTCTACTGGTAGATCAATCGCTTTCACTTCAACGTTCGTGACTTTAATTCCCCACGGCTCAGTTAACTCATCAAGAATTTCTTGAAGACGAGCATTAATTTTATCTCTGTGGGCGAGAATCTCATCCAGTTCATACTGGCCAATCACAGAACGAAGTGTCGTTTGAGCAATTTGTGCTGTTGCATGATAAAAGTTTTCAACAGTGATGATGGCATGCTCTGGATTTGAAACTTTAAAGTAAACAACGCCGTTTACTTTAAGAGTCACGTTATCCTTTGAAATAATATCCTGTGCCGGTACATCCATCGTCACGAGCCTCAGGTCAACCTTGGTCATTTTTTCTAAACCAGGGACAAGGATAATTAAACCTGGGCCTCTGACTCCCGAAAATTTACCGAGCCTAAAAATAACCCCTCGCTCAAACTCATCGAGGACTTTGAACGTTGAGAAAAGTACAAATCCCACAACGAGAAGGAAGGGTAAGTAAGCCATAAAATCCATAGAAGCTCCTTTATCTTTTTATCACTTTTAAAGTTAGTTCAAATTTTGCTTCCTCAATGACTTCTACTAGATCATCGACATGAAGTTGGTCATCAGAAACGGCTTTCCAGATTTCTCCCTGGATTTTAACTAAGGAGTAGTGATCTTTCACTTCGAGTACTCTTCCTTGATGATGAAGAAGGGAGAAAAAGAAAACTTTCTCTTTTTTTTGGAGTAAGACGTAACCAGCAATGAGAAGCTCTAACACAGCTCCGACGAAGAGAGCGTCTGTCATCCTTTCGTTGAAAAAAAGAAAATAATAATTTAAGCCAAAAAGAAGACTCATTTTCAATCCTAAAAAAGAAGGCTATAGTTCCCTCAAATTATTGTAAAAAAAAGAGCAAAGTCATGGCAAATCAAAAGTACCAATTTATTCAAGGAACAATCATTAATCCTCTCTCAGATAAGAAATCGGAGTTTTATCCAGATGGTGTGATTGAGATTAATGCACAAGGTAGAATAAAAAAGATTCAGCACTGGTCTAAATTGAGTGAAAAAACCAAAAAAATGATGACCGCAAAGAACACACTTGATTTGTCAGGTAAGCTTGTTCTACCAGGTTTTTTTGATATGCACTTTCATTGGGTTCAAGACGATGTCCGAGAGATGCCTAAAGAATCACTCTTAGATTGGCTTGAAGATTATACTTTTCCCACTGAAGCCAAGTTTAAAAATAAATCCTATGCAAAGAAAAAAGCGGACTCTTTTTTTAAAAAACTCGTCCAGCACGGAACCTTAGGAGGAGCTTGTTATTCTTCTCTTCATGAGCACGCGCTTGAGTTTGCGATGAAGAATGTCAAAGGAGATTTCGTCATTGGAAATGTTCTGATGAATATGAATTCACCAAAGAATCTTACTCAAACAGAGGATGAGTCCCTTAATCTTACCAAACGATTTTTGAAAAAGTATAAGACGAGATTTTGTTTTACCCCAAGATTTGCCATTACAACGACTCCCAAAGTGATGAAAGAGGGAGCAAAGCTTACAGATAAGGCGAAAGCTTTTAAACAAACACACCTCTCCGAAACTCCAGGAGAGATTGATTTCGTTCTCTCCCTCTATAAAAAAATCCCAGGGTTTCAAAAGGTAAAATCTTATACGGAAATCTATGAGAAATCGGGGATGCTCGGTAAAAACTCTCTTATGGGACATGGAATCTATTTATCGAAGAAAGAACTTCAGACGATTGCTCACACAAAAACTCATATTATTCATTGTCCGACTTCCAACGCTCCTCTGGAGGAAAAAGGCCTGGGCTCGGGACTCTTTGACCTTAAGGCAATTCAGAAGAAAAAAATCTCATGGGCTCTTGGCTCAGACATTGGAGGAGGTCCTTTCCTCTCGATGTTTGATGTAATGAGAAGCTTTGTTGATCAGCACACCAAAAAGAAAGTAAAAGTGTCATACACACAGGCTCTTTACCGCTCAACTCTGGCAGGAGCTGAAATCTTAGGTGTCGCAAAATCGACTGGGAATTTTGCTCCTAAAAAAGATCTTAACTTCTTCACAGTTCAGATTCCTTCGGTCTCAAGACTTGAATCAGCAGAGATGGTCTTAAAAGAAGTAACTTTAAGTTGTGCTCATAAGCGTGAAGCTTATGAAAAACTTGTCAAAGATGTTTTTTATCAAGGAAAAAAACTAATCTAATTCGAGCACAATCGGGCAGTGGTCTGAACCATAGACATCTTTTAGGATGTCAACTCGCCTCACTGATGACTTTAAAATGGTTGAAAGTAGAAAGTAGTCGATTCTCCAGCCGATGTTTTTCTCACGAACTCCTGCGCGCTGACTCCACCATGTGTAAGCACCTTTTTTCTCAGGATGAAGGTCTCGGTAAATATCCAACCAGCCAGATTGAAGCATATGAGAAACCCATGCTCGTTCCTCTGGCAAAAAGCCAGTTGTTTTCTGATTTGTTTTTGGGTTAGCGAGATCGATTTCCGTGTGGGCCGTATTAATATCTCCAACTAAGATCACAGGTTTTTTCTTTTGAAGTTGATTCATCTTTTTTTCGAGAGCTTCACAGAATTTCATTTTGTAGGGGACTCGGTGATGGTCACGGCTTCCGTTAGGAATATAACAATTAAAGAGATAAAAATCTTTTGTCTCGTGAATGAGAGTTCTTCCTTCAGAATCAAACTCATCAACACCAAGATAATCAGTGTCAAGAAATTTTTCGGAAGAAAACGTCGCAACTCCAGAATAACCTTTTTTCTCCGCACTTTTAATTTGCAAGTTATATTTTCGTAATTCTAAAATTTCTCGAGGGAACTGCTCAGGAAGGGCCTTGATTTCTTGTAGACATAGGATATCAGGGGATTCTTGCTCGATAAAATCGATAAATCCTTTGTTCGTCACGGAGCGTATTCCGTTGACGTTCCACGAAATGATTTTCATAAATTTTTTACCTCAAAAAAAAGTACAGATGGTGAATGACATTCTAGAAAAAATGACTATTATTTTCAATCTCGTCTTAACCCATTGGAGAAAAAATGCGTTGTTTTAAAAATATTGCTCAACTTATCCGTACGAAAAGAATGAATCATCCAAAAGGTTATTCTCAATCTGAGTTGTCTCATCTCTTAGGTTATAAAAATGGTCAGTTCATTTCGAACGTAGAAAGAGCTCTTTGCAATATTCCTTTAAAAATGCTCAGAAAAGTTTCTGAAGTTCTAGATATCCCTTCAGAAGATTTAAAAAATGCTATTTTGAGAGACCAAGAAGAAACTCTTAATAACTATCTCTACAACATTAAAATTTCTAAGAAAGAAAAAGAAACATCAGTAGAGTTTCAGCAAGCAGAATTATAAGATTTAAAAAAGATATTTTAAGAATAAGAAGGGCTAGCTTAGACTAGCCCTTTTAATTTTTTGTAGTCTTCAATCGTTCCAACAGATTCCTCAGTGTCTTCTTTGTATTCTTCGAAAGCTTCTTTTTGAGAGTCTTTGAAGTGAGGATCTTCAATATCTTGAGGAGTTAATTTCTTAGCTTCAAGGTAGTAAGCGTCTTGGTCAAGATCATGATTCGTTGAATAGGTGAGATCTGGACGATAGCGCTCTGTTTTTCTCTTCTCGAGAGCTTCTCTTTGCCAAGGCTCAAGGCTGTTCTCAAAACGTCTTAAGTGCTCAATGCTATCGAAGAAATTCTTCTCAAGACGTCTTAGCTGACGGTCATCTGCCAGGTTGAAAAGATCATAGTATTTTCGTCTGTTTTGAATGTGAAGGTCGAGGAGGTTATCGTACTTAATCAGAACTTGGGCCGTGGTTAATACGCGGTTGGAGCGACGTCTTTGGCCATGGTGTGGACGAAAGCGACGTCTACGCTGAGGGTTTGATGATTGAGAGTCTCTCACGAGTCATTCCTTTTCGTTTATCTACAACTTAATACTATGCTTCAACTCAAGATTTTGTCTAGGTGAGGCGAATAAAAGAGTGAGAATTTCTCCTCTTTGACTTATAATTAAGGCATTCATTTTCATTTTTTTGGAGGTTTTTGTGGCCAATAAACGCGTAAAAGTCGCCGTAACAGGTGCAGCTGGGCAAATTGGATATGCCCTTCTTTTTAGAATTGCTTCAGGACAAATGTTTGGGCCTCAGACAGAAGTTGAACTTCAGCTTCTTGAACTCGAAGCTGCTCTTCCTGCTCTTCGTGGTGTTGCGATGGAGCTCGATGACTGTGCTTTTCCTCTCTTGAAAAAAATTGTAACAACATCAGATCTGAATGTTGCTTTTAAAGATGCGAACTGGGTTATCTGTGTTGGATCTGTTCCTCGTAAAGACGGAATGGAGAGAGCAGATCTTTTAAAAATTAACGGTGGGATTTTCACGGCTCAAGCTAAAGCTGTTGAAAAAAGTGCAGCGAGTGATGTGAGAGTTTTTGTTGTTGGTAACCCATGTAATACGAATGCTTTGATTGCGATGAATAATGCTCAAGGTGTTCCGAGTGATCGCTTTTTCGCCATGACTTCTCTTGATGAGAATCGTGCTAAAACTCAGCTCGCACAAAAAGCAGGAGTTGATGTTTCAAGTGTCTCAAATATGACAATCTGGGGTAACCACTCTGCGACTCAATATCCAGATTTCTTTAATGCTAAAATTAATGGCAAAGCCGTGACTGATGTGATTGCTGACCATGAGTGGCTCAAAGGCGATTTCATTAAAACGGTTCAACAACGTGGAGCTGCGATCATTAAAGCACGTGGTGCTTCATCTGCGGCTTCTGCTGCTAATGCTGTTGTTGATGGAATTAGAAACCTCGTCACTGATACTCCTGCAGGTGAAACATTTTCGATGTGCTTAGCTTCTCAAGGTCAATACGGCGTCGATAAAGGTCTTATTTTCTCTTATCCATGTCGTGTAGAGAAAGGTGTACTTAAAGTCGTTGAAGGAATTTCTCTCAATGCTTTTGGCCAGGAAAAATTCAACTTAACTCACGATGAACTTCGTGGAGAGAGAGATGCTGTAAAATCTTTAGGGCTTATTCCGTAATTTTTTCTTTATTTGGGCTCAAAGCTTGATGCTTTGGGCCCTTTTTTCTTGTCAATGATCCACTTTTTCCCTATAAACCCACTTCTACTTGAAACATATTTTTTAAGGGTCATTCTTCATGAGCAAAATGCAGGAAACAATTAAATTATCTGGGTTTAATAATCTAACAAAGATCCTTTCTTTTAATTTCTACGATTTCTGTATTGCGATGAATGAAAAGCAACGCCAGGAATATATCCAACATATTAATACCAAGTACTCAGCAGCTAACATCCGAGATATCGCTCGTCGTGTTTGCGAAATCATCGAAGCGAATATTTTAAGTGAATCAATCCAGGACTATGATCCAGTTGGTGCCTCTACCATGACTTTGATGTCTGATATTAAAGGTGGAAAATGGGAAGAGGCGGCTGCCACTGAAAATGTTTCTGTGAAGATGCACTTGGATAAGTCTCACATTACAACACATACATACCCAGATGCTTCTGATCCAGAGGGGATTTGTACTTTTCGCTTAGACCTTGATGTCGCGACTTGTGGAGATATTATTCCTTTGAGTGCTTTGAATTACATGTTTGAAGTTTTTGAGTGTGATGTGGTTTACATCGATTACGTTGTCCGTGGTTACACGAGACTTGAGAATGGGAAAAAGATCTACAACGACCACTATTTCAACTCTATCCAGGATTTCATCAAAAAAGAAACTCTTGATTTGTACCAGTACAGACAAGACATTAATATTTCACACGACAATATCTGGCAGACGAAGCTTATGATTAAGCCGATGGGGCCAGAGAACTATCTCCTCGATGAAAACGATAGAAATCATCCAGACATCGATCATAAAATGCGCCTTCTCAATCAAGAGATGAGAGAAGTCTTTCATCTTAATTAGTGCCGATTAAACAGATATTTCGAGGTGAGAGTTCCTCATCAAAAATCTCTACTAGCGAAGCCTGGTAACCTTGTTCTTCGAGGAAAATGGCCCTGTCTAAAAGAAGATAAACTTCTAAAGCTCGCCCAAAAAGATTGCGGATAATCCCTGCCGTGATCATGTCATCAATGTATTTTTTTCGAGTTGGTTCACTGAGATACTGATCAATCTCTTCATCGTTGTGACGAAGCTCTAGGTTCGTTCGCTTGAATTGCTCTCGGACGTAATGAGAAAAGCTTCCATCGTAAAGCTTCGGATGAGAATTTCCGAGAGTGAGCAGTTCTTTTTGATCATAACAATCATAAAGAAAGAGATGAATGCCGTAGCGGAAAACTTTTACTTTATACTTAAGATCAAAATCTTTTTGATCGAGTTTCTTATGAGCGCGGCAGGCGAGGGTCAGAGCAAATTTATTAAACTTAAAAAAATCTATCGTTTTTGAAAATGCCGAGATACCAAGAAAGGGTGTGTCCTCAAGGAGATGGTAACAACAGCCCATGTTCATGATGGCGCGAAGCTTTTTCTCGACGCTGGCTTGGATTTGATGCACGGCCAGAGGTCCACAGGTATGAAGTCCAACAGTCATGTCCTCAGCTTGGATGTAGTTTAAAAAATCTTTTTCCTGAGCACCTATTTTTAAATTTTGGTAGTGCACTAAATGATCAGGGTCTTTAGTGTTTTTTTGGTTCCTCTCTTTACCTGTTGCTTGAAACTCTTGGTTCTGATCAAACGAGTGAACGTTAAGTCCATAAGAGTTCGAGAGTGTTTGCGCTAAAAGCCCAATCCCACCTCCGATATCAATAATCCTCTTAATCTTTTGATTCCTAGCTTCCGCGTTTATCAGTGGCGCAAATTTCATAATCTCATGCTGCTTCTTCGGAATCATAAAGAGATAAGTATATTTGTCTGAGGGGGGAAGCTCTTTTATTTCAATAGTCGGAAGAGTGGTAAGTTCTTTTTCGATCTTATAAAGTTTTAGCAGCTCTTCATTTTTAATCAGACCTTGAATCTTCTTTTTTTCGATCTGAATCTGTGTTTGGGGATCTGTAAATGAGGAAAGCTCATCAAGCCACTCTTGGGGATACCCTTCGAGAGCTCGAGGATACTCGAGCATGATTTCTCGTGACCAGAGAGGCTCATAGGGAGCGAGAAAATCGTGAAGCTTTTGAAGTTTTTCTTTAAAATCCATCGCAACTGGATATAGCATAGCTTATGAGCAAGATAAAGAGAGTCGCAGTCTTTGGTATCGGTCGTTCAGGGAAAGCAGCCATTAGGTTAGCTAAAAAACATGGACAGGACCTTTACGTTGTTAATCGTGGTCAACCGGATGACTGGTATGAAAAAGAAGGCTTGGCAGAGTTGATTGATCGCTGCAGCTGTTATGCGGAGGATGATTTTGTTGAGCATTTCTCAAAGATGGAAGAAATCATTCTCTCTCCTGGAATCCCACTTACACATCCTGCACTGAAGAAAGCCCGTGAAAAGAATATACCGATCCTTTCAGAAATTGAGTACGCCTACCGGTTTACTAAAGATATCCCTGTGATTGCGATCACTGGGACTAACGGTAAAACGACCACAACAACAATGATCCAAGAAGCTTTAGAGATGATGGGCAAGAAAGTTTTTTGTGGTGGTAATATTGGTATTCCTTATTGTGAGTTAGCTCTGCAATCAGTGAAACCTGATTTTGCCGTCATCGAAGTTTCAAGTTTTCAGTTGGAGACGATTGCTGAGTTTCATCCTCGAATTGGTCTCATCCTAAACATCTACCCAAATCACTCTGAGCGCTACGATGATCCAAGGGACTATGCCTTAGCGAAGTATAGATTACTTCTCAATATGACTAAAGACGATCATCTCATTTTAGGTCAAGAGAATGATTATTTATCTCTTCTTCCAAAGACTGATGTCAGTATCGAAACTTTTAGTAAAGAAAACGAAGTGACGGAGTTTGATTTTTCAAAAGCTAAACTTAAAGGTAAGCACAATCAGGCTAATTTTTATGCTGCCTCTCTCGTACTTAAAAAACTGGGATTATTTCATCATGAAAAGTTTCAAGCCTTCATCGAGAGCTTCAAGGGTGTTGCTCATCGATTAGAGTTCGTCAGAGAGTGGAGAGGACTAGATTTTTATAATGATGCGAAATCCACGAATGCACTTGCCACTACAACAGCGATCAAAGCTTTTGAAAATGATCCTCGAGATCTCTATCTGATTCTCGCCGGAAAACTTAGAAATGAGACGGACACATTTCTTCCTGATCTTTTGCCTTTTAAAAAGAGAATCAAAAAGATTTTCACTATTGGTGGGATTGCTAAGAGACTTGAAAGAGAATTGAGTTCGGATTTTGCTGTAGAATCCTTTGAAACGATCCCTCAGTTTTTAGAAGTGATCAAACAAAATAGTCCCAAAGGGCTTATGATTTTTTCACCAGGCCATCCTTCTTTTGACCAGTTTACTAGTTATGTCGATCGGGGTGAGAGGTTTAAAAACTGGGTTAATTCCTTATAAAATTAAGAACTTAAATGTCTGATCATTTTGCTTAAGTAAATTCTTATGAAACCGATAAGAATTCATGCTCAAGTTGCTGTTATTTTTCTTATTTGTCTCCATCGCCTTTGCAGAAAACGAAACTTTCTATCGTGAGCGACCAGATGTACTCAAGGCATCTTCATCGAAGATTGAGTCAACGGAGAAGTTTTCAGTTGGGGTTTGGGATGAAATCAAACGGGCCCTCCCCGAGACGATTGCCTTTTACCTTGAAGCCTATCCTGATCATGATCTTTATTTCTTGGGCCGAGATGGTGAGTACCTCTACGATTTTTCTCGTGCCATTTTAAGTGAAAGTGAGAGAAAAAAAGTTCACTTGATTAACGTCTCAAGAGCGAATGTCGATGATCCGCATATTCGAGATTATCTCGATCAGCAGGGAATTTCGGAGAGGCATTTTCAAAAGGGAAAAAAAATTGTCTTGATTGATACAGGTTATTACGGGACGATGATTGAGAAAATTGCGAGACTCTTCCCAGAGATTCCTGAAAGCCAAATTAAAAAACATCTTGTTCTCTCTGAAAAGAAAACGATCCCATCAACAAAGGTTTTTTTTAAGTACCTTGATCCCTGGAGTGCATATAAAGAATCACAACAGATGCATGGTAAACTTAATTTGATCGAGCATCTCCCTCATCAAACGAAAAAATCAACTTCATTTGATGTTTTTAAAGGTAAGTGGGATGCGAAAGCCGAGCTCGCTGCGCTAGAGGATCAGAAACTCTCTGGGTTTATTCAGGGAGATATTAAAGCGTACGCAGATCTTAAGCCAACTAAGGTTCATTTTAAAACTCTTCGTGGTCAATACAGTGATGTGTTTAAAGCTTATTCTCAAAAAGATGAAAAAAAGCTCATTGATCTTCTTAAGGCATTCGATGCGCGTGGGGAAAAAGAATTCGTCAGTGATTTTTATGAGCTAACGAAAACCGAGATGATAGATGCTTCACTTTTTCCGTACCTTGATCCTGAAAAGAGAAAAAAGCTAATCGAGAAAGAACTTCAAAAAAATGATGAATGGAAGAGAATCCTCGCAGCTCCGGATGAAGAAATTCCAAGAGTTTTGAGTATAAAATGGGTTAAAAGTAATAAGGATTATCTTGAAGCTGCTCTTGATCAGAAAGAGTTTCGAGAAGCACTTCTGCATCACCTTGGTTCTAAACCCACAACAACTGAGACACAAAAAATTATTCTCGCTCTCATCGATCGCTCACACATTGAGACGATGAATGACTTCCCTAAATTCGTATTCTCTAATCCAAAGTCATTTGATGAGGAGCTTTCAGTCCTACCGATTAAAAGATTCTTGCAGCTCTCATCTGAAGATTCACTTCAAAGATTTGTGAAGTTTTTCATCTACACTCCGCAATTTGGAAGTCTTAAAGATTCAGTCAGCATTTTGAATGAGATGAAAGATAAGGTTGATTCTTTTCAAAAACCAATTGTTTTGGAGCGAATTAAAGAACTTGAGGCGAAAAGCTCTCTCTCAGAGATCCATAAGATACCTACTTTTAGGACAGAAGAGGAAAAACTACGTTGGATTACGCACCTGAAAACAAAAGTTCCTGAGCTCGTTTCTTCTGCTGGTAAATACCAGGTCGATCTGATGGAGATTTTAGACGATCAACAAAAGCTTCAAGATAAACTAAATCAGAAAAAAAATTACGTAGAACTTTCTCAGAAAAAAACGCAATCTCTTCTCAGTATGGTGATCATCCCTACGGCGAAGGCCGAGGTGCGCTCCTACGAGATCGCTCCGAAGTCTCTTGGAGAGTGGAAGGCGATGCTCAAAGAGGAGTTAGCTAAAATTGACGGCGGAAAGGTCATCGATGAACTGAGGGAGAAAATTTATCTCCGTTCACATGAGCTTGGAAAAACATCGTCTGATGGCATTGAAACAGGCCTCATTTTAACCCTTGATCCAAGCCTTCAGAAAGAAGCTTTCCGTGTCGAACGGGACAAGAGACTATTCTATCTTCAGGATGCTTTGCCAGAAAAAATTAGTCCTAAATTTAAATTCGACCTTTATCAGCTCCCCACGACTGCAACGAAATGGGATGTTCTCACGAAACTTCGAACAACCTTGGCGCTGGAGGATGAACTAAAAAAATTAGTTGAGCTTTATCTGATTCTTCAGAAAAGAGATGGTAGTTTCTATGCAGATCCAAATTTGCGCTTAACGTATTTGAAATCTTTTGATTTTGAAGTCTTCGTCAAAACAGAGGAGTTAAAATCTCGTTTGAATCTCCTTTCCCAGGATCTTAAAGATTTTTACGGTGAGAAGTTATCGAGCAATATTGACCGAGTCATTCATCTTGATATCAAAGCCTACGTTAAAAAAATCCCAGTAAAAGTTGAGAAAGTTATCGACGGTGTTCGTCTATCCGAAGTGATTCCTCAAGAGGGGATTTTTCGAGGATGCACAGGAGGGGACTGCTCAACGATGGCTTCGTTTCCGTATCCGAATGATCCGAGTGAGAGAGTTTTTTACATTTTTGATAAAAATAATAAAGTTAAGGGCTACCTCACTGGTTCACGGGTGAAAATAAAAGATGGTTACGGTTTTTATGTGATTACTATCGCGGGTGCGCGGATCTCGAGTGCCGATACTCAGCTGATCTTAAATGGGCTCCATGAGGCGAAGGATTTACTTGATGTGGACAAAATTCTTCTTCCCCCTCAGGATCGACTCGACAAACTTATAAATTACTCGGCGATCAGATCAATTTTTGAGAATTCTACCATGAGTGAGATCATCCCGATTGAATACAT
>Ga0255183_1000754_pt1 | contig 11533 bp, 11 predicted proteins | sample Atl_UVDOM_RepB_8_FD_183638 | JGI IMG/M metagenome (GOLD analysis project Ga0255183, IMG submission 183638) | Freshwater microbial communities from Altamaha River, Georgia, United States - Atl_UVDOM_RepB_8d | ecosystem: Environmental > Aquatic > Freshwater > River | place: USA: Georgia...
CCCGGTTGGGATCGATCACTTGTCCTGAGCGGGAGGCCAGCGCGCGTGCAATCGAGATGGACTGGCCAAGCGCAATGATCGACAGCGCGAGCGAGATGCTCATCAGCTCGGGCAGATCCTGCCACTCGAATCCCGGTAATTCAAAAGTGGGTATCAAGGAGGGGATCGCCCCGACCACGCTGACCTTTCCCAGGTCGACAAACACGCCAGCCTGATTGATCGTTGCGGCTACCAGCGTTCCCATGACCAATCCCATCAGCATGAAGGGCAGTTTTTTGTTCCAGCGTTTGATGGCGATGGACACAGCGAGCGTCACCACACACACCAGCACCGCGCTTGCAGACGCATCAGACAAGTGAGTGCCCAGGTAGACCAAGGTGGGGCCTGCGCCTTGCACGTCTTGAGGCTGGATGCCCATTGCATCCTTGAGGGCATAGGCGGCGATCAGGAGTGCTGCGCCGCTCGTGAATCCCATGAGCGTGGCAGGGGAGATGAAATTGGCCAGGCTGCCCATGCGCAAGAGTGCCACACCGAGCTGAATCATCCCCACCAGGATGGTGACCAGCATGGCCAGTCCGATATAGGCAGGGGATCCGACAACTGCCAGCGGCGCCAGCATGGCAAACAGCGCGAGCGAGTTGGCGTTGGTTGGCCCGGACATCACATGCCAGCTTGAGCCAGCCAAGGCCGCGATGATGCACGGCAGGATGGCAGTGTAGATGCCGTACTGGGGGGGCAAACCTGCCAGGCTGGCAAAGGCAATGGCCTGAGGCAACACCAGAATCGCCCCAAGCAGGCCAGCCAGGCTGTCAGCCTTGAGGGTCTGCGGGGTGACCAGGCGTACCCAGGAACCAAGGATGCGGTCGAGCGAAATGGACAAGCCTTTCACGTTGAAGGGAAAAGGGTTCGCAAATGAGTATGCGTGCTTTATGATAGACCAGAAGTGGGAGTCAGTTGAGGTAGCCGTCGCTGCCCGTGACAGCCCTGGAGATCGGAGATGACCATTAAAGTTGGCGAACGCGTGCCGGATGCAACCTTGACCGAATTTATCGAAACCGAAACGGAGGGCTGCACGCTCGGTCCAAACGCCTTTCAGGTTTCCAATCTGGTCAAAGGCAAAAAAATCCTGATGTTTGCACTGCCCGGTGCCTTCACCCCAACCTGCTCAGCCAAGCATGTGCCCGGTTACATCGAGCACTACAACGCCATCAAGGCCAAGGGCGTAGATGAGATTTGGTGTGTTGCTGTCAATGATGCTTTTGTGATGGGTGCCTGGGGCCGTGACCAAAAGGTGTCAGGCAAGATCCGCATGATGGCTGATGGTGCTGCCCAGTGGACCAAGGCACTCGGCATGGAGTTTGACCTGACCGCACGTGGCATGGGCATTCGTTCGCAGCGCTACGCCGCCTTGCTTGACGATGGCGTGGTCAAGGTGCTGCACCTTGAGGAGCCCGGCAAGTTCGAGGTCAGCGACGCTGCCTCGATGCTCAAAGCCATGTGATATTGGCTGGCCTTGCACCATCCGGCCCATTGTGCCTGTGCAGCCGCGCAGCATGATGGGCTTTTTTGTATCCCTGAACACTGACTGACATGTTCGCCACCCTGGCGTCGTTTTCCTCGCTTTATTTGTCCACGCTCATGATCCTAGTCAGCGTGGGCTTGTTCAACACATACATTGGCTTGCGACTATCGGCTGACTCGGTGAGCGAGGTCTGGATCGGGTCGCTGTTTTCTGCGTATTACCTTGGGTTGGTTCTGGGCGGACGGGTGGCCCATCGGTTGATCATCCGGGTGGGACATATCCGCGCCTATGTGGCGGCGGCTTCCCTGTCAGCCATCATGGTGTTGGCCCAGACGCTGACCGATGAAATCGTCATCTGGCTGGCGTTTCGACTGGTGGCAGGGGTATGCCTGGTGACGCAATATGTTGTCATCGAGAGTTGGCTCAACGAGCAGACCGACAACACCAAGCGTGGCCGGGTTTTTGCTGTGTATCTGGTCATGTCAGGGTTGGGAACTGCGATGGGGCAATTGGTCATCACCATGTATCCCACACTGGATATCAGGCCATTGACGTTTGTCGCCATGTGTCAGGCTGCAGCAATGATTCCGATCGCCTTAACCATGCGCACCCATCCTGCGGCACAATTGCCCGCCCCGCTGGATCTGAAATTTTTTTTCAAGCAAGTGCCGATGGTGCTGGTCACCATGTTCTTGGCAGGTAACATCTCAGCCACGTTTTATGGATTGGCTCCGGTGTTTGCTGCCAAGATGGGGATGTCCACGGCTGAGGTGGCTGTGTTTGTCTCGACAGCGGTGATTGCTGGGCTCTTGGCGCAATGGCCAATGGGTTGGCTGTCCGATCAAATGAACCGCGCCAAGCTCATTCGCACGAACGCCTTGATCCTGATGGCGTTGGCAATATTGATGACAGGCTGGCTGGATTTGCCATGGCCGTTGATGCTGCTGGTCTCTGCCGGCACAGGCGTGATGCAGTTCACGTTTTATGCACTGGCTTCCTCATACGCCTATGACAACGTCAGCGCGGAGCGTCGCATGGGGATGAGTGCGGTGTTGCTGATGGTCTATGGAGTCGGGGCAAGCATGGGCCCCTTGATTGCTGGGGCGCTGATGAGGGTGGGTGGACCATCGATGTTTTATGTATTTACCACGGTTTGCGCACTGGTGCTGTTTCTGGTGATGGGGGCCCGGAGAAACAGTGCCGCATCAGCCGGCTAGCCTGTTTCTTCGGACTCAGCCCAGATTGTTATCCCAGCACAAACGGATTGAGGATCTCCTTGTTGGTGTTGATCCACACACTCTTGACCTGCAGGTATTCCTTGATCATCTCCTGGCCATTTTCGCGACCGATGCCTGAGCGCTTATAGCCGCCAAACGGCGTCATGTAGCTGACCACGCGATAGGCATTAATCCAGACGGTTCCAGCACGGATTTTTTTGGCCATGATCATTGCGCGTCCAATATCCTGCGTCCACACACCTGCAGCCAGTCCGTACATCACGTCATTGGCAATCTCGATGGCCTCTTCATCGGTTTTGAATTTGATGATGGAAAGAACGGGTCCAAACACCTCTTCCTGTGCGATCCGCATCTGGTTGTGGACGTTGGTGAAAATCGTGGGCTCGACAAACAAGCCGTCTCCGCATTCGGGTCGTGTCGCTGGGCCGCCTCCCAGCACACATTTGGCCCCTTCGGATTTCGCAATATCGATGTACGACAGGACCTTTTGATACTGCGGTCGGGTTGTCACCGGTCCAATGGTGGTGTCGGCATTGAGGGGATTGCCCATTTTGGCCGTCTTGGCAAGCGTGAGCAATTGTTCTACAAACTCATCGTGAATGCTTTCATGCACCAGGAGGCGTGAGCCAGCCATGCAGGTTTGTCCCGTCGCGGCAAATATTCCCGAAACGGCTCCCCTGACAGCGTTGGTGATATTCGCATCAGCGAACACAATATTGGGTGACTTGCCGCCAAGCTCCAGAGACACTGTTTTTAGACCTCGGGCAGCAGCCTCATAGACCTTGACACCTCCGATCTCACCGCCGGTGAATGCAATTCTTGCCACTTTGGGATGTTCAACCAATGCAGAACCGACTTCGTTTCCAAAGCCAGTCACAACGTTGAACACACCTTTGGGAAAGCCAGCCTCATCCACCAGCCGAGCAAACTCCAGCATAGACGCTGAAGTGAACTCGGATGGCTTGGCAACGATGGTGTTACCAGCAGCGAGTGCGGGTGCGATTTTCCAGCAAGCCAACAGCAATGGGGAATTCCATGGCGTGATGACGGCGACCACACCCAGCGGCTCATACTGCGTAAAGTTGAAAAAGCCAGGCTTGTCGATGGGCACGTTCGCACCTTCGACCTTGTCCGCCAAGCCGCCAAAATAATAAAACCATTGCGGCAGATACTGCATTTGACCGAGCATTTCAGCCTTGAGCTTGCCGTTGTCGGTCACTTCGATATCAGCGAGCTTTTCTGCGTGTTGTGCGACCAAGTCTCCTAGTCTTCTCAGGAGCGCACCACGGTTGCTGGCTGTCATGTCTGCCCATGGCCCTCGATCAAACGCTGCGTAAGCCGCCTTGACGGCTCGATCTGCATCACTCGCATCACACCGTGGGATACGAGCCCAAGCCTTGCCAGTGTAAGGATTTTCAGTCTCAAAATACTCACCGGTCCCTGAGGGTCCCCATGTTGAATCAATGCATATTTCGTATGTTTTCACGTTGGGTCTCCATGAGGTTGGGCGAGGTGGGTTGGGTGAGGTGGGCTGGGTGAGATGGGTTAGGTCAAACAAGGGTGGATAAGAAAATGAGGTCGACTTTTTATACAGCAGAACTAGACGCATGCATAGAGCAACCGCGTGTGACGCATCTCGGATGATGTGCAGTCATGCAGGAGAGCCGAATGTTGATTGCGATCGCGTCATGAACACTGCATAATCCATTCACCAAAACATGACTTAGAGACACCGAGCGGGAGAGGGCGCTGCCTCTTGAACGACTTGAGTGAGGAGGCATCTGAATGTGTGATTCACCCCATCATCCGTCCAAGGGCTGGGCGGGCTGGCCTGTTTGGCCGTCGTCTGCCGCGATGACGCCCTTGGGGGGCTGGCATGACTTATCCCATACGCTTCATGATGGCATACCCGTTCCCAAGATATTCCCCAAGCCATCTTTCGGTCGAGTGCTATCCATGCCAGAGCACATTTTGAATGTCACGCGTATTGACATGGTGTGTCACCTGGGTACTCACATTGATGCTCCTGCACATGTCCTCATGGATGGGCCAACGATTGAGGCGGTCCCGCAGGAGTATTTTCACGGGCCAGGCATAGTCTGGCAGTTACGGCCCGAGCCGTTGTCCGCCATCACAGCCGCACACCTGCAATCTCTCTCGCCCACGGTCAACCCCGGTGACATGCTTTTCTTGAGTACAGGATGGGCATCCTTGTTTGGCAAGGATGATTATTTCCACAATCCCTACTTGACGGAGGATGCAGCAGACTGGCTGGTGGAGCATGGAGTGAAATGTATTGGCATGGATTTTGTCAGCCCGGAGTTGCCATTCTCCATGCGTCCACCGGGCTTTGATTACCCCATTCATCGTCGACTGCTGGGAGCAGGCGTGTTGGTCATCGAGAACCTGGCAGATTGCGCTGCCATTGGCAATGCCAGAGTGGAAATCATCTGTGGTGCCTTGAACATCGATGAGGCTGATGGCAGCCCAGCTAGAATTTTTGCCCGAAAAGCAGCCTAGCAAAACCACTTGATCTAGTTGGAGGAATAGATCCGCAGCAAGGCTTGCATAAGCGGGCAAGGATGCAAGAAAGTGGTTTGCGCCACGGATGGGTTGGGTCTTTTACACCCTGAATGGTTTTTTACATACACAGCGCTTCAATGGTGCTCAGCTTTCTGGTCCAGGCACCACGGTGACACCTACTAGTGCATCACGCGTGATGAGGTCGGCGAGCTGGTCCTCAGTGTATCCTTCGGTTCCTGCGGGTCGAAGTGGAAGAACCATGTAGCGCAGGTCTGCAGTAGAGTCGTGCACCACGATGCGAACATCATTGGGCAATGCTGTTCCAAACTCCTGCAAGACCTTTCTGGGCTCATTAACCACCCGTGAACGGTAGGATCGGCTTTTGTACCAGTCAGGGGGGATACCCATCAAAAACCTGGGATAGCATGAGCAAAGCGTGCAAACAATGACGTTGTGCGTGTCTGGCGTGTTTTCAACCACTTTCAGGTCGGCGGGCATTTTGGAGTCGCCAACGCCAAACCCCATTTCCTCGCATGCAGCTTTGCCATCGGCGAGAAGACGAGCCTTGAACTCGTCATCCAGCCAAGCCCTGGCAACCAGCTTGGCGCCTCGCGCAGGTCCCGTGCGCGCATCCATGAGCTCAACAGCGCGACGGATGTCATTCGGTTGAATCAAGCCCTTTTCCACCAGGAGCTCTCGGACCACGGTTTCCATCAGCTGAAAATACCCTGGCGGCGCAACAGGCTGCTGGGAGTCGTGATGATGCCCGTGATCGTGGTGGTCATGATGGTCATGATCATGTCCGTGCGGGTGACCACCATGCTTGGGTGGATGAGTCATGGCGCTTCCTTATTGGTTTGCAGGCTCAAGCCAGTGTTCATAGATTTCAACGCAGATGCCGTCGTCTTGGTGACCCTGATAGTCGGGCCAGACATCTTTTTGCTTGAATCGCACGCGGTAATTCGGGATGGCAGGAAGACCAGGCCGGCCATAGGCAAGCTCTTCCGGATTGGGAAACATCCCGCAACAGTGTTCGATGACTCCCACTTTTCCACGGATGTAGAAAGGGGTCCGCACATGCCCAGGAGGATGGGCAGCCTTGACTGCAACGCGATCCCCATCCTTAAAACGCACAGTCGTCTCCTGCGGCCAACCTGGCCTCCACATCAATCATTTTGTTGGCGATCTCGGCGATCGAGATCACCCCTTTCATGATGAGCAGGTTGGCAGTGGCCGCCATCCAGCGTTCGTAGTACTTGAGCTCTGCGTAGGCACGATCTCCCAGCGACTCATGGACGCGACGATGCTCATCCAGTGAGATGACGCCACGCTCGATCAGCATGACGAGCAACGCATCCACGCGTTTTTCCCAGGGCTCGTAGGTGTGTTCAGCAAGTGCTAGGGGCGCGCCTGGCAACCCACCCAGATCGTGATAACTGCGCATTTGTCCTCTCCTGAATTGGACTGCTCACACGGATGCATGCGATAAGTTCAAACCAAGTATATGGCTGAGTATCACGACTGTCCATCATGAAATCTTGCTTCTGTCATCTCGCGTTGTTCATCGTGAGCCAGTCCCACTTATGCTTTTGGTCATAGTGAAATTGCTAGATTGACAGCTGGTGATACCTGAACTACAAGTTGTGACGAATCGTGGGTACATGCGATGTGTCAGACATCAACTCAGTTGTTTCGATCATCTCGGAGGATTAGCATGCTTAGCATCAAAAAAATACTGTCGACAGCACTGGTGACGTCTGCCCTGTCATGGGCGGGCTTGGCAAGTGCACAGATGCAGCTACAGGGGGTGGTGGTCAGCCAGACCGCGATTCAGAAAAAAGAACTCTGGGACTGGGCTGCCGAGGAAATCAAAAAGAGATCCAATGGTCAGATGGTGCTCAACATCACGAGCATGCCTGAGCTTGGTCTGAGCGGGTTTGAGTTGGTGAGGGTGTTGGGCGCAGGCCTGGTTGATCTGGCTGATGTCTTGCCAACCTATGTGGCAGGCGACATCCCCGTCATTGAGGGTGGTGACTTGCTTGGCATCTTCAAAAACTATGATGATGCGGTAAAGGGTCACTTGGCTTGGGAAGCCGTATTGCGTGAAAAGTATGCCACTCGCTTGGGCTCTATTGTGCTGGGGTCGTGGCCCTGGTCACAGCAGATGCTTTATAGCAAAAAAGAAGTCAAAACAATGGCTGACTTCAAGGGGATGCGGATTCGCGTGTTCAGCCCAGCAATGGCGCAATTTGTGAGCGCGATCGGTGCCGAGCCGATTTCCCTGCCTTACGCTGAGGTCTACACGGCACTTGACCGCGGCACGATTGATGGTGCCATCACCTGCGCATTGTGCGGATGGGAGCAAAAGCTGCACGAGGTGACCAACTATCTGGTGGATGCACACATGGGAACCGCGGTGACAACGTTGTTTGTTGTCAGCAACAAGACTTGGTCAAAGCTCAAGCCCGAGCAGAAAAAAATCCTCAGTGACGTGGGCAAGGAGTTTACGGATCGCGGCTGGAGCCTGGGTGCCAAGTGGGCTGAAGAAGGCATAAAAAACCTGACAGGCCCAGGCAAGATGAAGATGGTCGTTGTCCCGGAAAACAGGGCGCCGATCGAAGCGCTGGTCAAGGACAAAATCGCTCCGTGGTGGGGCAAGCGTGCAGGTGCACAGCCCACCAAAGACTGGAACGAGACCTTGGGTCCCATTGTCGGTTTCACCATCCCTCAGTAAACACGACTCAGCCGGCTACTGTTTGTGGATGACCGTAGCCGGTTTGCTCGTCTAAATCATCAACAATGCATCGCAGGGGAAGTGCAATGGACGCTGGTGTGAGGCAGTCAGGTGGTTTCGCCAGGTATTTGGTAGTGGAGCAAAAAGTGTTGACAGGCTTGGCGTATTTTTGTGGCCTACTTTTTTTGCTCTACAGCATCTATGTGGCCTTGGAGGTGATCGGGCGTTACTTTTTGGGGGTATTCACCGGTATCACCGATGAAATCGGTGGTTATGTGCTCGCGCTTGGTGGATCCATCGGATTGGCTTACACCCTCAAGGTTCATGGGCACGTCCGCATTGACGTGATCTTCAGCTTTGTCTCTGCGCGAACCAGGGTGTGGCTTGATGCAGTCGCAATGCTCACGATGGCTCTTTTTGCCTTTGTCGTGACTGACCACTTGAGTGACATGATGCTGCAGTCCTATGACATGCAGGCCACTGGCCACAGCTTGATCCAGATGCCCCAGTGGATCATCCAGATGTTTGTGGTGATTGGCTATGCCTTGCTTTTTCTCGCATCCTTGACGTCCTGCATTGCCAGTGTGCTGAGCGGTCTGGGGCGGCTCAAGTCTGAGTCCTTTACAACCAGTTCGCATTGATATCGGCCTGACGGTTCAGGAAGCATCCAAGGAGATTTTTTGTGCTGATTCTTTCGATCGTCTTGCTGGGTATCCTGGTGTTTTTCCTGCTGGGCTTGCATATTGCCGCCGGCATTGGTGTGCTCAGTTTCATTTTGATGGTGTTTGTGAGTCCCAGGCCGATGATCGGCATCACCGGACAGATGGTCTGGAACGTCAGCAGCACCAGTGTGTTGATTGTGGTGCCCATGTTCATCATGATGGGTGAAATCTTGCTTCGAGCGGGCTTGAGTGAGCGCCTGTATCGATGTTTTGCTGCCTGGTTCAATCGGGTGCCAGGCGGATTGCTGCAATCCAACATCGCTGCCTGCGCGGCGTTTGCCTCCATGTGTGGATCCACAGCAGCCACAGCAGCCACGATTGGCCGCGTTGCCCTGCCCGAGTTTCGCGGCCGTGGATACAACGAGCCCTTGGTGGTCGGCTCGCTTGCTGCTGGTGGCACCTTGGGTGTCCTGATTCCTCCCAGCGTGATTCTGATTGTCTATGGTGTGCTTGCGCAAGAGTCGATTGGTGCCATGTACATGGCGGGTATTGTGCCGGGCATTCTCCTGACGCTCGTGTACATGCTGACCATTTATATCGTGGTCAAGCTCAACCCTAGTTTTGCCCCTGCCGAGCAGCGCTCGACCTGGTCTGAAAAAATTTCGGCAACGATCGCGATCATTCCTGTGGGCGGCTTGATTCTCCTGGTCTTGGGCACCATTTATATGGGGGTGGCTACGGTAACTGAATCCGCCTCGCTTGGCGTAGTGGGTGCACTGTTGCTGGCGGCGTATTACAGGCGCCTGAATATGAGTATGCTCAAGGAGGTGCTGCTGAACACGGTCAACACCACTTCGATGGTGGTATTGATTATCGCGGCCGCTTTTTTGCTGACCACTGCGCTGTCTCTCTTGGGTGTGCCCAGAGCACTAGCAGGGGCCATATCAGAATTGGGATGGGAGCCTTTGTACATTCTTGCATTGATCATTGTTTTTTACATGATCCTGGGAATGTTCATGGATGCGTATTCCATGATGGTGACCACTGTTCCTGTCATCTTGCCCTTGATCTCGGGGCTTGGATTTGACCTGATCTGGTTTGGGATCTTGATGACACTTTTGGTGGAAATGGCGCTTATTAGTCCACCGCATGGCTTGAACCTGTTTATTTTGCACAACATCCGCAAGCAGGTTGGCGTGGAGGGATCGGAATCGATCGGCGTACTCTACAAAGGGGTGATGCCGTTCATCGTTTCTATTTTTGTGGTGATTCTGTTGCTGATTGCGATCCCCGAGATTGCCACTTGGATGCCTTCAAACATGCGCAAATAGTGGATCACCCATGATGGGCCAATCCAGGATCCTGGATGTCCTTGGCTTGGCCTTGAGCGATTTTTCATTTTGGACTGGAGTCACTCATGCATATCGAACCTGGAGTTGTTGAAGGATCCAAACTGATGGCCGGCTATGTGATGGCAGCTGGCACAGCCGGACTGACATTGCACGCAGTGGTCAAGCACATCAAGACGCAAGGGGTGACCCAGCTGATAGCTGGTGCTTGTGTCACGACGGTATTGGCCATGTTGTTTTTTGAATTGCTCCCTCATCCATCAGTTGGCGTGTCAGAGGTTCACCTCATCATGGGTGCGACCTTGGTGCTTCTTTTTGGGCTCGCTCCGACAGCCTTGGGTTTGGGGGCAGGTTTGTTGTTGCAAGGCCTGTTGTTTTCGCCAGCTGATATGCCCCAATATGGCATGAATGTGACAACACTGTTGGCATCCTTGTTTGCAACTGCAATGCTTGCGAGCAAAGTCATCCCTGTGGGAGCGCGTTACGTTGACTTGAATTATGCGACAGTGGCGAAGCTCTCTGCCTGTTTTCAGGGTTGTGTTGTCAGTTGGGTGGCTTTTTGGACCTTGTACGGTCATGGGCTGAGCATCGCCACGCTGGAGAGCATCGCGATGTTCGGCGTGGCATATTTGCCCGTGGTGGTGACTGAGGTGTTGGCGAGCATGGCCTTGCTCGGCATGTTGCGCTCAGTTCGTTCACCGATGGTGCTGCGTGGCATGTTGAACCAGCGCCTGTATGCCAACTCGCTGACTTGACCCAAGCTGGATGGGAAATAAAAAAGCGCCTCGCTGAAGTTGGCAAAGGCGCTTGATTATCTGAATTTGGCGGAGCGGACGGGGCTCGAACCCGCGACCCCCGGCGTGACAGGCCGGTATTCTAACCAACTGAACTACCGCTCCGCAGCGGTAAAAAACTGGCGTCCCCTAGGGGATTCGAACCCCTGTACTCACCGTGAAAGGGTGATGTCCTAGGCCTCTAGACGAAGGGGACAGGACGTTAAAGCATCTTCACTAAGACTGGTGGAGGTAAGCGGGATCGAACCGCTGACCTCTTGCATGCCATGCAAGCGCTCTCCCAGCTGAGCTATACCCCCAAAACGTGTAGTAACACTATTTTAAATAGCTAGTGGCACCACTCATCTTGCACCCTGGTCAGCCCAGAAAGTGTGTCGATAGCGAAGAAACGGAATTATGCACAAATTCTGAGGATCATGCAAGTCAAGTTCGCGAAGCGAAGGGTTAGGACGGTCGCTGGTTCTTCACGACTGGCGCCGTCGCAGGATTCGAAGTCTGCACGCAAAAAGCGTAAACACACAGACCAGCAGGATGGGGATATTGCCCCCTCGTGCATAGGGGGTGAGCCCCTGGTGACCTTGGACACTGAGGTTCAGCACCCCTGACCGTGCGGAGGAGAGTTGGCCAAGGGATTCGCCATTCACACCGATCGCACCTGAAATGCCGGTATTGGTCGCTCTTAGCATGGGGCGTGCGGTCTCGATGGTGCGC
>Ga0255183_1000756_pt1 | contig 11496 bp, 8 predicted proteins | sample Atl_UVDOM_RepB_8_FD_183638 | JGI IMG/M metagenome (GOLD analysis project Ga0255183, IMG submission 183638) | Freshwater microbial communities from Altamaha River, Georgia, United States - Atl_UVDOM_RepB_8d | ecosystem: Environmental > Aquatic > Freshwater > River | place: USA: Georgia | collected...
GTTCGCGACAAGCGTGCCCAGTCGATCATTGATGATGAACTGCGACGCTACCGTCAGGATTTGAACGACCAGCTTCGCATTGTCGAAAACGACACCTTTGATCGTATCGAGAAGCTTCTTGCTGGCAAGACGGTCAACGGTGGTCCACGCAAGCTGGCCAAGGGTGCTCAAGTTACCAAGGCGTATTTGGCTGACTTGGATCGTTGGCAGTGGTTTGATATCCGCTTGGCCGACGAGGCACATGCTGTTGTGCTGGAGCAGGCTAAGGAGTCGCTTGAACTCAAGCGCCATCAATTCGATCTCGCGTTTGAAGAAAAGCGCAAGAAGCTCACGCAGGGCGATGAGTTGCCACCAGGCGTGCTGAAGATGATCAAGGTCTATTTGGCCGTCAAGCGTCGTCTGCAGCCAGGTGACAAGATGGCTGGCCGTCACGGCAACAAGGGTGTGGTGTCCCGCATCACGCCGGTCGAAGACATGCCCCATATGGCTGACGGTACGCCTGCTGACATCGTTCTTAACCCGCTTGGCGTGCCATCGCGGATGAACGTCGGCCAGGTGCTCGAGGTTCACCTGGGCTGGGCAGCCAAGGGAATCGGCCAACGCATCAACGACATGCTGCGCGATCAGCAAAAAGTCGAGATCAAAAAACTGAGAACTTACCTGGACAAGGTATACAACTCTGCCGGCACGGGTGCGCGTCTCGATGAGTTGGACGATGATCAAGTCATTGAGCTTGCCCAAAACCTTAAAAACGGTGTGCCATTTGCGACACCCGTGTTTGACGGTGCAACCGAAGTTGAAATCGGCAAGATGCTTGAGTTGGGATATCCCGACGATGTTGCTCAACGCATGGGTCTGACCGAGACACGCACACAGGCATGGCTCTATGACGGTCGTACGGGCGAGCAATTCGAGCGTCCAGTCACGATTGGCTACATGCACTACCTTAAGCTGCATCACCTGGTTGATGACAAGATGCACGCTCGCTCGACCGGACCATACTCTCTTGTGACCCAGCAGCCTCTGGGCGGAAAGGCACAGTTTGGTGGCCAGCGCTTTGGTGAGATGGAAGTCTGGGCGCTTGAAGCATACGGTGCCTCTTACACCCTGCAGGAAATGCTCACGGTTAAATCCGATGACATCACCGGCCGCACCAAGGTTTATGAAAATATCGTCAAGGGCGATCACACGATCGATGCAGGCATGCCTGAATCGTTCAACGTGCTTGTCAAGGAAATCCGTTCCTTGGCCCTCGACATGGATCTGGAGCGTAAATAATGAAAGCGCTACTCGACCTTTTTAAGCAGGTCTCGCAAGAAGAGCAGTTTGATGCGATCAAGATCGGCATCGCTTCTCCCGAGAAGATTCGTTCCTGGTCGTATGGTGAGGTGCGCAAGCCCGAAACCATTAACTATCGGACATTCAAGCCTGAGCGCGATGGCCTGTTTTGCTCAAAAATCTTTGGCCCGATCAAGGATTATGAATGCTTGTGCGGCAAGTACAAGCGACTCAAGCATCGTGGCGTCATCTGTGAGAAGTGCGGCGTAGAAGTCACCGTGGCCAAAGTTCGCCGCGAGCGCATGGGCCACATCGAACTTGCCAGCCCGGTTGCACACATCTGGTTTTTGAAGAGCCTGCCTTCACGTTTGGGCATGGTGCTCGACATGACGCTGCGTGACATTGAGCGCGTGCTGTATTTCGAAGCATGGTGCGTGATCGAGCCGGGCATGACGCCACTCAAGCGTGGCCAGATCATGTCTGACGACGATTTTCTCGCCAAGACAGAAGAGTACGGCGATGATTTTCGTGCGTTGATGGGTGCGGAGGCCGTGCGCGAACTGTTGCGTACGATCGATATTGATCGCGAAGTGGAAACGCTTCGCGGCGAACTCAAGGCCACCAGTTCCGAAGCCAAGATCAAGAAGATCTCCAAGCGCCTCAAAGTGCTGGAAGGTTTCCAAAAATCGGGCATCAAGCCTGAATGGATGGTGATGGAAGTGCTGCCAGTGTTGCCTCCGGATTTGCGTCCGCTGGTGCCATTGGATGGCGGCCGTTTTGCGACCTCAGATTTGAACGATCTCTATCGTCGCGTCATCAACCGTAACAATCGCCTCAAGCGCTTGCTAGAGCTGAAAGCACCCGAGATCATCCTGCGCAACGAAAAGCGTATGTTGCAGGAGTCGGTTGACTCCTTGCTCGACAACGGTCGTCGTGGCAAGGCCATGACAGGCGCCAATAAGCGCCAGCTCAAGTCCCTGGCCGACATGATCAAAGGCAAGAGTGGTCGTTTCCGCCAGAACTTGCTGGGTAAGCGCGTGGACTACTCCGGTCGCTCGGTGATTGTGGTGGGTCCACAACTCAAGCTGCATCAGTGTGGCTTGCCCAAGCTGATGGCACTCGAGCTCTTCAAGCCTTTCATCTTCAACCGTCTCGAAATGATGGGTTTGGCCACCACGATCAAGGCTGCCAAGAAACTGGTCGAGAGCCAGGAGCCTGTGGTATGGGATATCCTCGAAGAGGTGATCCGCGAGCATCCAGTCATGCTGAACCGAGCCCCAACGCTGCATCGCTTAGGCATTCAAGCCTTTGAGCCCGTGTTGATCGAGGGCAAGGCCATTCAGCTGCACCCACTTGTTTGCGCGGCATTCAACGCGGACTTTGACGGTGACCAGATGGCGGTCCACGTGCCGTTGTCATTGGAGGCTCAGCTCGAAGCGCGCACGCTGATGCTCGCGTCCAACAACGTATTGTTTCCCGCCAACGGCGAACCATCGATTGTTCCTTCGCAGGACATCGTGCTGGGCTTGTATTACGCCACCCGCGAGCGAATCAACGGCAAGGGCGAAGGCATGTTCTTTGCTGATGTTGCCGAGGTGCAGCGCGCCTATGACAACCGTGAAGTTGAGTTGCAAACCCGCATCACTGTTCGCCTCAAGGAATGGTCGCGCGACAACCACGGTGAGTGGGTGTCTGGCATTCAGCGAGTGGAAACAACGGTCGGACGCGCCCTGTTGTCTGAAATCCTGCCACGCGGACTGCCCTTCTCCGTGTTGAATCGCGCCCTGAAAAAGAAAGAAATTTCCAGGCTGATCAACCAGTCCTTCCGTCGTTGCGGCTTGCGTGACACCGTCATTTTTGCAGACAAGCTGATGCAGTCGGGCTTTCGTCTGGCCACGCGCGGCGGTATCTCGATTGCCATGGGTGACATGTTGATCCCCCAGGTCAAGGCCGATATCCTTCATGAAGCTAGCCGCGAGGTCAAGGAAATCGACAAGCAGTACTCCTCGGGTCTTGTCACGGCGCAGGAACGCTACAACAACGTCGTTGATATTTGGGGCAAGGCTGGTGACAAGGTCGGCAAGGCCATGATGGAACAGCTGGCAACCGAACCTGTGGTTGACCGTCATGGTCAACAGGTTCGCCAGGAGTCATTCAACTCCATCTACATGATGGCCGACTCCGGTGCCCGCGGCTCCGCTGCACAAATTCGCCAGCTTGCTGGCATGCGTGGCCTGATGGCCAAGCCAGACGGCTCGATCATCGAAACTCCGATCACGGCAAACTTCCGTGAAGGCCTGAACGTTCTTCAGTACTTCATTTCGACGCACGGCGCCCGCAAGGGTCTGGCTGACACGGCGCTCAAGACTGCCAACTCAGGCTACCTGACGCGACGCTTGGTTGACGTGACCCAGGACTTGGTCATCACAGAAAACGATTGCGGTACGACCCAAGGTTACGCCATGAAAGCGCTGGTCGAGGGTGGTGAAGTCATTGAGCCTTTGCGTGAGCGAATTCTCGGCCGTGTCGCTGCAATTGACATCGTCAATCCTGACACCCAGGAAACTGCCATCTCAGCAGGCACCCTGCTGGATGAGGACATGGTTGACTACATCGACAAGCTCGGTGTGGATGAGGTCCGCGTGCGCACACCATTGACTTGCGAAACACGCCACGGCCTTTGTGCTCACTGTTACGGCCGTGACCTCGGTCGTGGATCGCTGGTCAACGTCGGTGAAGCGGTGGGCGTGATTGCAGCCCAGTCCATTGGTGAGCCTGGCACGCAGTTGACGATGCGTACCTTCCACATCGGTGGCGCTGCATCTCGTGCCGCCATGGCAAGTGGCGTGGAGACCAAATCTGCAGGCGTGGTGCGTTTTGCCAGCTCCATGCGTTATGTGACCAACCCCAAGGGCGAGCGTGTGGCGATTTCCCGTTCAGGTGAAATTGTCATTTATGGCGACAACGAACGTGAACGTGAGCGCCACAAAGTGCCCTACGGTGCAACACTCCAGGTCAACGACGGTGATGTTGTCAAGGCAGGCGCCCGTTTGGCAACCTGGGATCCCCTTACCCGTCCGATCGTGTCCGAGTACGCTGGTGCAGTCCGCTTCGAGAACATCGAAGAGGGCGCAACTGTTGCCAAGCAGGTCGACGAGGTCACTGGCTTGTCCACGCTGGTTGTCATTACACCCAAAACCCGTGGTGGGAAAACACTGTTGCGTCCCCAGATCAAGCTCATCAGCGATAGCGGTGAGGAGGTCAAGATCGCAGGTACGGATCATTCCGTGAACATATCTTTCCCCGTGGGTGCACTTATTACTGTGCGTGACGGACAGCAGGTTCAGGTCGGAGAAGTGCTGGCGCGTATTCCCCAGGAATCGCAAAAAACGCGCGACATTACCGGTGGCTTGCCTCGTGTGGCCGAACTGTTCGAAGCGCGTTCACCCAAAGACGCCGGTATGTTGGCTGAGGTCACTGGTACGGTTTCGTTCGGCAAGGACACCAAGGGTAAGCAGCGCTTGGTCATCACCGACCTTGAGGGTGTCGCTCACGAGTTTCTGATCCCCAAGGAAAAACAGGTGCTCGTGCATGATGGGCAAGTGGTCAACAAGGGTGAAATGATTGTGGACGGCCCCGCCGATCCTCACGATATCCTTCGTTTGCAGGGTATTGAGCGCTTAGCCACCTATGTGGTGGATGAGGTGCAGGATGTGTACCGTCTCCAGGGTGTGAAGATCAACGACAAACACATCGAGGTGATCGTTCGCCAGATGCTTCGTCGTGTCAACATCGTGGATGCTGGAGACACCTCTTTCATCCCGGGCGAGCAGGTTGAGCGCTCCGAACTGCTCAATGAAAACGACCGTGTGGATTCCGAAGGCAAGCTCCCTGCAACATACGAAAACGTGTTGCTCGGTATCACCAAGGCATCGCTGTCGACAGATTCCTTCATTTCTGCAGCGTCTTTCCAGGAAACGACCCGCGTACTCACAGAGGCTGCCATCATGGGCAAGCGCGACGAGTTGCGTGGCCTGAAGGAAAACGTGATTGTGGGACGCCTGATCCCGGCGGGAACCGGTATGGCCTACCACGGTGCACGCAAGGACAAGGAAGCAATGGAGGCGGCAGAGCGCGAAGCCGCCCGAGCCTTGGCCAATCCTTTCGAGGAAGCCCCCGTCGTGGCCGGCGCACCGGATGCCTCTCCTTCGGAGGATCAGCCCGGGTCTGCCGACTGATTCGTACACTGTCACCCTCCCGGGGTCCAATCCGGGAGGCGTTGACAAACTGGTGGTTTTTACGATAAGCTTTATGGCTCACTGGCGTTTTCATACCCAGCAGAGTCGTTATTCAATCACTTCGGCTTCGGGCGCATTTTGTCTGAACCGGGGCAGTCACAGCAGCTCTGGGCTTGCTGATGTACTGAAAAGCAGGACCCGCTCTTTTACGGTTAACCGTCACAGCAGTGGGTTTTGCGCGAGCAGCCCAGGAACGGGAACCCTGCCAATACGCCGTAGACAGCGTGAAGGCAGAGATAAAAGGGAATTAGAGGTTATGCCAACCATTAGCCAGCTCGCGCGTAAGCCGCGCGAAGTCAGCGTCTCCAAGAGCAAGAGCCCCGCGCTCGAAAACTGCCCTCAGAGGCGCGGTGTTTGCACTCGTGTGTACACCACCACCCCCAAAAAGCCAAACTCAGCGCTGCGTAAGGTCGCCAAGGTGCGTCTGACCAACGGCTTTGAGGTGATCTCCTACATCGGCGGCGAAGGCCACAACCTGCAGGAGCACTCGGTTGTGCTCGTGCGCGGCGGCCGCGTAAAGGATTTGCCGGGTGTGCGTTATCACATCGTGCGTGGGTCGCTGGACTTGCAGGGCGTGAAAGACCGCAAGCAGTCGCGCTCCAAGTACGGTGCCAAGCGCCCCAAGCAGGCCAAGTAATTGCCGCACAGCGGTTAGTCAGTCACGGATTTCCGTGCAGTGCAGCCGGCGCAGTTAACCGGACACGTAAGTGGCTCATCCTGATGGTGAGCCGAAATCGCGAAAGCGATTAACTGAACAGACACAAAGGAAGAAATATGCCCCGTCGTCGCGAAGTTCCCAAACGTGAGATTCTGCCCGATCCCAAATTCGGCAGTGTCGAGCTCGCAAAATTCATGAACGTTGTCATGCTGTCGGGCAAAAAAGCCGTGGCAGAGCGCATTGTCTACGGTGCGCTGGATCAGGTTCAGTCCAAGACTGGCAAGGAGCCGATCGAGGTCTTCAACCTGGCCATCAACAACATCAAGCCGATTGTCGAAGTCAAAAGCCGCCGCGTGGGTGGTGCCAACTATCAGGTGCCGGTTGAAGTTCGCCCGGTTCGTCGCTTGGCACTAGCCATGCGCTGGTTGCGCGAAGCCGCCAAAAAGCGTGGCGAGAAGTCGATGGATCTGCGTCTGGCCGGTGAGTTGCTTGATGCATCCGAAGGTCGTGGCGCAGCCATGAAAAAGCGTGAAGACACGCACAAGATGGCCGAAGCCAACAAGGCATTCAGCCATTTCCGCTGGTAATTTAAGGACTCAACCATGGCCCGTAAAACTCCGATCGAGCGCTACCGCAACATCGGTATCTCTGCCCACATTGATGCAGGGAAGACCACTACAACAGAACGCATTCTGTTCTACACCGGCGTCAACCACAAGATTGGCGAAGTGCATGATGGCGCAGCCACCATGGACTGGATGGAGCAGGAGCAGGAACGCGGTATCACCATTACCTCGGCCGCCACGACCGCATTTTGGCGCGGGATGGGTGGCAACTATCCCGAGCATCGCATCAACGTGATCGATACCCCGGGACACGTGGACTTCACCATTGAGGTGGAGCGTTCCATGCGCGTGCTCGATGGCGCCTGCATGGTTTACTGTGCAGTCGGTGGTGTACAGCCCCAGTCGGAGACCGTATGGCGTCAGGCCAACAAATACGGTGTGCCCCGCCTTGCGTTCGTCAACAAGATGGATCGCACTGGCGCGAATTTTTTCAAGGTTTACGACCAGCTCAAGACCCGCCTGAAGGCGAACCCAGTGCCAGTGGTGATCCCGATTGGTGCCGAGGAAAGCTTCAAGGGCGTGGTTGATTTGGTCAAAATGAAAGCCATCATCTGGGATGAGGCCAGTCAGGGTACCAAGTTTGACTATGTAGATATCCCTGCCGAGCTTCTCGAGCAAGCCAAAGAGTGGCGTGAAAAGCTCGTCGAGGCAGCAGCCGAATCTGATGAAGAGCTGATGAACAAGTACCTCGAAGGCAATGAGCTGACCGAGGAAGAAATTCAAAAAGCCCTTCGCAAGCGCACCATTGATGGTGAAATCCAGCCGATGTTGTGTGGCACGGCCTTCAAGAACAAAGGCGTACAGCGCATGCTAGACGCTGTGATCGAATACTTGCCTTCGCCGGTGGACATTCCTCCGGTTGATGGCGAGGACGATGACGGTGAGCAGGCCCAGCGCAAGGCAGAAGATACCGAGAAGTTCTCTGCATTGGCATTCAAGTTGATGACCGATCCTTACGTCGGCCAGTTGACTTTTGTCCGTGTTTACTCAGGCGTTCTCAAGTCTGGCGATACGGTTTACAACCCTGTCAAAGGCAAAAAAGAGCGTATCGGCCGTATCTTGCAGATGCATGCCAACAACCGCGAAGAAATCAAGGAAGTGGTTGCAGGTGATATCGCAGCTGTGGTTGGCTTGAAGGAAGTCACTACCGGTGAAACCTTGTGTGACGTCGACTCACACATCACGCTTGAGCGCATGGTGTTCCCCGAGCCTGTGATTTCCCAGGCGGTTGAGCCGAAGACCAAGGCAGACCAGGAGAAAATGGGTCTGGCGCTATCGCGCTTGGCGCAAGAGGATCCATCGTTCCGTGTTCGCACCGACGAAGAATCCGGTCAGACCATCATCTCCGGTATGGGCGAGTTGCACCTCGAAATCATTGTTGACCGCATGAAGCGTGAGTTTGGCGTGGAAGCCAACGTCGGCAAGCCTCAGGTTGCCTACCGCGAAACCATCCGCAAGGTTTGCGAAGAAATCGAAGGCAAGTTCGTCAAGCAGTCCGGTGGTCGTGGTCAGTATGGTCACGTGGTGCTCAAGCTCGAGCCGCTGCCTCCAGGTGGTGGGTATGAGTTTGTGGACGCCATCAAGGGCGGCGTTGTTCCTCGTGAATACATTCCCGCTGTTGATAAGGGTATCCAGGAAACCTTGCCGGCTGGTATTCTGGCTGGTTATCCGGTTGTGGACGTCAAGGCCACATTGTTTTTTGGCTCTTACCACGACGTTGACTCCAACGAAAACGCGTTCCGCATGGCTGCCTCAATGGCATTCAAGGACGGCATGCGCAAGGCCAGCCCTGTTCTGCTCGAGCCAATGATGGCAGTTGAGGTCGAGACGCCCGAGGACTACGCCGGTACGGTCATGGGTGACTTGTCATCCCGTCGCGGCATGCTCCAAGGCATGGACGATATGGTCGGTGGTGGCAAGATCATCAAGGCAGAGGTTCCTCTGGCCGAGATGTTTGGATACGCAACCAACTTGCGCTCCTTGACGCAAGGTCGCGCAACCTACACGATGGAATTCAAGCATTATTCCGAAGCCCCCAAAAACGTCGCGGACGAAATCATTGCCGCCCGCGGCAAGTAATCTGTGAATTAGTGAGAGGAAAATCATGGCAAAAGGCAAGTTTGAACGTACCAAACCGCACGTGAACGTTGGGACGATTGGTCACGTTGACCACGGCAAGACGACGCTGACGGCAGCGATCACCACTGTGCTGGCACAGAAGTTTGGTGGCGAAGCGAAGGATTACTCGCAGATTGATGCGGCTCCCGAGGAGCGCGCACGCGGCATCACGATCAACACGGCACACGTGGAGTACGAGACGGCTAACCGTCACTACGCGCACGTGGACTGCCCGGGTCACGCCGACTACGTCAAGAACATGATCACGGGTGCTGCCCAGATGGATGGCGCCATTTTGGTGGTGTCGGCCGCTGACGGCCCCATGCCCCAGACGCGTGAGCACATTCTGCTGTCGCGCCAGGTGGGCGTGCCTTACATCATCGTGTTCCTGAACAAGGCAGACATGGTCGATGACGCTGAGCTGCTTGAGCTGGTGGAAATGGAAGTGCGCGAGCTGCTGTCCAAGTACGACTTTCCGGGTGATGACACCCCGATCGTCAAGGGCTCTGCCAAGTTGGCGCTCGAGGGCGACAAGGGCGAGCTGGGCGAAGGCGCGATCATGAAGCTGGCCGAGGCGCTGGACTCCTACATCCCGACGCCTGAGCGCGCGATTGATGGTGCGTTCCTGATGCCTGTGGAAGATGTGTTCTCGATCTCTGGTCGTGGCACGGTGGTGACGGGCCGTATCGAGCGCGGCATCGTGAAGGTTGGCGAGGAAATCGAGATCGTGGGTATCCGCGATACGCTGAAGACGACCTGCACGGGCGTGGAGATGTTCCGCAAGCTGCTGGATCAGGGCCAGGCTGGTGACAACGTGGGTATTTTGCTGCGTGGCACCAAGCGCGAGGAAGTCGAGCGCGGCCAGGTGCTGGCCAAGCCCGGCTCGATCAAGCCGCACACGGACTTCACGGCCGAGGTGTACATTCTGTCCAAGGAAGAAGGTGGCCGTCATACGCCGTTCTTCAATGGCTATCGTCCCCAGTTCTACTTCCGCACGACGGACGTGACGGGCACGATCGACCTGCCGGCAGACAAGGAGATGGTGTTGCCTGGTGACAACGTGGCGATGACGGTCAAGCTGATTGCCCCGATCGCCATGGAAGAGGGTCTGCGCTTCGCGATCCGCGAAGGCGGCCGCACCGTCGGTGCCGGCGTCGTCGCCAAAATCCTGAAGTAATCAAGTCTGGGCTGCTCCTGGGTGAGCAGCCTACTGTTTTAGCGGTGCAGGTTTAGGGGCATAGCTCAATTGGCAGAGCGTCGGTCTCCAAAACCGAAGGTTGGGGGTTCGAGGCCCTCTGCCCCTGCCAAAGCTAAAACAAACGGCTAAACCGCCCGGCAATCGCGCCACCAAAACATGTCGAATTCAAGTATTGAAAACGTAACCAGCAACACCGACCGCATCAAGCTGGGTTTGGCTGTGCTTGTGATAATTGCTGGGATTGTGGGCTTTTCGGTTTTTGATGGTCAGCTGCCGATGGTTGCTCGCATCGGAATCTTTATTGCCGGCCTCATCCTTGGTGCGTTGATTGCGTGGACAAGCGAACCTGGTCGTCGCACGATCGGATTTGCGCAAGAGTCGTATCACGAAATCAAAAGAGTGGTGTGGCCGACCCGCAAAGAAACGATGCAGATGACGGGCATTGTGTTTGCATTTGTGGCGGTGATGGGCATCTTTCTCTGGGTTCTGGACAAGGGTCTTGAGTGGGTGCTTTACAGCGTGTTGCTGGGCTGGAAATAACAGGGGCATGACACATGAGTAAGCGTTGGTACGTTGTCCATGTTTATGCTGGTATGGAAAAAAGCGTTCATAAGGCCATGCTTGAGCGTATTGAGCGCGCAGGTCTTCAGAATGCATTCGGTCGAGTTTTGGTTCCATCCGAAGAGGTTGTTGAGGTCAAGGGTGGGCAAAAATCCATTTCAGAGCGACGGATATTCCCTGGATATGTACTTGTCGAGATGGAGTTGACCGATGAGTCTTGGCACCTGGTGAAAAATACGCCCCGTGTCACAGGGTTTCTTGGTGGCTCAGGCAACAGGCCGACGCCAATTTCCGAAAAGGAAGTGGAGAAAATCCTTTCCCAAATGGAAGAAGGCGTTGAGAAGCCCCGCCCCAAGGTTCTGTTTGAAGTGGGTGAGATGGTGCGCGTCAAGGAAGGCCCCTTTGCCGACTTTAACGGTAACGTCGAGGAAGTGAATTACGAAAAAAGCAAGGTACGCGTGTCCGTTGCTATTTTCGGTAGGTCCACTCCAGTGGAGTTGGACTTCAGCCAGGTCGAAAAGACCTGATTTATCAACCCCGGGGAGTTCATGCTTGATGCATGAGCGCATGTACCCGCAAGGAGTCAAGCATGGCGAAGAAAATCGTCGGCTTCATCAAGCTGCAAGTGCCAGCTGGTAAGGCCAACCCATCCCCCCCAATTGGTCCTGCTCTTGGTCAGCGTGGCCTGAACATCATGGAATTCTGCAAGGCGCCTTGCAGAATTCCATGATGTTCAGGCCACGCTGACCAAGAGCAGGA
>Ga0255183_1000763_pt1 | contig 11420 bp, 6 predicted proteins | sample Atl_UVDOM_RepB_8_FD_183638 | JGI IMG/M metagenome (GOLD analysis project Ga0255183, IMG submission 183638) | Freshwater microbial communities from Altamaha River, Georgia, United States - Atl_UVDOM_RepB_8d | ecosystem: Environmental > Aquatic > Freshwater > River | place: USA: Georgia | collected...
AAATCCAGTGATTTTTCCCATGATATTTCCTCAGGCAGCAATGGGTTGGGGGTTGGCGGCGCGCCAGAGTTCGGCAATGGCACGGCGATAGTCGACAGGCATGACTTTGACAAACTGGCTGCGCGCTTTGTCCCAATCGGAGACCAAGTCACGTGCACGGGAACTGCCGGTATAGCGGAAATGGTTTTCCACCAGACGTTTCAGGATGGCCTCGTCGGTTTCGCGTTCGCCACCACGGGCTTGGCTGTGCCAGATTTCCATGCCTTGCGCTTTTTTCTGCTCCTCCGTCGACAGGACGGGCTCCAGGTCAACCATGCTGAGGTTGCAACGCTCGCGGAAACGCTGATCGGGATCGTAAACGTAAGCCACGCCTCCTGACATACCGGCGGCAAAGTTTCTCCCCGTGTGTCCCAGCACGACCACCGTACCTCCTGTCATGTACTCGCAGCCATGGTCACCTGTTCCTTCGACCACGGCGGCAGCGCCAGAGTTGCGAACGGCAAAGCGCTCGCCTGCCACACCGTTGAAGTAGGCTTCGCCACCAATCGCACCGTAAAGCACGGTATTGCCAACGATGATGTGGTCAGGCCCAAAGCCACGGAAGTCGTTCGGGCAGCGCACGATGATGCGGCCACCAGACAATCCTTTGCCCACGTAGTCATTGGCCTCCCCAACGAGGTCCAGCGTGATGCCGTTGGCCAGAAATGCGCCAAAGCTTTGTCCAGCCACGCCATTGCACTGGATGTGGATCGTGTCATCTGGCAAGCCTTCATGACCGTACTTGGTGGCAACCTTGCCAGAAAGCATGGCGCCAATGGTACGGTTGCGGTTGCGAACCGGGATGATGAACGAGACCTTCTCGCCTCGCTCGATGGCTGCCTGGCTGCGCTCGATCAGCTGGTGATCCAGGGCATTTTCCAGGCCATGGTCTTGTGTTTCGGTTTGGCGAGGTGGGCTGTCCACCTGAGGCTGATAAAACACGCGGCTGAAATCCAGGCCGTGTGCTTTCCAGTGCTCGATACCTGCACGCATATCAAGCAAGTCGACGCGACCGACCAGCTCGTCAAATGTGCGGATGCCGAGCTGGGCCATCAGCTCCCTGACTTCTTCGGCAACGAAAAAGAAGTAATTCACGACGTGCTCAGGCTTGCCTTGGAATTTTTGGCGCAGGACAGGATCTTGCGTTGCGACGCCAACCGGGCAGGTGTTGAGGTGGCATTTGCGCATCATGATGCAACCTTCGACAACCAGGGGGGCGGTCGCAAAGCCAAACTCGTCTGCACCCAGCATGGCACCAATCACCACATCCCGACCGGTTTTCATTTGGCCGTCGGCTTGGACGCGGATGCGACTACGCAGGCGGTTGAGCATGAGTGTCTGTTGTGTCTCCGCCAGCCCGAGCTCCCAGGGTGTACCGGCGTGCTTGATGGAGGATACCGGTGATGCTCCCGTGCCACCGTCATGACCAGAAATCGTCACGTGATCGGCTTTGGCTTTGGCTACACCGGCGGCGACCGTGCCTACGCCGACCTCGGACACCAGTTTGACCGAGATGGATGCCTTGTCGTTGACGTTTTTCAAGTCGTGAATCAGTTGTGCGAGATCCTCGATCGAGTAAATGTCGTGGTGGGGTGGTGGTGAAATCAGCCCGACACCTGGCACCGAGCAGCGTAACTTGGCGATGTACTCGGAGACTTTGTGGCCGGGCAGCTGGCCGCCTTCGCCAGGTTTCGCTCCTTGGGCCATTTTGATCTGGATCTGGTCGGCACTGGCGAGATATTCGGCGCTCACGCCAAAACGACCTGACGCAACCTGCTTGATCTTGGAGCGCATGGAGTCACCCGCCTGCAGGGGAACATCGGCGGCGATGCGGTCTGCGCCGAGCTCGGATGCCAGCGTGGCACCAGCCTTGATGCCGCTTTGACCCGTGCGCAATTCGTTGCGATAGCGCAACTCGTCTTCGCCGCCTTCACCCGTATTGGATTTTCCGCCAATCCGGTTCATGGCGACGGCCAGTACCGAGTGAGCTTCAGTGGAAATGGATCCCAATGACATCGCGCCAGTCGCAAAGCGCTTGACGATTTCCTTGGCTGGTTCGACCTCATCGAGAGGGATGGCGACAGCTGGGTCGAACTTGAACTCGAACAGCCCGCGCAGGGTGAGGTGACGCTTGCTCTGGTCGTTGATGAGCTGGGCGTATTCCTTGTAGGTGCGGTAGTTGTTGGCACGCGTGGCATGTTGCAGCTTGGCGATCGAGTCAGGCGTCCACATGTGGTCCTCGCCTCGGATGCGATAGGCGTATTCGCCACCGGCATCCAGCGCGTTGGCCAGCACGGGATCATTGCCAAAGGCAGCATGGTGTGTGCGCAGTGCTTCTTCGGCTACGCCGAAGATGCTGATGCCCTCCACGGTGCTGGCGGTGCCGGAGAAATATTTGTCCACCAAGGAAGACTCCAGGCCCACTGCCTCGAAAATCTGCGCGCCGCAATAGGACATGTAGGTCGAAATGCCCATCTTGGACATGACCTTGTTGAGTCCCTTGCCGATCGCCTTGATGTAGTTTTTGATCGACTTGTCAGGGTCGGGCAGGGTGGACAGGGTCTGCAGTGCCAGATAAGGATGAATGGCCTCTGCGCCATAACCGCCCAGCAGGGCAAAGTGATGAACCTCACGTGCCGAGCCTGTTTCCACCACCAGGCCGGTGTTGGAGCGCAACCCTTCACGAATCAGGTGCTGATGGATCGCCGATGTGGCGAGCAATGCAGGGATGGCAACGTGATCCTGGTCAACATTCCGGTCGGAAATGATCAGGACGTTGAATCCGGTGCGTACAGCTTCGACTGCGCGAGCGCACAGAGCAGCCACGCGAGCCTCGATGCCATCCTTCCCCCAGGCAACGGGATAGGTGATGTCCAGCTCAAAGCTGCGGAACTTTTCAGAGGTGATCTTGGCAATTCCGCGGATCTGCGCCATGTCCTCGCCGTCGAGAACGGGCTGCGAGATCTCCAGTCGCAATGGCGGGTTGACGTTGTTAATGTCGAGCAAGTTGGGTTTGGGGCCGATGAAGGACACCAGCGACATCACGAGCTGTTCGCGGATCGGGTCGATCGGCGGGTTGGTCACCTGGGCAAATAGCTGGCGGAAGTAGTTGTAGAACGGCTTGGCCTTGCTTGACAGGACAGCAAGCGGTGCATCGTTGCCCATCGAGCCGATGGCTTCCTCACCTGAAGTGGCCATGGGCTCAAGCACAAACTTGTAGTCCTCCTGGGTCCAGCCAAACGCCTGCTGCATGTCCAGCAGCGAGACGGATGGATTGGGCTTCACCATATCTGCTGCGCTCGGAGCAGGAAGAGAGTCCAGCTTGATGCGCAAGCGATCGATCCACTGGCGGTAGGGCCGAGAGTTGGCCAGTTGAGACTTGATCTCCTCGTCATCGATGATGCGCCCCTGTTCGAGGTCGATCAGGAACATCTTGCCTGGCTGCAAGCGCCATTTTTTGACGATGCGACTTTCGGCAATCGGCAGGGTGCCGGCCTCAGAGGCCATGATCACCATGTTGTCGTCAGTGATGAGGTAACGCGCGGGGCGCAATCCATTGCGATCCAGCGTGGCACCGATTTGGCGGCCATCGGTGAACGCCACGGCCGCAGGCCCGTCCCAGGGCTCCATCATGGCAGCGTGATACTCATAGAACGCCCGCCGGCTGGCATCCATGTGGGCGTGTTGCTCCCAGGCCTCTGGGATCATCATCATCATGGCGTGCGCCAGCGAATAGCCGGACATCACGAGCAGCTCGAGACAGTTGTCAAAGGTGGCTGTGTCGGACTGTCCCTCGTAGACGATGGGGTAGAGCTTTTGCAGGTCAGCTCCCAGCACGGCCGACTCCATCATGCCTTCGCGGGCGCGCAACCAGTTGAAGTTGCCCTTGACCGTGTTGATTTCACCGTTGTGGGCGATCATGCGGTAAGGATGGGCAAGGGGCCATGCGGGGAACGTGTTGGTCGAAAACCGCTGGTGGACCAATGCCAAGGCAGATACCGTGCGGGGATCGGCCAAGTCGCGGTAATAGCGTCCCACCTGATCCGCGAGCAGCAGTCCCTTGTACACCACCGTTCGAACAGAAGCGGACGGAACAAAATACTCCTTGCCATGTGCCAGCTTCATGGCTTGGATGGCGTGGCTGGCTTGTTTGCGGATCACATAAAGCTTGCGCTCCAGCGCATCAGGAACCATCACGTCGGCGCCACGGCCAATGAACAACTGGCGAATCACCGGCTCGAGCTTGCGCACGGCAGGAGACATGGGCATGTCCGTGTCCACGGGCACGTCACGCCAGCCCAGCACCACTTGCCCTTCGGCGCGAACAGCGCGCTCAAGCTCCTGCTCACAGGCCAGGCGTGATGCGATTTCCTTGGGGAGAAACACCATCGCCACGCCATATTCGCCCGGGGCTGGCAAGGTGATGCCTTGTTTTGCCATCTCGGCACGGTAAAACGCGTCAGGAATTTGGATCAGAATGCCGGCGCCATCGCCCATCAGCTTGTCGGCACCCACCGCGCCACGATGGTCCAGGTTTTCCAGGATTTTCAGGCCCTGTTGGATGATGGCGTGATTTTTCTCACCCTTGATGTGGGCAACAAAGCCTACGCCACAGGCGTCATGTTCCTGTGAGGGGGAGTAAAGACCTTGGGCATGAGGCAAGCCTGCCGGCGAGCCTTCAGGCGTCGCGTGGCGCTTGGTGGGGTGAAAAATGACCGGGTGTGTGGACATGGCGAACTCCGAGTGCATCACCGCAATGTTGCGGTGCGGGATCGGAACAATACGCCTTGTTTTTCAGCAATGCAATGAAAATAAATAGGGTCGATCCCCATTTAAATTAATTTTATAAAACCCGGCACTAAATTGGGGACGCATCGGCATCTACGCACCGTCTTGGCGCATGTTTTTCCTGGGACGCCCACGCTGTCCGGGTTGGAGCCTGCGGTTGGCCATGGGCTCCAAGGTGTCGATGAACGCTTGACTGCCAAGCGCCCACTGCCCCCGGATGGCTTGTTTGATTTCGTCCTGCTGCGCGCGGGTGTTTCCCTCGGCCAGCATGGATCGGTAGTGAGCTTGTCGGTCAAAAGGGGTGTTGCCCAAGGACCAATAATCTTTGTGAAAAGCAATCCAGCCCAAAGGTTGCAGGCTTGACCCGGTGAGCGTCGAACAGGAGGACCAGCGCCAAGTTTCGGGATCCAGCAGGGGCTGAGCCAGTTGTGCCAGCTGGTCGACCCAGATCAAGGCGGGTAAGATCCATGCGCCTGGTTCTGGGATCGCGGAGCGATAGCGACCCGTAAAAACCGATCCAGTCCTAAGCATGGCAGCGAGGTTACGCCCCAAAGCCTGCATGACCTGGGGCAAGCCGGTTGCATCGTTGGGCGTTGCCAGCAGGGCAACACCGGCAGCAGAAATAGAGAAGCCGTGGACTTGAACCTTTTTCCGGGCAGACTCCTCTCGCAACCAGTTGACCAGCTCGTCCAGCGTCGACGGCAGCATGCCTTCGGCGTGCGATAAAAGCGTCGGGGAAAAGGTGGAGTGCACAAGCTGCGCTTGCCCAGGGACATAGAGTCTGGGAAGGCGAGCCATGGATCGATCAGCGCTTGGTCAGGCGAAACAGGAGGTTGGGCTCGCTGACAATGTAGATATTGCCCTTGTCGTCCACTGCAACGCCTTCTGGCCGTGGCAGTGCCCCGCCTTGACCAATTGGGGCAAGAGACAGCATGCCTCTGCCCGCACCGTTGTCGCCATCAAGCTGAAGCAACATTTGCGACTCTTCGGAGAGGATGAAGATCATTCCGGTTTCGGGATCAGCCTCTACCGAAGCCAGGTCGGTTGCAAAAGGGATGTCTTCCAGCCAGCTGCTCATGTTTTCGATGCGCAAGCCTCTGGAGTCAGGCGTTTGGAGATAGTTCAGGCCACTGATGCGAAATAGGCTGCGTGGGCTGTGTTCCTTGGCAACATAAAGCCGGTCGCGCCGCAGATCGTAGCCAAGACCCTCAAAGCCGCCATTGCTGGCGTCATCCTCGCCGAATCTCAGCACCAAAGAGAATGCCCTTGTGACGTCGATGGCTTGAGGAGAAGCAGGAATTTCCGAGACGACAATACGGCTGCGTCTGGGGTCGACCAGTGCAATCTTGTTGCCCCCCAGCCAAGCGACCCCAGAGACTTCATTGATGCCTTTGAGTGGGTATTGTGCAAGCAGGCGACCATCGGTAGACAGGGCAACAAGGGTAGCAGGCTTGGAGATGACAGCCAGCAGGCGTTGCTGCAGCGCATCATAGGTTAGGCCAGAAAGCTTTCCAGCCAAACCCTCAATTTTTTTAGGGCCAGAAGACGCCACATAGCCAGCCAGAGTGTTGCCACCGGCGGCATCTATTTTTTTGGACCACTCAGCCTCTTTGGCGCGCAGACCTGTCACCCAGCGATAGGCAACTTGTTCGGCATGGTAGTAACGCACGCCGATGTAGGTCGCCCATGCCACCAGAATGATGAGCAAACAGGCCAGCAGAATTTTTGAGAGGAACTTGAAAAGATCCGACATACCCGATTCCAGGGAAAACGATGCAAGATGATGATCCGTCACCGCTAAGCGAGATTAACACTCTCGCAAAAAATCGGGAACTTTGGTCCCAGGTGAGCGTCTTATTAGCACTCGCAACAGGAGAGTGCTAATATTGAAGAATGCATTGTCGCAAGTGAATCTTAGGAGCGACTCAATCATGACACAAATGAACGCCTTGTCCATCCCGCCAAGCCAACTCGCGTTGGCCGTGTCCAACCCGGGCTCGCTGGGTTCCATAGACGCGTACATCTCGGTCGTCAACCAATTGCCCGTTCTGTCAGCGGAGCAGGAGTCAGGACTGGCCAAGCGCTTGCGCGACAAGGACGACCTGGAAGCCGCACGTGAGTTGATTCTGTCACATCTCAGGCTGGTGGTGTCCGTTGCGAGGCAGTACCTTGGATACGGGCTTCCTCACGCAGACCTGATCCAGGAAGGCAATGTGGGACTGATGAAGGCAGTCAAGCGCTTTGATCCCGACAGAGGGGTGAGGCTGGTGACGTTCGCCGTGCATTGGATCAAGGCTGAGATTCATGAGTTTATCGTGCGTAATTGGCGCATGGTCAAGGTCGCCACCACCAAGGCGCAGCGCAAGTTGTTTTTCAATTTGCGCAGCATGAAGGCCGATGGTCAGACGCTCGATACCGCCCAGGTCTCAGAGATCGCTACGACGCTGAATGTTCGTCCTGAGGATGTCCGGGAAATGGAGGTCCGCATGAGTGGACGCGAAATGTCCCTGGAGAACCAGGACGATGACGATGATCATGTTGCACCAATTGCCTTTCTGTCTGACGAAGGGCACCAGGATCCTGTTGAAGTGTTGGATCGCCGTGCCAGCGATGACATGCACGGCAGCGGCCTTGAGCGGGCGCTCGCGACGCTGGACGATCGTTCCCGCCGGATCGTCGAAGCACGTTGGCTCAATGAGGATGGTGGCGCCACTCTGCACGAGCTCGCCGCAGAGTATGGCGTCTCTGCTGAGCGCATCAGGCAGATCGAGACTGCTGCGATGAAAAAGATGAAAATTGCGTTGGCGCATTGACCCAACGCAATTGACGAGATCGGCGTCCTGACGGTGGAGCAACGGTCAGACTAACATTGAGACCTGGTCTCGATCACGGCAGATCATCCGTCATCGATTTGATCGATCAGGGCACCTTTGGGTGCCCTTTTTGCGCGATGAAAACGAATGCCGTGACATAAACTACGCCTTCGCAACGCCTGACCATCTCCTTCATTGCAACTTGAGACTCAAAGCCGAGCATGGATATCGAATCAATTGTTTTTGGGCTTTCTGTGCTCATGGTGCTGGTTTGTTTTTTGCCGCCTCTGGCAGGGCGCCTTGGGTTGCCGTACTCGGTTGTGCTCGCGATTGGTGGAGTTTTGCTGAGTTATCTCTCGCATGTCCACAGCTGGAACAACCCTTTTTTACATGAGTTCGTCGCAACCATTCGCCAGTTTCAGATCTCGTCAGAAGCGATCCTGCTGATTTTTTTGCCTGTTCTGTTGTTTGAAACCGCGTTGGCCATGCATGTTCGCAGGCTAATCGAGGACATCGGTCCGATCATGCTGATGGCGGTTGTGGCTGTGTTGATCAGCACCATCGTGGTTGGGTTGTTTTTGTCAGGCATGTCGGATCATGGTCTGGTGGCCTGCATGATGCTGGGGGCCATCATTGCGACCACGGACCCTGCTGCGGTGGTGGGCATCTTCAAGGATGTCGGTGCTCCCAAACGGTTGATGACCCTGGTGGAGGGTGAGAGCTTGCTCAATGATGCCGCAGCGATCGCGATTTATTCGGTCATGCTCGGTTTGCTGTCAGGCAATTTGGTTTGGACGGGCGGGCTGGTGATCAAAAGTTTCATCTACCTGTTTATTGGCGGTGGCGTGGCGGGTTACCTCATCGGCAGGCTCACCTGCATGGCCTTTTCCTGGACAAGAGGCTGGAAAGCGGCGGAGGTCACGCTCACGCTGGCCACGGCTTACCTGTCCTATTTTGTCTCCGAGCATTTCTTTGGTGTCTCCGGTGTGGTGGCAACCGTTGTGGCAGGTCTGGTGGTCGGATCAACAGGACGCACCCGCATGTCTGCGTCCACGTTCGAGATCCTTGAAAGTTCGTGGTCGCAATTTGGCTTCTGGGCCAATTCCCTGATTTTTCTCTTTGCTGCCATGCTGATTCCCAAGCTGATGGCAACGATCGACTGGGATGATGGCAGGCTGATTTTGCTGATGTTTCTAGGTGCCTTGCTTGCCCGTGCGCTCACCGTCTTTGGGCTCATCCCGTTGCTCACCCGCTTGGTCAAGACCAATCCGGTCAGCACACCCTACAAGACGGTGATTTGGTGGGGAGGCTTGCGCGGTGCGGTATCGATTGCGCTCGCCCTGGCAGTGACGGAAAAAACGCATATTTCTCAGGACACCCGTGAGTTCATTGCAGTCGCGGTCACGGGATTTGTGTTGATGACGCTGTTCATCAACGGACTGACGCTCAGGCCCTTGATCAACTTGCTGGGCTTGAACCAACTCACCCCGCGCGAGAGAGCGTTGCGTGACCAGGCGGTTCTCGTCACGACGGCCAACATTCAGGATGAGGCAGATGCGATTGGCGTGCGCGAGCAAGTTTCCGTCGAGGTCAGGGGCAGAATCAGGGATGTGTTTTCAGAGAGCCTGACAAGACTGGATGATTCGTTGTTGAGCCGATTCACCGAGGAGCAAAGAGTCAGTCTTGGCCTGTCCATCCTGGCCAAGCGAGAGGTGGAAATCCATTTCAAGGCGCTCAAGGATCGCGTGGTGGATCAGGGGTTGACTGAGATTTTGATTGAAAATGGCGAACGCCTGGATGATGCAGCGCGCGTCAGGGGAGTGGCGGGCTATCGCAAGGTCGCGCGCACTGCGCTGTCCTATCCGATGTCTTTCCGTTTGGCGATGTGGGCCTATGCCAACTTGGGTGTTGGACGGTTTTTGTCCCGTGCGCTCAGCAATCGGTTTGCGCTCCTCGTCTGCATGAGAAGCGTCTGTCGCAAGATGCATGTGTTTGCCAAGGAACAGTTGACCCCATTGCTCGGGGATGCCATCACCCAGCAAATACAGGATGTTGTCCAAGAGCGATACCATGACATCGAGGATGCGCTTCAGGCGCTTAAGCTCCAATACCCAGGCTACGCCGTATGGCTGGAAGAGCACTACCTTGGCTTGATTGCGCGGAATCTCGAGATGCAGCGTTACAAAGACCTGCATGATCATTCACTGATCACGGGAGAGGTGTATGACGATGTCATTGCCGAGTCAGATGCCAGATGGGCGTTTCTGTCAAAAGAGCCACCACTGGATACGGAGTTGACTGCTGCAGACCTGGTCATGCGGGTGCCGTTGCTCCAGGGGCTGAAACCTGGGTCTCTCAAGGCGGTGACACGTCTGCTTAAACCGAAGCTTTTTTTGCCAGGCGATTTGGTTATGGGTCCTGGCACGCCCAATGTTGCGCTGTATTTTGTGGCGTCAGGTGCGGTCAGCTTGGATCTGCCAGATGGAACGAGCGTGGAGCTGGGTTCTGGCGAGTTTTTTGGAGAGATGTACTTGATTTCCAGTGAAAAGCCAGAGTTTGAGGTGCGTAGCCTGGGCTACAGCAAGCTTCTGGTGCTGGCGGCCAAGGATTTTCGTTCCTTGGCACGCAAGGACAAGGCCCTCAGTGATGAAATCGAGCGGGTGGGTCAGCATCGTCTTGCTGCCTACGACGTGTGGCGCCGTGAGCAACGTCAGCCTGGGGGCGAAACGGTCAAGTGACGTTAAAAGGGGGTCGCAGCCACCTTAGGATGAGGCCCGGTTGCGCAAGTCCTCGAGGATCACGATGCTTGCCTCGTGAGTGAATTGGCCTGTCTGGATCATCCCGACCAGCTCGGCTGGTGACAGGCAGACGATTTCCATGACCTCGCCATCCTGGTTTTGTGGGATCACACCCTCAGGCAGCACGCACTCCGACGTCAGCACGTCCTCTATCTGATATCCCTCGCGCAGCTGTCTTTGCATCTGCGCAATCTTGCGCAGCGGTGTTCGCTGTGTGATCTGGTGTTCAGCCAGGCCAGCCTCCTCCTCAGACTCTCTGACCAGGGCCAGGTCCGCTGCCTCGGCTTGGCCAACCAGACCGCCAACCAAGGTGTCCCACATCCCGGGGTCGGTTGCCTTGGTCAGCGCTCGCCTGGCGACCCAAAGCTGGCCATGCTCGCTCCAGGCGTTCAGGTGGACAGCTTGGGTCAATAGGCCGAGTGGACGCATGACTCCACGTTCAATCGCTCCAATCCTCTTGTTATCGCACCAGACGTCGAGCAATTCGTTGCGCCAGCCCGGTGCTTGGCCAGCAAGGCGTAGCTTTTGCGCAACGGTCGCCAGCAAGGCGTTGATGGTCTCTCCGGGGGGCAGGCCTCGGCCGATGTGAAGCCCCGCATCGTCCAACAGTACATCACTTGAGTCGGTGAGGGTCTGGACGGCAGCCGGAAAGACCCAGCCGCAAGGAAATCCACCAATCCACAGCCTGGGAGATCCCGCGTGGGCTGTTTGGCTTGCGCGGGTAATGAAATCATTCAGCAAGCGATCAAGCTTGGATTTGGACAAAAATTCCATGCTGTCTGACATAGCGCAAACCCAGGTGGTGACAAGACCTGGATTGTAGTGCAGCACACAATAGTAGGACTCCGCTATAATCCGACAGTTTCTTGACGACAAAGCGGTGAGTCGGGGCCATTCGTAGTTGGCCGGCGAGCTGCATCCAATAATTGAATGTTCGAGAGGCGTTGGGCGGTATAGGCTTTAAGCCCTATGCACCCAGGCT
>Ga0255183_1000765_pt1 | contig 11406 bp, 11 predicted proteins | sample Atl_UVDOM_RepB_8_FD_183638 | JGI IMG/M metagenome (GOLD analysis project Ga0255183, IMG submission 183638) | Freshwater microbial communities from Altamaha River, Georgia, United States - Atl_UVDOM_RepB_8d | ecosystem: Environmental > Aquatic > Freshwater > River | place: USA: Georgia...
CGTTTGGCAAAGGCACTGGACAGTGATCCGGGTGCCATGAACATTCAAGACCTCAAGGACTACAAACCTGTGATCCGGCCTGCAGTCAAGGGACGATATCGTGGCGTGGAGATTCACTCCATGCCGCCTCCAAGCTCGGGAGGCATTCACTTGATTCAGATGCTCAACATGCTGGAAGGCTTTCCTGTCAAGGACGCAGGATACGGCAGCGCAGCCAGCATCCATCTGCTTGCAGAAGTTGCCAGGATCGCCTATGCGGATCGGGCGGCGTACCTAGGGGACACCGACTTTGTCCGTGTGCCGATTAACGGCTTGCTTTCCAAAGACTATGCAACATCGCGCTCGCGAGGCATCCTTCTCGATCGCGCGACATCCAGTCAATTGGTGCGAGAAGGTCATCCTCTGCCTACAGAGGGAGACCAGACCACGCATCTTTCCGTGGTGGACCAAGCTGGCAATATGGTCAGCCTGACCACAACGCTCAACCTGAATTTTGGCATGGGCATGGTTGCTGCTGGAACAGGCATCTTGCTCAACAACGAGATGGATGATTTTTCAGCCAAACCTGGCGTGCCCAATGCGTTTGGACTGATCGGGTCGGAGGCCAACCAGATCCAGCCACGCAAGCGGCCGCTGAGCTCCATGACGCCTGTCATTGCAATCAAGGACGGCAAGCCTTGGCTCGCTACCGGCACGCCAGGCGGTGCACGCATCATCACCACAGTGCTTCAGCAACTCGTCAATATCATCGACCATGAGATGAACATCGCCGAGGCATTGTCGATGCCACGCATGCACCATCAATGGTTCCCCGATCAGATCCGTCTCGAAAAAGGGTTTAGTCCCGATACGGTAAAGTTACTGGAACGCAAAGGACATCAAATCCGCATCCTGCCTGCCATGGGAAGTCTTCAAACCGTCTCGCGCGATGGAGATGGCCAGGTTTGGGGGGCGAGCGACCCGCGCCGCATCGACGGTGCATCCATTGGAGTGATGAAAAAGCAATGATTAGCAGCATGACCGCATTTGGCAGCGGACGACACGAATTTGAGCTTGGCCATGTGACGATTGAGCTTCGCAGCGTCAACAGCCGTTACCTGGACCTACAGTTCCGCTTGCCTGATGAATTGAGACTTGCCGAAATCCCCTTGCGGGAAAAACTCAGCCAGCGACTGACACGCGGCAAGATTGATATCAGAGTCAATTTCTCCAAGCCCCGATCGCTGTCGGACGATCGACTTGGGATCGAGTCCCTATCCCGGATCGCAACACAACTACAGGCAGTCCGCCAAACTTTGCCCGATGTCGCGCCACCATCACTTGCGGATATCCTGGCATGGTCAGACTCTGAATCAAGCTCTCAGCATACCGATCCCCAAATGTGGGTGGAGCCTTGCGTGATCGCGCTGGAACAAGCGATCGACGAGCTGCTGCTGGGTCGCGCGCGTGAGGGTTCAAGGCTGGCAAAATCGATGCTGGAGCAGTCCAAATCGATGCTCGACATAGTCGAGCAGGTTCAGGCTCACCTCCCGGATCTGCTGCGCACCCAGCGAGAAAAGCTAGCGCAGAAACTGCTGGAAACTGTACAAAACGCCTTTCCTGGTGGCTTTTCGCACATCACTGGCGCCGAGCTGTCTGAGCGCATCTCAAGCGAATCCAGCCTCTTTGCCCTGCGCATCGACGTGGCCGAAGAGCTCGCGCGGTTGCGCTCCCACATGATCGAGCTGGAGTACCTGCTCGCCGGCAAGTCAGGCACCTCTGCCAAGCCAGGCGCCAAGACTGGCGGCAAGGAAAGCGGAAGCACCGGCAAGCGGCTCGATTTTCTGTTTCAGGAAATGAACCGCGAAGCTAACACGCTGGGCTCGAAATCGGGCAGCCTGGACATGACCCGCGCTGCGATCGACCTCAAGTTGCTGATCGAGCAAATGCGCGAGCAAGCCCAGAATATCGAGTGATCAGCCCCGTCCGACGAACGGCATGTTGGTGGCCATGATGGTCATGAACTGGACATTCGTCTCGAGCGGCAGCTCTGCCATCTGGAGCACAGCCTGGCCGACATGATTGACATCCATGCGCGGCTCCACCATGGTCGTGCCGTTGGGCTGAAGAATGCCTTTTGCCATACGGTCTGTCATTTCAGTGGCAGCGTTGCCGATGTCGATTTGTCCACAAGCAATGCCGTATTGGCGCGTATCCAGCGAGATCGACTTGGTCAACCCGGTCACGGCGTGCTTGGTGGAGGTATAGGCGATCGAATAAGGGCGCGGAGCATGGGCAGAAATCGAGCCATTATTGATAATGCGGCCACCCTGTGGCGTTTGTGACTTCATGATGCGGATGGCACCCTGCGCACACAGGAACATTCCGGTCAGGTTGACGTCCACCACGGCCTTCCAGGTTTCAAATGGCAAGTCCTCTATCGGCATGGCTGGTGCGCCACGGCCGGCATTGTTGAACAGGACATCCAAGCGACCAAATCTGTTAGTGACCTCAGCATACAAGGCAGTGACCGATGCGGGATCCGACACATCGGTTGGGACAGGGTGCAAGCGGGATTGAGCCTCACCGCCCAGTGCCTTGGTCTCCTCGAGCTTGTCGGCCCTGCGACCGGCAAGCACGACTTCATATCCGGCTTTGGCCAGCGCCAAACCCACTGCACGTCCAATGCCACTTCCACCACCTGTTACCACTGCCACTTTCAACACAGACATTTCCTGGTCTCCATTCAATCAAGTTGTTGATCCTGTCTCGACCGGCGCATCCGGCTGAGCACTCCATTCGCTCCAAGATCCTGCGTACAGCGCCGCCCCAGGCAGTCCGGCAAGCTCCATCGCCACCAGCATCTGACAGGCCGATGCCCCGGAGCCACACTGCGCAATCACCTGGTCAGGCGTCATGCCTCGCAAGGCTTTGTCAAACTCAGATCTCAGTGTCTGCGGATCCTTGAATGTATTGTCTGCATTCAAATTGTCACGAAACGGGCGATTGCGTGCCCCTGGAATATGCCCGGCAATCGGATCCAGCGTTTCATTTTGACCAGCAAAGCGATCAGCCGGCCGCGCATCCAGCACCAGCACATCTGGCCGGCGATAGACCTGCCTGACCTGCTCCATCTCAAGGCTGGGAACCAATGATGGCTTCCTGACAATCGTGCCCGGATTTCGCTCTGACGCCACTCCATCGACAAGCCCAAAACCGGCACGTATCCATGCCTCCAGGCCACCATCGAGCAAGCAGACATTGGCATGTCCTACCCAAAGGCACATCCACCAAAGTCTGGCAGCAAACAGTCCACCCTGGCTGTCATAGGCAACAATGTTCGTGTGTTCGTTGACGCCCCATTGCGCCAGTCGAGTCACAAATGATTGTGGGTCAGGCAGGGGGTGTCGACCGTTTTTGCCTGTTTTGGGTCCACTCAGGTCACGGTCCAAGTGGACATGGATCGCACCGGGAATATGGCCTTGGAGATAGGCGCGAACACCAGCATCCTCATCCACTAAGTCTGAACGGCAATCACACACCAGCAAATCGTTGCCTGGCTGCCCGAGGGCTTCGTGCAACATGGTTGCCTGCATGATCGGCCTGGAAATCTGGGCTTGTGACATGGCTATCCTTCATGAGTTGAGCACCTGGCAAGGGGACGGTCAGTGCTGTCACGCTGGCGCACCGCTCTGCTATGCTTCAAAGATTGTGATTCTCCTCGTATTGTGACCCATCTCCATGTCTTCCGGAAACGTTTTTATGGTGGTTGCGCCCAGCGGCGCCGGCAAGTCCAGCCTGGTCAACGCCCTGCTTGCTAAAGACCCAGGTATTTGCCTGTCGATTTCCTGCACGACGCGCGCACCCCGACCAGCTGAGGTGGAGGGTCGCGACTATCGGTTTGTCTCTGTACCGGTGTTTGAGCAAATGCAACACGCCAACCAGTTGCTGGAGTGGGCGATGGTGCATGGCAACTACTACGGCACACCCAGAGACCGGATTGACGAAGCCACGGCACGTGGCCAAGATGTGTTGTTGGAAATTGACTGGCAAGGCGCACGTCAGGTCAAGCGTCATTTCCCTGAAGCGATTGGTATCTTTATCCTTCCACCCTCCATCCGCGCACTGGAGGAGAGACTACAGGCTCGCGGACAAGACTCGCAAGAGGTGATCGATCGACGCATCCACGCTGCAAGCGAGGAAATTTCACACGCATCCGAGTTCGAATATGTTATTATTAATCAAGAGTTTAGCGTGGCATTGCATGAGCTGATTCAAGTCGTTCATACTGCCCGTTTACGTTATGCCAGCCAAGCACTTCGGCATGCCGATTTGTTTGCCACGTTTGGCCTGACATCAGGCTGATCCTTTATCTCTTTCTCACCAGGAACACCATGGCACGCATTACTGTTGAAGACTGCCTAGACCAGATCCCCAACCGCTTCAAGCTCACGCTGGCTGCCACCTATCGTGCCCGCGAGCTTGCCCAAGGCCATGCTCCTCGCCTTGACAGCAAGGACAAGCCGACCGTGACGGCTTTGCGTGAAATCGCTTCCGGCTTGACCGGCTTGGAGATGCTACGCAAGGTACCGACCTGACCGAAACAAGGCAGCATCATGGGCTTTCCCGGTATCCGTTATGCATCATCCGGGTTGATCGCTGCCCTCAAGGCTGGATCTCGCCTGGGCCGAAAGCCCGACTCAACTGTCACACCCACCACACCCCCTTCCACCTCGTATTCAGGGCATACACCAATCGTGAGTGCCGAAGCCGACCTGCCGGTTGGAATCGCTACGATTGCACAGCTCCAGGAAATGATCGAGTCCTATCTCGATCCCAAGGAAATTGCTCGCGTGCGTGAGGCGTACAAGTTCGCTGACCAAGCGCATTTGGGCCAGTTCCGATCCAGCGGTGCGCCGTACATCACCCATCCTATTGCTGTCACAGAAATCTGCGCGGGCTGGAAATTGGATGCGGATGCACTGAGTGCTGCCCTGCTTCACGATGTCATGGAGGACCAGGGCATTGCAAAGCTTGAGCTCGCGGAAAAATTCAACCCCGAGATCGCTGAACTGGTGGATGGGCTGTCCAAGCTCGACAGGCTGGAGTTTCAAACAAAGGCTCAGCAGCAGGCCGAGAGCTTTCGCAAAATGTTGCTCGCCATGGCGCGGGACCTCCGTGTCATCCTGATCAAGCTGGCCGATCGCCTGCACAACATGCGCACCCTGGATGCGGTCAGCCCGGAAAAACGTCGACGGATTGCCAACGAGACCCTGGAAATTTATGCGCCTATCGCGCATCGCCTTGGCTTGAATGCACTGTATCGCGAGATGCAGGACCTTTGCTTTGCCGCGATTCATCCGAACCGTTACGCTGTGCTGCAAAAGGCAGTGCTGGCAGCACGAGGCAACCGGCGCGAGGTTCTGAGCAAAATATTCGATTCCGTCCGCAGCGCATTGCCCGCTGCCGGCATTGAAGCAGAGGTTGTCGGCCGTGAGAAAACCCTCTACGGCATCTACAACAAAATGGTTCAGCAAAAAAAGTCGTTCTCGAACGTGCTGGACATCTATGGCATTCGGGTAATTGTGCACACCCTGCCCGAGTGCTACCTGGCGATGGGGATTTTGCACCAGCTTTATCGACCGGTGCCAGGTAAATTCAAAGACTACATTGCCATTCCTAAAATCAACGGCTATCAGTCCTTGCACACCACCCTGGTGGGTCCTTACGGGACACCAATTGAATTTCAGTTCCGCACGCACGACATGCACCGCTTTGCCGAAGAGGGCGTGGCAGCGCATTGGCTGTACAAAACAGACGACACGAATTTCAACGACGTTCAGCGCCGAACCCATCAGTCACTTCAGTCCCTGCTGGACATTCAGAGTCAGACCGGTGACTCGGGCGAGTTTCTCGAGCATGTCAAGGTCGACCTCTTTCCGGATGCCGTGTATGTCTTTACGCCCAAGGGCAAGATTGTCTCATTGCCTCGTGGTGCCACGACTGTCGACTTTGCTTACTCGATCCATACCGATGTGGGCAACCAGGCTGTCTCCTGCAAGATCAATGGCGAGTTTGTTCCCCTGAAAACGGAGCTTTCCAGTGGTGACACCGTGGACATCATCACCTCGCCCACATCGCGTCCACGGGCGCAATGGCTGAACTTTGCCAGGACTGGACGTGCCAGGTCTGAAATTCGTCATTACCTTCGCACGGTCAAGCTCGAAGAGTCGGTTAGCTTCGGTGAAAAATTGCTGACTCAGGCACTTGAAGAAATTCGCATTCCGATGCCGGGCATCGAAGATCCCATTTGGCCCAAGCTGGCGCGCGAGAGCGGTGCAAAGTCCCGTGAGGATATCCTGGCTGATATCGGTTTGGGCAAACGGTTAGCTGCTGTTGTGGCGCGCCGATTCATGCCTGACAACCCCATTCTGGCAAAGACTGCTGCCGCAGTCGACAACATGAATGCAGTCAAGACCGCCACCATTCTGATTCAGGGCAACGAAGGCCAGTCCGTTCAGCTGGCTCCTTGTTGCGGTCCCCTGCCTGGCGACAACATCATGGCGTTTATCCGCGAGGGTCACGGCTTGGTGGTTCACATGCGTGAGTGCACCAGTGCGATCCGGAGTCGCGTCAGAGAGCCGGAGCGCTGGATTGACGTGGCTTGGGACGAACAAACTGCCAAACATCTCGCAGCTCGCATCGACATCATCGCACGCAATGAAAAAGGAGTGTTTGCCAAGGTCGCAGCCGAGATCGCCCAGGCTGACTCCAACATCATCCATGTGACCATGAACGAAGACGCTGGTGAAAGCGTCCTGATCCACCTGACCGTACAGGTGGATAACCGCAAGCATCTGGCTCAGGTTTTCAGGTCACTGCGGCATGTCCCACAGGTTCAAAAAATCAGCCGTTCCAAGGGTTGAGAATCCATCTCAAGAGATCGACACGCTTCAGTGGCGGCATTCCCTTAAACCAAAGCGCTGGCAACGCGACCTTTGAGACAGCCAGCTGAATGACACTCATCCGGCTGGCTTGATCACCCTCTCGATTGCCAAGCCCATTGACAACAAGCGCTGATCGTTTCCACCCACAGAGGCGAGCATGAATCCCACCGGCGCTTCGCCCGATGCATGGCAAGGCAAGCTCAGGGCGCAGCCATCCAAGAAGTTGATCACGGAACAGTTGCGCAACACGAGCATATTGGTTTTCCCATAGTGCTGGTCATCCTGAATGAGCGGGTCAATGGCGGGCGGCACAATTGGCACAGTCGGCATGATCAGTGCATCCACGTCTGCCAGCTTTTGAGTCACGCGTGCGATCCAACTCGAGCGCGCCTTCATCAGTGTAAGCAAGTCTGCAGCAGTCAAGCTTTGCCCACGCTGTATGCGAGTCGCAACCCTCCTGTCGTACTCGGCAGCATGCTCACCCAATCGAGTGGCGTGATCTGCCCAGGCTTCGGCAGCCGTAAACCCGCCAGCTGCGTTGATCGAGGCAAGCTCGTTGAGCTCAGGCAAGTCGATATCCTGAACCAATGCACCAGCCTGGTTCAGTGCCTGGATGACACGATCAAACGCACGGGAAACTGTCTCGTCCATGTTCTCTCGAACGACTTGAATCGGATAAGCCAGACGCAAACCCTTGATATGTGCAACAGCAGGCACCTGAATGGGCTGTCCTGACATGACGGCATCCAATATCGAACAACAGGCAACAGAGGGCGCCAATGGACCGATCGAATCAAGATGGCGGGATAAGGGAAAGACGCCCTCCATTGACACCCTGCGTGCAGTTGGCTTGAAGCCTGTCAGACCACAAAACGCCGAGGGAATGCGTACCGATCCACCGGTATCCGAACCAATCCCGGCCGCTGCCATGCCATCAGCCACACTGACGGCTGCGCCACTAGATGATCCGCCCGGAATCCGGCCTGTCTCACGATCCCAGGGGGACAGTGGTGTGCCGTAATGAGGATTAATGCCCAAGCCGGAGTAGGCAAACTCGGTCATGTTCGTCATGCCGACAATCACCGCACCAGCTGCACGCAAGCGCTGGACAACCGCGCTGTCAACCTCTGCAGGCGGGGCGTTTTTCAGGACTACCGATCCGGACGTGGTGACCTGTCCCTTGACATCAAACAAGTCCTTGACGGAAATAGGCACGCCCTCCAGCACCGAGCGAGACAAGCCAGCTTGTCTCAGGGTGTCAGAGGCTTGCGCTGCAAGCAAGGCCTGATCTGTAAACAACTTGGTGAAAACCTTGGCACCCTGGCCGTTGGGGTCCTGGGCACGCTTGAGCATCAGCTGTGTCAGCTCGAGGGACGAGATCTTGCCTGAGGCCAAGTCAGCGGCAAGCTGTAGCAATGTATTCATGTTCAAGCGACTTCCGGTAAAAAATCAACATCATAGCGGTGGCGGATGACACGCTGGCGGCGATGATCATGCAGAGACATTTCAAATGACGAAGCGGGTCGAATTTGCCCAATGGTCGCCACGGTACCGCAGCTCATCGCACAATTCGCCGGCAAGCCCTTGCCCTCGGTGTAGGCAGCGATCAAGTCCAATGGGTGTTGCAAGGAGGCAACTCTGCCTTTTTGATAATCGACAGATTTGCCATGCTCCACAATCGAAGAGTGAATTTCCAGCTCATCCCAGTAGTCTGCCATGTCAGCATAACGCCAGGCGACACGGCCAACCGGTTTGGCGCAGGCTTGCTTGGAGAGAGCGACGCTGACGGTCTCGAGTTTGCGGTCCGTATGATCGGAGGTGATGCTCACACACAGTTCACCATCGTGCATAAAGACAAAAGTCTCGACCTCTCCAGAGGAACCATCACCCACCACCTGAATATGTGCCTCCTGCGTCAGCTGGTGACTATCGACACGATAGAACAAGGGCACCCTGCTGGGACGAGGTACGCCAATCGCAGCGAGCTCCTCAATATGATGCTCGATGGCGTGACGATCACGCCCTGCCCACCCAGCAATCACAAACTCCTGTATGTCCACCTCGATGCTGCGATGCGAGGACTCAGTTTGCAGTTCAAAATGCAGAATCATGTCAACCTTTTCATACGTAATACCGTCATACTTCAAAGACGGGTCATCATTCGACAACCGACGGAAGCCAAAGGGCTAACGAGGGAATCCAAGCCAACAGAGCCAGCATGACAAACATGGCCAGCACAAATGGCAAGGCACCGTTGATGACGGCCGTCATGGAACCATGTTTTCTCAGACTCTGAACGACAAACAGATTGAGACCAACCGGTGGTGTAATGAGCGCAGCCTCCACCAAAATAATGATCACGATCCCAAGCCATACAGGATCAAAACCGAGCGCAATCATGATGGGCGCCACGATCGGAATCGTTGTGATCATCATGGATAGGGTTTCCATGAAGCATCCCAGAATCAGGTAGAAAACAATGATGATAAACAGCATCAACATGGGCGACACACCGAGCCCGGTAATGCTGTTTGTCAGTACCGTTGTCAAACCCGTTGCCGACATCACAAAGTTGAGGAAGCTGGCACCGATCACGATCAACATGATCATGGCAGAGGCTTTCATGCTGCTCTCGATCGCATCACGAATCATGCGCCACGACAGTTTTCGCGTCCAAGCCGCCAATACCAAGGAGCCCAACACACCAAGTGCAGCCGCCTCGGTCGGTGTCGCCAAGCCAGCATAAATGGAACCGACCACCAAAAGGAAAATGCCAAACGGTGGCAGCAGGTCTGCCAGGCATGTGATCCGCTGGACCCAGTTAGCGTGGATCTTTTTCCCTCCCCAGGAGGGTTTCAGTATGCAAATGACGATGATGGTGAGCATGAACAACAAAGCCATCATCAAGCCAGGGATGATCCCTGCTAGGTAGAGCTTGGGCACGGAAGTATTGGTCAGCACACCATAGATCACCAAGTTGATCGACGGGGGGATCAGGATGCCGAGGGTGCCACCCGCTGCAATGCTGCCAAGAAAGAGTGGTTCGTGATACCCATAACGCTTGATCTGAGGGAGCGCAACCGTACCGACCGTGGCGGCAGTCGCCACACTCGAGCCCGAGGTCGCAGAAAAAAGCGTCGAAGCACCAATATTGGCATGCATCAACCCACCCGGGAGCCAAGACAACCAAAGGCTCATGGCACTGTACATGCGGTCAGCAAAACCGGCGCGCAACAGGATTTCACCCAGAAGGATGAAAAGAGGAATTGCCACCAGCAAAAACTCATTGTTGGTGCCCCAGGCCATCTCACCCATCGCCCTGGACAATGGCAACATAGAATAGAGGCTGTCCAGTAGCAAGCCCAACACACCAAGGGCTGCACCGACAGGGATGCTCAACCCGATCAACACGAGCAACAACGAAATCGCAGTGGAAATCATGACCGCTCCTCTCTGATCAGACGCTCGCCAGCCTCGGCTTCTTCTTTTGCCTCTTCTTTGGAGGAACGAACACCAATCAGTTGATGCACGGTCGAAATGTCACCTTTGACCAGTGCGAAGGAGGCTCGCAGCAGCATGAGCGCCAGCACCACGACCATCCAGCAAAGGCCGATAAACCAGAGCCCCTGTGGAATCCAGAGGGGGGTTGCCAACGGCGTATTGGCAGCAGAGTTTTGCAAGATCGAGGTGTTCACCACCTCAAACGCGTAACGCGTCAGCATGACAATGAAAACAGCAAGGGCAACGATGGCAATCCAATCGACAAAGGCTGCCACGCGTGGAGAAAAGTACTGATAAATCACATCCACCCGGACGTTGGCTCGCTGCATGAGGGCAAAAGACAATGACCAGGTGGTACTGATCGCAAAGGCATAACTCGACAACTCATCGGCACCGCCAACCGTATACCCAAAAAACTTTCGGGCAATGACATCAAAACAGATAAGAAACACGCTGGCCAGGGTCAGCGCACCGCCAACCCAGACGGCGCCGCGCGAAAGCGCGGCAGCTGCCTGAGTCAGGCGATCAAACTGGCTCGACGGTGCCGCTTGACTCATTTTTTAGCCGTGATGTTCATGGCTTTACCGATCGTGGCGTTGAAGTCTGCCACGCACTGTGCAGAACAACGGGCCGCCCACTTGGGCACCACAACTTCGGCTGTCAACTTTTTAAGCAACTGGCGATCTGCCTCGGAAGGCTCGACCAAGACCATTTTTCCCTTGACCGGGAAAGGGCAAGCCGCCGCGCCCGTGTTGCAGTCAAAACCTTGCTGTGTCTGATTGACAGCAGCATCCCACATCTGGTTCATCAACTGGTTGATATTTTCCTGAAGGAAAACCTGCACCTTCGGGTCCAATTTGTCCCAAGCTTTCTGGTTAACAGCGTGAATCTGCTGGTTCCAGTTGATCGGCAACGTGTAGAGGTGAGTGGCAACTTCATACCATTTTGCTGAATACCCGGACAAGGAACCGGTGATGGC
>Ga0255183_1000773_pt1 | contig 11375 bp, 7 predicted proteins | sample Atl_UVDOM_RepB_8_FD_183638 | JGI IMG/M metagenome (GOLD analysis project Ga0255183, IMG submission 183638) | Freshwater microbial communities from Altamaha River, Georgia, United States - Atl_UVDOM_RepB_8d | ecosystem: Environmental > Aquatic > Freshwater > River | place: USA: Georgia | collected...
TAGGCGTTATCCGGTAAGCCTCTCCCTTCAGATGAGACGTAGCGGTTTAAATAAACGGTAAGATCAGTAAAGTCAGGAAGGCAGCAGCGACGAGGGCCACCGGTGGTTGAAATATTTCCAGTACAGCACTGATCAGGTGAGGTTGATTGAGTCACTTCAATCCCCGCAGGCTGACAACATTTGAATTCATTTTCAGAGAAGACTTTTTTAATTTCCCCAACACCCATTGAAAACTTGTTGTAACTTGCCGCTGAGTAGAGGCGCTTCCCTGTGCCATCAGTAAAATCTTCACCTACCGCGTTTACATCTAAGATACTCTTATTCAGTGGATTCTTAAGAGCAGCAGAGTCGAGCTGGTTATCATCAACCATCTTAAAGATTTCATCATTTGATTTGATCGCGACTTGAGGGATACCGATGAGTTCAAGCGAGGCTGCCCACTCAAGGTATTTCGTTTCATCACTTGGAGTGATGTTTTTAATTTCACAAGATGCGTTGGCAAAATTATTTTCATCACATTCAAATGGCTCATCGCTGACTCCTGGGATCGTATTATTCTCAGGTGCCCAAGAAATGTGCTTGAACATAGATTTATCAATATTCTGCATTTTAGTTCGAGCGAATTTATTGCCTCCGCCATTTTCAACTGCAAACGACCGAATCCAGTTTTTTGTACAGCAAGTCCGTTGGTTAACGGTATCAAGAGTCTTGTACTGCTGAAAGATTTGTCTAAAACGCTGACTCGGGGAACTTGCCTCAAGTGAGAGAGCAAACGTTTTATTTAGTCCCATTTCATTTACATTACAGGTCATTTTATCGAAGGCCGTATGCACTCGCGAGTAACGATTCGTGGTGTTAATAGGGATGTTTACACCAGCGACTCGGACTTGATTGGTTGTTTGATCACACCATTTAAAAGTCGTTGAAGCTGACTGAGTCTGGACGGAGATAAGTTTTCCAGTCTCTCTACAACAAGCATTTTTCTTAATATCAAATGAAGGATTTTTTGATCCATCATTAAGAGTTTTAAAATCAGGATTTCCGCAAACGAGCTCTTCTTCCCAGAATTTTTCCTCTGCGCTATTGAGAATACTTGTGAGATCAGCGGCTTTGGCTTTATTCGCAATATGAGTAGAAGGAGCGCATTCCATATCCGTCACACAAGCCGCTCCAGCAGCCTTGAGACAAGTGTTTTTTTGATAACCAATCGTTGTGACTTGATTCGCACCAATCACACTATAGATATTAAGATTTAAAAGTGGATTAAGATTAAGTAGATTCGATGATAAGTTTTGAGAGATTGTGAACATGTTAAGAGTCGAATCTCCAAGAGGTAAATCAAAAAGTTGAAGAGAGTTACCATTGGCATCAACAGCAGGACAACTATTAAGCGCCTTAATACTTTGAGAGGTCGATTGAGTCGGGCCAACTCCAAAAAGTTTATCTGATGATTCGATGCGATTCCCTGGAACTCGAGAGTTAAGCTCTAAATTTTGAGTCGAATTACTGATGTCACGACCAGGAATACAAATCGCATCAACCTTATTGGCGACGAGAGTAGTTTTAGCATTCACAGGAGTCGGTTGAGTTCCATAGTAATCAAAGGGACGACCAATGATCCTAGCGGCTAATCCAACAGTATCAGAAGGAGTCGGACTCGCCTGAGATAGATTTTGATTCACTGGACTTTGAGCAAACCGAGAGATGCGATCATTAAAGCGATTTTCATTGAGAGAGGTACAAACATTATTATGTGAACAACCAAGATGTCCGTAAAGATTTGATCCGTTATAAGAGCTCACCTGGCCCGCGGCTAAAAGATTTGCTAAGCAAGGAGTTCCTTTGCCTCGGTAAACACAACGTTTATTCTGTCCATTCGATCCACCTACAAGCGAGAGGATTGAGCGTTGAGATGTACCGATCGTCTCATTTCCCGTACCATCAAACTGTGGCCAGTTCGTTGTTAGACTTGAAACATTTTGACAGGTGTATTCAAAGCCAAGTTGCTTAAAGCAATCATTATCATTTGAGCAAAAATGAGCACGCTGGCACTCGGCACCGTCAGTATCTGTATCATGTTCAGGGATGAGAGATGAAAAGACAGAGGTCTCATTAATATTGACTGAGAAATTCGTGTCAACACTTAGGTCTCCGAAGTAGGCATTCACAGCAAGGTAAAGCTTATCGGTGCTTGCTTTGATTCGTCGAAGATTTCCGATAGAAAACCATTTTACCCCATCGAAAGATCCAATGAGTGATCCATAGTCAAAACCATACCAGTCTTTTTGATAGCCGTTAGCAAAAAGGAAATGTTGAGCGGCTAAACGTTGACGACGTTGGACGGCAACAGAATTTGAAGCAAGATGTGTCCAAGGGATCATGGTAACTGGAAGAAAACAAGCTCTTCCATAAATCAAATCATCAGCACGATAGATGGAGGTGTTGTTTTCACGTCGTGATTCGTAGAGATCAGGAGAGTAGCCTCCGGCCATGCCAGAGAAGTTACTCGGGAATATTTTTTGCAGAGAAGAGTAGTAATCATTTCCGCACGTCGCACAGGACGAAAAACTACCGTTTGAAACAGAAATATCATAGAGCATATCTTTTTTCACTCGAACGAGCTTCGCCGGTTTGGCAGCGTTAAGATTTGTTTTGGAGTAGCTTCCATAAATCTCATTAAAACCAACGTAACCAGAAACATTATTCGGTTTTAGTGTGTTGTTAGAGAGGTAAGTGAATTCTGATAATTCTTGGTTAGGTGCACTTTGATAATTTTCATCATAATTTACTCCATTGATGTCGTAAAAACGATGAGGAGTATTTTTATTAGACACGAGGACAGTTTGATTCGCTGGAGGTGTTGTCGATGTCACAGTCCCAAGCACACACTGATAATTGATAATGTTATTATTAGCGTCTTTAACTGGAGTGAGGTTACATTTTTGACCAGATTGACACTTACAGAGGCTATCGACTTTTGATTGCGCGAGATTTTTTGAACTCAAAAGAGCTGAAGCATTTGAAGTGACGAAATAAGAGATTTCAATTTTTTGTTTTGAAAAGAGTTGGTAGCCCGGATTAAATTCAATCCGTGGAGGATTCATGGCTCTTTGCCAAGTTGTTGGATCTTCCGGCACAACCAGTCCACCGATCCTAACAATGATATTTGCAGAGCTCGATGTGTCCGCGTAAAGAGGTAGTTTAAAAACTCTCGATCCATCTTGCCAGAACGTCGAGGTTGGTTGATCCGATTGATAGATATAAGTTTTTAGACATTTCGCTGTGGTTGAGTTCACGCGCTCGCAAGTCCCATCCACCTTATAGGTTAAATACAAAAGATCATCTACGGCATTTGTTGGTAGAATCTTCGAGAGATTCATCGCTTGCCCTTTAACGAGATCATCATTGGCCGTGTCTGTGACAAAAGAAAAACCTGGGAGAGAAACACTATTTTGTTGGTATAGGATTTCTCCTGCGTAGCGGATTTTCGTGATGTTGTTTTTAAAGTCCCCGGAACTCAGCTGAGGGTTAACATTAGAAAAGTTAATATCGTCAGTGATCCCGAGGGCAGAGAGAGAAAATGTTTTAGGATTGGCCTTAGAGGCGTTAGTGATTTTAACCGTACAATAAGAGAACTCTTCGTCTGTTTTATTTAAGCATTCAAAAAGTTGCGAGAGTTCTAGAACTCTTTGTTCTCGTTCATAGTCAGGGTTTGTAGTTCCCGTTGATGGAGGATTTGTGCCAGTATTATCAGGTCTTGTCGCACAAACAAAAAAGAATTGAGGATAAAGGATAAAGCGAGCAGGATTATTTTTTACATCTTCCATGGCAGCGGCGTAACCCGGAAGATTCGAGGTTCCTGATCTCATAGCACCGTCTTTCACGCACTGGCCATCGAGACAACAGTTAAATCCTTGCGCCATACAACTAGTATTTTCAACACAAGAATTAGAGGTCGAATTCGAGTTCCCTGTCAGAGAGAGGGTAAGATTACCATAATCGAGAGTGGAGACGACTTCACCATTTTGATAATAGAGTTTTAAAACTGAGCTTTGGCTTCCAGAAGCACAGTTTGTACAGAGATCCTCGAGGCTAAAATGCGCTGAAGGATTCGTTTGATTTTGAAAAAGAGTATTCGTCAGATTGTAGGTTAAACAATCAGACTGATTGGCTTCAAAGTTTCCTGGAGAAACACTGAGAAGAGCCTCTGTGGTTTTATTAGTTGTATCAGTGATAATTTTTGTTCGTGCTGCTAAAATGAGAAAGCGTGGATTACTTGGGCTATATGAAAATTTGGCCACGAGGCAAACCACTGTATTGGCCGGAAGTTTTTTCAGTTGAAGTGAGAGAGAGTTTCCGCGCAGAAGAAAAGAATCTGAAAAATTAAGGGGAAGACTTAAGTCATTGTTGGTTTGACGAGAAGATTCTTGAAGAAAGAGACCGCTTAAAGGGTAGGTCGGCTCATTGAAAACGGTTGTGCCTGATCCATTGGTTGTGTTTGATGTTTGTACACCAGGAGCTGTGGTTGATGGTATACAGCCCACAAGAAATGTGAGTGCCAACAGCAAAAGAAAATTGATCATGACTGATTTTAGGTTCAACATCCGTGTTTTCCCTTCTGAGAAACCTTTCGGAAAATTGGCCATTTTAAGAACTATTTTATCAAACCTCGGCAAATTTTTCCACTTCCTCTAGGATGAGGTAGAGCAGGGCCTGGGTAAAGCGCTGTTTAAGGGCTTCCCTATCTCCGTGAAAATGATAGTGGGAACTTTCAGTCAGGTTTTTTCGGCTCACTCCAAGGCACACGCTTCCCACAGGATAGCGCTCATCTCCTCCGGTTGGGCCGGCGTAACCCGTGGTTGAAAAAGCAAGATCGACATTAAGTTTTTGTCTGGTTTGACTGGCCATTTCTTTTGCCACTTCTGGTGAAACGACTCCCTTTTGATTGATGAAATCGGCTGGGATCTCAAGAATTTCAGTTTTCATTGTTTCTTGATAAGTCACAAATGATCCTTTGATCACTGATGATGAGCCTGAAACATTGGTAAGCCGATGAGTGATGTAGCCACCAGTGCACGACTCGGCTAAGGCGATAGTAATTTTTTTAGCAGCAGCTTTTTTAATAATCACTTCTTCAATCGATTCAGATCCAAAATGCCAAACGGAGGTAAAGATGGGAGAGGATTTAAAAAGCTCAAAAATATTTTTTTCTTTTTCGTCGAGCTCTGCTTGAGATTGAGCCTTGAGGGTCACTCCGATATCGACACCATAAACAATTGGAAGGGAGCTAACATCACCAAAATGAGAGAGCTTCTCCCAAAGAGTGGGATCAACGTCTTTAAAGATTTTTTCCTCAGGGACTCGTTTGGTGCGAGCAATAAAGTTTTTTGTGTAAGTTTCTGACGCTGGGATAAGCTTAAAAAAATGATCTTTCAGCATAGATGAAAACTCTCTTGGAACACCTGGTGCAGAGAAGAGAGTACGATGGTTTTCAGAAAAGAAGAGTCCCGGAGCGAATCCCGTCGAATTCGAAAGCGCTTTAAATCCTTTAGGAAGAAAAGAGTACCCATGATCTTTTCCAGGAAAAACTCGGCCGTGTCTTTCATAATTTTGAGTGGCAACAACGAGGGCCTCGTCACTGAATTCAGTAGTTTTTTGAAAATATTTTCCGAGAGTTTCTTTGGTAAGGTCATCGAGGGTTGGACCTAGGCCTCCTGATGTGATCACCACGTTCACTTTGCTGTATAAAAAATCCAAAGCTTCCAGGATCATTTTTTCATCATCTGGAACGACAAGTGTTAGGGAGAGGCTTAACCCCTTAGTCTGTAAAAATTCCACAAGTTTTTTACCGTTTAAGTCACTAATTTTCCCGTTCAGGATTTCACTAGCAATAATGAGGAAACCAAATTTCATACTCGCCTCTAAAATCTTTGATTTTTAAGTTAGGACAAGGTAATAACACCCATGCCTAAAAAGTACCAGTTTTCGCTTGCGTTTGACGAGGATCTTTCCTCCTATTTGAAAAAGAATTTTCCAGAAATTTTGGAGTACAGAACACTATCAAAAAGTTTGGATGCTCGAGGCGCACCTCGGGGAAAAAAACCAAGCTTCCTTTATATCCTCGATGCTTTAACGTTTCCAGGTGATGCGTTTCCTGAGCCAGAAAAACTTCCAACATTTTCACCGTTAAAGAAAAAACCTCTCATTATTGGAGCTGGGCCTGGAGGATTATTTTGTGCTGTCAGGTTAGCTGAGCACGGAGTCCCATGCCTTGTTTTTGAGCGCGGAGATGAGGCACAAAAACGCATGCTTAAGATCGCTAAGTTCTGGCGTTACGGAGAGCTTGATCCTGAAACCAATGTTTGCTACGGCGAGGGTGGAGCCGGACTTTTTTCTGATGGTAAGCTTATCACTCGAGTGAAGTCGGATCTAGTGGGTTACGTGATGGAGAAGTTTGTCGACTTCGGTGCTCCTCCTGAAACGGCATACACGTCGAATCCTCATTTGGGCTCAAATAAAATTCGCGGCATTATCTCAAAAATCTCCGATTGGCTTCGCGCTCAAGGAAGCGAGATCATTTATCAAGCCAAGGTAACATCGCTTCTCTACGAGGGCGAGAAAGTTATCGGTCTCAAGCTTGAAGACGGAAGAGAGTTTTTTTCAGACCATGTTATATTAGCGACTGGCCATTCGGCTCAAGATTTCTATCAGCATTTAGAAAAAAATAAAGTGGCGATGAAGCCCAAAGATTTTGCAGTCGGTGTTCGGATTGAGCACCCAAGAAAACTCATCGATCAGCTTCAACATGGCCATTATTCAACTCATGAAGCTCTGGGGTCAGCTCGGTATCGTTTAAGTTATCATGACAAATGGACGGATCGGGGTATTTATAGTTTTTGTATGTGTCCAGGTGGCTACGTTCTTTCGTCAGGGACAGAGGAGAATGGCATTGTCGTGAATGGAATGAGTAACTTCGCTCGTAATTCACCTTGGTCTAATGCAGCCTTAGTTGTGTCGGTCAAGGCGGGAGTTGATTTTAAGGCTGATAATTTAATGGACGGTTTAAAATTTCAGCATCAAATTGAACAGAAGGCATATGAGCTATCAAAAAAATATGCGACGGGAAGAGAGCTACCTGCCATGACAGTGGGAGAGTTTTTCAAAGGTCAGTTAAATCATGAACCTTTGCCAAAAACTTCTGCACCTTCAAGTTTAGTCAAAGTCGATCTTCATGAAATATTTCCGAAATTTATTACGGATCATTTAAAAGAGGGACTTCGATCTTTTCAAAAAGATCTTCCGGGATTTGCTGATCCCCAAGCCTTGCTCATTGCACCTGAGACACGCACATCCGCACCCGTCACGATCTTAAGAGACAAAGAAACACTCACTTCGCTTTCTCATGAGGGGCTCTATCCCTGTGGAGAAGGGGCCGGCTATGCAGGGGGAATTACCTCAGCGGCGGTTGATGGGGTGAGATGCGCTTTGAGTCTTCTCAAAAAAGAGGGATTTTTGACTTAACTTTGACTCGTCAATTTGAAGAGAATTAGTTAGATTGTTTAGCATTCTGACAAAAGGCATAAAATGAAATTAAGAAACATCGCCATTGTGGCGCACGTTGACCACGGTAAAACAACTCTTGTTGACCAACTCCTCAAACAATCTGGGCTTTTTTCTGAGCACGAACAAGTGGCAGATCGAGTGATGGATTCCGGGGAACTCGAAAGAGAGCGTGGGATTACGATTAAAGCAAAAAACTGTGCTATCCGATGGAAAGGGACAAAAATTAACCTTCTCGATACTCCCGGTCACGCCGATTTCGGTGGAGAAGTTGAACGATCACTCATGATGGTAGATGGAATTCTTCTTTTGGTAGATGCCTCTGAAGGCCCTCTTCCACAGACGAGATTCGTTTTATCAAAAGCGCTTGAGAGAGATATCCGCGTTGCTGTGTTCATCAATAAGGTCGATCGTCCCGATCAGCGAATTGATGAAGTAAAATCAGAAGTCGAAGATCTTCTTTTAGAATTAGCTGCTCAATCGGGTAGAGACATCGATCTTGATATTCCATTCCTCTATGGTTCAGGTCGTACTGGTTATGCTTCTGAAGATAAAAACTCTCGTGAAGGAAATCTTGAGCCGATGCTCGACTTCCTTGTTTCTGATTACTACCCAGCTCCTAAAGTTGAAAAAGATGGCCCGGCTCAATTACTTGTGACGAATCTTTCTTACTCAAATTATCTTGGTGCTTTAATGGTTGGACGAATCCAGCGTGGTTCTGTTCAAAACAATAAACAACTTGCTCATATTGGTGCTGAAGGTAAAGTGAAAAACTTCAAAGTGACCTCACTCCAAATTTTCGATGGTCTCGGGATGGCGACAGTTGATACAGCTGAAGCTGGAGAGATTGTGATCATTTCTGGATTAGAAAATGGTGACATCGGAGATACGCTTGCGGCCGTGGAAAAACCAGAGGCCCTTCCTCGGATTGAAGTTGAACCACCGACAGTTTCCGTTCAGGTTTCAGTTTCTACGTCTCCAATGTCTGGACGTGAAGGTGAGTACTTAACGTCAAGAAAGCTTGAAGAATTCTTAATCGATGCGATTAGAAAAAACGTGTCTCTTAAATATGAACCAACAAATGATCCGAAAGTTTTCATTTTGAAAGCGAGAGGAGAGCTTCAGGTTGCGGTCGTGTTTGAAGAAATCCGCCGTGCAGGTTTCGAGCTCATGATTGCTCGTCCTCAAGTTATTACGAAAGAAATTGATGGTGTCCTCATGGAGCCATTTGAAAGATTAGTTCTTGATGTTCCGAATGAATCAACGGGAACGATCACTGAGAAGATGGCTTCTCGAAAAGGCCGTCTCGAAGCGATGCAACCTTTTGGAGAAGGACGCACGAGAATGGAGTTCCATGTTCCGTCACGCGGACTTATTGGTTACCGTTCAACCTTCCTCACTGATACGAAAGGTCAGGGTTTAATGTCTTCTTACTTCGTTGGTTATGAACCATTCGTCGGAAAAATGCTTGCTCGTCAAAATGGAGCACTTATTTCTGATAGAGCTGGGAAAATCACTCCGTATGCGCTTTTCAATCTTCTTGCGTCTGGGAAACAATTTGTTCTTCCTGGTGAGCAGGCTTATGAAGGACAGGTCGTAGGGGAGCATACTCGTCCAAACGATCTTAACGTTAACGTTTGCCGAGAAAAACACCTTTCATCTGTTCGTACAGCTGGTAAGGATGAGAACATTATTCTTCCTCCTATCCCTTCGAGAACTCTTGACTGGGCCCTTGATTGGATTGATGAGGATGAGTGGGTGGAAGTGACTCCTAAGAGCATTAGAATCCGTAAAAAAGAGCTGAATCAGAACCAAAGATCCGTTGTCCGATAAATTAAAGTTTGAACCTCTTTTTTCCGATAGGAAGAAAGAGGTTCATTATGAAAATACTCATCCTTCTTTTATGCCTTCCAGTTTTTTCGAAAGAAATGCCAAAAGATTTTAATCAGGCCCTCTTAAATGATCTCAATAATGAGGTTAAAAAAGACGAGGATCAATTTAGAAAGTTACAACCGATGAGGGGCCCAGCTTCAGTTATTGAAACATCTGCAAAGCCCGTACCGGTAGAAGAAAACAAAGTTGATAAGACAGTTCGCCAAACAGGGGCGAGGGACTGGTAGTCTGACTTAATCTAAAAGGCAATCAAGTCTCGTCGCAGGGAATGAGCATTGCCAATCCTTAGCACTTCCCACCATTTGCCACTGATTATCGTCCACTGACAAAAAGCCAATGCCCGCATAGGCACCAATCCCATAGTTCACACTGAAATCGTAACAGAGACCATTGCTACCAACAAATATGCCCGTTGAAACCCCAAGCCCGGCCACAGCAGAAGCCACCACACCATAGTTTCCACCACGTTTTGTAGGTAAGGTACAGATGGTCATACTAAAGAGTGAGCGTGAGAATTGTAATCCTAATCCAACTGTTGTCATGGGATTATTTTCGCGATTATTCTCTCCATAAAGAAGAAAAAATGTTTCGGGGTAATAATTTACGCCATCAAATTTAACATACATAAATTTTGATTTTGCATTTCTTATCTGATCTGAGAGGTAATTTTTAAATTTTAACTGAGTCGATTTACAAGCTTCAGACTTATCATTTTTTCCTGTGCATTCTTTTTTTACACTTTTGATAAATTCTTTTACTTCTGATGAGTTTTTGATTTGATTGTTCAGATTATTGATTGATTCGGTGAAATTTTCGATAACTTCAGGTTCTCTATCTTTTATTTCGCGGTACTGAGCAATGCTAGAATGGATTTTTTCTTCCATTTCAGGAGAAGTTTTCTTAGATTCGATTTTTTGAATCATGGATTCAATTTGATTCTCCATCGTATTTTCACTTGCATAGGATGTGATTGATGTGATCAAAAGAACGCCGCAAATTATTTTTTTCATAAATTCCTCCTTTGGAATTCTTTGTTTATTTAATTAAATGAGCTTTAAGCTCGTTAAGTGAGAGTTGGTTTTGAGAAGCAAGTTCATACAGAAGAATCTCCTGGGCCTCGCCGACAAGCTCAGCTTGTAGTCTTTGCTCGATTTCATGAGCATTTGTCGTTGACTGTATTGACCATTCTTGGTGGTTATTGACAGCAAGACAAAAGGCTTGGGTGAGGTGGTTCTCTGAAACGCAGAGGGAGTATTTGTTTTCGGGAAAGACAGATTTTGTGCTTAAGATGGCGACAAAAAGTCCTAGAAGCATAAGTTTGTTTTTCATAGTTCATCTCCTGATTTTTTTCTTGAGATGAAAATAATATGAAAAGGGAAGTTCTTTTTTTTGTTGGGTATTTTTTATAGATGCGGAGAGTAGATTGTGGTGACTGGTTGTCACCATGGAGATAACTCGTTGCTTACACGAAGGTGTGCTGGAACCTTTGCTTAAAAATTAGACAGGGGGGTAAGAATTACAATTTGAGGCTATGGAAGTCTCCAAGAGATTTATCATCTCTATAACTGGAGATTTTTTATGACTAAAATTCAAATCACCCTTTGTTTGTTGATTGCGATCCTTAGTTCAGCCTCTGTCTTCCCTGTCATCTTGGGTAACCCGAACGATCTTCTTTGTGTCTCAAAAGTAGATGCAAGGAACAGAGACTTCTGTCTCCTCGTTTCCACCACCACCTCACTTCCGACTCTCGTTATTCAGGGAGTTGAACTAGAAAGTGACAGTGCGGAGATTAAGGAGAGAATTCAAGCAGAGTTAAATGAGGACGTTGAACCTGTCCTTCTTCTTGAGTTAGCAGAGCAAAATGAGATGAGTCTACAAGAGTTAAAACTAAAACTTCGAGGAGCTCACTGAGCTCCCCGAGG
>Ga0255183_1000776_pt1 | contig 11357 bp, 9 predicted proteins | sample Atl_UVDOM_RepB_8_FD_183638 | JGI IMG/M metagenome (GOLD analysis project Ga0255183, IMG submission 183638) | Freshwater microbial communities from Altamaha River, Georgia, United States - Atl_UVDOM_RepB_8d | ecosystem: Environmental > Aquatic > Freshwater > River | place: USA: Georgia | collected...
CTATTCGCGTGCGTCTTGAGCCGTTTCTGACTCGGGCTGGCAATCTGGTTGTCCATGATGCATCCGCGCATTCGATTGTCGTGACAGACATTCCTGAAGTGCTGGATGCAATCTCCCATTTTATCGAGCGTGAAAACAGGTCGATGACACGCCGAATTCGATTGGTGTTTGAAGAAATCACGGTGATGGCGCATGAACACATGGATGTGGGCATCGATTGGGAGGCTGTTTTTTCGGGCGTGAGATTGGCTGCCTCTATTGCGAGTCCAGTGGGTGTCACGAGCCCATCTATGGCCAAGGCTGGGATCAGCTTGGCGCATCCAACCATGGAGACATCCAGGTTGTTGTTAAAAGCAGTTTCCAAGTATGGCAAGGTCTTGCGGCATGCCACGATACCTGTCATGACCCTCAATAGACGGCCAGTCACGCACGCTGTCAGAACCACCTTTTCCTATATCGACAAGGTACAGGCAGGCATGCAGCCAGGCCATGGACTTCGTACGGAATCCTCTCCACAAACAAGCTCGGTGAGCCAAAAAGAAGAAACTGTCGGTGCATTTTTGACGCTTGTCCCTGATGCACAAGATGACGGACAAATCTTGTTATCTGTCGCTTATGACAACACCGTGGCCCATCCGGTCAAAACAGTCACCTTTGACGGAACATCTGGCAAGGTAGACATCCAACAGATCACGATTGATGGCAACGGCACTGTGCAGCAAGTGGCATTGCGTTCAGGTCAGCCGATGCTGATTGCTGGATTCGAGAAAAATCACCAGTCCACGTCAAACCACAAGGTATTGCCTGGGGCGCCGTTATTTACCGGCGGAGCCGAGAAAACAGAGATGGATCGCGTCGCCACCTTGATTTTGGTGCGTGCCCTGGTTGAAGAAGGGATATGAAACGATGCTTGATCCAGCTTGCAAGTCACGCATCGTGACCCTACCCCAACGGCCATGGATTGAAGGTGTTTCCACGCGTTCGAAATGGCTGGCAGCATCTGAGCAGGAACAGGTTTTGTTTGGAATGGACTGGGTGGCATTGGTGGGTGGGGCGCCAACCCAGCTCGCAAAGAAACACATACGGCTTTATCGAGCGAACATGCATACGCCATTCCATCACCAATCGACAGTGTTGGGGATGGCGACAGAGGCACCACCCGTCTCTGACAATGTGAGCGTCTATTCAGCCGCAGCATTGTTTGCACAAGCGCACGAAGCACAGACGTCTGCCTGCCTGATTGTTCTTGCGCATGGAGAGTGCTGGATGGTGGCTGCGCATCAGGGAAGGGTGTTGATTCAGACAGATAGATGGTTTGAACATCTCAGCGAAGCCAACAAAGCGGTTGCAGCAATTGAACAGCGCTTTCCCGAGCTTCAGACTCAAACCCTCCATTTGGACGAACAGTCATTGATGCCGGAGTGGATTCGGAGTCCTGGTGTCGCGTCGGCAAAACTGATCCGGACCCATCGATTTTCAGGCCATTCCAAAAAAGTCATTTGCGGCTTGTCTGCACTGCTGATGTTGGTGGCATATTTCTGGGTTGTCCGTGACAAGAGTGAGATGCCTGTTGCAAACGGAGATCATCTTGGCCATACACAACTGCAGCAGTGGCAAGATGCCATCGCCAGTCGACCTGTGCATGGAGGTCAAGACATCGTTCAGCTGATTGCTGCCTGGAACCAAGTGCCTGTGTTTCCTGGTGGGTGGCGTCTTGAGCGCATTGATTGTCAGCCAGATGCGTCTCACTGGCACTGCATGGTGGTTTTTCAGAGAGTGTTTGCGCTTGCAACGGCTCAGTCTTTGGTTCAGTCACTTCCCACTGAATGGAAGCCTGAATTCACTCCCCTGGACCAAGCCAGTGTGACATTTCGCATGGTCGCCTCTCACCAGCGGTTGGATGCCTCAAAAAAAACATCTGATATCAGTTGGCTATCACAGCTTCAGCGTATGCGCATCGCTTTTGATCACATACAGGTTGGATCCTCTGCATCGCTGTTTCCCCAGCATCCGTTCACCCCATCAGTCCATATATCCCAAGAATCACATCCTGTTGCCTCGTCCTGGCGTAAGCGAGCATTGCAGATCAGGGGTCCGCTCAGATCGTTTTTATTACTGAAAGACTGGGAAATGCCAGGCTGGTGGCAACAAGTGACGTTGGAGGTTAGGGATGCGGATCAGCTTGGTAACAGCGCGAGCCGTTTTGTGCTGACACTGAATGGGGAAATCTATGAAAGTCAGGATTGATCGGTCAAAACACGCAATGTTTCTCCGTCTAGCCACGAGTATTGCCTTGACGCTCCCTATTGTGGATTCCATTGCTGCCAAGGATGACAAGCAGACACACACCCATGTTGCCAGTCCAGATTCCAACGAGGCGCAACCCGCTCTGCAAGATCTGGTGCGTGCTGAGGCAGCACTGACATTGACGCGAATGCAAGAGAGGGAGGTGAAAGCAGTCCATTCGAAATCGGGAATGCGTCAACCTGAAAACCGCAATGAGGTGCGTTCCATTTACGGCGTGGGCAGCCGTCTCTATACGGAGCTGTTGTTGTCCTCGAAACCCTATCTTTTCGTATCGGGACAGTCACGGCCAGTCAATGGGCCTGACCGTCAATGGAGGCTGCAGCGCATACAGCCCCCGTGCATTCATCTGCTGCATGAAGATCGACCGGTCGTGTTTTGCCTGGGAGCTTCTAGCGAATGAAACGATGGCTGAGGGAGAAAGAGGTCTGTTCACTGAACTGGGTCAACACCACTTCCCAGTGGCTGCGAAACTCGGAAGACATGCTCAAGCTTGATCCCGGTTTTGAACGCTCGCTTTCCCGTGAGCTCGGTGTTCACCACCTGAGCGACAGACTTTGTCCTGCCTTGATGGCTAATGGAAAGGCAGCCTTGTTTTGCATTCAGTCTGCCCGTCATGAGGACCAGACTCTGGCGACACTTGACCTGCTCGTTTCACGAGGGTTCCACATGGCTGATCCCGCGATTTTTCTTCTCCCTCTCTCCTTGCTGTTGTCTCTCAATGAGGGCGGATCCAGAAAAATCAGTTATTCAAGTCTTTCCAGCATCGATGAGCCAGGTCAACGTTCTTCAGTCAATGCAGCCTTTGATGAAATCCTTCAATGGGCTTGTCATCATCGAGCCTCAGATATCCATCTGAACGTCTCGCGCCAATGCCAGTTTTCAGAGATTCGTTTCACCCTGGGAGGAAGGTATATGTTGCCTGACCGCTTCAGTCGCATGCCTAGCAAGCTGCTGTTGGACATGCTCTCAGTGGTTTGGATGGATGTCGTGGGCGGCAACGGCGCGGTCTTTGACCCCAACATTGAACAACAGGGGCGATTCAATCGCATGGTGGATGGCAAGTCAGTCCAGCTCAGGTGGGCCTCACTTGCCACGGATAGAGGCCCCTCGGTTTGTCTGCGATTGTTGATGCTTGATCAAGCTGACAGTACGCCATCGCTATCTGGTCTTGGTTATTTGCCATCTCAGGTTCAAGCCTTGGAGCGATGCCAGGCTTCTCCAGGCGGGGCTGTCGTGTTGGCTGGCACAGTCGGCGCAGGGAAGTCCACCACCATCGCCTCCCTGATGCGAGGCATCCCTTTGGAGCGCAAAGTTATCACGATCGAGGATCCGGTCGAGTACTTGATTCCCAATGCTTTGCAAAACACCGTTGCGCGTGACTTGGGTCAAGATGACTTAGGCGCGTTTGATGCAAAGCTCAAAACGGTAAAGCGTTGCGCCATGAATGATTTGTTGATTGGTGAGATTCGTGATCATGTGGGTGGAAGGGCGTTCATTGACCTTGCGGGGACCGGGGTCAGTCTTTATACAACCATTCATGCCTCCTCAGCCTTGCTTATCCCCGAGCGTCTTGCCTCTGAGCGGATTGGGGTGCCCAGAGACCTGTTGAGCACTCCCGGTGTGCTGAAGCTTCTTGTTTACCAGAGGCTCATGCCAACGCTTTGCCAGCTCTGCTCATTCGGTGTCGATCAGATGCTGGCAGATGCTGAATGGAAATGTTTTCAACAAATTGTCAGGCCTTACGGTTGGAAAGAAACTTGGATTGAACAGCTGGGCAAGATACTGCAATCGGACATCAGTCGGATTCGTTTCAGGCAGGAAAAAGGGTGTGACTCATGTTTTCATCCTGGGTTGAGTGAGCTCAGTGGGTTAAGCGGACGAACAGTTCTAGCTGAGATGATTGAGCCAGGCTCGGAGCCGGCCTTTCTTGACTGCCTCGCTTTACGTGATCCGATTGCACTTCGTCGCTGGTTTGACTCTCGAACCAGATCGTCACTGTGTGACGCCGACATGACTGGGAAGAGTGCGTTAGAGAGCGCACTATACAAGGTGCTGGTTGGCTTGATTGATCCGCGAGAGGTGGAAATGCAGTTCATGGAACTCAGTCGCTGGAGAAGGGGAGGATGAATGGGCATTAAGGCTTACCGTTCATGTGTGTTCAAGTCACTGGAACTGTTGAGGCGAGCAACAGCCTCAGTCAATCTTCTGCGCTCAGCATGGCAGTTTCGACGCTGGCGCGCGGACTATTACCTCTACCTTTCAGAAATGATCCACCTGACGGATGGCACCAAGACATTAAGCGGGATTTTTAGGGAGGACGCCTTGCGCCATGCTGGCCATGGGTCTCGTGGTGTCCTGTCGGCCGAGTGGTATCGACGATTTCCCTTGTGTGGAGGGGATTTGTTTTCAACCTGGTCAGGGACTCTGCCTGATGTGGAAATTGCCATCTTGCGTGAGGCGCAGTATGCAGGAGCTGGCGCCTTGCCGATTGCTCTGGCAAGGCTTTCTCATATTGTCAGGCTAATGGATGGCTCGGCCAGAGAGTTTGTTGGTACGGTGATGGTGGCAGTGATCGCGCTGTTTGTCGCCCTGTCTGCCTTGCTACTCATCCCTTTTTTCAGTGCCGATCATATTGCTGCTGCGTTCTCATTTTTGCAGCCACGGTTCTACGGTTCGCTGACAAAACAGTTTTTTAGCTTGTCTGTTTGGCTGGCAGATTATTGGTGGATATTGCCCTTGTTCATCTTCCTCGCATTGGCCGCCGTCAAGCGATCCCTCTCTATCACGACGGGTCGCTTGCGTCTGTGGCTGGACCAATTTGGCGTGTGGAGGCTGTATCGAATTATGCATTCCATCCGGTTTTTGTCATTGCTTTCTCTGCTGTTGCGACAACGCGGTCATCTTGGCACCCGATTGAGAGAGGCGCTTGCGACGCAAAAAAAGGGCGCGACGCCATGGCTGCGGTGGCATCTTGACTTGATGATGACGAGGCTGGATGCAGGCATGCCCGCGACGATGGCGATGAACACTGGGCTGATTGACCGCCAGACCTGGTGGTATTTCACCGACATGGTACAGGCAGTCGGTCTTGATGAGGGCATGGAACGCACGCAAGGTCATCTCGAGACCTTGGCTGTTGCAAGACTGCGAAGACAAGCTTTGGCGCTCAGGTGGCTGCTGTTGATCGGTTCCATGTTGGCGGTGTTGGCGATTGGATGGCTTCACTACCGGGTAATGGATGAACTCAGGCTGTCTTTGAGCTTGCAGTTTGCGATTTGAGTCCGTCGGGAAACCAATCGGATGGATGAATCAGTCTGGATGGAAAGAGGAGTATGCAGATGAGGTGGGTAATGAGTATCAGGAACATATCGATGAGAAAAGCCTTCTTAGGTTGGCCAGACAAGCAACGCGGTTTTTCGTTGATCGAAATTTCAATGGTGACTGCCATCATGATGCTGATTGCCATTATCGGCATTCCAGCCATTCAGGCTTATGTCATTGAAAACAAGGTGCCCAGGGTGGCAGAGGAGTTGCAACGATTTGTCGCGAGGCTCAAATCGCATACTCATGGATTTGGTGCTTCACCATATGCTGGTGTCAATGGCACCACGCTGGCAAATGCCATGAGATCTTCAACGGTGGTGTCTGTGAGTGGTTCTGGTGCTGGTGCCAGTATTGCGCATGGCTTAGGTGGAAAGGGAGCGGCTGGACAGGGTGTCATCACGATCGCGCCTCAGTCTTTGGGTGGGTCAGCGCATGGAGCAGCATTCAGTATTACGCTCAACCATGTCAACCATGCAGCGTGTCCTGGCTTGGCTTCCATCCTGCAGCGAATCGCTGATATCGTCACCATCGCAGGCAAGTCAGGTCCGGTCATGGTCAAAGATATGTCTCACGAGCCGGGCCAGCCCTTTGATGCCATGCTGGCGGATGAGCAATGTGTCTCGGGAGATCGCAACACTTTCTCATTTACCTTTCGATGAGGGGGAAATCATGGGTCGGCAGGAAGGGTTCTCCCTGATCGAGTGCACGGTAGTCATCCTGCTCATGACGCTGGCAGCAATTTTGGGGGCAGGGCAGTGGGCTCAGAAGATGGAAGACGAAGCTGCGGACGCGACCTCGTCTTGGCTTGCCAGCCTACATGCTGGCCTCGAGGCGTTTTTGGTTTCTCGGGTGGATCAATTGACTGGTTTGTCAAACCCATCCCAAGCATTCGCATTTGGGCAGCCAGACATGCCTCGAATTCATGAGCTCAAACAGGCTGGCTTTCTGTCAGCCGCATTTCCAGCTGTTTCTCCCCATGCCGCGGCATCCGGAATCGCCGTCCTGCCCTCCGCTGGCTGCAATGTGATGAGCTGTCGTGCAGAGGCAATGGCTTGGTCTCAGCCTTGGCCGGGTAAGCGCAGCGACCAGAATATGCTCCAGTTCAGCAGCAGAGTTCTCTCAGGATTGAACGGCAAGGGGCTCGTCGTCAGTCCCCTTGCCCCGGACAGGGTTAGAGGTCCTCTAGGAGACTTTCCGAATCCCCCCTTGCCTGGGATGTCTGCCTGGCCAGTTGGAACCGTTGCCGTCCTGGCCCACCATGCGGTTAGCGCAGATGATCGCCATGTCCGGCGCATGGATCCTCGCCAAACTCACTTAAGAGGGGGCTTGGTGACGGACGCGGGTTTGAGTGCTGCTCACATCCGTTCCGGCAATGCCATTGAATCGGGTGGACGACTGACTGCTGGCGAGTACCTGATGATCCGGGGCAAGGGTCAAGAGGGGCAGCCGTGCCCGGAAGATGGACTGATTGGCCGTGGGATCCAAGGTGGCTTGCTCGTTTGTGATCAGGGCAGTTGGAAGGGACAGGAAAGCCATTTTGGTGGTGCCTATGCTGTCAATTCGATGGACCAGTGTGGCAAAACGACGTGGCTCAATCTTCCTTGGTGGAACAAACAGAAGTTGAGCGCAGTCAACCCCAAAACAGGCCAATGCACGTGTCCATCGGGCTATCAGGCGGTGATGGTCTCCTCGGGTGGGGATCGCAGTGGCCCTCCATACTGGACAACGGGTTATGTTTGCATCCGTTGACGAATGGCAGGATGCTGCGAGCGTAAGCATATCCCCGTCCAGTCGTCTCTACCTTGTCGGTCTCCCCATATAATCAAGGGCTTGATGCTCAGGTTTCCAATCCAACATGAAATCGTCCGAAATCCGTCAAAAGTTTCTTCAGTTCTTTGAGTCCAAGGGCCACACCATTGTGCCATCCTCTTCATTGGTGCCCGCCAATGATCCCACCTTGCTGTTTACCAACTCTGGCATGGTGCAGTTCAAGGATGTGTTCACCGGGAAGGAAACCCGTCCCTACCGGCGTGCCACGTCCTCTCAGCGTAGCGTTCGTGCCGGCGGAAAGCACAACGATCTGGAAAACGTCGGCTACACGGCACGCCACCACACCTTTTTTGAGATGCTGGGCAACTTCAGCTTTGGGGACTATTTCAAGCGCGATGCCATTCAGTTCGCTTGGGAGCTGCTGACCAAGGCATATCAGCTGCCAGCTGAAAAGCTCTGGGTGACGGTCTACCAGGAGGACGATGAGGCCTACAACATCTGGAGGGATGAGGTTGGGGTTCCTGAGGCCAGAATCATCCGGATTGGTGACAACAAGGGTGCACGATACGCGTCTGACAATTTCTGGCAGATGGCAGATACGGGACCTTGCGGCCCTTGCACCGAAATCTTTTATGACCATGGGCCTGAAATCTGGGGTGGGCCGCCAGGATCACCCGAAGAGGATGGTGATCGTTATATCGAAATCTGGAACCTGGTTTTCATGCAGTTTGAGCGCGATGCGGCTGGTAACCTGACGCCTTTGCCCATGCCGTGCGTGGATACGGGGATGGGACTTGAGCGCATCGCTGCCGTTTTGCAGCACGTCCACTCCAACTACGAAATTGACTTGTTTCAGGCGCTTATCAAGGCTGCGGGTCGTGAGACGCATTGCCAGGATCTTTCCAATAATTCCCTGAAAGTGATCGCGGATCATATTCGTGCTTGCAGCTTTTTGGTTGTGGATGGGGTGATCCCCAGCAACGAGGGCAGGGGCTATGTGTTGCGACGAATCATTCGCCGTGCCTTGCGCCACGGTTACAAGCTTGGCCAGACCAAGCCTTTCTTTTATCGCATGGTTCCCGATTTGGTCGCGCAGATGGGTGAGGCCTACCCTGAGCTGGCCAAGCAGGCAGCTCGTGTGGAGCAAGTGCTGCGACAGGAGGAGGAGCGCTTTGGCGAAACGCTTGAGCACGGCATGAAAATCCTTGACCAGGCCCTCGTCGGTATGGGCAAAGGTGCCACACTGGATGGGCATACCCTGTTCACGCTGTATGACACTTACGGTTTTCCCGTTGACCTGACTGCTGACATTTGCCGCGAACGAGGTGTCGAAGTCGATCAGGCCGGTTTTGATCTCGCAATGGACAGGCAGCGAGAGCAGGCTCGCGCCGCTGGCAAGTTCAAAATGGCTGAGGGACTGGAATACAGCGGTGGCCAGACTGTCTTTGAGGGATATGAGCATCTGCAGGCTGACGCCAAGGTGCTTGCCATCTATGTGGGTGGTGTGCAGGTTGAGCGGATTGCTTCGGGTCAGGATGCGATTGTGGTCCTAGACCGAACACCCTTTTACGCTGAGTCTGGTGGACAGATCGGAGATAGTGGCCTGATATCGGCGGGCGCAGCCAATTTTTCGGTTCAGGATACCCAGAAAATTCAGGCTGGTGTGTTTGGGCATCATGGGCGCCTCTTGACTGGCGAGCTGTCTGTTGGGAGTCAAGTCAAGGCAATGGTGGATGTTGAGCGTCGCGCCAAGACCGTGCGCAATCACTCCGCCACGCATCTGATGCACAAGGCATTGCGTGACGTCCTGGGCTCGCATGTTCAGCAGCGAGGCTCGCTCGTCGATGCTGACAAGACCCGGTTTGATTTTGCGCATGATGCTGCGATGACTGCTGAGCAGATTGCCAGTGTTGAGCAAATCGTCAATGCACAGATTCTTGCCAATCAGCAGACACATGCTCAAGTCATGGCATACGATGACGCCGTCAAGGGCGGGGCGATGGCCCTATTTGGTGAAAAATATGGTGACACGGTCCGCGTGCTCGACATTGGATTTTCTCGCGAGCTCTGTGGTGGAACACACGTTGGTCGCACTGGTGACATCGGACTCTTCAAAATTGTGTCAGAGGGAGGTGTGGCTGCTGGCGTTCGTCGAGTCGAGGCTGTGACCGGAGATAACGCCTTGGCTTGGGTTCAGCATCTCAATGCCACCGCGTTGCGTGCCGCCGCAGCGATGAAAACCCAGCCTGCCGAGTTGCCTGATCGAATTGCAGCGCTGCAGGATCAGCTTAAATCTTTGGAAAAAGAGCTGGATCAGGCGCGTGCCAAGTTGGCCTCGAGCGCTGGCAATGCTCTGGCTGACCAGGCCATTTCAGTCAAGGGCGCTCGACTGTTGGTGGCCCAAGTTCAGGTGGCCGATCCCAAAGACTTGCGAGCCATGGTGGATCAGCTCAAAGACAAACTCAAGTCTGCTGTCGTCCTGCTTGCTGCTGTTGGTGCAGATTCAAAAATTTCCTTGGTGGCTGGGGTGACGGCGGATTTGTCTGGCAAGGTCAAGGCGGGGGATTTGCTTGGGCATGTTGCCGGACAAGTTGGTGGCAAGGGCGGCGGTAGACCTGATATGGCGATGGGTGGTGGAACTCAGCCCGCGGCTTTGCCTGGTGCACTGTCAGGTGTCGCAGCCTGGGTGGAGTCAAGGCTTTGAACGTGGAGGGGAGCAGCATGTCCACCACACCAGAGTCTGTTGCAGACGCCCAGCCTGAGATCCCAGTGCACCATCAGTCTGTGGATGCAAGGGGCTTGGCTTGCCCCCTTCCTATCTTGCGAGCCAAAAAAGCCTTGGCCACCATGGCCAGCGGTGAGGTGTTGCAGGTCTTGACCACAGACCGTGGGGCGCTGAGGGATTTCCAGGCTTTTTGCCGTCAGACTGGCAATGCGCTGCTTTCCCAGGTGGAGGGAGGGGAGTACGTCCAGCATTATCTGTGTCGACGTTAATGTTTTGATCTTGATCGTTTCTTTACGCAGCCCTTGATTCGTGCTAGAATCCAAGGCTTTCCTGAACATTTTCAAAGGATTACCTATGGTGGTGATTCGTATGGCCCGTGGTGGCTCCAAAAAGCGTCCGTTTTACAACCTAGTTGCAACGGATTCCCGTGACCGCCGTGATGGTCGTTTCATTGAGCGAGTGGGTTTTTACAACCCTGTCGCCAACGATAACGAAGAAAAGTTGCGCATCGCGATGGATCGCGTGAATCACTGGACTGGCGTTGGCGCTCAGCTCTCACCTTCAGTTGCTCGTCTGGTGAAAGAGTACGCTGCCAAGGTCGCTGCTGCGGCCTGATCGTCGCACTGACGTCTGTTGCTTCTGTCATGGCTGATGTGAGTGCGCCTTTAGCGCCTCCGGACGATCTGGTTGAGTTAGGTCGTATCGTTTCAGCCTATGGCATTCGTGGCTGGGTCAAGGTTCAGCCGCACTCTTCTCAAGCCGAAGTCCTGCGCTCCGCGCCCCAATGGTGGCTGACATCGCGTCAGTCCCCATCGCGGGCTGCTGCCTCCTCTCTTTCACCTCACGTCGTTTGTTACGACGTTGTGCAGGTGCGTCCGCAGGGTTCAACGATTGTTGCTGAGCTCAAAGGTCTATCTGACCGCGATGAAGCCGAGGCGATGCGCGGTCAGCTCGTGTCTGTCTCCAGGTCGGATTTTCCGGCTGCGTCTGCAGATGAGTATTACTGGGTCGATTTGGTTGGGTGTCAGGTATTTGGTGTGTCTACCGAAGACCACTTGCCTGGGCCGATATTACTTGGCGTTGTTCATGAGGTTGGGGACAACGGCGCGCATGCCATCCTGCAGGTGCATCGCCAGCGTGTGTCGACTGATGGATCGATCGAGAGCATGCTTGATTCCAAGGGCCGACCGCTGGAGCTGTTGATCCCGTTTGTTGCCGCCCATGTGTCAAA
>Ga0255183_1000781_pt1 | contig 11350 bp, 8 predicted proteins | sample Atl_UVDOM_RepB_8_FD_183638 | JGI IMG/M metagenome (GOLD analysis project Ga0255183, IMG submission 183638) | Freshwater microbial communities from Altamaha River, Georgia, United States - Atl_UVDOM_RepB_8d | ecosystem: Environmental > Aquatic > Freshwater > River | place: USA: Georgia | collected...
GATAGCTGAGGCGAAAGTTGAAGTCGGTAACTTCGGGGAAGAGCTTAAGCTTCAAGATCAACAGATGCAGCAAGAAGCTGAGCAGGCTCAGTTATCAAACCTAGAGCAAGCGCAGATTTAATCCATAACGCAAAGCCTCAACGCGAGCAGTTTATCTAGCTCAGTTTTTACTCTCATGATAGTCTAATCTGGTTTAAAAAATCAGGAGATTTCATGAAAGCTCAGCAAATTCGAGATGTTTTTTCACAAGCATTTATCAAGAACCAACATATCAAGCATAAGTCCTCAAGCCTTGTTCCACATAATGATCCGACTCTTCTCTTTGCAAACGCCGGAATGAATCAGTTTAAAGATTACTTCACAGGTAAAGCCACTCCGACACAAAGACGTGCCGTCACCATTCAAAAATGTGTCCGCGCTGGAGGAAAACATAATGATCTTGAAAACGTTGGCTTCACAGCAAGACACCACACGTTTTTCGAGATGCTTGGAAATTTTTCTTTTGGTGATTACTTTAAAAAGGAAGCGATCCAATTTGCCTGGTCACTTTTAACTGAAGACTTAAAAATTCCTAAGGATAAACTTCTCGTCACTGTTCATGAATCAGATGATGAAGCTCTAGAGATCTGGCATAAGACAATGGGGATTCCGAGGGAAAAAATCTTTAAACTTGGAGACAAATCAAATTTCTGGGAGATGGGTGACACTGGTCCCTGTGGTCCCTGTACAGAAATCTTTTTCGATCATGGCCCAGAGTTTTCTACTGGTGTCCCAGCAGGCCACCAAGAAATAGACGATGAAGGACGATACGTAGAAATCTGGAATCTCGTCTTCATGCAGTTTGAAAAATATAAAGATGGAAATGAGATTAAGAAAAAACTTCTTCCGAAACCTTCAGTTGATACTGGAGCTGGTCTCGAGAGGATCGCCGCTGCTCTTCAGGGTAAATATTATAATTATGACTCAGATATTTTTGAACCAATTATGAAGGCCATCGGTCAACTGACTGGAAAAAACTATTACACAGAATCGTCTGAAGAAATAAAAAGCTCATTCAGAGTCGTAGCTGATCATATTCGCTCATCGACCATGCTCATCACCGACGGAGTAATTCCGTCAAATGACGGTCGCGGTTATGTTTTAAGAAGAATCATCCGTCGTGCCATTAGGCATCTCTCGCTTATGGGGCTTAAGGAGATTTCATTTTATAAACTCGTACCAGCGGTCTTTGAATCACTTGGGACAGAGTATCCTGACAACGCACAGAACGCTGCTCTTGCGGAAAAACTTCTAAAACTCGAAGAAGAAAAGTTTCGTAAAACTCTTGATACTGGCTTAACACTTATGAACGAGGAAATGAGTAAGCTTAAATCCTCTGATAAGTTTTCTGGGGAAGTAGCCTTTAAACTCTATGATACTTTTGGTTTTCCTCTCGATCTCACAGAAGTTATTTTAAAAGAAAGAAAGATCGAATTAGATCTGGATGGCTTCACCAAGGCTATGGCTGCTCAAAAAGAGCTTTCAAAGAAAAATTCAAAATTTAAAGTCCAAGAAGATAACGCGAAAATCTTTTTTGAAATCAAAGAAAAATTTGGAGAGACTCAATTCTTGGGCTACTCAGATGCAAAGGCACAAGCAAAACTCATCTCAAAAGTCGAACTTGGAGAACAAACTTTTCTTATCTTTGATCGAACTCCTTTTTATGCTGAAGGTGGAGGCCAGGTAGGAGATAAAGGCGAAATCTTTTCTCGTGAAGGTAAACTCGCGTCCGTGACTGATACAATTAAACCAGTCGATGGACTTTTTGCTCACCTCTCTCAAGATGCTGATGCGCTCGTTATTGGTGAAACATATGAACTTCAGATCAACAGCGAAGAAAGAGAACTGACAAAAAGAAATCACTCTGCCACTCACCTTCTTCAATCAGCTCTGATGAAAGTACTCGGACCTCATGTGAAGCAAGCCGGCTCGTCAGTTGGGCCAGAGAGACTTCGCTTTGATTTCACACATTCTGAGGCACTAAAAGAGGAAGAAATTAAACAAGTTGAACAGCTCGTTAATCAATTCATACAAGAAAATAATAAAGTCACTGCAGAGGTAATGACTAAAGACCAAGCAACCGCCAAGGGAGCACTGGCTCTTTTTGGAGAGAAGTACACAGACAAAGTCAGAGTCCTCACGATGGGTTCTGTTTCTTGTGAGCTCTGTGGAGGAACTCACGTTCAACAAACAGGAGATATCGGCTTTTTTAAAATTATCGTCGAAACATCTCTTGCTTCTGGAGTTAGAAGGATTGAAGCTCTCACATCAAAGGGTGCTCTTCAGTATTTACTTGAAAGATCAGATCTCCTTACAGAAATTGAGAAAAACCTCGGTCTCAAAGAAATAAAAGCCGTAGAGAAAGTCCAATCTCTTCAAGTTGAGACAAAAAACAAACTTAAATTAATTGAAGAACTTAATGATAAAATTCAATCTTTTGAGTCTCAAAATCTTTTCAACGATAAAATTTCGCTCAAGTCTGGGTTAAAGATGTGTCTTACTCAAGCGCCAACGAACGATGTCAACAATATGAAAAAGCTTGCTGATATTTTCGTTGATAAATTCAAAGATGAAGTGCTCTTTTTGTATGCGAAAGATCAAGATAAGTTTTCTCTTATCATCAAATGCCACAAATCTCTTACTACGTTTGATTGTTCAAAGACACTCAAAGACCTACTTGCACTTGCTAACGGAAGAGGTGGCGGAAAACCAGATATGGCACAAGGATCAGGGGATCTCATGAGTTTAAATAATGTGCTTAATAAACTCAGAGAGCTTTAGGATGAAATTTCTTTTTTTCGTCAGCTTTCTTTTGTTGGGATCCTGTACCAAAAAAGTGAACCGTCCGGAAACTCTTGAGATCTCCGTTCAAGGTGAAGTTTCAACGATAGATCCTGCTCTTTGTTACGATACTATTTGTTATGTTCCTGTGGCACAGATTTACGAGACGCTTTATGAATATGATTACCTAAAACGGCCTTACGCTCTAAGACCCCTTATTGCAGAGTCTTTTCCCGAAATATCCGCTGATAAAAAAAATTACCGCATAAAAATTAAAAACAGCATCCCTTATCACTCGGCTCCAAGTCTACCGAAAGGAAGAGTCGTCAAAGCACAGGACTTTATCAATCAAATTAAACGTGTCGCTTTCGCTCCAACAAGATCTCCAGGTTGGTGGTTATTCGATGGTAAAATTGTAGGTATCAATGAGTGGCGAGAAAGTGTTGGGACTAATCTTGAAAAGATGCTGGCACAGGATATTCCTGGACTCAAAGCTTTAAATGATAATCAACTGGAAATCAAACTCACAAGACCCTATCCACAACTTCTTTATGCTTTGGCGATGAATTTCACGTCTCCAGTTCCAATTGAAAGTATTCAAGCAACTCAAAACTCTCTTGCCCAAGAATCTGTGGGCACAGGCGCTTACTTTTTGGCGAAGTATCATCCTACACAAGAGGTTTTCTTGAAAAGAAACTACTCTTATATCACTTCAACTTATCCAGAGGAAGGTATTCAGGGTGATCAGGAGCGAGGTCTTCTTGCTGATAAGAAAGCCCAATTACCATTTATTGAGAATGTAAGAATACTTGTGATGAAAGAAGCACAAACGGAGTGGTTAAATTTTTTAAAACAAAAAATTGATCTTATTAACTTAACTAAAGATCACTACTCCGTCGCCTTAACAAGAGAAGGACAGCTCAAGCAAGAAATTATAGATCAAAACATTGATCTACAAATTTCTCCTACTCTCATTTATTGGTGGATTGCCTTCAACATGCAAGATCCGGTTATTGGAAAAAATAAGGATCTAAGACTAGCGATCGCCCATGGTTTAAACATTGAGAAGTATATTGAGCTCTTTACATATAATGTCGCTCTTAAGGCCCATTCTCTCTATCCCCCTGGCATCTCTGGCTATAATCCCCAGAAGAAACTTCCCTATGAATATGATCTCTCAAAAGCTAAAGCCTATTTAAAGAAGGCTGGCTTTCCTGATGGCAAAGGACTTCCAACTCTGACCTATGATGTTCGTGGCACTGACACGAGAAAGAGACAGATGGGTGAATTCGTCGCCCAAGAACTTAAAGCACTTGGGATCAATGTCAATGTTCGAGTTAATAGCTTCCCTTCTTTCTTAGAAAAGTCGAGGAAAGGAGAACTTCAATTTTGGCAAGGTGGCTGGGTCATGGACTATCCAGATGCTGAGAACGTTTTACAACTCTTAGCGACTAAGAATCTGCCTCCTGGCCCTAACTCATCTCAATACTCAAACGAGAAGTTTGATTCTCTCTTTAATGAAATCCTCCGCCTGGAAGATGGTGCTCAGAAATCAAACCTCATGAATGAGCTTGAAGATATCGTTCATCAAGATCTCCCTTGGGTTATGCAGTACTACTCAAGAAATTACATCCTTTCCCATAGGTATCTTAAAAATTTCAAGTACTCTGATATCATCTATAACAATCTCAAATATCTTAAACTAGAGGGGAAAAAGTAATTACTCGAACATGACAGTCGGGTAATACTCCCTCTCTAAGTTTCTCACAGGATAAGCCGATAGGTTGATTGGAACTTTTCCTGCGAGGATTCCATGAAAGTCATTTTAGTTATTACACTTCTTATCCTTAGTACTTCAAGCTTTGCTCGGTCATATGTGATTTTCTCCATGACTCAAGACCTTCCCATGGGAGTTGAAGATGAAGTCGTTAGGAAAAACTATTATATCAATATGGGTGCCTCTCAAGGATTAAAGAAAAATACTATCCTGGATGTTTTCAGGATTGTTTCGATGCAAAACCCCTACGATAATAAAAAAAGAGTTAACTACAAGGTTAAAATTGGTGAGCTCAAAGTCCTTACATCATCTGAAGATGCCTCGATCGCCGTGGTTAAAAAATATGTTAAAGATGAAGCTCCTATTTTTGAAGTACCTCAGTTCATGATTGGAGATCACGTTGCGATTAATCTTGATTAATCGATTGGTTTAATTTTTTTAATCTCTTCACCTCTCCCTTTAGAACTCCATCCATGAAATCTGATTTCGTGACATGAATGACGTATTCATCTCCCGTCACCAGACCATGAGCTGGACTCGAAAGAATAACTTTACGGATGATCTGTCCTTGATAGATACCCTTAAATCGAAATTCAAATTCATTTAGCTCTCTATTAGTGACTCTCAAACATTTTGAAATTATAATAAAATCTCTCATAAACCGATAAGGTTCAAAAAGAAGACTAAAGTTAGAATTGTTAAAGCCTGAAATTTTATAGTGCTTTAACTCAAGACATAAAAGGTTCATCGACTATGTTGGTAGAAAATCAAACCATTGGAAAATTATTAAAACAACAGTGTGATAAAAATGCTGAGAATAAAGCAATTGGCTGGATCGAAGCGGGTGAGGTTAAAAGTCTCACGTTTAAAGATTACTTAAACCAAATTCAAATCATCTCAAGTGCAATCGTAAAGATTGGTCTAAATCCTGGTGACAAACTTGCCATCCTTGGACAAACATCTAAAGATTGGCATTTCATGGATATGGCAACCATGCTTGCACGAGGCTGCGTGGTTCCTGTTTATCCTAGCTATCTTCCAAAGGAAGTCGACTACATCTATTCCCACTCTGAGAGCTCATTTATTGTCGTTGATTCAGAAAAACAGTTAGAAAAAATCATCTCCCTCATTCCACAATGGAGACAAGTGAAAGCTGTTGTTTCACTTTGCGACATGCCTGAGGAGATACTAAAAAAAATCCGAAATCTCGTTCCTTACTATACATTAAAAGAACTGCGACAGATAGGAGCGGATGAACTTAAAACGCAACCTGATTTCTTTGAAGAAATGCTCTCAAAGCAAACACCAAATGAAATTGCCTCTATTATTTATACTTCTGGAACAACGGGTGAGCCTAAGGGTGCGGTTATCTCTCAGAAAGCTCTAACATCGATGCTTTATAATGTAGAAAAAACAATCAATGGCGCACTTAATAGCCAAGATAAGAGTCTCGTCTTTCTTCCACTTTCACATGTACTTGGTCGATGTGACTCTCTTCTGCCCCTGATATTTGGATGGCAAGCAGTTTATGCTGAGTCAATGGAGAAATTGCTCGAAAACATTCAGCTCGTAAAACCTACAATCATGATCTCTGTTCCGAGAGTGTTTGAAAAAATTTACGCCAAGATCATGGATCAGGTCTCAAAAGGAAATCCACTAGAGAAGCAAATTTTCAAACTCGCTGTAGAAAGGGCTCAGCAGTACTATAAAAAAATTGACCAGGATCTTTCTCCTTCCGCCCAGGAGCTTCTCGAGTACAAACTTGCTGAAAAAGTTGTGTTTGAAAAGATTTATCAAAAGTTTGGAGGAAAGATCCGTTACTTCGTCTCCGGAGGAGCTCCGCTCTCTCATGAAATCATTAACTTTCTGAAATATGCTAATCTCACGATTTTGGAGGGATATGGTTTGACTGAAACCATCGCTCCCTGCTGCTTGAATCCATTATCCAAGCAAATCACAGGAACTGTTGGAAGACCTCTGGGAGATGTTCAGGTTAAGTTCGCTGAGGACGGTGAAATTCTCATTAAAACAACAGCTATGTTTCAAGAGTATTACAAAAATGAGCAGGCAACTAAAGAAGCTCTCTCTGATGGCTGGTTTCACACTGGTGACATCGGAGAATTTACGCCTCAAGGTTTTTTGAAAATCACTGATAGAAAAAAAGATCTCATCATCACAAGTGGTGGTAAAAATGTTGCTCCTCAGAAAATAGAAAATATGGCCAAGGCTTATCCACATATTTCACATTTTATTGTGATTGGAGAAAAACGTAATTATCTAACGGCTTTAGTGGGGATTGAAAAAGAACGATTCCTCGACCTTTTAGAAGAACTCGATCTACCTGCTTCTTGCAGTGTTCAGGATCTGGCTAACCACCCAAGAGTTCAGGATTTACTTGAATCTGAGATTACAGAGCTTAATAAGGATTTGGCCCAATTTGAGAATATTAAGAAATTTAAGATTCTCCCTATTGAATTAACAACCGAGAACTTCCTCACTCCCTCCCTTAAAATCAAGAGAAAGCTTGTTGCAGAGCAGTACAAGGAGACAATTGAAGCACTCTATCAATAATCTTCTTTGACAACGGCCCATAACTCCTTTAAAAATGAGAGACTAAACTAAGTTTTAAGAGGTATAGCCATGGCCCGCGTAACAGTTGAAGATTGTCTTGAGCACGTTGAAAATAGATATGAACTCGTACACTTAACAGCAAAAAGAGTTAAGCAGCTGCGCGAGGGTGATGAGGCTCAAGTGAGAAGCAAAAATAAAGATGTCGTAACGGCATTGAGAGAGATTGCAGCTGGTAAAGTTAAGCACTCTTTAAAGTCAGAATATGACTCTGATGAATTCTAATAAATAATTTTTTTATGTCAGTAAAAGCCACCCAAGAGGTGGCTTTTTTATTTGAAAAAAATCACACCGAAGTCGCGAGTAAGACAATAGTTATTGATATTTTCATTGAAGCAGTCGTTTGATGTTCTAAGTTTGCGCTCTTCAGTTATTTTACCATCTTTGTAGAGCTCAAATGTGCGATCAGAGCGGATTCTGATTCCTGCTTGTAATTTTAGTTCTTTTTCACAAACATTTTTTATAATCTTTAATAGTGGCGAATAGAGAATCGACTGGGGTGTAATCAAAAACTGATCCACCGTAATAATCGGTTCATGGCCACTAATGTTCGAGAGTTGGTTAAAGTTCTTATTAACTCTTTTGAGCTCTTGATCTGCTTTTAGAATTTTTTTATGAATTGTTTCAATCTCTGCCTTTTCCTTAGAGGAAAATTCTCCCGAGAATTCCCCCACAGACATTGAGTGACTAAAGAGATTTGCCTTCTTGATAACTTTGATTTTTTTATCCGTTTGAGTGATCGAGAGAGATCGAGGAAGAGCATCTCTATTTTCAGAGTAAGAAATTTCTAAGGCAAAAAGTTTAAAACTAAGGAGTAAAAGTAGAATATTCATTATCGTTCACCTATGAAAAAAGTAGGATCAGAACACTGAGGATTCCTTTGAGTACAAACATCGGTCGCTGATGAGCTAAGCTCTGCGTTTCGTGATTTATAAGCATTCTCTGCACATTCGTTATAGCTCGGAAGCTTTTGTGAACAATTACCATAATAGATCTTTTTATATTGATTAGAGTAAAGAAGACCTTTTTTATTGATAGGGTTCTTATAGATACTAATAACCTGATCTTTAATCGTTAAAGTATCATTTTCCTCAGATTTAGGTTCAACATACTTTCTAGAGGCTTCTCCGTCAAAAAGATTGCAATTTCCCACGTAGTAAGGCTTTTCATACCGTTTAAAATATCCCATAAGCTTATCGTTACATAGAGAATCCTCAGGGGAACAATCACATTTAATTGTTCTTTTAACCGGAGAAAAACTCCCATTTGTTTCTTCCCAAAGATCTAGTTGAATAAAAACGATTTTATCGTCCTCTCTCTTAATTGAGATGGGTTCTAGACCATTAGCTTCTGACTTCGTTATGTAAACATTGCTCGAGCTAAAGTCGCAATTATATCTTTTCACATCCGCAAGTGGAATCGTATGAGCAAGAGATCTTGTCGTATATTTAGTGAGATCAGATCCGTATTCATTTATCAGATTTTTACATTTTTCAGATTCACATTTACAGTCAATACTTTGAGCAACAGATTCATCAAAAGCACTATTATGTGAATTCATAATCGTTGTAACAGGAACAACATTACGACAATTATACATCTCTTTTAGAGGAGGCTCAGTTTCCTCGTATTCATCACACAATCCGAAAAGATGCATGACCTCATGAGTGATCGTGGGACAATCAATATCTTCTTCATAAGAAGCTGAATTTGATCGAGCATTTGCTCCAACAATTTTTATCGTTGTCTCAGGGACTAAAAAATGATCCTTCTTAGCTTGATCCACTAGCCTTATGTTCATTTCCTCACCGTCTGGTGACTTAAGATAACCTTTCAGACTACTTAAACAACTCGACACTCTGGCCCTCATGGCTGCAGGATTCGTAGTTCTTTCCTCATCACTGGAAAAATTCAAATTGAGAAAAACCTCAACTTTATTAGTCTCTGGTTTATACATTAAATATTTATTTCTCGAATTTAAAGATGAGGAATTAATTTTAAATTGCCCGACATTTAAATCGTCGCACTCGTTTGCCTTACTAAAATTGGGGACAATCGATGAAGGTGCCGTTTCAGGACAATCGACAGCATCACTAATTTTAAATGTTTGTTCTAGAGGGATTAAAACCTGAGATGAAATTTGTTGAATCTTGATTACTTGTTCTTTAAACACCTTCCCTGACTCTATGATTTTATTTTGGATTTCAGAAATCTTTTGCTTTAAGGCAGAAAAACTGAAATCGAAGGCATAAACCTGTGTTATTGAAAAAAATAAGACAAAAATAATTTTTACCATAAGCCATCTCCAGCCTCTCTATTCTAACACGAGTTGGATAAAGAAATATCATCGTCTTACAAAGACTAGAACTAACCAAATTCTGAGGTATTACAAAGGATGTCTCAAGTACGAACAGGGGAAAATCTTTCCCAGGAAGATATCCAGGTATTTGTCAGTAAAACAAATACCTGGAGGGGAATATACTTATGATTTTTTGAGAGCAATTTTAAGCACTTCATCGAAGTGCTTCACTGGGTGAAACTTAAGACCTTTACGATGTCTTTCAGGGACCTCTTTAAGATCTTTTTCATTTTGCCAAGGAAGGATAACTTCCTTAATCCCCGCTCTTTTTGCAGCTAAGACTTTTTCTTTAATTCCACCAACTGGAAGAACTTTACCAGTAAGGCTTAACTCGCCTGTCATCGCCACATCACCTCTCACCATTTGATTTGTCGCAAGAGAATAAAGAGCGAGGGCCATCGTAATACCCGCGGATGGACCATCCTTAGGAGTTGCACCGGCAGGAAGATGCAGGTGAACTTCATGAGTAGCAAGATAGTCTGAAGGTTCTTCAGAAGCTGTAGCAGGTTGAGGCTGAGTTTTTGTGTTTACCTTTTTAGGTTGCTTTTTCTTTTCATCCTCAATTTTTTGCTGAAGAATTTTTTTCACAAAACTATAAGCTAGGTTAGCAGACTCTCCCATAACATCCCCGAGTTGTCCGGTGAGCTTGAATCCTTTACCTTTGAGAGGAATCGATTCAACGAAGAGGATATCGCCACCAAAAGCAGTCCAGGCAAGTCCAGTTACCACACCTGGCATGAGTGGTTTCTGCGCTTTATCTGTTTCAAATCTTTTACTGCCGAGAAGCTTCTCTAGTTCTAAAACTTGTGGTGAGAATTTTTTAAATTTCTTATTTGATACTTTTTCAAGTGCAGCCTTCCGACAAAGCTTCGCAATAAGTTGCTCCATGACTCGAACACCGGGCTCACGAGCGTAGTCGGACACAAGTGATTTTAAAACCTGCTGACTTAAAGAAAACTCCTTCGCCATAAGACCATGTTTTTTGAGTTGCTTTGGAATCACCCACTTCGTCGCGATCGAGAGTTTTTCTTCGATTGTGTAACCTGATAACTCTATGAGCTCCATTCGATCAAGAAGAGCTTCAGGGATTTCACCAATATAGTTTGCAGTTGCAATAAATAAAACTTTTGATAAATCAAACGGGACATCAAGGTAGTTATCAATGAACGTTTTGTTTTGTTCTGGATCAAGCACTTCTAATAAGGCAGATGCTGGATCACCCTGGAAAGATTTTCCGATCTTATCTATTTCATCCAGCATGATCACAGGATTATTCACTTCAACTCTTTTAAGAGCTTGAATAATTTTTCCTGGCATCGCACCGACATAAGTTCTTCTGTGTCCTTTGATTTCTGCCTCATCTCTCATACCACCAAGAGAGAAGCGGTAGAATTTTCTCCCGAGAGCTTTCGCTATCGAATTACCTAAAGACGTTTTACCAACTCCTGGAGGGCCAGCGAGACAAAGAATTGTTCCATCGTATTCAGGCTTAAGTTTTCTTACGGCTAAAAACTCCATGATCCTTTCTTTAGCTTTTTCTAAACCGTAGTGATCTTTGTCTAAGATTTTTTTTGAATCATCGATAGCGACTTCATCCTGAGTTTGTTTACTCCACGGAAGCTGAATCATCCAGTTGAGATAAGTACGTGTGACGTTATAGTCTGGAGATGAATCAGGGATCGACTCTAACCTCTCGAGCTCTTCGAGAGCTGACTTTTTTGCCTCATCTGGCATCTGGCACTCATCAATTCCATCTTTAATCTTTT
>Ga0255183_1000782_pt1 | contig 11341 bp, 16 predicted proteins | sample Atl_UVDOM_RepB_8_FD_183638 | JGI IMG/M metagenome (GOLD analysis project Ga0255183, IMG submission 183638) | Freshwater microbial communities from Altamaha River, Georgia, United States - Atl_UVDOM_RepB_8d | ecosystem: Environmental > Aquatic > Freshwater > River | place: USA: Georgia...
GTTTTTTCTACTGAGGTAATATTTTTCAACTGACATAGATTTATTTTTTTGTCCTTTTGCACGTATATCATCAGTTGCTAATGATGACATCATGTTGAAATTTTCATAATCACCTTCAAATGCTTCAATTACAACATATTTCATATCATCACCAAAATGTTTTGGGTGTTTTGTTTTTGCAGCTGCAATTGCATCAGTTATCTCGTCTGTGATAGTTAGTCTACCTTCTGATTCTGGTGAATTAAGATGATTAACAAAATTATTAAAATACTTTTTAAGATCTTCAACAGGATTTTCTACACAATCAGCAAGAGCAGGATATTTAGATATATATAATTCTGGATATTTTTTTACATCTTCTTCTGGTAATGTTGATATAAGTGTATCCTCAGTTAAACCAAATTTAGGTAATCCATTTTTATCATAAAAGTATGCATTTTTAATAGTAGTGTTTCTCATTTGTATTATATGGAACTTATTAGAATAAAAATCAAAAAAAATTAAACATTTCTTGCGGATTTTGTAGTGCAAAACCTTGGTGTTACATCGGCTTTAAAACAATATTTGTATTTAGGATAATCTATTTTTAATTGTTTTGGAATTTCCTTATTTGACATTCTTTTAATATCACCTATCAAATTATATCCTAATTCGTTTAAGGTTGTAGATAGATCTAAACCATTGTAAGAAATTATATGTTTTTCAAGATAAAATATTTTATGTTCTGTTACAATTATGATATTTGCAATATCATCACTAATTATTTCTTTTCCATCCATCCTGATTTCCATATATTTGTACTTGGAAAAATATTTTTTAAATTTTAGCTCATTACCATATATTTCATTATTATTTACATATATATTAAGATAATTTTTGCGACCAGGATAACAATTTATTGTCTTGTTTTCGAGACATCTCAATATAATAGTTCTAAAATCATAAAAATTACAACAATTGTAAATATCCATATAATTAATCTGATGAGCAACTGAATCTCCTAGGATATTTTTGGTAATTATAGGAAATGTTTTCATAGTAGTAGAAATTACAGTATAAATTAATCAAAAAAAATTGATTATATATCCTATAATTTACAATGACCAGTGTTCAAAACCATATCAAATATTGTTATCATAACAATATTAAGAATATAATATTAACATTTGATATGCTTTCGACAATGAAATTAGATGACATTATTGCCATGTTGTACTTGACAACATATTATGACTCTATAATAGACTTTTCAGATATTCATAAAAAAGATCTAGAATGTGCTCGAACATGTGAATATTGGATACTCAATGATCATAAAAACATGAATGAGGTCATATTATTCTATACATTATGCATGTCATACCAATTGGAAAACACACTTTATCCACCTGAAGAAGACTATGGTGAGAGAATTGACCCACTTGGTTGGTATATATTGTTTGCTGATGAAGAAAAAAATCTTAAATTATCTGATGAATTTATAAATAAAATAAGATTACTCGTACTTGTTGACAATATTGATCCATTGATATGCTCCAAGTTGTTTGCCTATCTTGGCAATCAAGACACTAGCTACATTACTAGATATTCGAACTAATTACAAATAGATATATTTTTTTATAATAAAATTGAATATATAAATTATGTAATCATATGTCACTCTTAAAGAACGAAATCAAAAGCCAATTAGGTAATAAAGGAATTGTATTATCAAAAGAGGCGTTACGCGAAATCACGTTAGATGAAATATTTATTTTGCTACATCTTACATTAATAAAATCTTATGTAATAAAACCTATTATATTATTTAGTAGAAAAGAAATTGATTTAGATTTTAATAGAATATATTTTAAACGTAATCCACCAAACATAAATGAATTAATGCTTTTAGTAAGGTTAATTAAATCTGAATTTATTATGAATAAAAATTATGATGAGGAGTGTAATGAAATATATGCTAATTACATAAGACCTCCTTGTAATTATTATGGAATTACCGACAATTATTGTAATTCTTGTAAGAATGGTGATATGGATGCTTGTCAGTTTGCACTACTAAGATATAAAAAAATATATAATTGGGATACATTTAATGATAAGCTAAAAATAAAAAAATATAAGTTTTATGACGAAAATAATAAAAAGTTTTGTTATTCTGCATCATTTATAGAAGAATTTAAAACTAAAATGTACGAATACGGATTGCCAATAAAAATGATAAAGCTTATAATAGACCATTTTGCTAAAGATTATGAAGAACGTGTACATGATAATATGGAAAACATGTTAGAAAGGTATTTATCAGATGGACCCAAGTCTGCAAGAAATATATAATTTTTTTTTATTGTACTCCACCATCCTGAATGAATGAACCTGGAGGAACTGCAGTACCACCACTTAACCCACCATTACCAATACTATAGTTTGAAATAACATTTATTGGTGGTGATACAATATTACGCGAACTACTTACCATCACGCAGTCAATGGCACGCATGAATGATGCAGCAGAAGAGTTAACCATCACATTATAATCTCCTGGAGTCTTAAAATATCCTTTTACAGTAAATTCTTGACTAGGATCAACAAGATCAATATTGATATTGTTATCAAAATTTCTTGTGATTGTTTTAGATGCCTCATACCAAACATTTCCAGATGTTCTTGATTCAAGAATACGATAATCAGAACTTACAAAACCAAGTTTTGATTTAAATATAACATCACCAGATAATGATATCAATGGTGAGTTACTACCTGTTCTCATAAAATAATTACCTTCAAGTGTAAGCTGTCCACTTTCAGCATAAACAGCTGCTGTTCCTGCATCATTAAGAATAACAAAATGTTGTATGTCGATATTTACTTCACTATTTGGTGCTTGAATCCAAATCCCTGCACCACAATTACCAATATCCATTCTTGTTAATCGAAGATTAAATTTTGATCCATTTGCAACAACAAATACTGGATATTTTACTTCAACAGCGGTTATTGCATTACCATTTAGTGTCACTTCACCTCTTCCATCAACATAAATTACATATGAATTTGTTCTATTTGTCATCCAATCAAACACAATATTACTATCTAAACTACTGCGAAACTCCATACAACTCATATCTTGCATAATAATTCTTGATACTCTACCATAAACTTGTCCAGGATCGTCAACAAGAATACCAGTATTACCTGAATTATTACTAATAATTTGTCCAACACCAATAATTGTTGGTCCACGTGCAAGAAGTGCAATGTTGTTTGATCCATCCATGCGAATTGAACCCATTTCAACACCCATAATTTGTCCAGAATTTGATATCATTGTGTTACCGCTTCCATCAGTAACGAAAAATCCAATTTTTGTTTGCAATCTTCCTTCATTGGTAATAAATTGACTACTGTTTGTACCACATTGCCATGCACCAACATTAAATTGCATTAAGCCTGTATTTTGAATAAGTTGACTTCCATCTGCATATGCACAAAATATTTTTTGTGCATTTATAATACATTGAGATCTGTTAGCAATCATTGATGATGATACGGGACATATGTTTGTAAAATTACGAAGATCAAATTGAGCTTCAGCATTGCCGCCACATTCTATTAAGGTACTAGTTAAGAATAATTCTGTAAAATTACACCTAATTGCTGAAAAACTTGATGATGTAATATTTGCAAAACCAATATTTGGCATATTTTGGTCTGCATTATATGTTCTTGCACCAGTCATGTGTAATATACATGAATCACCAACATTTATCAAAAACTGAATTGGGTTGACAGCTGAAAATGCAAAAGTATCATATGTAAGATTTACAAATGATGTTGAACACTCAATTACTGGTGTTGGAAGAAGATTTCTACTATTGATATTTTGTATGTTAAGATTAACATTTGGTTGAAATAATACATCTGTTATACCGGCAATACCTGAACTATTAATGATTCCTGTACAAAATAATCTACTAATTGAAACATTGTAAGATGCAAAATTACGCAAATTGGCACTTGGATCAGATATAACAAATGTATATTGATCATAATTGGTTACTGTTTGACATGTTAATGATGTTGATAATGAGTTTGATTGCGAGTTGATTAACGTACCACATTGTACTTGATGTGATCTGACACCAAGTCTTCCACCAGATGAAATAGTTGCATTAATAAATGTACCTTCACCAATAAATTCATCAATGTCAATTTCACATGCTACAACTCCATCTATTTGAACACCAAGACCTGATTCCATATACCTAACATTAATGTCAACAAAACCGGCACCACTAATAAGTATTGCATATCCATTTGGTGTTGTTACAGACTGTGCATTAAATGTTAATTGTCCAACATTACTTGTAAAAGTAATTGCCGGACTCTGGCCAATAAAATTACCATAACCATATACATATCCTGTACCAGTAACATTGGTGGTCACAGTTGATCCTTGTGAAAAGTACCATGTCGCATTATTAAGATTCAATATTGGTACAGTGTAAGTACCAGGTTGAACAAATACAATTTCTCCAGGTTGGACTAAGGCTAAAACCGCGGCTAATGTTTGATATGGGTGACTTGAATCTTGATATATCGCAGTTGAATCATTTCCAAACTGCGAATCAACAAAATATGTGGCATTAACAAAAAGATTTTCTAAATTATCACAAGGGCAATCTATTACATTACTCGATTTACATGCCATTTTAATAAAAAATAATAAAAAAATATTTATTAATCTTGTAACTAAAAAATTGATTTTTACAATGCAGATTATCTATGAATGTTGATATTGAAGATGATAAGGTGTTTATTGGTCCTACATTTTATAATGGACATCACCTATTTTCACTAAATAGCATTAATGGTATTCAAATAGAAGAGGCAATAATTAATAAATTATCAGACATACAACATATCAACGCTGCATCATATCATCATAAATTTGATGGATCTGAAACAGAGTTAGAGGTACAATCTTTGAATATTAATAAATTATCAGCAGCTTTTGATCGTTCTGAATACATGTCAAAATATATTTCCTTATTATCAAATGTTAAAAAACTAATAGTTTACTCTCATGAAAATGTAAATATGAATTATCCACCAAATGTGTACAAAGTTATATATTGTTGTGAATTACGTAGTGGAGGATCATATCAATTATCAACACCAGTTGTTGTATTTACACCATGTTTACTTAAAACATTTGATAATAATATAACACTTTTAGTGGATCCTCTTGTTGTAAAAAGGGTTGTTGTAACCATTGAAACTATGCACGATCTAGAATTTGCAAGATATCTTGCATCATATATGAGTATTTATAAAATAACTGTTCAAATAACTAATAAATGTATATATTAATTTTTTATCAATCTTAAAAAAATTGATTAATTGTTATCATATTATTCATGTATCTCAGAAATAAACAATTATATATTGGTCCACAAAACAAATTCCATGAGTATTCGGAATTAGTAAAAGTGAACATCCCGGATAAAATTTATGTTGACCGGTTAACAGTCGATAGTATTACTGATTATATGCTATTTAGGGATAGAATAATAACAGATGAAATTCATTATATGTGGGATAACCAAATCGAAGATGAAGATGCAGTTGAAAATCTTGATGTCGAACGTTTAAAATTAACCTCAACAATAACAGATTATCTAATACCATTAACATGGAAATTTAAGAAAGTTAAAAAGATATCTATTTTTGACTACAGTTTAGATTTTCAGACTGAAAAATTACCACCAAATGTACATACATTAATATACGATAATGAACCTGATGATGAAAATACTGAATGGGTATTTCCATTAGTTGCACCTGTAACAATTGTAACATTAGATACTTATAAAGTGTTAACAGATAATATAACATTTAAATTTATTCAAGGTGAAAGATTAGAAAAAGTGTATGTTGGGGTATATAATCAATATGATTATAAAATTGCAAAACAACTTATGGCATCAGTTACAGTACCAGTGTATATTACAAATGATATGAATGTACTTCATGACGGATTTTAATTTTTTATGATAACAAAAAAAATTGATTAATACTTGAATTATTATCAATGGACATCAAAAATCACTGCTTATATTTGAATAATGAGTCTTATTTAAAACCAGTAAAAGAATTAAATGGTAATATACATTTTGATACCCTGACAATTGAAAATATCACTATTCATCAAATGATGCATAAAAAGTTTGTTAACGCAAAGAAATTTAATTATCATTATGAGATAGATTCAATCGAGTCTGATGAATCTTTGAAAAACTTTGTTGCCGATGAGTTATATTTAACTACAGAAGACCCAAGTAAAATGGTTGAACTTATGGGTAAATTTAAAAATGTTAAAAAAATTATAGCATATGTCAATGAATCACGGTGTCCAGTTGAATACCCATTAAATACTCATGCAATAGTATATAGTGCTGACCCTCAACCATATTGTATTGGTTTCAAACGTTATGTTACATTTCACTTAAACGCACCAGTTGTAGTATTTACATTCGGTGCCGAAAAAGATCTTGTAGAATATTGTGAAATAACATTTGTTCAACATACAAATTTAAAACAAGTAATTGTTAAAATATACAAGCAATATGATTTCAAATTTGCAGAAAAAATTGCAGCTGCTGTTAGTGTTCCAGTGTTATTAACTACAAAAAATAAGTATTAAAATTTTTTATTAATATATCAAAAGTTTTCCATAGTCTGTAGAATACTCCGTAGGATATCCTACTGGATCTTCATCAGTACTGGTATCCGAATAGTCAGCAACTGAATTTCTGATACTACGCAAAGATTCTTCAACAATAATTAATCTCTCATCTATATTGTTAACAAACTTATTAGTTCTTCTCAATTTCTTTTTCAACTTATTAATTTTGGATAACAAAATATCAGTCATTTATTATAGTTTTAGTATGTTGAATGTAAAATTTGTCAATACCACTAATACCATAAGCCGAAAGGATGTCTAGTGTTTGTAATAATGTGGATTCCATTAATTTTATTTTTTCTTCCAGTTTATTTATCTTTGATAATAAAATATCTGTTTGAGTAGGTACGATATCTTCCATTTGTGATAAAAAATAAATCTTAAATATTAAAATGAATCAATAAAATTGTATTTTATGGTATCACAATAATCGTCAAGTGGACAATTTTTGAGAAGTGTAAACAAACTTACATAGTATGTATAATCATTGTACTTAACTTCCCAAACAAGATTTTCTTTAAAATCTTCAATTTGTTTAACTCCACATACTTTAAATTTTACAGTACATAATGATACATCTAGCCAATCATTTTGTTCAATAATTTCTCCACTTTCACAATGATCCATCATAGATATTACTTTTTCATACACAATTCTCATTGTATCTTTGTAATTAGTGTAAGTAACACTAATGATTTGATGTTTGATTGGTGATATTTCTAATGAATTAGTTGCCATTTATAATAATTTTTATCAATTAAAATCAAAAAAAAAATATACAATATTTATATTTCATCAAGCATTTGGATACCCTGCTTTAATCCATCATTAATTTGCTTAAAATCTTCTTTTGATACATCACTTTTTTCTAATAATAGGAAAACAGAATCATATATACTAATATAATGATCCAAATAATTTTCAATTACCTGCAATTTATCATCAGATAATGAAGTATTATCTAACATTTTATTTACACAAATAACCCAGTGGCTAAACTTACTATTTAATATTTCTAATTTGTCACGTACTTGTTGTGCCATTTGTATAAAAAAATATTTATTAAAATAGATATTAATAAATCCCATATTCTTTCATCTTATTAAGATCTAATTCTAGCCTATCTAATTCAATTGGTAAATTATCTCTATAATCCACCATTGTATCTCTTATATCTAATAAACATTTATTGATTCTTGCTAAATTCTCTTCTATTTGCATCTGAAATTTATCAACATCATTATTTATGGAATCATTTATGGTAGCTATTCTGTTTAATAAATTATTAACTCTATCCAATAAATCGTTACTCATTTATATAAAAAAATATTTATTTAAATTAAAATTTATTTCTATGTCTTTGTGGGTTTTGAGGACGTTCTCTACGTTCCCTTGGTACTTGTACATACTTTGATAGTTTTTTGATGTTGATGGATTTCAACCAATGTTCAACAGTATTGATTTTACCCTCACGTTTTGCTTTGATACATTTATAATACCAAAGACCTTTCAATTCATCTTCAGTATACTTATCAAGGTTTGCGATTTTATCCTCAATAGTTGTCACCAACTTTAGATAATTTTCTGTAGCTTTGTTAAGTCTTTCTTCTTGTGCTGGGTAAAGTGTCAAGTATTCTGATTGTTCACCAGATCTTGCAATTCGAAGAATTGTGTTACTTGAAGTGTTATTTGTTGACACACAATAATAAGTCTGTCTAAGGTAGTCTTCACTTTTTACTTTGACTCTATCAAATGTTGAGTTGCAGAATACATAACCTTCACCTTCAGTATAAACCATTTTTCTGGCATTCTTGATTGCTTCATCAAGATTATCATATTCGTAAATTGCAATTTGTTCCCAATCATAACCAATTGGTAGTTCTTCTTCCAATGTTACCAAATTACGAACACCGTGAAGTACAATTCTTTCATTTTCATGTGGTACAACAACTTTATTATCAGGTGTCATAAGTTCAAACATGTAACATTTAGTAGTGTCAGTTGGAAGTTTATAACCTTTAGAATTCCAAACCCTCCAAAACAGATCAGCAAATGTGAATGATTTTTTACCACAAGCACCAGACCCATCTGGTTTACCAGTTGTACTCACATGCCATTCATCACGATAATAATAAAGTGTCATAAGACTTCCATCAACTTTTTCATAAATTGATACATTTGTATCTTTGAGTTTTTCCATTGTTTCTTTACCAAGTTTTTCATCAAAGTTGAAGAATTTGTTATATGGATAACATACAATTTTCCAATTATCATTTGCATCAAGAATAAGTCCTCTTGCTTCACACAAAATAGGATTATCAAATGCTGATCTATTTTTATGATACTTGAAAAGTACAAGATTAGGGTATTTTTGATGTCTTTTGACCATAAGTTTGTATGGTGGATTCATGAGTTGATCAAGTGTACCACCATTAATAAGAAATTCTTGAATATGTGACATTTGTATAATAAATTATTTTTTAAAAATCAAAAAAAAAATTAATCTCTTATTCCTAAAGCATATTTTACTTTTCTATCAAATTCTTGATTGGTGCCATCAAGGACTATCTCGGTATTTGTTTTTTCAACTGCAAATTTAAATACCGTACTATTAAAATCCAAAAATTTGTTTTTTATTACTGATTTTATATAACTTCTACATAACGCGGTATTCATATCGTTTGTGATATTAATCGAATATCCAAAACATGGTACTACAGAATTTGAAAATTCGTTAAGAATTTGCATTTCTTTGACACCTAAAATATTTTTACTCATTAGAATTAAAACAATACGAAAAAAATTCATTTTTATTTAAATAATATACCTAATTGTTAAATGGTTAACATAATTAGTGCAATAGGGTGTAATGGTGAGTATTCTTTTGAAGGAAAATTACCGTGGCCTCGGGATGCAGAATATGCTAAGGCCGATATGAAATTTTTTCGAGAGTACACAATGGGTAAACCCATCATAATGGGGTATAATACATGGGTATCAATTGGTAAAAAACCATTACCAGGTAGAAAAAACATTGTTATTAGTAAGTCAGATGGTACTGATGCCATATTTTTACCATTGTTAGATGCACTTATCGAATATCCAAATGCAATTATTATTGGTGGTCTCAAACTTATCAAAGAAGTCTGTAAAGATCATATTCATCATATTCAAGAGATTGTTATAAACGTATTTGATCATTCATTTGAAGCTGATAAATTTCTTATATTAGATGACATACCAATGATCAATAAAAAAATTAAAACTGATCATTATACACAACATTTATATTTTTGGCCAACAAATTCAATATGAGGATAATTGATAATACATCTTCTACCTAATTTTTTTACTAATATTAATTTTTTTAATTTACCTTCATCAAAAAGATCAGATTTACAATTAATAACTGAATTTTCATGTATTATAGTTATTGACTTAAATTTATCAATTAATATTAAACCTTCTAAATTAATCTTTGATGTGTCTAATATCATGTGAAGTTTCATAGTCTCAAAATTCAATTTGTTAAAAAGTCTTATAATCTTATTCATTTGAGTATAAGTAATTTTACAAAGTTGACATTTAATTGTTAATTGATTTGCTTTACAACCATCAATTTTCTTCAGAACGTTTACCAAGGAATCATACTCAATTGTTCGGATATCCAATTTATGAGCATTGATTACTATTGGTGGATATTCTTGGAAAGATTCATGTTCTGGAATTCTGAATGTACATTTTGTTCTTGAATAATCTACTGTTGAATCAAAACCATCTTCAGGACGGATTAATAGATATCGAAATCTACCAGCATTGATTAATTCTACAAGTACATCTCTTGTCAATAAACAATTTTCTACTGCCACAAAATCATGATTATCAAATGATGACATTTTGGTAAATTGTTGATCTCCAACAAAACCATATAATAATAATTTAACAGATGGCATTAATAGTTCAACTAAAGTGATCATATCAATTTCATTAGTTACAATCACAACTTGTTGTTCATGATACCTAATATCACATTCATAACTGGTTAAGTTTGAATGATAAATGATGATTTTTTCGGCTTTTTTATATTTATTTTGGAAGTCAGCATATTCTGCATAAGACTCTTTTGATAAATATTGTTCCATATTAAAATAAATTCATAATAAAAAATCAATTTTATTTATTATTTTCTAATATGGTTTTAATGTATTTTGGTACATATGCATTCCAATTGAATGATCTTAACACATTGTCTTGCATGATTTCATCAGATTCAAGGTAAGTAACTTTGGTAAACTCAAAAATGTTAATTGATGTAAATTTATTTAACCCAACAAACGCTGAAAGATTAAATACTCTGCAATAAACATTTGCATTTAGTGTAACATCAGGAATGTTAACATTTTGCATCAAATCTAAGAACAAACCAACATGAATGTTATCATTAAATGTTGGACATAAAGTTAATTTTTTAATATCAGTTTGTTTGTCTCTAAGTGACGATAAGAATTCGTAAATAATCTGATTGTTGTCAATTATGACATTTCTGAATACTGATCCTGGGCAATCAAGTGGATTGTATCGCATAGTACAACTAAC
>Ga0255183_1000787_pt1 | contig 11320 bp, 10 predicted proteins | sample Atl_UVDOM_RepB_8_FD_183638 | JGI IMG/M metagenome (GOLD analysis project Ga0255183, IMG submission 183638) | Freshwater microbial communities from Altamaha River, Georgia, United States - Atl_UVDOM_RepB_8d | ecosystem: Environmental > Aquatic > Freshwater > River | place: USA: Georgia...
CGCCCCAATCCAGCGCGCATCGAAGCCCGGCCGGCTTCGACCTTGCGGCGCAGGAACTCGTCGTACTCGCGCGACTCGCGCTGGCGCTGAACGAACTCGCGCATCAGCTCGCGCAGCACTTGCGACGCCGGGCGATGGGCCGCCTCGGCTTCGGCCATAAACTCGGCGCGCAACTCAGGCTCCAGCTTCATCGTGAAAACGGCTTGTTTTGACATGATCGGGGCCTCCTGCCACTTGATACTAACAAAGTATATACGCCGTCATTACTAAGCGCTATTCACAGAACGCTGCAAGGCGGGCGTGCGCTAGGCCAAGGCCTGTCGGAAAACATTTGTTTTTCGACAGGCCTTCAACGGTCCTCTGCACCAACCTCCGAGTGGCCGCAAAATTGTGCGGAAAACTCTGTCGCCAGACGCTACCATACGGAAACCTCGTCTTAATGGTTTTCCGCTTATGTTGGTAGGTTACATGCGCGTGTCGTCGGACTCCGACCGCCAGAGCACGAACTTGCAGCGCGATGCGCTGCTCGCCGTCGGCGTCGATGCGCGGCATCTGTTCGAGGATCATGCTTCCGGCGCGAAGGACGACCGCGCGGGCCTGGCGCGGGCGCTCGAATTCGTTCGCCCTGGCGACGTGTTGGTCGTGTGGAAGCTCGACCGGCTCGGCCGTTCGTTGTCGCACTTGCTCGCCATCGTGACCTCGCTCAAGAAAAAGCAGGTGGCGTTCCGCTCGCTGACGGAGAACCTGGATACCACGACGCCCTCGGGCGAGTTTCTGTTCCAGGTGTTCGGCGCGCTCGCGCAGTACGAACGCGCCTTGATCCAGGAACGTGTCGTCGCCGGTCTGGCTGCCGCCCGCAAACGCGGCCGGATCGGCGGCCGGCCGCAGGCGATCACCGGCGAGAAGCTGGAGGCCATCGTCGCTGCGCTCGATGGCGGCATGTCCAAGGCGGCGGTGTGCCGCAACTTCGGCGTCAAGCGAACCACGCTGATCGAGACCCTGGCACGGGTTGGTTGGACGGGCTCTCGTGGAGCGTCATCGCGATGACGACCAAGAGCGAACGATTGACCGTCCTGTCGGACGCCGAGCAGGAAGCCCTGTACGGCCTGCCGGACTTCGACGACGCCCAGCGGCTGGAATACTTGGCGTTGACTGAAACCGAACTGGCGCTCGCCAGCATCCGGCCTGGTCTCCATGCCCAGGTCTATTGCATCTTGCAGATCGGTTACTTCAAGGCCAAGCATGCCTTCTTCCGCTTCGACTGGAGTGAGGTCGAGCACGATTGCGCCTTCGTGCTGAGCCGCTACTTCCACGGCGAGTCCTTCGAGCACAAGCCAATCTCCAAGCACGAGCACTACACCCAGCGCGAGTGGATTGCCGATCTGTTCGGCTACCGGCCGTGGGCGGCCGAGTTCCTGGCGCAGCTCGCGCAGCAGGCCGCGCAGACCGTGCGGCGCGACGTGATGCCGGGGTTCATCGCCGCCGAGCTGATCGTCTGGCTAAACGAGCACAAGATCATCCGGCCCGGCTATACCACCCTGCAAGAGCTGGTGAGCGAAGCCCTGTCCGCCGAGCGTCGGCGGCTGGCTGGCCTGCTGTCGGAAGTGTTGGACGAATCGGCCAAGGCCGCGCTGGGTCGGCTTCTAGTGCGTGACGACACCCTGTCGCAATTGGCGGCGCTCAAGCAGGACGCCAAGGACTTTGGCTGGCGTCAGATGGCCCGCGAACGCGAAAAGCGCGCCACGCTGGAGCCGCTGCACCGGATCGCCAAGGCGCTGCTGCCCAAGCTCGGCGTCTCGCAGCAGAATCTGCTGTACTACGCCAGCCTGGCGAACTTCTACACCGTCCACGATCTACGCAACCTGAAGGCCGATCAGACCTACCTCTACCTGCTTTGCTATGCCTGGGTGCGCTACCGGCAGCTTTCCGACAACCTGGTCGATGCGATGGCCTACCACATGAAGCAGTTGGAGGACGAAAGCAGTGCGGGCGCAAAGCAATCCTTTGTCGCCGAGCAGGTGCGCCGTCAGCAAGACACACCGCAGGTCGGCCGCCTGCTGTCGCTTTACATCGACGACAGCGTGCCCGATCCCACGCCGTTCGGCGATGTGCGCCAGCGCGCCTACAAAATCATGCCCCGCGATACGCTGCAAACCACCGCGCAGCGCATGAGCGTGAAGCCGGTGAGCAAGCTGGCTTTGCACTGGCAGGCGGTGGACGGCCTGGCTGAGCGCATCCGCCGCCATCTTCGGCCGCTGTATGTCGCGCTCGACCTCGCTGGCACTGATCCGGGCAGCCCGTGGCTCGTGGCGCTGGCCTGGGCCAAGGACGTGTTCGCCAAACAGCAGCGCCTATCGCAACGGCCGCTCGCCGAATGTCCAGCGGCCACGCTGCCGAAACGCTTGCGACCGTACCTGCTGACCTTCGATGCCGATGGCAAGCCGACGGACCTGCATGCCGACCGCTACGAGTTCTGGCTGTACCGCCAGGTCAGGAAGCGCTTCCAGTCGGGTGAACTCTACCTCGACGACAGCTTGCAGCACCGGCATTTTTCCGACGAGCTGGTTTCGCTGGATGAGAAGGCCGCCGTGCTGGCGCAGATCGACATCCCGTTCCTGCGGCAGCCACTCGATGCCCAGCTCGATGCGCTCGCGACCGAGCTGCGCGCTCAGTGGCTGGCCTTCAACCGCGAGCTGAAGCAGGGCAAGCTGACGCACCTAGAATACGACAAGGACACGCAGAAGCTGACATGGCGCAAGCCCAAGGGCGAGAACCAGAAGGCGCGCGAGAAGGCGTTCTACGAGCAACTGCCGTTCTGCGACGTGGCCGACGTGTTCCGCTTCGTCAACGGCCAGTGCCAGTTCCTGTCGGCGCTGACGCCTTTGCAGCCGCGCTATGCGAAGAAGGTCGCCGACGCCGACAGCCTGATGGCGGTCATCATCGCGCAGGCGATGAACCACGGCAACCAGGTCATGGCACGCACCAGCGACATCCCGTACCACGTGCTGGAGAGCGCCTACCAACAGTACCTGCGCCACGCAACGCTGCACGCGGCCAACGACTGCATCAGCAACGCCATCGCCGCGCTGCCGATCTTCCCGTACTACTCGTTCGACCTCGATGCACTGTACGGTGCCGTCGATGGTCAGAAATTCGGCGTCGAGCGGCCGACCGTGAAAGCGCGCCACTCGCGCAAATACTTTGGGCGCGGCAAGGGCGTGGTCGCCTACACGCTGCTGTGCAACCACGTGCCGCTCAACGGCTACCTGATCGGCGCGCACGATTACGAGGCCCATCACGTGTTCGACATCTGGTATCGCAACACGTCGGACATCGTGCCGACCGCGATCACCGGCGACATGCACAGCGTCAACAAGGCCAACTTCGCTATCCTGCACTGGTTCGGCCTGCGTTTCGAGCCGCGCTTCACCGACCTTGGCGATCAGTTGAAGGAACTCTACAGTGCCGACGATCCGGCGCTGTACGATCAGTGCCTGATCCGGCCGGCCGGGAGAATCGACCGCGATCTCATAGTCAGCGAGAAGCCGAACCTCGACCAGATTGTCGCCACGCTCGGACTGAAGGAGATGACGCAGGGCACGCTGATCCGCAAGCTATGCACCTACACCGCGCCGAACCCCACGCGGCGCGCGGTGTTCGAGTTCGACAAGCTCATCCGCAGCATCTACACGCTGCGCTACCTGCGCGATCCGCAACTGGAGCGCAACGTTCACCGCTCACAGAACCGCATCGAGTCCTATCACCAGCTACGCTCAACCATCGCCCAGGTCGGCGGCAAGAAGGAATTGACCGGGCGCACCGACATCGAAATTGAGATCAGCAACCAGTGCGCCAGGCTGATCGCCAACGCGGTCATCTTCTACAACTCGGCCATCCTCTCGCGGCTGCTGATGAAGTACGAGGCGAGCGGCAACGCCAAGGCGCACGCTCTCCTGACCCAGATATCGCCGGCGGCCTGGCGGCACATCCTGCTGAACGGGCATTACACCTTCCAGAGCGACGGCAAGATGATCGACCTGGATGCGCTCGTGGCGGGGCTGGAGCTGGGATGACGGAAATTTCGGCGGTTCTGGCTTAGAACCCCAGGCTGCGGTGCCCGCACAGATTATCGACAAGGGCATTGCCACTGCAGGTTTGCTGGCCCAGGTGCTGGTAGCCAAGTACGCAGATCATTTGCCGCTGTATCGTCAGGAAAGCATCTTTGCTCGCGCCGGTGTGGAGCTGCCCCGCTCGACATTGGCGCAGTGGGTGGGGGTCTGCGGGGTTCGTCTGCAACCATTGGTCGATGCACTCAAAGATGTGGTGTTCTCTCATCGTGTATTACACGCTGACGAGACGCCTGTGCAGATGCTCAAGCCCGGCAACAAGAAAACGCACCGAGCCTATATCTGGGCCTACGCCCCAGGATTACATGAAGATCTGAAGGCGGTAATTTACGACTTTGCAGAGGGTCGGTCCGGAGAACATGCTCGAACCTTTGTTGGGGACTGGCGAGGTAGCCTGGTTTGCGATGACTTCAGTGGCTATAAAGCGATGATGTCCCAGGGCGTCACCGAAGTTGGCTGCATGGCTCATGCACGGCGTAAGTTCTTTGAGCTGCATGTGGCCAACAAGAGCCAGATTGCAGAGTATGCCCTGGGGTTGATCGGTCAGCTCTATGAAACTGAGCGTCAAGCCAAAGCACTCAACCCACTTGATCGGCAACGATTACGACAAAAACAGGCTCGGCCTGTCGCCGATGCACTATTTGAGTGGATGCGGCTGCAAAGAACAAGGGTGACAGATGGTTCGGCCACAGCTAAGGCATTGGATTACACCTTGAAGCGATGGCAGGCGCTGACTCGGTACCTTGATGATGGGCAGCTTCCTATTGACAACAATTGGATCGAAAATCAAATCCGCCCGATCGCAGTCGGCAGGTCGAACTGGTTGTTTGCCGGGTCATTGCGTGCCGGAAAACGTGCCGCCGCTGTCATGAGCCTCATCCAATCGGCAAAAATGAACGGCCACGATCCTTACGCCTACATCAAGGATGTCCTGACTCGACTGCCGACCCAGAAAGCCAGCCAGATTCATGAGTTGCTGCCACATCGCTGGCAGCCAGCAACCACGTCCTAGTCAATCATCAAAATAAGTGCTCTGGCAATATGTGTTCGGCAGACGCTTACTCACCGTCTCGCAGTTTGACGGCTTCTGTATTTGTTGACAGCGTGAGAGATGGCGTGGTGTTTGCAGTAGACGAAAAAAAAGTGCTAGGCCGTTTTGACATAGCACTTTTCTTTTTGAAACAATGTGCAGCAGCGTCTTATCGTGTGCAGCACAGTGTTGAAACTGTGCAAGACTGTGCAATGCTGTGCTTTTGCGTTGTTAATGGTATCAACAACAGCGTGTTTTGGCTCCCCAACCTGGGCTCGAACCAGGGACCTACGGATTAACAGGGCATTTCACTCTAAGAGCACTTATCCGACGTTATGAGTAGTTTATCAGAGTAATCCAGAGTATTTGACGCAAATCGCTCTTAATTTTCATTCGTATGCCCCAGTAAGGCAGGCTCAGTCTGATCACACACTCCATTGATCATTTGAACAATTACAAACATTGATTCGAAAGCCGTTAGTAAAACTATGACTGCGAATTTCGCACTTGTCGTTCAAGCAACTTACCCAAATCGTCTGCCTCACGCTTTAGGAGCCTGACTAGCACTAGTACACGTTCATCAGTCATGCGTAACGCTATCGATGCAATACTCAGAGCCGCTAATGGACGACCATGCACATACACTGGAACCCCTAAAGCACGCACCCCTTCAACACCAACAACGTTCATTATCACATAGCCCCTCTTTCTTGATTCTGCAAGTAAAGCACGTGTATCGCTGATGGATAAGTCTGGATACAGCTTTAGACGTGGCTCATTTTGCTGCAAAATCAAGTCAGCAACATCGTGCGGCAACGCACTGAGAATCGCCATGTTGCCGGCGCCGACACCCAAGGGACGATGGGTTCCTACGTTCACAACAAATGTTTTTATTGGATATGCACCCGAGGCTCTGTCGGCGCATATTGCGTCATCACCTTTACGGACCATTAAAAAAACAGTGTCACCAACGTCATTTGCAATTCGTGTCAAGGTTGGCCTACACAGCACAGGTAAATCAATAACCTCAGAGGCAACAGCTCCCATCTCTGATGCCAATGGACCTAGTCTGTAACGATGCTGTTGCGCATTAAAGGTGAGCAAGTTTTCTCGCGTTAGGCACTGCAAAATTCGATGCACAGTAGTTCGATCAATACCGGTCTCCTCTGCCAACTGCATGGCAGATGCGCCATGTTTATTGCGAGGTATTAATGCACGCAACAGGGCAACCACTCTTTCTACACTTTGAGTACCCCGCCTAGTGTCCACATTTTTAGTTTGGTTTCTACCAATCATGATGTTTACATTGTGAACTTTAATTCAAGCAAAATTGTTGAAATTTTTCAATCAAGGGCTTAGACTAAGTGCTTGCTCGTGACACTTACCAAGTTTGTGCACATTGTAAACATAATATCTATTAAGGAGACATTCCATGAAAATACGCTCAATGGTCGGATTTGCTCTTTCGGCGTTGATGTGCTCTTTCGGTGCTCATTCGACAAACTACCCCACAAAGCCAATCAGAATGATTGTGCCTTTTGCTGCCGGCGGCACCAGCGATACGATTGCTCGCGTCTTGTCTGACAAAATGTCACAACAGTTAAATGTTCCAGTTGTTGTTGAGAACAAAGTTGGGGCGGGAGGCAATATTGGATCAGAACTAGTAGCACGCTCAGACCCTGATGGCTACACCATGTTGATGGGTACAGTTGCGACGCACGGCATCAATGCAAGCTTGTACAAAAGCATCGCATTCGACCCGATAAAAGATTTCAAACCCATCACACTGATTGCATCCACACCTAGCGTTCTGCTGATTAACCCGTCAGTACCCGCTACCTCGGTAAAACAACTTATCGAATACGCCAAGGCTAACCCTGGCAAACTAAACTTTGGATCATCTGGAAATGGAAGCTCACACCACCTAGCTGGTGAGCTCTTTAATGCTATGGCGGGAACCCAGATGAAGCACATTCCCTACCGCGGTACATCTGCAGCACAAACTGATCTCATCGGTGGACAGATTCAAGTGCTTTTTGACACATTGCCGGCCGCAATGCCTCTTGTGAAAGGAGGAAAAGTTAAAGCACTCGCTGTTAGCAGCTCACAGCGAGATCCTGCACTTCCCGATCTTCCTACGATCTCCGAGGCAGGAGTCAAAGGATATGAGGTTGGATCTTGGTACGGACTATTGTTTCCAGCCAATACACCTGATGAAATCGTTAATCGCATCAGCGCCACTGTCACAAACATAATAAAAACGCCAGAAATTTCTAGTCGACTCAGTAGCTTAGGTGCTACCCCCGTTGCTAGCTCTCCATCACAGTTTGCCTCTCACATCACAAGTGAACAAGCTAAATGGGCTGCCGTTATCAAACAGGCTGGCGCAAAAGTTGACTGAAGCAACACGATACGATTTAACAAAGGAATCACTATGCTGCTTTTACGTCACGGAGACTGTTCAGTGCACATGGTGGGCGGAGGAGGTATGGGTGTTTCACACCCAACCGACGCACACATTTATCTAATAAATGGAGCAACGGAGTCAGCCCTCATTGATGCGGGAAGTGGCATTCAGCCCGAACTGATGTGGCAAAACATTATTGATGACGGCATACCACCCGAATCGATCAAACAACTATTGCTCACACACTCGCATTGGGATCATGGAAGAGGTTGTGCTTGGTGGCAATCAAAACTGATGCTTAAAATTCATGGTCATCCAATCGCGTGCCAAGTAATCGAGGATGCCGATTGGTCGCACTCCCATGTTGCAAAACACGGCATTAGTTCTGAAGCCGCCAAGACACATCGGCGCCTAAATGACAGTGAAAGCATAAGTATCGGAAAGCTTTCAGTTCAGACAATTTACACTCCTGGACATAGCGAAGACTCTGTTTCTTACTTGCTAAAGTTGGGCGATAAAAATGTGCTCTTCAGCGGTGACACAGTTTTTGCAGAAGGTTGCCATGGGACAGTCTCTGCGCAAACTGACTTTAAACAGTTTCTGCGTTCAGTTACAAGGCTGGACGACTTACATATTGATGTCCTTCTTCCTAGCCATAAACAGTTTGTTTTATCGCGCGCTTACGCGCATGTATCGCTGCTGAGAAAAAACATGTCGTCCACTTGGACCAGCATGAATCCAAGTCGAGTTCCCTTTTTCCCCACCTGGTGGCTTGAACATGACGAATCCCTTTACGACGAAGCCCGTTTATCAGCTTAGAGTCAGTAAATTGAGTTCAATCTGAACATTTAACAAAAAATATGACCGAACATCTAAAAGTTGGCCTGATCGGCCTTGGAAATGCTGGAATGGCTCTTGCACAAGCCCTCTCCTCCTCCTTTGAAATTTTTGCCTATGACCTTGACCAAAATCGCCTGAATGAGGCTCAGGAGCTAGGGTGCAATAAAGCCTTGAACTCTGAAGACGTTGCTTCAAAAGCGAGGGTTATCCTTCTTTCTTTGCCCACACCGAAAGCCACTAAAACAGTTTGTCAAAGTCTTGCTAATACAAGCTTGGAAGGCAGTTTGATCATTGAAACAAGCACTGTCGCCCCTTCAGATATTCAGTGGATGATCGACTTCTTCACGCCAAAGGGAGCATCAGTAGTTGACGCTGCAATTGTTGGTGGAATTCAAAAACTTTCACAGGGTAAAACAACTTTTTTAGTTGGAGCCTCTGAATCTGATTACGCTCGCGCCAAACCAGTGCTATCAACTGCTGCAGAGGAAATATTTCATCTGGGCAATGCAGGTACTGGTATGCGTGCCAAGCTCGTCAACAACGCAATAGCTCATACAACTATGGTGATGCTGCTAGAAGGGGCCGCTCTAGCCCAAAAAGTTGGTGTACCACTGGATGTTTTTTATTCACTAATGTCGCGTGAGTCAGGCTTGATGAGACCCTTGACACATCGGTTCGGTGAACGCATCAAGAATCAAAATTTCAAGGGCGGCATGTCGACTGATAATGCGTGCAAGGACTCATCGCTAATTCTTGATTTAGCTCGTGAATTAGGGGTTCCACTTTTTACCATGCAAGCATCACACACCGTTTATGACATCGCCAAATGCGAGGGTCTTGGTCAACTGGATTACGCCGCCATCTCGAAGCTTTGGGAGAGATGGTTAGATATCAATATGGGATATGCCAATGAGTAACATGGATATGCTTCAGCCCTACTTCGACTACCTCGACCAAATCGCGAATCTAGAGCTTAAGAACCGACCAACACTTCAAGGTGGAACTGAACCGCGCTATCGATTGGCAAGGAAAAAACAAGGTGGCCAACCCATCACTGGACTTATAAGTGCAGCTCTTGCACCACGCCTTAACCATGGTGCCGTTCTTCTCACAACTGGAACAGGAAATCCAGAATGGTTACCTGATGGGGAGACTGATGGCCCATCAGGAGTGGCTGCCTTGGCACGATTTTTTGGGTCTTTGGGCATCCGCAGTTGCGTCTTAGCTGAAAACCGCTTTCTACCTGCAATTGAGGCCTCAGTCCGTGCAGCCGGAACACCACTGCTAAATCGTACAAATTGGTTGCAACGTAACAATGGAGCACTATGTTTACCGTTTCCCGAGGGCTCCGATGCAGCTCCATCATTTGTCAAAAATGTCCTAACACTATGCGAGGCTTGGCAGGCAGCCTTCTTTATTGAAAAGCCAGGCCCTGGATCAACCGGTGTATTCCACAACAGTTCAGGTAAGCCAAAAGACACAAATTGGCTTGGCCATCTGCACGTTCTAGCTAATGAAGCCAGAAAACAGAATATTCCAACTATCGGTATTGGAGATGGTGGAAACGAGATTGGATTTGGAATAATTGCCTTGGAGTTGATGCAAGAGTACCCCAACCGTTATCGTTGCAGCTGCGGTTGCCCCAGCGGCCTCCTTGATGTGACAGAGTTGGATTATCTATTTCCGACATCTGTCTCCAACTGGGGAGCCTACGCAGTCATTGCCGCACTAGCGATTAAGCTGAAACGTCCTGCCCTCATGCAGAGCTGGCGTCTGATTGAAAGTAGCATTGAAGCTCCTTTGGAGCATGGGGCATTCGATGGTTACAGCGGATTGGCTGAACCCACTGTCGATGGCGTATCTTTAAAAGCCAATCGATCAATCTACAATTTGATGCAAGAAGTTGTTCGTCTTCAAAGCAGCTCATCGATATAGATTTTTGACTAATCGACTCAAACTAACCATTAGACCGTAACCACCCGCTTATGGCCGTCTTGCATCAGCAGTGATATTGCGGCAGCTAATGTTTTGGTGAGTGCTAGCCAGTCGACTTTCGCAAGAGCCCCGGCGAAACTTTCCACTGATGTCCGTCATCGGTGATCAAGCAATTTCTGCCATTCTTTATTTGATTTTGAAAAACTTGACATGCGATCCTTGGTGAGTAGACCTAATGCGACGGCCCTAGCCTTAGCCGTGTCCGTTTTGAGCGAGTCATCGACAACCGACTTAGGATCGTCCATTCGACGAACGACTTCTTTCATGAATTCGTAGAAGCTTTTTACCCCCAATTCTTCACTTGCCTTTTTCAATGAGCCGTTTGTTTGAGCTTTTTGGGTTCTCGCCCCTGCTCTTTTTTGTTTGCCTCGAAAACTTTTAACAATCATTTCTTTGACCGTCTCTGCGGTGAGATAACGCACTGTCATTCCGTCAGAAAAATTGCTCGTACGTTCACGCAACTCCATGATGAGCAGGATCAACTGTTTCCTGTCCAGGTCAGCCAACTCATTTTCTGTGGCTTGAAACATTTCATCAAACTCACTCTGGCTGGCTTCCTCTGCAGCTAATTCGTCATGCTCGTCTTGTGTCATCGGTTTGTCTTTGGGCTTACGTTTCTTTTTTTGATCGGTCATGACCAAGCCCTCCCCAAGCTCTCACGCAAAGAATCCGTATTCAGGTGCGAATATCTTATCGCCATCAGCGGGGTTTTGTGATTCAGTGCCTGCATGATGGTCACGACGCTTGCCCCTGACTGAGCCAAGATCGATGCCGCAATGTGCCTGCAGTGATGAAATGTCCAGTCCTCTGGCAAGTCTGCGAGCTTAATTGCATTTCTCCAGGCACACTCAAAGTTGGCATGCCCAAAGACGGCATCCGTATCCCTACAAAGCTCAGACTTGATTCTTGCTAGCTCCTTCA
>Ga0255183_1000788_pt1 | contig 11319 bp, 8 predicted proteins | sample Atl_UVDOM_RepB_8_FD_183638 | JGI IMG/M metagenome (GOLD analysis project Ga0255183, IMG submission 183638) | Freshwater microbial communities from Altamaha River, Georgia, United States - Atl_UVDOM_RepB_8d | ecosystem: Environmental > Aquatic > Freshwater > River | place: USA: Georgia | collected...
TTAAACATCTTAATGAAGGTCAAAAGAGTCAACTTAGAAACGAAAAAATAGGGTTTATTTTTCAATCCTTTAATCTTATTCCTGTCTTAAGTGTTTTTGAAAATGTAGAACTGCCTCTTACAATTAGAAAGCATTTAAACCAGGATTTTGTAAAGTCTAAAGTTATGACTGCTATCAGTGATGTTGGATTAGCTGATTTTATTCATCATAGACCCGACCAGCTATCTGGTGGACAAAGACAAAGAGTCGCTATCGCTCGTGCCTTAGTTACCGACCCAGATTTGATTCTGGCTGATGAACCCACTGCTAATTTAGATTCAAAAACAGCTCATAAAATTATTGATCTTATGATTGATCTTAATCAGAAAAAAGGTGTGACATTTTTTTTCTGCACCCATGATGAAAAGCTGATGAGTCGTGTGCAAAAAATTATAAAAATTAAAGATGGCCAGATAGAATCAGCTTAAGCATATGAATCAATTCTGGAATTTCGCATTTAAAAATTTATTTCGTAATAAGCGTCGCACCATATCGACAGCAACAGCGATATGTGTGGGTTTTGTTGGATTAAATTTATTAGGTGCATATATCTACAGATCTAAAAAAGCACTTGATGCTACATCGGTTTATTCCGCCCAAAGAGGCCATATTTCTATTTATAAAAAAAATGCGGTGGAGCAGTATCAAGTCAAGCCACGAAAATACGTTTTAACTAAAACTGATATAGATGAAATACAAAAAGTACTAGAATCATATAAAAATTTAATTGACTATACGAGCTCTAAATTATCAGCGACTGCGCTTTTATCTAATGGAACAAAATCATATCCTGTTGTTGTCTATGGTTTTGAGCCTGAATCTTATAAGAAATCATTACAACAAAAAGATTTACTTCTATGGGCAAAAGATTGGGTTATGCCATCGCAGCTAGAGAATTTAGACATTTTTATTAAGAAGCCTGAAACAATTTCTATAACGCAAAGAATTGGTGAAGTTATGGCGTTGGAGTATCCTTTTAAAAACAATGAGTATCTTCAACTCGCTGGCAAAAATCTAGATGGAGATTTGAATGCAATTAATGTTTTATTGGGTGCTGAGCATACAACGGGTTTACAGTTTTTAGAGGACACTGTTGTATTATTGCCAATTCAAAAAGTGCAAGAGTTGTTGTCGACGGATTCAGTGGAGTCATATTCGATCTACTTAAAAACTTTTTCGGAAACAGATGATATTATTCATCACATTAGACAGCGTTTTGATAAAATGCAATTAAGTTATGACGTATTTAGGTTTGATGATGTTAGTATAAATTCCATGCACCAGGGAACTATGGGATTCTTGTATGTTATGGGTGGATTTTTTGTCTTTCTTATATGTACTGCAGTTAGTTTAACAATTATAAATTCATTGACAATGGGTATTATTGAAAGAACGCGCGAAATTGGAACCTTGCGTGCGGTTGGTTTTAACGTGAAACAAGTGGTAGAGCTTTTTACGAAAGAAAGCATACTATTAGCGGGTCTTAGTATGATAGTGGGTATTGTTTTGTCATTTATTATTTGTGAGATTGTGAATAGATTGGAGATTAAATTTTTTCCACCGGGCGCAAGTCAAAAAATTCTATTTATTTTAAATTGGAATATGAGTATCGCAACATCAGTATTTATTTTACTTATGGTTGTCACATGGCTTTCCTCTTATTTAGTTATAAATAATAAAATGAAAGTTAAACTTATATCATTAATTAATGATTCAGGAGAAAATTAATGGAAATTAAAAAAATAATTTTAGGTGTCATGGCCGCTATTTTTTGTTGTAGTTTATCTTTAGCTTCTGATGATTTGGCTAGTCAATTGCTGAAGGCTTCTGATCGATCTCGTGGTGGTGTTAAAGATGGCATTCAGTGGGTCGCAAAAGTCGAAAGTTCTGAAAATGGCGAAGAAACAAGTCGTGAATTTGATGTTAAAGCGAATGGTGACAATGCTTATGTTGAGGCTATCGCACCAGCAAAAAACAAAGGCGAAATATATTTATTTAATGATCGTAATATGTGGTTTTTTAAGTCAAGTTTGAAAAAACCAGTTTCAATTTCGGCTAGACAAAAACTTACGGGTCAAGCTGCCAATGGTGATATTGCTTCAACTCACTACGCCCGGGATTATGTCCCAGTTATTGAAAAAACAGAAAATTTAGACGGCCAAAAGACTCATGTATTGCTTTTAACAGCCAAATCAAAAAATTTAACCTATGATAAAATTCGATATTGGATTAGTGATAAATCAAAATTAGCGATTAAAGCAGAGTTTTTAACTTTGCAAGGTAAGCCATTTAAGATTGGATATCTTAAATATCAAAATAAATTAACAGTAGATGGTCAAACTTTTCCGTTTGTCAGCGAACTAACGATTGTTGATGCTAAGTTCGAAAATAATAAAAGTGTTATTACTTATTCTAATCCAAAATCAACTCAGCTATCACCATCAATATTTAATGTTAATAATTTAACAAGATAGCACTGATTAATTATGAAGTTTAAGATAGCATTTAGAAATACAATTAAAAACTGGAGGCATTCATTATCTGCTTTGCTAAGCCTATCAGCTTCATTTGTAGCTTTAGTATTATTTGATGGTTATATTGATGACATCAAGCAAATGTACGCCGATAATTTTAAATACCGACAAATGTTAGGCGACGTGATTATCGAAAACAAAAATTTATATTCAAAAGATGGATTAGCAAATCCATGGAATTATTGGATATCGAAATCAGAGCAAGAACAAATCTCTGCAATTTTAAATGAAGCAGATATTAAAGCCGATTTGCAAGTTCGTAATTTACAAATACAGGGTATGATCACAAATGGATTACAGTCGCAAATTTTATTAGGGCGTGGTTTTGATGTTATTTCCGGTGAAAAAATGCGTGGTGAGCATTGGTCATGGAATGTAACTTATGGAAAACCCATAGATCGCTTTGAATCACGTTTTGTTGTAGCCTTAGGACAAGGTTTAGCAAAAAAGCTTGATTGTGATTGGGAAAGAGATCCCAATCGCCTAACTTTTTATGGTGGATACGAGCAAATTGATTATCCGTTTACATGCCCTAATTATGATTTGCAAGTATCTGGAACTACTGTTGATGGTCAACTTAATGCTGTTGATGTACAAGCCGTCTCTTTACTGGATGCTGGCTATAAAGATATAGATGATCGTTATATCTCAACTTCACTTGAAGTGGCGCAAACTTTGATGAATACAGATAAAGTGACATACATATCAGCTGCTTTTAATGAATCAGAATCGACAAATAGCAAAATAGTATCGATAAATAAAAAATTAGAAAATGTTTCGCCTGATTTGCAAGCCCAATCTTGGCAAGATCATCGTTTAGGTGAAATGTTTCGTAAGACAATGGACTTTTTAGCTATATTTAGGAATTTTATCCTCGTTGTAATTGTTGTCGTTTCAACTTTATCAGTTATGAATACTATGATTAAATTTGTTAAAGAACGTACAAAAGAAATAGGTACTATGAGAAGTATAGGTTTCACTACTCATGATATTTTAAAAATATTTTTTTTAGAAAGCTTGTTTTTATCTTTTTTAGGAACATTTGCAGGTTTAATTTTTGCTTTAGTTTTTACTTTTATGCTTAATAGTGCTAAAATTTTATATAAAGCAGGGATGTTATCAGAGTCTGTTGCTTTTAAAATTCAATATAGTTCGTATTCATATTTAATTGCGACAATACTGTTGATTGTCGTTGGCACACTTGCAACATTTTTAGCAACAAGGCAAGTTGTTAAAAGCAAAATTGTTGATAATTTAAATTATGTATAGTTTTTTACTATTATTCTTTTTAGCGCAAACAACCTGGGCTTTCGATTTTAATTATAGGCTTGGATATGAGGGCTATTTTTTATTTGTATCAGAACAACATCCTGATACAGGCATAAATGTCGGTAACGAAATTTTAAAAACTCCAGATTTTCAACTTATTTCAGAGCAGAGATTAGATTTTAAAATTAATATCAATGATGCTAAAATTGTGTTACGCCCTTTTTGGAATTATAATCGACAGAAAATTAAGACAACTCTAACTCAGCAAAACTATATCAATGAAAAAAATAAAGTAGATTTTTATGATTTATTCTTAGAACAAATTATTAATCCTAAATTATCTCTTACGGTGGGATTGCAAACTTATCAATGGGGACCTGCAGAATTGATTAATCCATCGAATCCATTTTATCATTTTCAAAACCAACAAGGTACTTTTGGTTTTAAGTCTAAAGGTATAAATATGGCACGAATCAATTTAGATTTAAATTCAGGTTTTAATTACGTTGTGATGTATGAATTTGTTTCAAATCAAGAAACCAGTTGGGTCTACAATCAAGGTTTTAAACCACAACATGCTATGAAAATAGAAAAGCAATTTGATAATACTCGAAATATGCTAGGTTTAGTTTGGAGTCGTTCTGAATCTGACAGAGAATCTATTGGTGAATATGCACAATATGAATTTTATGATGGCTATACGGTCTATATTGATAGTGTTCAAAACCAAAATATAGATTACTATAGACCTGAATATGTGAGTGGTTTTTATAAAATGAATTTGCAACGTGAACAAAGTTGGTCAACTTTGTTGACGATGGGAGCGCGTACAGAAGGTGATTTTGATTTAAGACTAGAGTATATTTACAATTCTCTGGGGTATGACCAAGATGACTTTGCAAAAGTAATTACAGCAATCAAGCAGTCATCAATTTTTTTAACAGAAAATTTAAAAGCATTTCAAAACAGTGGTCTTGAGTTACTGACACAGCATTATTTGTACATATCTGTGCGTAAAAATGAGTTTCTTTCATTTAAAGAATTTAATTTGTATTTACGAACACTGAATTCGTTAACTGATCATTCAGCAGTGGATCAAATCGAAGTAGACAAGGGAGTAGGTGATTATTTAGTCGCTTATGCTCAACTTTCAGCTTATCGAGGTTCTAATGATACTGAGTTTAAATTGTCTAATAATTACAAAGGTACTATTGGGTTTAAATTAGCTTATTGATTTTTGATGATTTGATCTACAATTTCACAAAAGCCATCGCCAGATTTTTTTGATGCTATATATTGAGGTAGATACGTCATTTGCTCTTTAAAATCTTTTATATTAGCCACACCAAAAGTATGTTCAAATTTTTGAAATAGAGGCTCATCGTTAGGTGAGTCTCCAACATATGCACAGTGTTCAAGAATTTGTTCAGGTGTTAAATGAAATTCGTTTTTTAGAAATAATTCAGCTGTAGTGACCTTATTGAAATTACCAAACCAGCCATTTACATGAATTGAGCTGACTTTTGCATGAGCACCATGGTTGTGAAAAATTTGAACAATGCCTTTGATGTCCTCGTTAGAAAGTCTTGGGATGTCCTCGCAAAAATCGATAGCTAAATCATAAACTCTGCAAAACTGATCAGCAGAAATTGCAGCAAGAGGTATTTTACTGTTAATCTCCTGAGCAATCAAATCGAGCTTTTTGCGATTTTGAGCTTGCGTTGCGGGTTCTGCGAAATTCCATCTCTGCATTTTTTTATTCGTGTATCGGTAGTAAAGACCACCATTTTCACCTATAACTCCGTCAACTGGCCAAAGTCTGGCAATCATGTCGCACCAACCAGCTGGACGTCCAGTCACTGGAATGATTTTTATATTATTTTGTTTAAGTTTCCAGAGCGCGTGGAAACTTTCAGAAGATAAGTGGCCATCAGATGTGATCGTGTCATCGATATCAGTTAGAACAAACTGGATCTTAGAATTGAACTGGTTGAGCGGTTTCATTGCGACCTCTTTAAAAAATTCATTGTGTTTTTATTGCAGTCGCTACATATAATATAGACATTCTGTTTTCAAACGCATCTTTCATAAAGGATATACAATGGCAAAAAAAGCTGCAACATCTGAAAATTCAAGCGTCGGGTCTGGGATAAGTGGAACAAAGCTCGTCATTGTTGAGTCTCCGACAAAAGCTAAAACGATTCGAAAATTTTTGGGTAAGGATTACATTGTTGAATCTTGTATGGGGCACGTGCGTGATTTACCACAGTCGTCGAAAGATATTCCGGAAAAAGTTAAAAAAGAAAAGTGGGCGCAGCTTGGCGTAAATGTCGACAAAAATTTTGAACCTTTGTATTGCATTCCTAAAGATAAAACAAAAGTCATAAAAAATTTAAAAGATAAACTAGAAGAAGCTGATATGTTGTTTCTTGCAACCGATGAAGATCGTGAAGGTGAATCCATCAGCTGGCACTTGCAAGAAGTTTTAAAGCCCAAAGTTCCAACAAAGCGAATGGTGTTTCATGAAATCACGAAAGAAGCTATTCAAAAATCTTTAAATCAAACACGCGAAATAGATTATAACTTAGTACGTGCACAAGAAGCTCGTCGTATATTAGATCGTTTAGTTGGTTACACAATATCGCCTTTGCTTTGGAAAAAAGTAGCTTATGGATTGTCGGCGGGGCGTGTTCAATCGGTCGCGGTTAGACTAATTGTAGAAAAAGAAAAAGAACGCATTCGTTTTAAAAAGTCGAACTATTTTGGAATCACGGCACATTTAGATAAAAGCAATGAGCCATTTGAAGCAAAACTATTAACGATTGATCAAAAGCGAGTTGCGACAGGAAAAGATTTTGATGGTCTTACTGGACAGCTGAATCAAGGTAAAGACCTTGTTGTGCTTGATCAGAAAAAAGCAGATGAATTGTCGCAAAAATTAAAATCTGCTAAATGGACTGTGACTGATGTTGAAGAAAAACCAGTGACTCGTAGACCATATGCTCCGTTTATTACTTCGACTTTGCAACAAGAAGCTAACCGAAAATTAGGAATGAGCTCTCGTGAAACTATGCAAGTCGCACAAAAGTTATATGAGCAAGGTTTTATTACATACATGCGTACTGATTCCACATTCTTATCCGCAGAAGCAATTAATGCGGCTCTGATTCAATCCTGCAGAAATATGGAAAAGAATATTTACCATCTAGCCCGCGCATTTATGATAGTAAAAAAGTTAAGGGTGCCCAAGAAGCCCATGAATGTATTCGTCCATCAGGAGTTTCATTTCAAGATCCGGATGAGACTGGTTTATCTGGACCGCAATTTAAATTATATGACTTAATTTGGAAAAGAACAATGGCATCACAGATGACAGATGCTAGACAAAAACAAGTTTCAGCAAAAATCGCAGCAGATAACACCGTTTTTAATGCAACTGGAACCACGATTGAATTCCCCGGATTTTTACGAGCGTACGTAGAAGGTTCAGATGATCCTGAAGCTGATCTTGAATCAAGAGAAGTGAGGCTTCCGCAGCTTAAATTGCAAGATCAAATCAAAGCTCAGAAAATTGAACCAACAGCACATGAGACTAAGCCACCTGCTCGCTACACAGAAGCATCGTTAGTTCAAACAATGGAAAAAGAAGGCATTGGTCGTCCATCAACTTATGCGAGTGTTATTGGGACAATCATTGATCGTGGTTATGTACGCAAAGCTGGTAATGCTTTAATTCCAACATTCACGGCTATGGTGGTTTCAAAACTTTTAGCTAATCATCTAACACAATTTGTTGATTTAGGTTTTACATCAGACATGGAGCAATCTTTAGATCATATTGCTGAAGGTGAACTTAACTGGGAACAATATTTAAAAAGTGTGTACTCAGGACAAAAAGGTTTAAAAGCCCTAGTTGATTCGCAAGAGGATAAAATTGATCCAGCAGAGGCTCGCACCATTAAACTTGAGGGTTTAGATAATTATGAGTTTCATGTTGGGCGTTATGGTGCTTATGTTAAAACGCATAAAGGTGAAGAGTCTTTAAGTGCATCTATTCCAGATGCCGAAGCTCCCGCAGATGTTACATCCGATGTAATTGATAAATTAATTGAGCAAAAGTTAAAAGGTGCAGATTCGCTAGGTACTGATCCGAAAACTGGTAAAAAAATATATGTTTTAAATGGCCGTTACGGTGCCTATGTGCAACTCGGTGAAAATGATGATGAAGACATTAAGAGGTCGTCGTTACCACCAGGATTAGATCCCGTGAGTGTGACATATGATATGGCTTTAGAAATCTTGTCATTGCCCAAATCTTTAGGTGCAAATCCTAACACAGGTAAAGATATAAAAGCCGGGGTTGGTCGATTTGGTCCTTATGTTGTTTGCGATGGTGATTACAGATCGATTCCGAAAACAGAGTCTGTGTTTACAATGAATTTAGAAAAAGCCTTAGCGCTGTTTGCTGTTCCTAAAAAAGGACGTGGCAAAGCAGCAGCAATCAAAGAGTTTGGAAAACATCCGCAGCATGATATTGAAGTCAGTCTTTTTAATGGTCCGTATGGTCCTTATTTAAAAGCCGGTAAGACTAACGTCGGGCTCCCCGAGGGTGTTACTATCGACAACTTAACTGCTGAAAAAGCCTACGCTTTAATTAATGAGAAGCTTGGTGATAGCCCTGCGAGCAAACCAACGAAGAAAAAATCAGGCGCAAAAAAAGCTGCACCAAAGTCTGGAACACCTAAATCATTAAAATCTGCCAATACATCTGCCGATAAAGCAGTGGCTTTAGGAGTTAAGAAAGTTATTGTCAAAAAAAAGAAATAACTAAAAAACGGTAAATGAGTCAGATCAAAAAAGGACAACTTGAATTAGGTCAAACTCGTAATCGCGAGCCCGATCGTAATTTTCACCGTGGTGGAAGAAGTTTTTATTTCTTTGATTTCGATGATAATATTGCATTTCTGACAACACCATTGATTTTGTTTCATAAAAAAACAAAAGATGAATTACATCTTTCAAGTGCTGAATGGGCATTACATCATCATACAATTGGAAAATCAGGTCCTTATGAGGAATTTGAAATTAACTGGGATGATGTGACTGGAACTTTTAGAAGTTTTAGAGACGTTCATTTAGATGAGGTGGCTAAATTAGCTGGTCAAAAACAACCTTTTGTGCATGACATAATGCATGCTCTGGGGCTTCCTGATATTCAGTGGAAGGGGCCATCTTGGGATTGCTTTTATCACGCTGTCTTTAATCAACGACCGATATCAGTTATTACAGCGAGAGGGCATTCGTCTGAAACACTACGCGCGGGTATTTATGAATTTGTTAAAAATGGTTATTTGCCATTAGAGCCGAATTATTTAAGTTTATTTGCGTGTAGTAATAAACAGGTTCGTCATAGTTTTGGAGACATTGAATTGAAAATGTCTACAGCAGAGCTAAAGCAAAAAGCTATTCGAGCATCAGTCGAAAAAGCCATAGAGGTCTATGGTTACAGTCCGCATCATCGTTTTGGTATGAGTGATGATGATCCTAAAAATATTCAACTGATTGTTGAAGAGATGACAAGATTGAAATCAAAATACCCTGAAATGTCATTTTTTATGATTGAAACTCATGGCGGGGATTTTATTAAGCATGAAATTTCGCAACATGGTTTAATGACACCATTAGTAAATGATGGTTTACAGCAGTTAAGTTTGTTTGACCATCTTTCAAAGCATCAAAAATAAAACATAATGTTTTAAAAATGTACTCGACTAAAGACGCAGAACTTAAATTAAAATAATTAAATTTTCCTATCGTTAAAAACTGAGGTTATAATTTAAGTCATGTCTATGTGGAATAGAATATAGTAAGGAAAAATCACATGAAAATTCAAAATGTCTTGTTGGCATCAACTGTCTTTATTTCAACTCAATTTGCTACAGCACAATTATTTAGTACACGGGCAACTTTAGATTGTAATTGGGTAGACCCTATTCAATCAGCGTACTTAGCAAATCACTTGGTTTTTAAAAATAAAGATGCTGAATTACAAAAGCGAGTTGTTGATCAATACATTAAGCGTCAAGATCCCCTTAAAATTTATTTACTAGCAGATGATGTTGAGCAAATTAAATCTAATATGAAATCTGTTTTTGACAGTATTGAGAAAAAAGATTGTAAGTTTATTGCGACAATTCAAGATTTAGTTGTTAAGAGATCAGAGGAGAGAACTGAATTTGTAAAAAAACTTTTAGGTCAAGACTTTAAATTCAACAAAGAAACTGAGTTCATTTATGATCCAGATAAAAAAGAATTTCCAAAAGCTGCTAAAGATGCCGAAGAGTATTTAGCGAAGTATGTTCAGTTCCAGGTAGCTAACTATATAGCAACTGACATTAAAATGGATGAAGCAAAAAGCCGTGTCATCAAAAATTATGAAAGAAATTTAAAGCGTATTAAGGAAACTAAATTTGAAGATCTCATCGCAAGTTACTTAAACTCATTTGCCTTGTCATTAGATCCACACTCTTCGTTTTTTAGTCGAGATTATTACGAAGATTTTAATATTGATATGAAATTAAAACTGGAAGGCATCGGAGCGACATTATCACAAGAAGACGGTTTTACAACAATCGAAGCTTTGGTGACCGGCGGAGCTGCAGCGAAATCTGGATTATTAGAGCCTAAAGATAAGATAATTGCAGTGAGCAAGGGCAACAAAATGGAAAATGTTGTTGATATGGATTTGAAAGACGTAGTTAAGCTGATCCGCGGTCCAAAAGGTACAAAAGTAAAATTGTCTGTTTTAAGAAAAGAAAGTTCAGGAAATAAAAAATTTGATGTTGAGTTAACACGCGAAGTGATTGCACTTGAGGACAATGCAATTACGATTTATTACCAAGATAAAGAAATTAATGGTTTAAAAAAGAAGATAGGCATTATTAATTTTCCTTCATTTTATGCTGATTCTAATAAAGGTGGGAAGACGTCATCTGCAGATATGAGAAAAGTATTGGCGGATGCTAAAGCCAAAAAAGCTGATGGTTTAGTTATCGATTTATCAACTAATGGCGGTGGATCTTTGGATGATGCTGTCAAAATTGGTGGTATGTTTATTAAAACAGGTAGCATTGTTAAACAATCATCACGAAAGGGTGCTGAGTCAGCCTTAGCAGATAGTGACGAAAAAGTCGATTGGGACGGTCCTGTTGTTATTTTAACATCTCGAGTATCAGCTTCTGCTTCTGAAATATTATCAGGAGCTCTAAAAGATTATAACCGTGCTGTTATTGTTGGTGCAGATCATACTTATGGCAAGGGCTCAATACAAACAGTCTTGCCTATACCGGGAGATTTAGGCGCACTTAAAGTAACTATTGGAATGTTTTATATTCCTGGTGGTTATTCAACGCAACACAAGGGTGTTGAATCTGATATAGTCTTTCCAAGTCCATATCATGTAGATGATATCGGTGAA
>Ga0255183_1000810_pt1 | contig 11186 bp, 10 predicted proteins | sample Atl_UVDOM_RepB_8_FD_183638 | JGI IMG/M metagenome (GOLD analysis project Ga0255183, IMG submission 183638) | Freshwater microbial communities from Altamaha River, Georgia, United States - Atl_UVDOM_RepB_8d | ecosystem: Environmental > Aquatic > Freshwater > River | place: USA: Georgia...
ATGCAGAGCAGGCGCGTTCGATGCGGGCACCACGTGCCGTGCGTGCGGTGGGCAGTGCGAACGGTGCCAACCCGGTGCCGATCATCGTGCCATGCCATCGCGTGGTGGCAAGCAACGGCGGGCTCGGCGGTTATGCGCTCGGTCTCGCGATGAAGCGCTGGCTGCTCGCGCACGAGTCGCGCGCGTGAAGCAAACCAACCGTTAGTGCGGTTGGGTGAAGCCGAAGCACTCTCGCAAGTATTCGTCGCGCAATGCTTCTGCGGGCGTGCCGATGGCGACCACACGTTGGGCCAGCAGCATGACGGTGGTCGCCGATGCGGCATCGCTCAGGTCATGCGTCGCAAGCACGACGGTGACGCCACGAGAGCGTTCATCAGCGATGATTTCGGCGATCGCCGACTTGCCAGCGATGTCGAGACCGGCAGTCGGCTCGTCGAGAAGCAAGACCTCCGCTTGTCGAGTGAGCACTTGCGCAAGATGCGTGCGCTGTTGCTGCCCACCCGAGAGTTCACGTAGCGATTTCTCAGCGAAGCCATCGGCGCCAGTTCGCAGCATCGTGTCATCAACGATTGAACGGTCGCGAGACGTAGCGCGTCCGAATAATCCAAGGTGCGCGTATCGACCCATCGCCACGACGTCGCGTGCGCGCAGCGGGAGAGTGTGCGATGACACAGGGTGCTGAGGCAAGTAGGCGACGCGTCGCGGCGAACGCCCAGGTGGTCCACCGAGCAGCGACACAGTGCCGTGCATCGGTGTCAGTATTCCGGCGAGCGTCTTCAGCAGTGTTGATTTGCCTGAGCCATTCGTGCCGATGAGGGCGACGAGATCGCCAGGCGCCGTCATCAAACTGATGTCGCGCACGACGGTATGCAGTCCGTACCCCACGTCGAGATGCGAAGCATCAATTGTCGCGGTCGAGCTCGAACGACTGGTCATGTCAGTGGGCATGCTCGTGTTGGTGGGGAAGTTCGGATGAGCCACGCATCCGCCGAGGGATCGTGAGGATTGCCACGATGATGAAGAGATAGACCGAAGTGAACACGATGCTCGCGCCGGCTGCGACGTCGAAGTGGTAGCTCGTCAGAAGACCCACATAGCTGGAGAGCACTCCACATGCCGACGCGGTGAGCATCATTGTGCTCACACGCCGAGTGACGAGCGCACCGGTGGCCGCAGGCGCGACGAGCAAACCGAGCACGAGCAATGTTCCGACCAACTGAAAACTGCCAACTACCGCCATCGCCACCATCACCAGCATCAGCCCGTGGAAGAACGTGACCGAGAATCCCGAGGTGCGGGCCAAACCGTCGTCGAGCGACATCAGCACAAACGGCCGATGGGCGACAACCGCGATCGCGCCTACGACAATGAGCACTGCAATCTGCCAGGCAAGGTCTGCTGAATCGACTCCGAGCAGTTCGCCAAAGAGAATTCGCGTGATATCGCCGACGAATGTCGTTGAGCGCGATGTAATAATCACACCGAGCGAGAGCATGCCGACAAAGAGCAAGCCGATCGCAGTATCGGCCGACAGTCGCACTCGTGAGGTGATGAGCGAGACGCCACCCATCATGACTGCCGCACCGATGGCTGCGCCGATTACGCCAGGAACACCGAAGAGCAGCGCCACAGCCATACCGGGGATCACGCCGTGGGCAAGTGCATCACCGATAAACGACAAACCCCGCAGCACCACGTAGGTGCCGGCGATGGCACAGATCACGGCAACGAGGGCGCTAGCCAGCAAGGCATTGCGCATGAATTCGTTGCGTGCGAACGGCTCCCACAATGGGCCCGCCAGCGCGAGTGGCGAACTCACCGCAAATTCGCTGCAATCGTGGTGCCTAGTTGACGAATGAATTCGATGTAGCTCGCAGTCGTTCCGAGGTAATGGGTGCTGATTTCGACGAGCGGAACTCCGACCTCATCGGCCACTTGTCGTGCCACGGCGGGGTTCGTGCCGAGCGATGTAAACACTGCCCGCGCATTGTGGGTCTTGATGACATCGATGACGAATTCGACGTTGCTTGCTGATTCTTCGGCAGTAGTCGATGGGCTTGAGAGAATCGCCGCAATGACGGTGCAGTCATACCGTTCTGCGAAGTAGCCGAGTTCGTTGTGACCGGTGACGAGTTGACAGTCGGAGAGCTCGTCGAAGAGCGCACCAAGTTCAACATCGACGGCGGCGAGCTCACTCGCGAACGCCTCACTGGCTGCCGTCAAGTCGACGGTCAGTGCAGCACTGATCGCCGTTGTGAGCGCTGGAACCGCCTCGAGCATGGTTGCCGGACTCAGCCAGACATGCGGGTCGTCACTGTGCTCGTGATCATCGTGCGAGTTATCAGACTGTGCGCCCGGGTGACTGTGGCCGTGCGCCGAGTGATCGTTGACGTCGACGATGTCGAGCACGGTTACGTGGTCAGCGATGTAGAACACCGTCGTTCCGTTAGCTGCTGCCGTCGCGAGCGCGTCATCAAGACCTTCTTCAAGGTTGAGGCCATTTGCGACAACGACCGTGGCATTGTTGATGAGTTCAATGTCGCGTGGAGACGGCTCGAAGTCGTGCGGGTCTTGCCCGTCGGGGATGATCGTGACCACGTCGGCCACGCCGCGAACCAGCTGTTCAACGAAGGCACCCAGCACCGAATAGGTGACAACGACATCAGGCAGGTCGACGGTCGGTGCGTCGGTGGCAACGGGAGCAGCGGTGGTTTCACTTGACGTGCCGGAAGCGGCATCGGCGGTGCCCGCGTCATCACTCGCGCACGACAGGCCAAGCGTGCTCATGGCGAGGGTGATGGCAAGGGCCGCGGTGCGATGTTTGGTCACGCCCCCACCCTAGCGAGAATGAGAATCATTCTCATCTGGCAGACCGGTCGAAGCGGCGCGCCGCCGCGATCGGGTTAGTTGCCGAGGGCGGCGTTGATTGCGTCGGTCAGAGCCTCAGACGAGATCTCGCCGCTGTTGCGCCACAGCACTTTGCCGTCGGCGCCGATGAGCGTCATAAACGGATACCCCGACAAACCAAAGGCGTTGCCCGCCACTTGGTCTTTGGTGTCGACGAGCACCGGCCACAACTCGGGCCACTTCTCGTTCGCTAGCCATACCGACGGCGGATAATTTGGCGCAGTCTCGTCGGTACCCGTCGCCACCGCGATCACGTCAAGGTTGTCGGGCACGAGCATGCTCTGGTTCCACTTCACGAGCACGGGCACTTCGGCCTGGCAGTGCGGGCACCAGTGGGCGAGGAAGACGAGCAGCATTGGCGTGCCCGGCGTGGTGTTCACCTCATTGCCGAGGAAGCCAAACCCATTCAACACGGGGGCTGTCATGCCGATGGCTGCGTCGGCACCCTCACCGAACTTGGGCAGCGCGTCGCCTTCAACGACGACATTCTGAAACTCTGAAGCACCTTCAACGCTGGCATCTTGGTCGGTGCTTGCAGTAAAGGCGAAGATGCCGAAGGCAGCGATACCCCCGGCCAGACCGATGAGTACGACGTGGAGCGGTTTGAGTTTCACAACCGTCAGACTATGGCGTTGGATGAAGTGGTGTCTGACGTAGCCGACGATCGTGCCGGCAATGCCGCGAGAAACGCCAGCACCGTCACGAATGCACAGAACGCCATGAACGCCAACGACACAAACCCGAACACCTCGAAATAGGGCACCGAGCACGGTGCATCTGCCGAACACGAGCCTGTGTCAATCGCGGGCCAGCGCTCGAGCAACCAGTGGTAGCCAGCAATCATCGCGCCGATGCCTGCCAACACCATTGCGTATGGCGCGATGCCGCGATCGCGTCGAACTGCAGCAATCACCAGCACGATTGCCAGTGAATACATCGCGATGCGCTGATACCAACACAAGAGACATGGTCGATAGTTGACGACTTCTGAGAAATACAGGCTGCCAAACATCGACACTGAAGTGACGAGGGCCGGCACCGTCAGTCGCAACGGTGCGAGGTCACCGAGCAATCGCCGACCAGCGCCGCCACCGGCGAGGCGGGCGACGACGACTGCAACACTGCCGCCGAGTGCGAGCAGTGCCAACAGCGCAAAGAACAACTCGAACGCTTCGTTGGTCATTGTGATGAGCGTACCGACGTATGGCACGATGGAACCATGACTTCGCTGCTCGACCGCCTGCAACACGACCTCAACGCGGCGATGAAGGCCAAGAATGACATTGAGAAGTCCGCACTGCGCATGGCGATTGCGGCAGTGAAAAACGCGGCGGTCGCCGGCGACGAAGCTGTCACCCTCTCCGACGACCAAGTAGTCGCGGTGCTGCAAGCTGAGGCAAAGAAGCGATCCGAAGCAGCCGACATCTATAAAGAGGCCGGCCGCAACGACGCCGAGGCCAACGAGCGAGCCGAACTCGCAATCTTGGAAAAGTATTTGCCCGCACGCATGAGCGACGACGAACTGCACAGCATCATCGCCGCCGAGGTTGCGGCAGCCGCAGCCGCGGGTGCCACTGGCCCGAAAGCTATGGGTCAGGTGGTCAAGGCCGTGCGGGCCAAGGTGGGTTCGAGCGCCGACGGGTCGCAAATTGCCGCCCTGGTGAAGGCCGCCCTGGGCTAGCACCTTTGTGCGCCAACGAACGAGGCGCAGGCAGGCCATCCTGAGACAATTGACACCTCGCCACCTGCGGCAGTACGGTGAAACCTGAGTTATTCACAACTCAACAACCTCGAGGGGGGAACACGAAATGAAGCAACTATTCCGAGGTGGTCGCCGCAAGGTGGCTGCCGTGATGGCGATTGCGCTCGTCGCGTCGCTCAGCCAGGTGGCGCCAACCAGCGCGGCACCGACTGCGAAGAAAGCTGGAGGAAGCATCACGGTTGGAGTGTTCAACCAATTGCTTTCGACATGCTTCTCGCCGAATGCCGCGAACTCGGCATTGGGCATCATGAAGACGGTCTACGAAGGCTGGTTCGAAAAGACCAAGGACGGCAAGATTGTGCCGTATCTGGCAGAGGCATTTACGCCTTCGGCTGACTACAAGTCTTGGGCGGTCAAGATTCGTCCAGGCATCAAGTTTCATGACGGCACCACGCTCGACGCGGCGGCAGCGATTGCCAACATCACCGCAACGCAGGGTATGTACTACCTCGCAGTTACCGCCAAGGGTGGAAACGCGAGGCACACCTTGGGTTCGGGAATCCCGTTCATCGCCAACCTGAAATCGGTGACTGCACTCTCGACCGACACCTTCCGAATGGATCTGTGGAATGGTCAAGTTGACTTCCCCGAAACGGTTTACGCCTCGGGTCGTAACTTCGTCCGCGCCGTGTCCGACCTAACGAACGCCACACAATGCGTCACGTCGGGCAAGGGCACCGGACCATTCATGTTCAAGAGCGTCTCGCCAACTGAGACGGTTGTGATCAAGAACCCGAACTACTGGCGCAAAGACAAGGCAGGCGAGCAATTGCCGTACCTTGACCAGATCACGTTCAAGTACGTGAACCAAGCGTCACAGCGCGTTAAGGGTTTGCAGTCGGGTGCACTTGATGCAGCGCAGTTCACCTCAGCTGGTGAAGTGAAGCAGATTCTGTCGGTGCAGGCTGACAAGGATCTGCAGATCATCGACAGTGGCTTCACCTACTACCCAATGACCGTCCTGAACACTGCTATTGAGCCATTCAACAACAAGAATGCTCGACTCGCGGTGGCGTATGCGTTTGACGCCGAGACGTTCTTTCAGCAGCGCAATTGCTTCAAAGGCAAGTGTGTCGGTCAGATTGGCGACTCGATGGTGGGAAGCACCAACGTGATGTACAACAAGAAGGGATTCATCACGTACGACCTGAAGAAGGCCAAGGAGTATGTAGCGGCATATAAGGCTGAAACCGGTAAAGACCTCGTCTTCACCCAGCCAGCCGATACCAGTGCCGAGGCTCAGGCATCAGCCAAGACCGTGGCCCAGATCATGAAAAAGGCCGGAATCACGATGAACATCCTCACGGAAGACACCGCGACGATCACGGCCAAGGCATTCCCAACACCTGGTACTGGCTACAACACGTATCAGGCGTATCCGACTCTGCTGTTCGAAGGCCGAGATACAGCATTCGTGCTGCCGTTCCTGCCGTCGAATACCTTCGGGGCGCCGGGCAACTTGACGGTCGCAGGTCTCCGCGCTCAAGCTGGCGCATTGGCAGCCGGTACGTTCCAAGCGTTTGGAGCATTGATCAACCCTGGTCGCACGAGCGACAAAGCGCTCGATGCACTGGTTTGGGATGCTTGGTACGACATCACGTCGGCGCGCAGTGCGAAGTTGAAGGCGGTCACGAAGTACTACCAAGAGAACGCCTACTCCATTCACCAGCCGTACATGGGCTACTACACCGGAATGTCAAGCAAGCTCAAGGGGTGGGACAAGTTCTTCCTCGCGAGCGGCGGTCAAGGCATAGCAATGACCAATGCTGGCATCAACTACACAGGGTTGTACCTCGAGAAGTAAACCGCCTGAAGAAGGCGCGAATGTAAGGGTTGGGGCGTCGGCACTTCGGTGCCGACGCCCCAACCTCTTTACGACACATTTTTCGTAGTACGGATTCACCGACTAGTTTGCTAGGAACTTCATGAACGACCTCACTTTCAAGTTGCTGGCCGCAGCTCGCCGCCTTGCGCAGTTGCTGGTGGTGATTGTGGGGTCGACGTTTCTCGTCTCATTGCTGTTGCAATTGTTGCCAGTTGGGCTGAAAGAGCTCTATGTCTTTGCTCTTGATGAAGCGGGTCGCCAGCAGCAGATTCAAGCGCTGCATCTCGACAAGAACCCAGTGATGTTTTATCTCTACTGGTTGTGGGACTTCGTGCGCGGCGACTTTGGCTCAATCGTGTACCCCACGGGCGTGCTCGACCCAGTGATGCCGAAAGTAACTGCAGCCATGCCGGTGTCGTTGCGACTCGTGTTTTATGTGCAGGCATTGGCGCTCGTCGTATCTGTTCCGCTCGGAATCTTGTCGGCTTACCGCGCGGGTCGTCGAAGCGATCGTGTGATTAGCTATGTGCTCTTTTCGGCCGCCTCGATACCGAATTTTGTGTTCGCACTGCTCTTGGCATCGTTTTTCGGTGTCACGCTCGCTTGGTTGCCGCCGCTGGGTTACGTCGCACCCAGCGAGAATCTCGTCGAGCATTTGCGCACCATGGCATTGCCAGTGCTCGCGTTGGCAATTCCCACCATTGCTACTTACACGCGCCTTCTTCGAACTGACGTGATTGCAGCCCTACGGGAGGACTACGTCACGATGGCGGCCTCCAAAGGGCTTAGCAATATTCGAATTCTCTTCACGCACATCCTGCGTCCAAGTTCCGTCACATTATTCACAAGTGCGGCATTGAATATGGGTGCCTTGATCGGCGGCACTTTGGTGATTGAACAGATCTTCACCATCCCCGGTATGGGTACTGAAATTGGCATCGCGATCTTCTCGCGCCAGTACTTTGCTCTGCAGTCTTATGTGGCCGTGATTGCGATTGGATACGTTCTGTTCAACAGCATTGTCGATATCGCTGTCGGATTTGTCGACCCGCGTTCAAGGGATCGCCGTAATGGTTAAGTTGTTCCGAGAAATGAAGATTTCATCTCGCGTCAGTGCGTTCTGGCTGTGCTTGATGGCCCTCTTTGCTGTTGTCGGACACTGGATACCTCTGCCAGATCCGCGCGAGTTTGACATCGATGCCTCGGCAGTTGGACCGTTTTCGCCGGGACACCTTCTTGGGACCGATGCGGGCGGCTACGACCTGCTCTCCAACATCGTTAATGGCGCGCGAACGTCGCTCCTCATCTCAATTGTCTCGGTCGGATTGGGCGGATTCATCGGATCGGTGCTTGGAATCCTCGCTGCATATCGGCGTGGAAGGCTCGACTACATCATCAACACCACATTCAACATCATGCTCTCAATACCAAATCTGGTGCTGGGTCTCGCGCTTGTCGCGGTGCTGGCGAATAACGCCGACCCCGCCATTCCGGTCAATCCGAATCGACGCATGTTCGTCATCATCGTTTCGCTGACGATTGTGATCATTCCGATTCTCGGTCGAATTGCTCGAGGTGCGACGTTGACGTGGTCGAACCGAGAGTTTGTCGTTGCGGCCAGATCAATGGGAATGAAGGATTTGAATATCGTGCTTCGGCACATAGTCCCAAACGTGTTACCCGCGATTTACGCAGTCGGCTTTCTGGCGGTTGGTGTGGTCATCGTTGCTGAAGGAGCCTTGTCTCTTCTCGGCGTCGGAATCGTCGACGGACTCAGTTGGGGTGCCATGATCGCCCGTGTCGCCGGCGAATTTGAATATGCCCCGCAGTCCATGTACGTGCCCGTGCTCGTGCTTGCACTCACGGTTATTGCCTGCAACCAAATTGGTGACTTCCTTCGCGGTCGACTCGATGTTCGAGAGGGCAAGATTTGAACACGCTTCTTTCCATTCGCGATCTCGAAGTGGGCTTTGAGACACCACGCGGTTTGCTGAAGGCAGTGCGAGGTGTTTCGCTAGACATTCCTGCGGGCCAGAGCGTCGGCATTGTCGGTGAATCTGGCTCAGGTAAGACCGTGATGTCTCGTGCCGCGATGGGTCTGCTTTCCGGCAGCAATCTGCGGCGTTCCGGCCAGGTTGTCTTTGACGGCAAAGAGTTGACCGCAATGTCTCCCAGAGAGGTTCGCGACCAGTTCGGCACGGGCATGGCAATGATCTTCCAAGATCCGATGACGGCCCTGAATCCGGTGCGTCGAATTGGTTCTCAACTTGCCGAGGGTCCCCGCATTCGACTTGGCATGGATAAAAAGGCGGCGCTGAAGCGCAGTGCCGAGCTGTTGTCGCTGGTGCGAATTCCAGACCCTGAGGCGATGTTGCGTAAATTTCCCTATCAACTTTCGGGAGGTATGCGTCAGCGTGTGATGATTGCCATCGCCATCTCGTGTAATCCTGAGTTGCTTTTTGCTGACGAGCCAACAACTGCACTCGACGTAACAGTGCAGGCCCAGATTTTGCAGTTACTGTCGGAACTGCGCCGCGACCTGAAGATGTCGATGGTGCTCGTCACCCACGACCTTGGTGTCGTGGCTAATCACACCGACTTCGTCGCCGTGATGTACGCAGGCGAGATCGTGGAACAGGCCCCAACCGCCGAATTGTTCGCCAACATGAAGATGCCATACACCAAGGCACTACTCGACTCAATCCCGAACATTGAGATGAAGAGCGGTGCTCGCCTCAAGGTGATCGAAGGGCGCCTGCCCAACCCAGTCGACCGACCGAAGGGTTGCGGCTTCGTCACTCGGTGCTCCTATGCCCAGCAGAAATGCCACGATGAGCACCCGCCACTCGTTGACGCCGGCAGTGGTCACCTCTATCGCTGTTGGTACCCGCTCGGTCACACGATCGCGAGGAAGCCGTAGTGGCTGGCTCAGGCACGGCGCACATGCGCAACAACGATGAGGTAGTGCTCGAAGTACGCGACCTCGTCGTGGAATTCAAAGTCGGTGGTGGCAAGGTCGTCAACGCCGTATCAAAGATCAGTTTCGATGTGTGCCGTGGCGAGACGCTCGCCGTAGTGGGCGAGTCTGGCTGTGGCAAGACCACGCTCGGTAAGGCGGTGCTGCAATTGCCACCACCGAACTCTGGTGACGTAATTTTCGAAGGCACCAACCTGTCGAAACTTCCCAAAGAACAGTTGCGCTCGGCACGTACTGCGATGCAGATGGTGTTTCAAGACCCAATTTCATCTCTCGACCCACGCATGACCGTACGCGATCTGGTGGAAGAGCCGCTGTGGATCTGGGACCGCAGCAATGAGGAAGACCGCGCTGCCAAGGTGCGCGAGCTCTTGAACAACGTCGGTCTTGACCCCGAACTCGTGCTCAATCGCCGCTCCTATGAGTTTTCGGGCGGTCAGTGCCAGCGCATCAGTATTGCCCGAAGCCTCGCACTCGAGCCGCGCATGCTGATTTGCGACGAGCCGGTCAGCGCACTCGACGTGAGCATCCAGGCCCAGATCCTCAACTTGCTGCAAGACATGAAAGATCGCTACGGCTTGACGATGATCTTCATCAGTCACGACTTGGCTGTGGTGAAGGCAGTCAGCAACCGCATCATGGTGATGTACCTCGGCAAAATCTGCGAAGTGGGCGACCCCGAGAAGATCTACACCAAGCCCGCGCACCACTACACGAGTGCGCTCATCAACTCAGTACCCATTCCTGACCCAACTCGCAAGCGGGCCAACGTACCGCTGCAGGGTGAACCGCCGTCTCCCGTCGCACCGCCATCGGGCTGCCGTTTCCGCACCCGCTGCCCGGCTGCCTCCGACAAGTGCGCCGCCGAAGAACCGCAGCTGCGTGAGGTGTCGCCCGGTCAATTCGTGGCCTGCCACCACCCTCGCGTCTGACCCGACACTTGCGCGTCTGATCCGACACTTACGCGTCTGAACCATCGCCCGAGCGTTTACTTTCTGTTCGCTTCGTTGTATGACCCCCGTCACCCTGGGCTAGCCTTGGCGGTCGACTGAACCGAATTCCTCGGTTCGCAAAGGGGAGAACAACCAATGAAGAAGCAAGTAGCAAAACTTGTCGCGGGTCTTACCGTGGCAGCGTTCGCTGCTCTCTCGTTGCCCACCACCTCGGGTGCCGCGGCCTCGCTGCGCATTTGGGCTGACGCCGACCGTAAGGCGAGCGTCGAGAAAGTGGCAGGCGCTTGGGGCAAGAAGAATGGTGTCACTGTCACCGTCGTCCAGAAGGACTTCGGCAAGATTCGTGACGACTTGAAGACCGTCGACGTCGCAACCGCACCAGACGTCATCGTCGGTGCACACGACTGGGTCGGCGAGCTCGCAGCAAACGGCTCGGTCATTCCGTTGACCGTGTCGAAGTCATCGTCGGCGAAGATTCCTTCGTACGCACTTGACGCGTTCTCGTACGCCAACGCCAAGGGCAACAAGGTGCTCTACGGCGCACCAGTGGCCCTCGAAAACGTCGGCCTTGTCGTGAACACCAAGGTGGCCAAGGTGCCCACCTCGTTCGCTGACATGGTTGATCAGGCTCTTGCATTCCAGAAGAAGGCCGCGGGCAACTTCGGTCTCGTGATTCCTGGTGGCGATGCGTACCATAACTATCCACTGTTCTCGGGCCTCTGTGGCTACGTGTTCGGCAAGGATGCCAAGGGCAACTTGAAC
>Ga0255183_1000819_pt1 | contig 11115 bp, 7 predicted proteins | sample Atl_UVDOM_RepB_8_FD_183638 | JGI IMG/M metagenome (GOLD analysis project Ga0255183, IMG submission 183638) | Freshwater microbial communities from Altamaha River, Georgia, United States - Atl_UVDOM_RepB_8d | ecosystem: Environmental > Aquatic > Freshwater > River | place: USA: Georgia | collected...
CTGAGCAATCAGCATCAAGGCAGCAGACTCCGGGCCAAGCACCAGGGGGGCCCGACCATCCGCAAACATCAGTGTCTCGAGACCTACCTTGCGTTTTTCGCCTTTGGCCACCCCAACCAGTGTGCTGATGTCCAGCCCCAGCTCCTCAAACACCTGACGCGCCACCTCGACTTGCCCCTTGCCACCGTCAATCAGCACGAGGCCAGGCATCTGCGCTTCGCCATCGGCCACTTTCCCAAAACGCCGCGTCAACACTTGTCGCATCGCGGCATAGTCATCACCTGGCGTGATGCCTGCAATGTTGAAGCGCCGATACAGCGAAGGCTGCATGTCATGATGCACAAACACCACACACGAAGCCTGCGTTGCCTCGCCTGACGTATGACTGATGTCAAAGCACTCAATCTGCAGGGCATCCAGTGCGATGGGGTCAGCATCCAGGTCTAGCACCTCCGCCAAGGCCTGGGTGCGAGCACTTCGCGCGCCCGACTCCGTCAAAGCATTGGCCAAGGCCATCTCGGCGTTGCGCTGCGCCTGCTCCAGCCAGGCGCGCTGCGTGGCTTGGGATGGGCGCGTCAAAAACCGTGTTTTGGTTTTGGATGATCGAGCCGGCACCTCCCCCATGCCTGAACCGCCAGACTCTGCTCCCGCACGCAGCAACATCACCAGCTCAGGATCCGGCAGCGCATGCGACCCCAGAATGACAGGCGGCATGGGATGTGCGAGGTAATGCTGAGCGACAAATGCCTCCATCACCTCGCCAGGTGTCTCTGCATCCGCATGGGCAGGGAAAAATGCACGGTCACCCAAATGCCGGCCACCACGGACCATCGCGAGGTTGACACAGACCTTGCCCCCGGCAGACGCCACTGCGATGATGTCCGTGTCGCTGCTGTCACTGTCCTCCATCGTTTGCTGGTGCAGCACCCTCGCAAGTGCACCCATCTGGTCACGCAGCACCGCAGCCTGCTCAAACTCGAGCGCTTCGGCCGCCGCAATCATCCGTTGCTCCAGGTCCCCCATGATTTCCTGGGTCTCACCGTTCAAAAACCTTGCTGCCCGCACAGCATCCTCTGCATAGTCCTCAACAGAGATCACCCCGACACAGGGCGCAGAACAGCGGCCAATCTGATGCAACAGGCAAGGCCTGGATCGATGCGAATACACCGTGTCTTCGCAGGTACGCAGGCGAAACACCTTTTGCAGGATCTGTATCGTTTCGCGCACCGCCCATGCGCTGGGATAGGGACCGAAAAATTGTCCCTTGCGCTGAGTGGACCCACGGTAGTAGGCAATGCGGGGGGCCGCATGTGCAGAAATCATCAAGTAAGGATAGGACTTGTCATCCCGAAACAGAATGTTGTAGCGCGGCTTGAGGGTCTTGATCAGGTTGTTTTCCAGTATCAGCGCCTCGGCCTCAGACCGTGTCACCGTGACCTCTACCTTGGCCACCTTGGAAACCATCAACCCGATGCGAGGGCTTGATGGTGTTTTTTGGAAATAGGAGGAAACTCGCTTTTTGAGGTCACGCGCCTTGCCAACATACAGCACCTCACCTGCCGCATCGAGGTGCCGATACACGCCCGGCAAGGCAGGCAGCTTGGACAGGAACGTCCGGATGTCAAACGGTGCGTCAGCGTCCTGCATCTAGCGCGCGAACGGATTCGAGTGCCTGCAAATAAAGCGCTTGCTGCTGCAAAGCCTCCCAGGAGACAAACTTCTCGCGGGGCATGAGGCGTGCAATCCGGGCCCGACTGTCTTGATTGACCTCTATCACCAATCGGGAGAGCAGATCATCGGCCATGTCAGGACGGTTGCACACCAGCACCATATCGCAACCAGCGGTGAGGGCTGCGTTGGCACGATCCAGGATGTCACCGGCCACGGAGGCACCCTCCATCGTCAAGTCATCTGAAAACACCACGCCGTCATAACCTAGACGTTGGCGCAGAATCTGCTGAATCCATTTTGGTGAAAAACCGGCTGGCTTGCTGTCCACTTTGGTATAGATGACGTGTGCCGGCATCAGGGAGGGAATCACCTGGCTACCCAGCCAAGCATACGGTGCAGCGTCCTCCTGCAAAATCCGATTTAGAGGCCGGGGATCTTTGGGAATCTCATGATGAGAGTCAGCTGCGACAGCACCATGTCCTGGGAAATGTTTTCCACAGGAAGACATGCCGGCAAATCCCAGGCCTTGAGATAAGGCACGCGCCAGCATTGCCACCACGCGGGGATCACGATGAAACGAGCGGTCACCGATGACCTTGCTCACGCCATAGTCCAGGTCCAGCACGGGCGTAAAACTCAAGTCCACGCCACATGCGCGCAATTCGGCACCTAAGACATAGCCGATGTCAGTGGCCATGCGCATGGCAAGCAAGGGATCCCGATTCCATTGCTCGCCGAGTTGGCGCATGCAAGGCAGCGTGGTGAACCCATCGGTGCGAAACCGCTGTACGCGCCCCCCCTCATGATCGACGGCGATCAGCAACCGGGGCTTGCGCAGCTGGTGAATCTTGCGAGTCAGATCGGTTAGCTGGGCACGACTTTCAAAATTGCGAGCAAACAGAATCACCCCACCCACCAGGGGATGGCGCAATCGATCTTTTTCTTCGGCAGTCATCTCAGTGCCTGCCACATCGACCATCACCGGACCGCGATCGAGCTTGCTGTTTTTCTTTTTTGACATGATGGTTCCTGATGTTCAGTTGCGTTTATCCTCGACGACCACATAGGCTGCACCAAGGTCAGTCTCATCCGTGATGGACACATGAGCCGGACCGAAGCGCTCGGCGTACCAGGAAGCCAGTGGCTCTGACAAGGCAACATAGGGCCGCCCACCCTTGGCATTAAGCGTCTGCATCCTATTCCACCACATCGGCATGCGCATGCCAAGACCGACAGCCTTGGAAAATGCTTCTTTGGCAGCAAACCGCGTGGCAAGGTAGCGCAGGCCGCGAATACGGTCCCGCGCAGCACGTGCCTGAAAAACCTTGAGCTCATCAGGTCCCAGGATTTTGGCTGGAAAACGTTCCGGATGGCGCTGCCAGGCACGATCGATGCGATCGATGCGAATAAGGTCTATCCCCACCCCGGCAATCACGTCAGGCCACCTTGCCCCGTGAGGCATCGAGCCTGGCTTTGACCATGATGGCCTTCATGTTGCGCACGGCAGCATCCCAGCCATCAAAGACAGCTTGCGCCACGATGGCATGCCCAATATTCAACTCGGCAATGCCGTCGAGCGCGGCGATGGGAGCCACGTTGCCATAATGAAGCCCGTGCCCAGCATTGACTTTCAAGCCAAGCGACACAGCCACGGAGACTGCCCGGCGCAGGCGTTCGATTTCCAGTTGGACCGCCTGCTCACCCTGTGCCTCGGCATAGGCCCCGGTGTGCAGTTCAATGATGCGTGCACCGGTGTCCGCTGCCGCTCGAATCTGTCTTTCATCGGGATCGATGAAAAGCGACACACGGATGCCATGTGCCTGCAATTGATCCACGGCTGCCTTGACGACAACAAAAGCGCCGGCGACCTCCAAGCCACCCTCGGTTGTCAGCTCGGTGCGCTTTTCGGGCACCAGGCACACATCCTGCGGCAAGACCTTGCAGGCGATGTGCAACATTTCGGTTGTGACGGCACACTCCAGGTTCATGCGCGTCTTGAGCAAGGGCCTGAGCTTGAACACATCAGCGTCCTGAATGTGACGACGATCCTCGCGCAGATGCAGCGTGATCAGATCTGCACCGGCCTCCTCGGCACGCAGTGCTGCCTCGATCGGGTCAGGATAGCTGGTGTGACGCTGCTGTCTTAGCGTTGCCACGTGGTCAATGTTTACGCCCAAATCAATCAGAGAATTCATTTTTCCATCCACCCGCCACCCAGTGCCTTATAAAACTCGACACGGTTGGCCAACGCGTTATAACGAGCCTGCACCAACAGTTTTTGCGCAGTGAAATACTCCACCTGCGCCGTTTGAACCTGTAAAAAATTATCGATGCCGGCAGCGTACCGCAGATTGGATAGCTCCAGCGTCTTGCCTGCAGCCACCTGCTGCGCGCGGGCGGCATCAATTTGCGACGTGTAAGTCGCCTCCCCCGCCAATGCGTCTGCCACCTCACGGAAGGCACGCTGAATCGTGCGCTCATACTGTGCCACGGCAGCCTGGTTGGCTGCGTTGGCGAAATCGAGCTGTGACTGGAGGCTGCCACCGGAAAAAATCGGAACGCTGAGGGCAGGCGTGAAGGTCCATGCGGTTGATCCCGCCTTGAACAGTCCCCCAAGTGACTGGCTTGCCGTGCCAAATGCACCGGTCAGGCTGATAGTGGGGAAAAACGCTGCCCGAGCCGCACCGATGTTGGCGTTTGCGGCCAGCAAGTTGTTCTCGGCACCGCGGATATCTGGCCTGCGTGTCAGGAGGTCAGATGGCAATCCCACCGGGATGGTGGTCAAGACCTGATCTCGAACGAAGGGAGCCGGCTGAGGCAGATTGTCAGGCAAAGGCTGGCCAATCAGCAACACCAGCAAGTTCAACGCCTGGGTCCGCTGGCGGCTAAAGCTGGCCAAATCAGCAGATGCCGAGTCAAGCAGCGTTTTGGCCTGATTCACATCCAGCTGGGAGGCGACACCAGCATCAAAACGGCGTGTCACCAAATCCAACGAGTCCTTGCGTGACTGGAGCGTCTGCTCCACCAACTCGAGCAAGTGATCGGCAGAGCGCAAGCGAAAATAGGCGTTGGCGATCTCGGAGACCACGCTCAGCTGAACGGTGCGTGCATTTTCCTCGCTTGCCAGGTAGTTCTGCCAAGCCGCCTCGTTGAGGTTGCGCAACCGTCCAAACAAGTCGATTTCAAAAGAGGTGAGAGCAATGCTGGCCTGTGTCTGGCTGGACAATACGCCACCATCAGGCCCAAACATGGCCAGGTCTGAGGGCGTGCGCTGACGGGTCCCCTGAATCCCAGCTCCGATTTGGGGAAAAAGCGCACCACGCTGCACCCCATACTGGGCACGGGCTTGATCCACCCGGGCTACCGCGATGCGCAAGTCGCGATTGTTGTCGAGCCCAATCTGAATCAATGCCTGCAAACGTGGATCCATGAACACATCACGCCAGCCGATTTCGGCGCCGGAGCGAGCCTCTGACGCCACGGCAGACGCGGGCTGCTGGGCAAGCGTGGAGATGTTGGCTTGTTGGTCATAGGTCACACGGGGCATGGTGGGCCACTGAGCACTCACCGGTGCTTCGGGCCGTTGGTAGTCGGGCGCCAGATTGCAGCCTGCCAAGACAGCTGCGGCAAATGCCAATAATGCCAAGCGCATGGTCATCATCACGGGCGCCCCAAGAGCTTGGGCTTGGTCTTGAAAAAGCCCAACACCACCACAAAAAACACCGGTACAAACATCACCGCGAACGGGGTGGCGGCAAGCATGCCGCCCAGCACGCCAAAACCGACTGCCTTCTGGCTGGCAGCACCGGCTCCTGTTGCCAGCGTCAAGGGCACCACGCCCAGGATGAACGCAAAGGATGTCATCAAAATCGGACGAAACCGCATGCGGGACGCCTGCACGGTGGCCTCAAACAATCCCTGGCCACGCGCATGCAGGTCTTTGGCGAACTCGACAATCAGGATGGCGTTTTTGGCAGCCAATCCAATCACTGTGACCATGCCCACCTGGAAATACACATCGTTTTCCATTCCGACGGCAGTCACCAGCACAACAGCACCCAACATGCCCAGCGGAACGATCAACATCACGGTGAATGGAATCGCCCAGCTCTCGTAAAGCGCTGCCAGCACCAAAAAGACAGTGAACAAGGCCAAGGCCATCAAGATGGGAGCCTGACTGCCAGCCTGCTTTTCCTGAAAGGACAGACCTGTCCACTCGTAGCCGAATCCAGCGGGCAGCTCCGAGACAAGAGACTCCATCACCGCCATGGCATCACCCGTGGAGTAACCCGGGGCTGCCGCGCCAGCGATCCGGATGGCCATATAGTTGTTGAAGCGAACCACCTGGGTGGGACCCTGTTTCCAGCTCGCCGTCACAAACGAGTACAAGGGAACCATTTCTCCCTTGTCGTTGCGGGTGTTGAGCTTGAGGACATCATCCACTTCCATGCGGAACGCCTCATCGGCCTGCACCCACACGTTTTGCATCCATCCCATGTTGGGAAACTTGCCGACATACTTGGCCCCAAGCGCTGATGACAACAGTGTCGACGCATGGCTGAAATCCACACCCAAGGCTGACATGCGCTCACGATCGATGTTCAGGCTCAGCTGAGACCCCGGTCCCAGTCCGCTGATGCGAACCTGGGCAAGCTCCTTGCGCTGCATCGCAGCTCCCATCAGCTGATTGGTGGCAGCCATCAGTGCCTCGTAGCCTTGGCCACTGCGGTCTTGCAGGCGAAAGTCAAAGCCACTGGCGTTGCCCAGAGACGAAATCGCTGGAGGAATCACGGTAAACACCAACGCATCCGGAATCCCCATCAGCAACCTACCCATCGCCTGGCCGGCAATCGCTTGGGCTGACTGACCTGGTCCCTGACGCTCGGCAAAATCCTTGAGCGGGACAAACGCCAGGGCGGCATTCAAGCCGTTGCCATTGAAGCTGAACCCCCGGACGGTGATGATGTTGGCCGTCGTGGGCTGGTCCATGAAGTATTGTTCAACTTCCTCGATCACTTCCAGAGAACGACTGGAGGACGATCCGGCTGGAAGCTCAATATTGGATATGACGTAGCCCTGGTCCTCTTGCGGCAGAAAGCCAGTCGGCATCCGCAGGTAGAGCCAGCCCATCACTGCCACCAGAATCAGGTAGACCACCATGAGTCGACCACCCTTGTGCAAGATGTTTGCCACGTAGCGTTCATAGCGGTTGGTGGATCGATTGAAAAAGTCGTTGAACCAGCCAAAGAACCCACGCTTTTGCTCGTGGTGTCCCTTGGGGATGGGCTTGAGCAGCGTGGCGCATAGTGCTGGTGTGAATGTCAGAGCCAAAAAAGCGGAAAACAGGATGGAAACCGACATCGCCACCGCAAACTGCCGATAAATGACCCCCACCGAGCCCGTCATGAACGCCAGTGGCAAAAACACCACCGTCAGCACCGCAGTGATGCCGACAATTGCCCCGGAAATCTGCGGCATGGCCTTGGAGGTCGCCTCCACCGGAGACAGCCCCTCCTCCACCATGATGCGCTCGACGTTTTCCACCACCACAATGGCATCGTCCACCAGGATCCCGATCGCCAGCACCATGGCGAACATCGTGAGCACGTTGATGGACAAGCCCATGGCGAGCATCACCGCAAAAGCGCCCATCATCGCCACCGGCACCACCAGCGCGGGGATGAGGGTATAGCGAACGTTCTGCAAAAACAGGAACATCACCAGAAAGACCAGCACCATCGCCTCAAGCAAGGTATGAATCACCTGCTCGATTGACACCGATACATAAGGCGCGGTGTTGTAAGGGATGCCGTACTCGATGTTGTCCGGAAAATATTTGGCCAGCTCATCCATGCGCTCCTTGACACCCTGCGCTGTCTTGAGCGCATTGGCGTTGGGAGACAGCACGATGGCAAAGGCCCCGGTCGGCTTGCCGTTCAGCCGCGACCCAAAGTAGTAGTTATCTGCACCGACCTCGATGCGTGCAACATCCTTGAGCTTGACAGAGGATCCGTCCTTGTTGGCACGCACGATCACGTTGCCGAACGCTTCGACGTTGCCAAGCTGGCCATTGACCAGCACCGAGGCAGTCACACGCTGGTCAGGTGGGCTCGGCGGAGCACCCAGGGTACCGGCAGATACCAGCACGTTTTGTGTCGTCAAGGCATGGAGCACCTCGTCGACGGACAGATTCAATCCCACCAGCTTGTCAGGATTGATCCAGACTCGCATCGCGCGTGGCGCACCAAAAAGCTGAAACTGCCCCACACCGGGAACGCGTGAGACTGGGTTCTGGATATTGCGGGTGATGTAGTCCGTCAGGGCCGTCTGGTCCATGGCCCCGTCCTTGGACGATACGGTCACGATCATCAGAAAGCCAGTGCTGGTTTGCAGGAACTGCAACCCCTGCTGGTTGACGGCAGCAGGCAGCTGAGCCGCCACATTGGACACACGGTTTTGAACGTCCACCTGGGCCAGGTCTGGGTCGGTGCCAGGCGCAAAGGTAACCACAATCTGCGCCTGTCCATTGGAGTCACTGACCGACTCATAGTAGAGCAGGCCCTTGGCGCCATTGAGCTTGTTTTCAATGATGCTGGTGACCGATTCGGCGACCTCCTGTGCGGATGCGCCCGGATACTGAGCGGTAATCGTGATGGCAGGCGGCGCCACGTTGGGATACTGCGAAACGGGCATGAACTGAATCGACAGGATCCCGACAAAGGTGATCAGGATGGCGAGCACCCAAGCAAAAATCGGACGGTCAATAAAAAACTGTGGCATTGATCGATCCGCTTATTTTTTGGCTGCTGGGTCAAGCTTCCAGGGAACGGCCTTGACCGGCACCCCAGGACGCACCTTTTGGAACCCTTCGACAATCACTTCATCATCTGCCTTCAGGCCCTGAGTGATCAGCACCCGCCCCTCGTGGTTGGGTCCCAGAGCGACCGGCGCCACTGCGACCTTGCCATCCTTGACCACCATGACACTGTTTTTCCCGTCTGCACCACGCTGAAGTGCCTGGGCCGGGATGAGGATGGCATTGTCATCGATCCCCTGGTCGATCCTGACGCGCACAAACATGCCAGGCAGCAGTACCTGATCCGGGTTTTGCACCTCAGTGCGCAAGGTCACCTGGCCAGTGCCCTCATTCACGGAGATGCCCGTGAACAAAAGCCTGGCAGGTTCAGGATAGGTTGACCCATCCTCCAGAATCACCACGACTTTGGCGGCGTCTTCAGCGACCTTTTGCAGTGAACCGTCCTTGAACATTTTCCTCAGGCGGGCCAGCTCGGCAGTTGACTGATTCAAGTCAACGTAGATGGGCGAGAGCTGTTGCACCACGGCCATCTGCGTGGCGACACTGCCCTCTACCAGTGCCCCTTCGGTCACCAGGGGACGGCCAATTCTGCCCGTGATCGGTGACGTCACACTCGTGTAGCCCAGGTTGATCGCGGCACTATCCAGTGCAGCCTTGGCACCTGCCACCACAGCATCTGCCTGGCGTGCGCTGGCCTGGGCGTTGTCGAACTCCTGCTTGCTGATGGCATTGGCCTTGACAAGCGGTGCATATCGCTTGGCGAGCAAGTTCGCGGCATAGGCATCCGCCTGGGCACGCTTGAGCTGGGCAGCAGCCTGCTCGTACGAAGCCTGATACTGGGCTGGATCAATTTTGAATAGCAGCTGGCCTTCCTTGACGTCACCGCCCTGCTTGAACTCGATTTTCTGGACGATGCCAGTTACGCGGGCACGTATCTGTGCCTCGCGAACCGGTGCAACGCGTCCAGGCAAGTCAGACGTGATGGCGGCACGCTCAGGAACCACCTTGACCGTGCTCACCAGAGGGACCATGCGAGGCTGCTCTTGCTCCTTGGAGCAGCCTGACAGGACAATCAAAAGTGCAATGGCGCCAACCATCAGGGGCGCGTGGCGAAGTTTTGTCAAACAGTACATGGTGTTTTCAGTCATCAAGCGCGAGCAACAACGTCTCGCGATCACTTCGACTTGTTCGGCTTGTCGGCTGAACCAGCAACAAATGGGTAACGTGCAAAGATCGCGGCAATCATGGCGTCAACCGAGTCTTCAGAGCTTGCCTGCTGAAGGTCATCCAACACAGAAGTGCCGATTCCCTCCCAGACCATCTGGTTCTTTTTGGCATCAATCAGGTCGACATTCAGCACACCCTCAGTGTACTGAATCATGTCCGGGCCAAATGCATAACCGGGCCACGGACCATAAAAACCCATCCGATAACCATAATAATTCGGTCCCCAAGGCATGGGGGGCGGGGGCACGTATTCGGTTTTGCTGTTGACCTGGGACTGAAAGTTCACCAAAAGATCGGGGTTGACAGCACTGTAACGGTAGCCACGCGCCTCCATCTGGCGAGTGGTGGCGCGCTTGAGACGCTCGGTCAACAGCGTGGTGTAGCCAGCCTGGTCAGTGCCCAAGGGCATCATGAACGCAAACGTGCGGTAGGCGGCAAAATCCGCACTCGGGTCGTAATCACTGCGGATCACTGGGGAGTTGCCGCAGGCAGTCAGCCAACCGGCAAGTAGGATGACGGACAATAGACGGATGAACGACTTCATAGGTGTCCCAATCTGATAGGTATCCAATGTATCACGCAGCCATGATGCCTAGACTACCGTGACAAGTGGCCATCTAGCCGAGGGATGGGTCAAAACAAATTTACTGCCCGACCACCCTGGCATGTTTCATCAAGCTCTCGGAAAACTGAACCCCCTGTCGCGCAGCCGCTTGTGGATTGACCACCAGTTGGTGGCGAACACTCGTTTCAGGCGCAATGGCCCCAGGCGCAGTCCCCTTGAGGATTCTGGCGACCATCCGCCCGGTTTGTTGTCCCAATGCTCGATAGTCGATGGTCCAGGCAGCAGAAGCACCTGCCTCGACTTGGCTGCCATCGGCAGCAAAAAGCGGCAGCTTCGCATCGTTGGCGACCTTGGCAAGCGTATCCATCGCCAAGGTGACCTGGTGATCAGTGCCGACAAACAGCACATCCACCTTGCCAATCAGGCTGCGTGCTGCTGCCCCGACGCTCATAGACCGAGTCACAGGCACATCGATCAGCGTCATGCCTACCTTGGAGGCAGCCTCCTGCATCTGCTTGAAGCTGGCACGAGCATTGGGCTCAGATTGCGTGTGGACCATGCCAATCCGCCTTGCATTGGGTCGTGCTTGCTTGATCAAATCAAGCTGCTTGTGTGTCGGAATCAGATCTGAGACGCCAGTCACGTTGGTGCCGGAGGCTTGCCAGGCGGGTACCAGATTGGCCTCAACCGGGTCGGTGACTGCTGAAAACACCACCGGAATCCTGCGCGTTGCGGTGACCATGGCCTGGGCGGCAGGGTTGCCGAGTGCCACGATGACATCCGGCTTGAGATCCACAAGCTCCCTGGCATATTGAGCCGCAAGGGCAGGGTCTGC
>Ga0255183_1000829_pt1 | contig 11022 bp, 9 predicted proteins | sample Atl_UVDOM_RepB_8_FD_183638 | JGI IMG/M metagenome (GOLD analysis project Ga0255183, IMG submission 183638) | Freshwater microbial communities from Altamaha River, Georgia, United States - Atl_UVDOM_RepB_8d | ecosystem: Environmental > Aquatic > Freshwater > River | place: USA: Georgia | collected...
CAGCCTCTACCAGCGCTGCGTAGTGAGCAATGGCATAGTGCCCGTGTGACAACAGAAAGCGGTCGCGCTGTTCCCAATCCGGATCATCCGACTTGAAGTTCATGGCATGGCAATAGGCAACGGCCAACACGTCGGCGTAGCCTAGTGCCTGCCCGACGTAGCCTTGTCCCTGAATTTCACCCATCTCGACGGCATAGCGCCGGATGCGATAGGCACTTGTGGCAAGTTGTTGATCAGTTGGTTTGATGCGCATGCTGAGTCATCGCCTATGTTGTGCTCTCGGATAATGGTTAACCCGAATAAAAGATTGTCGTTTGGGTTTGTCTCGTGGATATGAGGATCTGAATCGATCGGCAGTTCGTCAACTTAAAGCCATTTGGTCGGCCAAATCGCCAGAAGCCTGACTCCCAGCGTCGGACCACTTGTCTCCACTTGAAGCTATTCCCGTTTTCAAGCCATTTTTTTGATCTGCGAAAACTGTATCAACTTGACAAAGCGAGCTCAAATGAATAATTTGCCCCGATAGATGAATTAATCTCACCTATTATGAGAAAAATCCCCCCTCTGAAATCGATTCAAGCCTTCGAGGCCGCCTCCCGGCTTGGCTCATTCGTGGCTGCTGCTGATGAGATGCACATCACGCCGTCAGCCATCAGCCATCAGATCAGGGATCTGGAACAGAGATTAGGGATTGCCCTATTTCATCGTGTGCATCGTGCGGTCGAGCTGACAGATGCAGGCAGACGATATGCAGAGGCGGTGGCTGAGGCCCTTGGCCTTATCGAGGCCAGCACGCGCAGCATTGAACGCACGGGCAAGAGTGACATTCTGACGATCCACAGTGTGCCTAGCTTTGCGGCGCAATGGCTGATGCCCAGGATCTCCAGGTTTTCTGCGATGCACCCGGACATCGATGTGCGATTGAACGCCTCGGCTGTGCCAGTCGATCTCGCGGCGGGCGAGGCGGATTTTGATATTCGCTATGGAAACGTCTTTCCTGACACGGGTGTGGCGGTTGAACCTTTCCCTGAAGAAACGATCGTGGTGACGTGCTCACCTGATTTGGTTGCAGCGCACAAAACACGCAAGAAAACCTTCGATATCTCCCACGCCACCATGATCCAGACCGAGGTCAATAAATATACCTGGAGAGATTGGGCCAGAGATCACCCTGAACACAAGCTGGATTTGGAGCGTGGCCCGCGGTTTGACCGCACTTTCATGGCGATCAATTGCGCTGTGGATGGCTTGGGTGTTGCACTCGAGAGCCTGCTCATGCTGGAGCGTGAGCTTGATAGCAAAAAGCTTGTGCTCCCATTTGGCCTGGATGGTCCCAAGATGGTGTGCCACCAGCTGCTTTATCTCAAGACTAAAGGTCACGTCCAAAAGATGCGTGCGTTTAGAGAGTGGCTGTTTGAGGAGCTGTCTCAGTCGATGAGGAGCATCTCTGGCGAAAGTTGATGATGGATGATCGAGACGGCTCGCCCTTAGTCGGATTGTTGTCCAGCTCTGTTTATCTCGGCGCTGTTATGCATCGGACTTGATTTGAAAAGATAGTTGTCAGTCCTGCAAGTCTAGTGTGAGCGTGAACATCGTCACATTACGATATACGTTATGGTTGCCGCAATGCCCTCCCATCATGTTCGATATAGAAGAGTGATTGGTGGAAGTCGAGTCGAGTGTCATATGCGTTCATATTCATAAGCTTATGGCACATAAGCTCATGCCCATATGCAAATGAAAATTCATTCGTTCATTTGTTTGGCAATAGTCCATAAGATGCAAAGCCTATCCCTATTTTTGCATCGAGATGAACCACATTCACTTTCCAAACCCCGTCCTCGCTGCGCATGACTTGTCATTGCAACATGGAAACGGTCGCCCGCTCATTCAAGGTCTGTCATTGTCAGTGACCCAAGGAGAGGTTCTGACGGTGCTGGGGCCAAGTGGCGTCGGCAAGTCCAGCCTATTGAGGGTACTGGCAGGACTTGATGCGCCGATAAAGGGTTCTGTCCATGCAGGCGACTGTGAGCTGAACGGACCGCATCCACAGGTGGCGATGATTTTCCAGGACCCGTGCCTGTTACCTTGGTTGACACTCGAACAGAATGTCGCATTCGGCCTGGATTTTAAAAAGCAGAACACGCCAAGCGCGGCACTCAGACAGGAGCGGGTCGACCAGGCTATCGAAGAGGTCGGGCTCAATCATGCCCGTCGTTTGTATCCGCATCAGTTGTCGGGCGGCATGGCACAACGGACATCGCTGGCACGCGCGATTGCCAGGCAACCCAAGGTGTTGTTGTTGGATGAACCGTTTGGCGCCCTGGATGAGGTCATCCGGGAGCAGATGCAGGATTTGCTGCTGCAACACTGCAAGACCCACCAAAGCGCTGCCTTGTTGATTACACACGACATTGATGAGGCTTTGCGTGTTTCTGACCATATTGTCTTGCTTGCAGGCTCGCCTGCCTATGCCTACGGGGAATGGGACCTAAGAGGCATGCTGACGCGCGACGAGGCTGACCCCCACGTTGCAGCGCTCAGGCTGGAAATCGTCCAGTCTCTCAAGCGTTCCCTCCATGGACGCTTTGTCACAAGCGAGAGACCCAAAACCCTCGCGGACTTGATCCCGACCCACGCGGAGCTTGCTGATGTGCACTGAATACCTGACCCGCCGCGAGGCTCTTAAGCTGGCTGGCATGTTGACGGTGGCAGGTGCTGCGCCACTGCTGTCTGCATTCAACGCCCAAGCTCAGGGCAAGCCAGATGACCCTGTCAAAATCGGTTACCTGCCAATCACGGATGCTGCGCCTTTGTTGATTGCCTACCAGAATGGTCTCTTTAAAGAGGCCGGTGTCGCCGCTGAAAAGCCACGCATGTTTCGCAGCTGGGCGCAGCTCGTCGAGGCGTTCATTGCTGGCCAGGTCAATGTCGTGCATCTGTTGTCACCGATGACGGTATGGGCCCGGTTTGGCGCCAAGGTGCCCGCGAAGGTCGTGGCGTGGAACCATGTCAATGGGTCTGCCTTGACGGTTGCGCCCCGCATTCAATCGGTCAAGGATCTCGGCGGCACCACCATCGCGATTCCGTTCTGGTACTCGATACACAACGTGGTGTTACAGGATCTGCTGCGAGCGGAGGGGCTGACGCCTGTCACCAAGCGTTCGGAAACACTCAAGCCTAACGAGGTGGCACTGATCGTGATGCCACCATCAGACATGCTCCCCGCCCTGGCGGCAGGCAACATCGCGGGCTACATCGTGGCCGAGCCGTTCAACGCTGCTGCCGAGTTGATGGGCGTGGGGAAAATCTTGCGCTTTACAGGCGATGTCTGGAAAAACCATGCATGCTGCACCGTGTTTATGCATGAGAAGGATTTAAATGGTCGGCCGCAGTGGTCCGAAGGGGTAGTGGAGGCGATCGTCAAGGCGCAGCTTTGGATCCAGGGCAACCGCGAACAGGCTGCCAAATTGTTGTCGCGCGAAAGTGGCAACCAATACACGCCGCATGCCCTGCCCGTGTTGTCCAAGGTCTTGGCGCCTGCGAGCAGTGACCAGCAAACTTACTTGGCTTCCAAGGCAATCCGGCATGCTGACTGGCATGAGGAGCGCATTGGTTTTCAGCCTTACCCGTATCCCAGTTACACCAGGGAGCTCGTCACGCGGCTTGGCAACACGGTGGTCGAAGGCGACAACGCCTTTCTCAAGACGCTGGACCCTGCATTTGCCGCGCGTGACCTGGTCGATGACCGGTTTGCCAAGAGGGCAATTGGCCTCGTGGGTGGTCCTGCCAAGTTTGGCCAGCCCCTGGATTATTCACGACAGGAAGTCGTGGATCTGTCTCTCGGTTGATACATCATGGCCAAGAACCATCCGATATGGCTCGGGCTCTCAGGCTTGGTCATTGTGATCGCCTTGTGGTGGATACTCACTGTTCCATTTGCGGGGGAGACAGCCCTGGCTCAGCGTTTTGCGCCTGGGCCTGCCTTTGGCACGCTGGTGCAGATGTTGGGGCAATCAGAAATCTGGACGCATGTTTTAGTCAGCCTCAGGCGTGTCTTCATTGGCCTTGGCATCGCGATGCTGGTGGGGGTGCCAATGGGCTTGCTGCTGGGGAGCTCAGCGAAGGTCAGTGCCACGTTGTCGCCTGCGTTTCAGTTTCTCCGAATGATTTCTCCTCTTTCCTGGATGCCGATTGCAGTGATTGCGTTTGGTGTAGGCGACCAGCCTGTGTATTTCCTGCTCGCCTTTGCAGCGGTCTGGCCCATCATGCTCAACACCATGGCAGGGGTGCACGCGCTGGATCGGCGTTGGCTGCAGCTGACTAAAAGCTTGTCTGCAACGCGGTGGGAAACACTGCGGGGTGTCGTGCTGCCAGGCGTGCTCAGCCACGTCTTGACAGGCACCCGGCTGGCGATCGGCATTGTCTGGATCGTCCTGGTTCCATGCGAGATGCTGGGCGTGTCAGCTGGGTTGGGCTATTTCATTTTAGATACGAGGGATCGTCTGGACTATCAGGCGCTGATGGCGACGATTGTATTGATCGGTTTATTAGGTTTTTTGCTGGACTGGTCCTTCAGGGCAGCTTGTCAACAATGGAGAAAAGCATGAGTCAGGAACTGAGCACGATTGAAACCGTGGTGGAGTATCTGCGTCCAATCGATGCCAAGGGGCTCGCCGCCTTTGCAGAAAAGGGACGCGCCAACCCGGGATCCAGAGGCACCAACAAAGTCCGTACGGTGATGGAGGGGCAGTACCGCTCACTGAGCTACGTCGGCAACCATGCGCCTGTTGTGGTGGATGAGCCTCTACACCTCTTTGGACAAGATACCGCTCCAGCGCCAGGCGAGATCGTTTTATCAGGGCTGGGTGCCTGTCTTGCAGTCGGCATTACTGCCGTTGCCACCTGGAAAAACGTCAAGCTCAGCAAGATCGAAATCCACCTCGAAGGCGATATTGGCAACCCCGCTGCATGGGGGGCTGGCGGTGCGCTGGAAAAACAAGCGCATGAAATGGGGTTTCAGGCCATCCGGGTGAAAGTGGATGTGCAGGGTGATGCCTCGAAAGAGGTGCTGGATGAGATCGTTCAACATGCGAACCAATACTCGCCCGTTGCCAACACGCTTCGCAATCCGATCCCTTTTGACATCTCGACCATTTTAATCACGGAGCATGGGATGGGCCACGTCGATACAGCCTTAACGCTTGCTGCAGACATTGGTACACATGAATCTTTTCTTGCCAAAATCAGCAGCATTGCGCAACTGAAAATCCAGCCGCTGGTCCAAGCAATCGACCAGGATGGTCTGTATCCGGAGGCGGTACTGAAGGAGTTGGCGGCAGCCGGTGCGATGAGCGCACATCTTGCTAAGCCATACGGCGAGTCGGACTTTGGGTTGGCGATTCGGTCGATCGCAGCAGTTTCACGGGTGTGTGGTGCGACAGGCTTCATGATGTGGTGCCAGTCTGTCTGCGGACTGTATCTGCAGCAGTCAGAGTCAGCGGTGCTCAACACCATCCTGCTCTCCCAGCATGCTCAAGGCAAGCGTTTGGGTGGCACAGCGCTCTCCAATCCCATGAAGTCCTATGCCGGGATCGAGCAGTTTTTGCTGAAGGCGACCGCGGTGGAGGGAGGCTTTGTAGTCAGTGGGACGCTGCCCTGGGTGAGCAACCTGGGCCAGAATCACTACTGCGGGGCCATCGCGAGCATGGATGGTGAAGACCGCGAAGCAGAGCTGATGTTTTTGTTGCGTTGCGACGCTCCTGGCGTCACCTTGCGCGAGTGCCCGAACTTCTCGGGGATGGAAGGCACGGCCACCTATGCTTTGCACCTGAAATCCTATTTTGTGCCACATGAGGATGTCATTGCCAATCCTGCAAAGCCGCTGATCCGTCGGATTCGAGCAGGGTTTGTCTTGCTTCAATGCGGTATGGCCGCTGGAGTGGTGCAGGGTGCGATTGACTCGATGTGGGCGGTTGAGGGGCAGCTCGGACATGTGAACCAGTATCTGGAGGATAGACCTGCGGCATTGCAGGCTGAGCTGGATGGATTGCTTGCACGGATCCTGGATCTTGCCTGTACGCCGTTTGATGACACGGATGCCTTTTTTGTCAATGTGCTGGACGTGCGAGCGCACGGTGCCGAGCTCAGCCTCAGAGCAGCCCAGTCTGCGCTCTTGCATCAGGGGGCTCGAGGCTACTTGATGAGCTCCGAGGTGCAGCGCCGCATTCGTGAGTCGCATTTTGTGGCGATCGTGACTCCGGCGATCAAGCACTTGCGCAGTGAGATGGCACGCCTGACCCGAACGGAGCTGCCTGCATGAGCTGGGACGCCGTCCGAACAACAGAGGATGCCGCCTGGAGGCAATATCTCTGCAAAGCCTGCGGTTATGTCTACGACGAAAAGGCAGGCGACCCGGATAGTGGATTGCCACCTGGCACCCGCTATGAAGACATTCCGGACGACTGGTACTGCCCGATCTGTGGCGTGACCAAATCGGATTTTGTCCTGTGTGATGCGATGTCTTGCATCACCACGCGACAGGCGACAACCGAGAGAGTCGTCGCTGGGCTTCATGCATTCAACCAGGCACAGCGCACATCGCGAAAGCCCTACCTTCATGATGTGGTCATCGTAGGCGGGGGCATGGCAGGGTGGGCCTTGGTGGAGTCACTGCGTCGCCTTTCATCCAGCCTCAGTATCGCCATGGTGTCAGACTGTGATGCCACGCGCTATGACAAGCCCTTGTTATCTGTTGCGCTATCCAAACACATCAGTTTGGAATCACTGGCAAAAGAGTCTGGGGCAGCGGCTGCCGAGCGATTAGGCGTGACACTCTACGCTCGTACTGCTGCCATCCGGATTGATCATGATCGACGCATGCTGCGCACCACACGGGGTGAAGTCCGCTATCGACGTCTTGTGCTGGCGTATGGCGTTAAGCCCGTGCTGCCCAAGGGATTGCTTCCGCAGCACTGCTGGCGGATTAACCATCTCGATCACTACTTGCGGTTTCGTCAGGCACTGGAGGTGCATGCGCATCCCCGGCGCGTCCTGATTGTCGGTGCCGGCCTGATCGGAACTGAGCTGGCAGATGACCTTGCGCGATCGAACCATCACGTCACGCTCGTCGATAACGCGGCACATCCCCTGAATCAGTTGGCTGCGGAGAGATCACAGGTCGAGCCCTTGCTGAGCGCCTGGGAAAGGCTGCCGCTTCGCTTTCTGTCGCACACCACTGTCAGGGAAGTATCCCCAACAAAAAACGGCCTAGTGGTCACCCTTGAGGCCAACCTTGACCACGCAGACTCAATCGAAGTCGATCATGTGCTGGTGTGTGTGGGCCAACAGGTCGAGGATCGCTTGGCGCAAAGTGTGAGGCTCAACTGGGTCAACGGTATCGACGTCGACCCCGCCACGCTGCAAACCAGCCAGCCCGATATCTATGCGATGGGGGACTGCATCTCGATGTACGGCAAGTCCCACCGCTTTGTCGAACCACTGCGTCGACAGGCCTGCACCATTGCCAGCCAGCTTGCAGGGATGGAGCTGGTGCGATTCGAGCATCGGCCAGAGCTCGTTCGCGTCAAGACACAGTCATGTCCATTGACGCTTTAGTGCTTTTTGAAAGTTTCAACCCCGAGTCGGGTTGGCAGACCTCGGGTTGCCTGGCACAACATCAATCACGCCATTGAATCTTGGAATGCCCTGCTTGTTGAGCTTCGCCTCATAGACCTTCCAAGTTATCTGATTGTCAGGGTAGATCATCATTTCGACCGCCCACCCAGTGTTGGTGTCTTCGGTTTCAAAGCTGTCAAATACGAAATTGCCCAGGCTGTAGAAAATCGTTTTGCCTTTGTAGATCTCGATATTTTGCGTCACGTGAGGGTGTCCACCGATCACGGCGTCCGCCCCGCTGTCAATCATCAGATGAGCTAATGCGACTTGGTTGATGGAGGCGGTTTTCTCGTTTTCCCATCCCCAGTGGGGGTAGGTCACCACAATGTCAGCTCGGAAGTGCTCGCGCGCCCGCCGAATGCCGGCGCGAACATAGTCATCCTCTCCCCAGGCAATGCCAGGTCGATCGTCCAGGGCCTCAAAGCTGCGCGGGAAGAACAGGTTATACCCCAGGATCGCGATCCGCTTGCCTTTGACGTCAAAGATAATGGGTTCTTGTGCCGAGCGAAGGTCACGACCCCCGCCAAAATAGCGAACGCCTGCGGTATCGAGCAGGTCTAGCATCCTGGCAAAGGCCTCCGTGCCATAGTCTCCGCTATGGTTGTTAGCAAGCGACATGGCACTGAAATGTTTTTTGATGAGTGGCAATACTCTGGGGTGAGCACGCAGGACAAATGGCTTGTCTTCTTTGACACCTGTGGTGCCGACCACGCACTCCAGGTTGCCAATTGTCAGGTCAGCGGATTGAAACAGTGTTGCAAACGCAGCAAACGGGTCATGCCCCTCTGCGATATATTGGCCGGGCAGGTCGTCTAGCATGACGTCGCCGACAAAAACGATACGAATAGGGTCGGCCCGGGCGATATTTCCGATCGACGTCCATATGAACAGAGCGATGGAAAGCGTCCACAGGCAGACTCCCCATGCAACGCAGCGAAATGGATTCATGATGTGTGCCTACTCATCGTGTGGAGTCGCGACAAGACTTGCTGCAATGGAAATACAGCTCGCGCTCGTTAGCCCCGTCGTATACGCGGTGACGGCCAAAATCCTGGTGGCATGCCCGCTCGGACAACTCGAACTCCTGCATGGTTAGTAAGACGTACCTACCGTTTGGCGTATGGTAGACATAGGCCTTGAACTTGTTCAATGAGCTCAACCATTGAGCTGCAAACCGAAAATCACCTGGTAGGTCGATTTTCTGGAAGGCATGCACATCATCGTTGGGACGAACATGAAGCGACAGCCGTACATCATTGACATCAAAGCGGCACGTGATGGTGTCGGCATGTACAGTTCTGCTCACTGCCATCGAAAGCATCAATACTGTGGTGAGAAATAAGAGAATTCTGTGCATGTCGAAGCCAAAATGGGAAACAGATCAATCCATATCGATCGATGACAGCCAACAGCATAACGCGGGGTTAGACCAATCGTTCGTTTCATGTGTAAGATCAGGTGATTGATACTCCATACCTTCTTGATTTCACATTTCGCCATGTCTCACCACGCCAACGTCACACCCGAGCAACACAAGCTTGTAACAAGCTGGCTTCATGTATTTGAGCGCGCCTTAACCGACCAAGACAAGCCCAGCCTGCAGGACCTGTGGCTTGCCGACTGTCATTGGCGGGACGTGCTGGCCATGCAATGGGATATCGACACTCTCTCTGGTCGGGATCGTGTGTGCGGCGAAATGCTGCAGCGCGCCAAGCAAGTCCATCCTAGGAACTGGTCTGTTGAGAAAGGCAATCTGCAAGCCTTGTCGATCACTCACGCCCATGATGGGGCACTGTTGGTGCTGCTGCGGTTTGAGACAGACATTGGGCCAGGCGAGGGGGTGTTGCGGCTGACGTCGGATCCAACCGGACAGCACAGTTTCAAGGCATGGTCACTCATGACCTCACTGGTTGAAATCAGAGGACATGAGGAGAAGTATAAAAAACTGCTTGAAACACGCGACAAGTTCAGCCGCAGTTTTCTTGGACCCAACTGGCTGGAAAAGCGTGAAAAAGAGACCAGCTTTGAGGACCACGACCCCGCCGTGTTGATCGTGGGGGGAGGTCAGGCAGGTCTGACCGTGGCGGCGCGCCTGAAACAGCTTGGAGTCGATGCACTGGTGATCGACAGTCATGCGCGCATTGGTGACAACTGGCGTGAAAGGTACCGAGCGCTCGTCCTGCACAACCAGACCTTTGCCAACCATCTCCCCTACATGCCGTTCCCAGAAACCTGGCCTGTCTTTGTTCCCAAAGACATGCTGGCAGGTTGGCTCGAGTACTACGCGACAGCCATGGAGCTCAACGTGTGGTGTCAGACAACACTGGTCGGTGCACACTACGACCAAGCCAACAATCAATGGGTCGCGAGCCTGGAGAAACTTGGCAAGACGGTCACCATCAAGCCTCGTCATATTGTCATGACGACGGGTGTTAGCGCCATCCCGGATCGCAGCCCCGTCGAGGGGCTCGAGCATTACAAAGGACCTGTCATTCACACCGCGGATTATGGACCGGCGGATCCTTGGATCGGCAAAAAGGTGGTGGTGCTGGGAACTGGCACAAGCGCCCATGATGTCGCACAGGACCTGTGTGAGCATGGCGCGCACGTCACCATCGTGCAGCGCAGTCCCACCATGGTGCAAAACGTGGTTCCCACTGCTCAAAAACCGTACGCGATGTATGAAATGGGATACCCGCTGCAATACTGTGACATGCTCGCCGTTGGCACGCCGTTTCCCTTGGTCAAGCTCTACAACCCGCGAGCCAACGAGGAGGCCCGTGAGCTCGACAAGGATCTTCACCAAGGCTTGGAGGCGGCAGGGTTTCGTCTGAACAAGGGCGAGGACGGCATTGGCTGGCAGATGATGTATCTGACTCGAGGTGGTGGCTACTATTTCAACGTGGGCTGCTCTGAGCTCATCAGTCAAGGCCGAATCAAGGTAGTTGCCTTGCAAGAGCTGCAGCAATACGAGGCGACAGGACTGCGTATGAAGGATGGCTCGCTGATCGAGGCCGATCTGGTCGTGGTGGCCAAGGGATACCTGGGCCAGTCAGCTGTCGTGGAGAAACTGCTTGGTCGTGAGATCGCCGATCGCATTGGCCCGGTGTGGGGCATCCATCCAGACACGCAGGAGCTTAACAACATGTGGAAACCGACTCCGCAGCCGGGCCTCTGGTTTCATGCGGGATCGCTCGCCCAGTGCCGGATTTGGTCTAAATATCTTGCCCTGCAGATCCAAGCTCGTGAGCTTGGATTGGTGAAATGAGGGGAATAAGATGAAATGTTTCTATCACCCGTCACAAAAGCTGCACTACCCCAAGACCTATCTGTCGCGGGGCCAGA
>Ga0255183_1000837_pt1 | contig 10936 bp, 13 predicted proteins | sample Atl_UVDOM_RepB_8_FD_183638 | JGI IMG/M metagenome (GOLD analysis project Ga0255183, IMG submission 183638) | Freshwater microbial communities from Altamaha River, Georgia, United States - Atl_UVDOM_RepB_8d | ecosystem: Environmental > Aquatic > Freshwater > River | place: USA: Georgia...
CAATGACACAAGAAGAATTAAACAACGAAGATATCGAATTAGAACAAGAAGAACATGATCCTTTTGCTAAATTTGAAAATTGGGTCATGGCACTAGGCGAAGAAAGTGCTATAACATCTGAAGATCCCGAAGAGCAACAAACTGCTATTAAAGATTTGCAAGAACTTGTAGGTCAACATTTTCCAGCAGGCGTGGATGGACAAAATGCCATCGAAAGTTTAAAAGGCATTATCGAAGATCCTGAATTATACAAAAGAATTAAAGCACAGGCAGCAGAAGATCCAGATAGTTGCTGCAGAGGTCTTGTAAAAGATTGGTTATCTCTAAATGCTCCAGAAGTATTAGAGCAATTAGATTTCGGCGATTATGTTGAAGAGCCAGAAGCAGGTGCAGAAGTGACTGCTGAGCCAGAAGCAGGTGCAGAACCAGCTGCCGCAGCAGTTCCGGCCGAAGAACCTGTAACACAGAGTGATGATAACGAAGAAGGACGCGAATCTCAAAATCAAATGAATATTCAAGAACTTGCAGAGTTTATTAATTCATTCTATGACAAAGAATCAGGCACATTCCCTAAAGGACCAGAAGGCGTATGCACAATGGTAGGCAAGAAGTTCGGTGAACAGGCAGAACACGTGGCTCGCAAATTTGTAGAAAGAATGGCCCCACAACAATCAACAGAACAAAACCCAGAACTAGCAGAGTTGGCAAGAGTCAGAGAACTAGCAGGCTTATAAGATTGTTCGTAGCAGTGAAATTGGGCACTTTGGTGCCCTTTTTCTTGGCCAAGATGTCAACTTTCTTTTGAGCAAAGGCGTTATATACATACGCAGACAATTTTGTCCGCGACACTCAAAAAGGAGATTTCAAATGAAATCAATCGTAACTCTAGTAGCAACATTGTTCGCAGTATCAGCTTTCGCAGCAGAACCTGCAAAGAAAGAAGAAAAGAAGGTAGAAGCCAAACCAGCAGCAGCCGCACCCGCAGCACCAGCTGCTAAGCCTGCTGAAAAGAAAGCAGCTGACGCTACCAAAAGCGAAGCCAAAAAAGCCGAGCCTGCTAAGAAGTAATCCTCACAGAGTTTATGTTCTAACTGTTGACGATTCTGAAGTTGAACTGGCATTTGACGATGCTGTTCATAGAGGTTACAGCAGACCTAGAATAGAAGAACTCGATGAAGATGACGATCTTCCAGAATATATAAAATGGAGATTGTTTTTAGCTAGACAGCTGGCATTATTGAAGTATAAAGAAAAGTGGGCATGACCCACTTTTCTTTTGGTAAAAATAAATTTAGAAAGAGTATTGATCTTGCTAAATAAAAAGCGCATAATTAGTGTTATGCGAAAGGCATACAAAGTCATTTACATTAAGGCATAAGGAGGCTATAAAATGGCAACATTAGCAGAAATTCGTGCGAAACTTCAAGAAGCACAAAGCAAATCTTCAGGTCAGTCCACCGGTGGTGGCGACAACGCAATTTACCCACATTGGAACATGCAAGAAGGCAAGGAAGCCGTAGTGCGCTTCTTACCCGATGGCAATCCTAACAACACATTCTTCTGGGTAGAACGTGCAATGATCAAATTGCCGTTTGCAGGTATCAAAGGCGAAACAGATTCACGTCCAGTTCAAGTGCAGGTCCCCTGCGTTGAAATGTATAACGATGGAACTGCATGTCCGATTCTGTCAGAGGTTCGTGGTTGGTTCAAGGACAAGAGCCTTGAAGAAATGGGTCGTAAATATTGGAAGAAACGTTCATACATCTTCCAGGGTTTCGTTGTTGAAGATCCACTAAAAGAAGATACAACACCTGATAATCCTATCCGTAGATTTATCATCGGTCCTCAAATCTATCAAATTATTCGTTCAGCATTGATGGATCCAGAGTTGGAAGAATTGCCAACTGATTACCTCCGCGGTGTAGATTTCCGTATCGCTAAAACTAGCAAAGGTGGTTTCGCAGATTACTCTACTTCAAAATGGAGTCGTCGTGAACGTGCCTTAACAGACATCGAAACTGCTGCTATTGATGCTCACGGGTTGTTTAACCTAAGTGATTTCCTACCTAAGAAACCAACCGATGTTGAACTTAAGGTTATGAAGGAAATGTTCGAAGCATCAGTTGACGGTGAGGCATATGACATGGATCGTTGGGGTCAGTATTTCAAACCAGCAGGTATGAGTGCTGCCACAGGAGATCCTAACAAAGCCACTGCTAGACCCACTGTAGCAGATGATCAAGTAGACGACGAACCAGCACCAGTAGCTAAGGCTGCTCCGGCTGCTGCTCCGGCTGCATCTACTGAAAGCGCATCGAGGGCTCAAGATATTCTTGCCAAGATTCGCGCTCGTCAAAACGGCTAATACTAAACAAGAGTGCGAGCAAGTCTCGCACTCTCTCATCACTACAGGAGATTAAAAATGGCAAGAGCAGTAAAAATCAACGAGAACTTTTCTCTAAGTTATAACAGTCGCGAAGATCAATCCGGCGACACAGTAGCGGATATTGATATTAGATTTGACAATCCTAAAGACAGCGATGTTATTATTACTAGATTGAATACATGGTTGCAGGCAATCGGCAGACAGGATATCGAAGTCATTCCAAGAATGCCAAAGGTGAAATAATATGGCAAAAGCATTTGATGTAAGTAAATTTAGAAAAAGCCTAACTAAGAACATCGAAGGTCTTAGTATTGGTTTTAATGACCCAACTGACTGGGTTAGCACGGGCAATTATGCCCTTAACTATTTGATTAGCGGAAATTTTAACAGAGGTGTTCCGCTAGGTAAGGTTACCGTATTTGCAGGTGAATCGGGTGCCGGTAAATCGTTTATCTGTTCTGGTAATCTAGTAAGACATGCACAGCAACAAGGTATCTTTGTTGTTCTAATTGACAGCGAAAATGCTCTTGATGAAAAATGGTTACATGCTCTAAATGTAGATACTAGTGAAGACAAGTTGCTCAAACTTAATATGGCGATGATTGACGATGTTGCTAAAACAATCAATGAGTTTATGAGCGAATACAAAGCAATGCCTGAAGAAGATCGTCCAAAGGTATTATTTGTTATCGACAGTCTCGGTATGTTGCTAACTCCTACAGATGTTAATCAGTTCGAAGCAGGAGATTTGAAAGGTGACATGGGTCGTAAGCCTAAGGCATTGACAGCACTTGTTCGTAACTGTGTGAATATGTTCGGATCAGCAAATGTTGGCCTAGTTGCAACTAATCACACATATGCAAGCCAAGATATGTTTGATCCAGATGACAAGATCTCCGGCGGTCAAGGTTTTATCTACGCATCAAGTATTGTTGTTGCTATGAAAAAACTTAAACTCAAAGAGGATGAGGATGGCAACAAGATTTCAGAAGTTAAAGGTATTCGTGCCGCATGTAAGATCATGAAAACACGTTATGCTAAACCTTTTGAAAGTGTTCAGGTTAAGATTCCATACGAAACAGGAATGAATCCTTACAGCGGTTTGGTTGATCTTGCCGAAGGTAAAGGTATGCTTAAGAAAGATGGCAACAGACTTTCTTATGTTACCAGCGATGGTGAAATTCTTAAATTCTATCGTAAAGAGTGGGAACGCAATGAAGGCGGATGTCTAGATCAAGTAATGGCAGATATTTCAAATCATGGCGAAAAATCCGTTTCTGAGATAACTACTACAGTTGAACCTGAAACGGAGACCCAAGGATGAAAGACGATTTAATAGCCGATCTATGGAATTCAGTTGTAGAACACATTCCAGAAAAAGCAAGAAAAGATGTAGCTTATGATTTTATCAATACGCTACTCGATTATGGTATTAAAGATACAATATTAGAAAATCTACTTGGAGTAGATCCGTATCTCGACGATGCTATAAACTATGCCATCGACGGCGAAGAAATTGAGGAAGAAGAAGACTACGACAGATATGAAGATGAGGATTAAATGAATTGGTATGATCGAGTTTCGAAGGATATTTCAAATATTCCTGATGCCGTAGCGTATTATGAGGCTGAATTACTAGCAGCAAAAACAGATGCTCGCATAGCGGGAAACCTTGAAAAAGCCGCTGCTAATATGCCAGGTATTGTAGAAAATCGATTTAATCAACTTCAAGAGATCGAAGCAATATTAGAGTATCTCAATATTGAACTTCGTAGACTTCGTAGTCAACACTTTCGTAAGTATCTTGAAAACTATCAACGTCAGTTAAGCTCTAGAGATTGTGAAAAATTTGTAGAAGGCGAGTCTGACGTTGTAGATTTTGAAAAAATTATCAACGATTTCGCTCTGCTAAGAAATAAATGGCTAGGCATTATTAAAGCCTTAGACATTAAACAATGGCAAATTTCTAATATTGTTAAACTTAGAACATCGGGATTAGAGGACGCTACTCTTTAATCCAATGCCACGTTGCCCACGACCATTGTGGTAGTGGGCTTTTGTTTGGAAATGCAGACATCATTCTATTCCAGCATTGTGTTTCTAATCTTCCGTATTTTCTTTTCAATTCAACAGCAAGATTGCTCTTAATTAGAAGTTGTCCGTTTGGATTTAAATTGTCCATGCAACATTGATATAATTCTTTCCAATCGTCAGACGACCATTCTTCATTGAGTTCGAATGTTGTTCGGATCATTATAATGCAATCCCAAGGACCCTTGGGAATATTCTTATCATAATTAGGAAATAAACCGAATTCGGTCATGTTCAATCCTGCATCTCTATGAAACGGTTCCAATGACTTAGATGTTCTTCCAAAATACGTTCCTAGATATTCGTGACTATGATATTTAGAGATTGATCCAAAATGTCCTAGTCCTGCACCGATGTCTAAAATCTTTTGATTAGTTTTTTCTTTTAACTTTAATAGGTCAAATAATTCTAATTTTTCTATAAGAAATTGATCTTCGTCGAGATATTTGATCCATTCGGTCATGCCGAGAGTTTCAGCTAGTTTTTTTTGCTGATCAATTCTACAGATAGTTTTTGCTAGATCTAATTCCACAAAGTCTCCAAGTTTCAATATTTACCATTATCTGGGTAGATAAATATTCACATGAACAAAATCGTATTAGTTACAGGTGGATTCGATCCACTACATTCAGGTCATATTGAATATTTTAATTCTGCTAAAGAATTAGGAGACAAGTTAGTGGTTGGAATTAATTCTGATCAGTGGCTAACTAGAAAAAAAGGTAGACCGTTTATGCCTTGGCAAGAAAGATTTAAAATTATAAAATCTTTAAAGATGGTAGACTATGTTATCGAGTTTGAGGACAGCGATGGTAGTGCTAAAAATGCTATCAAATTAGCTAGACAAACTTTTCCGAACGATCATATAATTTTTGCCAACGGTGGGGATAGAACACACACTAACATTCCAGAGATGGATATTAAAGACGACAATTTAGAATTTGCATTCGGAGTAGGCGGATCCAATAAAGCAAATTCTAGTTCGTGGATATTAGAAGAGTGGAAGACTCCGAAGACCGAACGCCCGTGGGGATACTATCGAGTATTACACGAAGTTCCTGGCATGAAGGTCAAAGAACTTACAGTAGAGCCAGGTAAAAGTTTATCAATGCAACGACACGATCATCGATCCGAATATTGGATAGTCAGCGAAGGTAGAGCTAATGTTAATAGAATGATGCCTAGTGGTTATGCACTACCGTCTGGAGAACTTGCAAAACACGAAGAATATAAAATTCCAGTAGGCGAATGGCATCAATTAACTAATCCCTATGACGAACCTGTAAAGATTGTAGAAATACAATACGGCAGCAAATGCATTGAAGAGGACATAGAAAGAAAATGAAAGTATTTGTTGGTTACGATATCAGAGAAGATGTTGCGTTTCAAGTATGCGAATACAGTATAACAAAACATCAACCAGATGCAGATGTTATTCCTCTCAAGCAAAAAGAATTAAGAGAAAGCGGTCTGTATACTAGAGCCGTTGACCCGTTAAGCTCTACTGAATTTACTTTTACTAGATTCTTAGTTCCTTATCTTTCCGATTATAAAGGATGGGCAGTATTTGTCGATTGTGATTTTGTGTTTGTAGACGATGTTGCTAAATTATTTGAACAGGCTGATGACAGATATGCAGTAATGGTAGTTAAACACGATTATACTCCTAAGGAAGGTTTAAAGATGGACGGTTGTAAACAATTACCGTATCCTAGAAAAAATTGGAGCTCTACTATATTGTGGAACTGCGGTCATCCATCAAATAGACAGATCACACCAGATGTAGTTAATTCTCAAACAGGACAATATCTACACAGATTCCAATGGCTTAAGGATGAGGAAATCGGAAACTTAAAACCTGAATGGAACTGGTTAGTGGGATGGTATCAAGAACCGCAAGACGGTTCTCCTAAAGCATTGCACTATACCGAAGGTGGTCCATGGTTTAAAGATTATCGCAGATGCGACTATCATAAAGTGTGGAAAAAATATCTTAAAGAAATGTTAAAATGAGCAAATGGATATTCCTTAGTAAGGGAAAAGAAGACGATTACATAAATTTGTTCGCATCGGGCTGCGGCGAAAAACCAGTTGATCCTGCAACATTTGATCCAGAAGAAGGTAATGATCCTGTTGTATTAAGAGGAATTCTTAAAAAAAGAATAATTAAAAAATGTCTTAATATCGGCAGAACATTTTATTACGTAGATACAGGATATTTTGGAAATGAAAGAACGTTAACTAATCCCAACGGATGGAAGTATTGGCACAGAATAGTGAAAAACGATTTACAACATCACAATATCATTCAAAGACCCGACGATCGTTTTAAACATTTTAATAAAAAATTTAATCCTTGGAAAAAGAGCGGAAGAAAAATATTAATAGCTAAACCAGACGAAAAGCCTATGAAATATTACGGGCTTGAATTGGATCAATGGGTTGAAGATACTATAAATGAAATTAAAAAATATACTGATAGACCGATTGAAGTAAGAGATCGAGCCAAACAAAGAATCGATCGAGTGGTTCATAATACTTTACAAGAAGCATTAGATGATGATGTATTTGCTTTGGTTACATTTAATAGTGTAGCTGCGATTGAAAGTGTATTTCATGGTATACCTGCATTTACACTTTCGCCGACACATGCCGCTAGTCCTGTGACATTGCAAGACCTGAGTAAAATAGAAACTCCTTATTATCCAGATAAAGACAAATTATATGCATGGGGGTGTCACCTTGCATACGGCCAATTTCATGTTAGCGAACTAAGAAATGGAAAAGCAAAAGAGATGTTAGAAAATGAATGATGAATCAATAGAAAATTTTTTATCTATAGGATCTGGCAATGTTGTAACAGCAGACAGCGAAGATACATCTAAACCTTTAGTTTTAAGAGGTGTTATTAAAAAAGATCACATATATAAATGCATCGAAACTAATAGAGACTATTACTATGTAGATACTGGATATCTCGGAAACTTTCCTAGCCCAGGAAATACTTCGGGTAAAAAGAAATGGCATAGAATTGTTAAGAATGGCTTACAGCATGATCAGACCTTTGATGTTCCAGACGACCGCTGGAAAGATCTAGTTAAACAAGATCCGAGATTAAAGTGGACTGGTTGGAAAAATCATAATAAAAAAATATTATTAGTAATGCCTAATCCTAAGGCCTGTAAATTTTACGATGTCGATTATGACAAGTGGGTCGAGGAAACTACTAATCAAATTAAAGAAAATATCGATCTTCCTATAGAAGTAAGAGTCAAAGGCAGCAGAAGCTACAGAAATAATGAATATTCTATATACGATGCATTTGATAGCGGAGTATATGCTACAGTGGCGTTTAATAGTATTGCAGCTCTTGAATCTGTTCTTTACGGAATTCCGGCCTTTGTATCGGTGCCATGCGCAGCAACACCGTTAGCCAGTTACGATTTAACACAGTTAAAAAATCCTTTTAGGCCTAGCGAAGAACAAATTTTAAAACATTGCCGATCTATAGCATACGGACAATTTACATTAGAGGAAATCTCCAGCGGGGTTGCTTGGAGAATTATTAACAGGTATACTTATGAAACTTCTATTAAACGATAAAGAGATATCTCATTTTTTAGTCAGTCAAATTGACCACCTTGGTGCTCTTAAATTGTTGTGGAAAAATGAAGAACACGCCGGTGAGGTTATCTCTTACGTTATCTTTGAAAAACAAAAACCTAAATATAATCTCGAGAAGATGCGTAAAAAATTCAAAGATAAAATCAAAGGAGCAGTCGAAAGAGATCTTAAAAATTGGTGGGGCAATGCTAAGAATGCGCTCACCGAAAGAAAACAAGTTTATTTCAAATACATCAATTCTAATCTAGATTATTTTATGAATAACCTTGGAGAAGATCGTGTATTCGAAATGTATAAGAACAGCTGGAAACAAAACTTTGTAAAAAGTGTTGGGTATCAGATTGATTCAGATGCTGTAATGATTAGAAGAACAAAATTTAATAATCCTAAAGAAAATTGCTTAATTAGAAATACAGTAGGCAACGAGGGATTATTGATTGAAAAAATCGACAATAATTATCCGTTCTGGTTTATAGACAGCGGGTATACTAATTTTGTTGAACCTAATAAAAAATGGCATAGAGTGGTTCAAAATCATCTGCACTACGGAAAATATTTTGATGCTCCTCCCGATAGACTTGGTAACTTTAAAATATTTCCGAGACCGTGGAGAGAGGGCGGAGACAAAATCTTAGTCATTGAGCCAGGACAATTTGCTGCCGGAATATTTCATGTAAACATAAAAGAATGGAAATATCAGGTCGAAGAGGAATTAAGAAAGTATACCGATAAAAAAATCGTATTCAGAGAAAAGGCTCCTAAAAAACAAAGAGCACCCTTGTATAAACATCTGCTCGACGAAGATTATCATTGTGTTATAAGCATCAACTCTAATGCTGCTACAGAGGCAGTGTGGGCCGGTATTCCTATAATTACATTGGATCGACATATCACGAATCCAATCGCTAAGAATAGTCTTTCAGACATCAATGATTTAGCAAGACCAAATATAGCTAACTGGTTATGTATGTTAAGTTACAGTCAATTTTCTTACGACGAGCTGATAGACGGAACTGCCATAAAACTTATACAGAAATATGCATAAATTTACCGCTGTCGCATATTATGGCGGCATTCCTCCGAATAACAGTAATCCTGAAAAACCTCAAATCCTTGATAATTTTTGTCAAGGTGTAATTGCTTCAGGTGATACAGCTATTCCGCATAAAGCTATGACTGTTTTACCTTGTGATGTAGCACTTATACAAGGATTCGTTCACGAGCATGGAAAAAATGCACCTCATCTATTGTTAAGAAGACAAGCGATTGATTTACAAAAAAGAAATAACAAACGTAGTTTAATTGTTGATAGTAATTTATTTTTATATGCTGATCCAGGTAATACAAAAACTTATTTGAGGTATAGTTTTGATGGTGTTTTTCCAACTACTGGTTTTTATTTTGACAAAGATATAGATCCTTCTCGTTGGCAAAAAATTAGTCAAAGATTAAACTTAAATTTAAAACCTTGGAGAACACAAGGTGAAAATATTCTTATCTGTTTACAAAGAAACGGTGGTTGGTCAATGCAAGGTGTAAGCACTATTGAATGGCTCAATAAAACTATAGAACAAATTAGAATATATTCTAAAAAACGTCACATAGTTGTTAGAGGTCACCCAGGAGATAAAAAAACTCTCCAATCTTTAATGATTAATCATAAAAATGTATCGGTTAGTAGAAATGACAGATTAGTTGACGATCTAAGGAACTCATGGGCCACCGTAGTCTACAACAGCAGCCCTAGTGTAGCCAGTATCATCGAAGGAGTTCCGGCATTTTTAACAGATCCCCATCCAGAAAATAGTCAATCTTATGCAGTATCGAATATTGGACTAGATCGTCTTGAAGATCCATTGCTACCTGATAGACAATCGTGGATAGAAAAACTATCTATGTGTCATTGGTCGTTCGATGAATTAAAATCTGGTGAAGCTTGGAGATTTTTTAGGCAATATATTTAAATTTGTTGCCAGTATGATTCTTTTCTTTTAACTAAAAGATCAGTTCTTTTACTTTTTCCTAAATCTTTTCGGCCGCCCTTGAGGTGATCAAGATACGCTCCCCAAAAACTGTTGATTAAGGGATGACCTTCTCCTGTAACTAGACCTTCACTCCAATTCCATTGCTTAAGATGAGGAAATTTATGTCTAACAGCATCAAATACAAAACTATCATGCCATTCGTCTAATAAAAATATACCTGATTCAGCTTCATCATACATTCTTTGAAATTCTTTTAAGAAATTTTTAATTTCCGGTGAGTGTAAATTCATAGAATACAAGCCGCATTCTGAAAATTTGTTTTTTCTACCAAGAAAACACAAATCTTTGTCTAAAGGAACATAAGATTTTAATGTTTCTAAATTTATAGGACTATGACAGATAGTATCAGCGTCCATCCAGATTAAAATATCTGCATCAGTGGTTCTTGCACAGTCAAAGATAGCATAAACTTTATGTGCGAATCGTATGGCATGCCATTTAAAACCTTTTCCGGCATCTTTTCTTTTAGATCTTACAGGATCTGACGAAACATCGCCATTGGCCTTTGGAACATTTCTCCACTTATCTTTAAATGCCATCAACTCTTTTACCTCTTCTAATCTTTTAAGGGTGATTTGATTATGATCTGGCACTTGCGGATTGCATTCTTCTGGATAAAGATGTAACGTAACATCCTTCGGCCAATTTTTACAAAATGTATTGATCATCTGCTGACCGTATTTTTTAAGACCCGGCTCATTAAAGGTCGTTACCACTGCTATTTTCATTGCATCATCTTCCAACCGTGAAAAAATCCCATCTGTTCTACTGGCCTGTAATGAAAATTCCA
>Ga0255183_1000841_pt1 | contig 10917 bp, 17 predicted proteins | sample Atl_UVDOM_RepB_8_FD_183638 | JGI IMG/M metagenome (GOLD analysis project Ga0255183, IMG submission 183638) | Freshwater microbial communities from Altamaha River, Georgia, United States - Atl_UVDOM_RepB_8d | ecosystem: Environmental > Aquatic > Freshwater > River | place: USA: Georgia...
GACAACCAAGTATAAATAGGTTCTTGTTGTTTGCAAATGTGGCGTGGCATATCGATTTGAACTTTCTTCTCTTGTCAATGCCAATAAAGCTGAAAAAAATCAAAAATATCCAACAATTTAGGTATACCCATTTGGGGATATTTGTGAAATTTATTCTCTTTATTCTAGTTAGCGTTCTAGTCAAAAATGCAAAAGGTAGAGTTTATTGCTGACACGATCGATTCCATTAGAACTAAGGTTATGATGGATACATATTTGATCAAATTTATGCTTCATAGACCAAGGTATGAAAGTAATTTCAAGACAAGATGTAACTGGACAACCGATCTATTAGTTCACTTATGTGAAGGAGTAAAAATTGATCCTACATTTATGAAATGTTATAGGATTAACAAAAAACCACAAGATCTTCTTGACCTTCAGAATGTCATCGATGAGTACAAAAAACAGAGACAGGATTATGCACTTATTATTGGAACATATTATCATTCATATTCAGTCATAAATATCGGTAGTGAGGCATTTAGATACGAATCTAGTCTTGATGATTATATTAGGAAAATAACAGATAAATATTATGATATTCCGACTAAAACTGTGGAAGATATTAAAATAGTTAAGATACCAACAATGATGGAAATGTTGTCAAACAAGACTGCAATGCTAGCAGAAACTAAAAACTTCCTCGAAAAACATCCTGAATACCAATCACGCTACGATGTACTTAATCCCACTTGGTTTGGTAATATCAAGTCAATGATCTTCTCAATAGGCACCAACGTATTATAAAAATAATAAAACAGATTAGAAAACTTCCCGAAGCAGCTAGTGTGGGCTCCCACTTACACTACCTGAATTGAAAGGACTTTCTAAAATGTTTTTTTATAAATAAAAAAGTTTTTCATTTGCAGCACAGCAAACGTTAACTTTTAACCTCTTAGTATTCTGCATACTAATACAATCGACTCCAGTAGCGAAGGGTAGGTTCTTGCATGTATGTCAGCATGATCATCTCAGACCAAGAAACTTGTACACGCGCGCATAGTAGTTCATCAGAGGGCTTCCTCTGGTATATCCTGTACTTAAGACACTATCCCGGAACCGGATAAGTGAATGAAGGATTGAATATCAACCCTTATGAGCACCTTTTGTTCTGCAACCTCTAGGTTGTGATTCTATCCATTCTTTAATTGCCTCTTCAATACCAATTTGCTCAAAATTAGTTTCTCCATCTATTACTTGCATTTTCAACAAATCAAAATCGTAAAACTCAATTTTAATTTCATTTTCATTGTAGCGGACGAGTGCATTACCAAATGCATAACAAATGTCCCTATCAACAAAACTAATATGCTTACGTACACGGTAACCAGTTTCTGCCGTATTGTTACAATATTTATAGTAATCATTAACCTTTTCTCCAAAGTTAAAAGGAGCATCAAACATTTGATCTGCATGAATACACGGAGATATATCCAACAATTCTTTTAATTTTGCATTTAGAATTTCATCCTTAAAGATTTCTTCTCTGTTTGAACTTACAAACGTTAACTTAAACGACATTTAACTAGAATAAAACAAAAAAGAATCAAAAAAATCATATGATATTGTTAATATAACTGGTGCAAATAAAAACTTACAATAACTTAAAGAAATTTATTAATATTGTTCACACTATTAAAATTTAAAAAAGTTCATAATTAAATATAAATTTGATTTTTTTTATTGTTAATTTTAAGTCAATGGCTCCTATTATATATAGATTCATCGATTTAGAAGGTGTAGATATTGGAAACAATGAATACCTTTCCACAAACCTACTTATATCGAATTCTAGAAGACATAATTTCCCACTTGGAAACTTAGAAGAATATGAACTTGCTTTAAATAATTCAGGAACAATTAAAATTGAATCTGAAACTGAAATCTATTATTACATGTTTTCTCGATTAGAAATTAGCATGACGAATTTTACTATCCAATTTACTAATAAAAATGTAATAATATGTCATGAAAGTAAAGTAGCATTCCATAAAAAACCTAAAGAAATAAAGTTAGAAACTGCATTAAAGGAACTAATTCCGGTGCCTATTAAAAATGTAAGAAAAATCTAAAATGACCACAAAGGCAGATTAGAAAACTTCCTGAAGCAGTTAATGTAGGCTCCCACTTACACTACCTGAATTGAAAGGACTTTCTAAAATGTTTTTTATATTATTAAAAAAATAGTTTTAACCTTTTCCACCTCAAACCAGAAACTATTTTTTTTTTTATTTTTTATTATCTTTCAACCTCTGTCCACCATTAAATGTATTTATCCAACTTATTTATATTGCATAATAATGCGTCAAGGATTCTAATCGTTTTATTGAGTCGAGTGATGACTTGCTTTTTATACCAAACAAATCCATAATAAATTGTTGTGTGACGGAACCAAAATTATCTCTAAAACCATTTTCCTTAAACCATTTCTTACTAATTTGCGCGGTATTGTGACTTGTTGCGTTATAGTCATGATTAATCATATCAACCAAATGAGTAGCCAAGCAAATAGTAGTATGTATTTCTGTTGGATAACCAATTAATCTTCTTTCGAAAATTCTTGATGTGTGACCTACTTGTTTAATATCAATAATTGAGTCATCATTAATGTCAAATAAGTCCATATTATTACCTAAGAAATTCCTAACCGACCCTCCAATATCTAAACCACATGCAATTTCAAACAATTCATATTTACCATTACATTTTTTGATTGTAATTGTGTGTTTACCAAAAATATCCCTTTGAATAAATATTACAATAACACTAGAATATCTACTTCTGTCTACTCCAAAATAATATTGATATGTAAATTCACTTAAGAGAAAGTTTGTATGTCCTAATTTAACTAAATGAAGTGTTCCATCAGTCTCTTTAATTAATTTTTCACTAGGGTCTACCACCGAAAAATGATCAGATAATTTTACAGTCAAGTCATTTTCATTGTCAACAACAACATCATTACCAAAAACACTTGTCGATCTTCTTACTATTATGTTTTTATATGCTTTTCCATCAATTTCTTTTTGATAATATCTAGGAAAGTTTGCTGTAATTGCGGCTGGAAACATAATTAGTATGGAATAAATAAAATAAAATTCAAAAATAACACACTCATTAACATAAAAAAAGTTGGAATACAGACCGAAAGCTCATGTGAAGAAGCAGGAAGGAAAGTTAGTAGAGTTCGGTCTTTAGGGGGCAACAACCAATGCTAACTCGCGGGTTGCTAATGGTTTGAAGCTTTGGACCTAGGGGGTTTGTTGTTTTATATTTTTTTATGATTTGATCTGTATTCCAAATAACAGAAGAAAAAATCAAATTTATCCATACAATTAACAAATAAAAAACATTTTAGAATTTTTCAATCCAGGTAGTGTAAGTGGGAGCCTACAATAGCTGTCTGAAAAGGTTTCTAACCTGCCTTTGTGGTAACCTTGTAGTCCTACCACCCTAGACTTTTCTTGCACTTTTAACTTTGGAGAATCTATTAGGATCAAGGAATAAATTATCGATATCATCTTTCAAAAGGAACTTATCATTATTGTGAGCAGATATTCCTAAGTTTATATCATCTCTTAATGTATAAATGTATATATTGTATTTAATGTTTCCAATCGTTTTTATTCCAGTAATATTTTTTTTATCATAATCATCAACACGAAAACCATTTGTAAAAATAGGAATAAAATCTTTGGTAAGCCAACTACCAGATACATTATTATCATTATCGTATAAAAATATCTTCTTTTCATTTACATTAAAAGATTCAATAATTTTATTAACAGATTCTGTTTGATCCATGTTGTGTCAAGTAGAATATATTGAAAAAAAATCAAAATTATCAAAGTATAATATTTCGCAATAAAAGTTGATTTTTATGGAAAGTATAAAAAACATTTTAGAAAGTCCTTTCAATTCAGGTAGTGTAAGTGGTAGCCTACATTAACTGCTTCGGGAAGTTTTCTAATCTGCCTTTGTGGTAACCTTGTAGTCCTACCACCCTAGACTTTTCTTGCACTTTTAACTAAACAATGATCAAGTGATCCCAAACACTCTTCAAGTGTGGATTTTTCAGCATTAATAAATGATCCTTTCGGTAAAATCAGAACTGTATTCCTTGTAAATTTAACAATATGTTTGTCACCAACTCGTTGAATATTTAAGGGCCCAAATTTATAATCCATACCATTAGTTTCAATTAACCCAAGTTTGCTGAAAAATATAGGTAAATCTTTCGGTTCATAATTTTTAATTGGTTCGGATAGTCCACCTATACTTGTTAATAGTAAATTATCGTATAAATACTGATGATGATTAATTTCATCACCATTCGAATATACAAATTTAAAGACACTCATTTAGAATGAACAGAAAAATATTCAAAAATATCAATAAATGTCAATAATTAATAAAAAAGTTGGAGCTTGTTAGGTGCTCACCTATGTATATCAACCCACCGAAGTGTATACTGTATCGTGCCCGAAGCCACTCTACTCATAACCATTGCTGGCCAGGATTGCGCGTATCACACTCCCCCTAGGATTCTTCCTTAATAGTTAAGTTCACGGAACTAAACACCCCCAGTTTATTATTGTGAGACAGCCTCACATTTGTCTGTACTACCCCAGACTTACGAATTACACGTAATTGTCACCTTCATGACTTTGGTTGCATCTTACGGTCTGCAACAACCCCTTAACTATTTCAAATTAAGTTGTTTCCACGCATGAAAACTCAGGATTTTTTACAGATCTCTCTACTTTGGGACATTATTTGCACTCTTAGTTTTACCAAATCTTCTCACATTATATGAAAACATCAGATCTAAAATCTCCTCCACAGTAAGATGAACACCGTTTCTCCAACGAAGATCCATGGTAACTTTACCATCAAATCTCGATAGACGTGTGCGGATCGTCTTTTGTTTAATATCCCCCGTGATGTAATAATGTCTTGAGCAAGTATGGATGAAATCATCATTATAGATGGGAGTGAAGAACTCGCTATCCAAAACAATATCTTTTTTACCAATACACAAAACCACCTTTTCATTATTAATAATAGCTCTCGCAATATCAATAGGTGCACTCATTTGATTATCCTTGTTGAGTCAAGTCAATAAAGCTTAAAAAAATCAAAAATATCCAACAATACCCATTTTACAAGTAATTAAAAAAATAATACATTTAAAGATAGGTATATAATTTTATCAATCATAAAAAGTATAAACTAAATTTATTTGAATATTATAATATATTTATAAATGTCAGTAAGAGAAGCAATTATCAATGATGAAAGTGATATACCATTTTCAGAGGATTTAACATTCCAAGATATATGTACTTATCAATTAATAGAAAAAAATTTACTCTCTCAAAATTGTTTTATGAATATTTTGATAATTATAATACTGACATGTATGATAATCGTGATTATATAACAATCAACAAAGATTTACCAAGTAAGGCAAGTGACTTATTAGTTTTATTATACTTGACATTCAAATATAATGGTGGTCGTAGACATTTTGCAATACATAAAATATATGATCAGAATGAATATCTTAAATTTAGATGTTATGAGGATCATCTAAAATGTTTTGATAATTATGAATTTAAAGATGGATTTCTTGATGAATGTTGGATGTTAGTTCGTCAAAACAATTTAGACCATGAGGTGATTGGTGATGTTATTAAAAAAATTGGTTATAAACCGATTGAAAATCATGAAGAATTTCAGAATTATTATCTAAATGGACCAAATGTGAAATCAGCTAGAAATTATTAATTTACATAAAAAACATTTTAGAAAGTCCTTTCAATTCAGGTAGTGTAAGTGGTAGCCTACATTAACTGCTTCGGGAAGTTTTCTAATTTGTTTTGTAATCCTATTACTTATTTCCTCCTCCTATGTTTATATCTATCTTGAATAGCTGTTCTTACTATCATTGATCTCCGATGACTAGCTCGTTGTTGACTACAATTTAATATTTTATCAATAAACATTTCTGTTTGTTGGTATATTATTGAAATTGCTATTACTTTATCTACAGTATCCACAAGATTTGGGAAATCATCTTCTATTCTTTCTTTAATTGCGTCTTTAGTGTAAAACATAAATACTGAAATACGATAGTGTCCGCTTTTTTTCGAAATCCTTTTAATTCCATTTTCACTTTCATTTGATCGTTTAGTGAAATTAAATTTAACATTAATATTAAAATATCCTATTATTTTATTCCAATCATCATTAGAAATAACAGTGGTATCGTTAACATATAAAGTGGTCATTCGAAAATAAAAATAATTATATTCAAAAATATGTTTTAAAAATAGGTATATAATTCTATCAATTACGCGATAACAAAAAAAAATTTTTTTGGATACACGTGTGTAAACACAATACCTGACTTATTCATATAGAGGAAAGTTCAACAGGCAGTATCCAAATAAAGATTAAAAAAATCAAATTTATCCATTGGATGTTAGCTTGTCAAAACAATTTAGACCATGATTAATGACGTTATTAAAAAATTGGTTATAAACCAAGTGTAAAATCAGCTAGAAATTTACATAAAAAACATTTTAGAAAGTCCTTTCAATTCAGGTAGTGTAAGTGGGAGCCTACAATAACTGCTTCAGGAAGTTTTCTAATCTGCTTTTTTATTTAAATTAACAATTTCTAGCTGATTTCACTGGAGTACCATACATAATTATTAAACACTCATTAAATATGTCATTATAATATAATCCAGTAGATTTATTGTTTTCGACTAATGATATTTCTAAATGATAATTATTACCTACATGTTTAAGTCCAAAAACATGTTTATAATTTTCATTTTCTTCAACAATCCATCCTATATATCGTCTATTTGTATTTGTTTTAATAATCTCACTTACCCTACATATATGATTTGAACTATTTTTTAAATTATCAACTTTAAATTCTTCAATAATTTCAATAAGATCTTCGTCGATTTCATGGATAGATCCATCAGGGTCCGCAAAATAGATTGACATATTGCAATAGAATAGAGTATAATATATTCAAAAATATCATTATCAATAACAGTTAATAAAAAAATTGATTTTTTCATTGACAATTTATTATAATGTCTAAATTTACACTCCCAACCAAAGAATTAAATGCTGATGTTAACATCACATTATACAAAGGGGTTAAACAATTTAAGAATGGGTTGTCATTTGATGGATTTTCAATAAAAGCATCTGTTAAAAAAGATGGTAGATACATACCCATTCAAGAATATACTAGGGTATTTAATAAACCACTTGTTGAGAGACTTGCAAATGATGCAATTTTCATTGAAAAAAACAAGTCAGTTGCCTGTGACCTTATTCAAGAACTCATATTATCCGAATTAAATGTTAATATTGACTGTCAAAACAATGAAGAGGTTGTAATGTTCATCTTGTATATTTCAGCTGTTCGTAGGCTAAGTATGCAATATGATACCTTACCTATAAAAACTTTGGTAAAGAAAATAAACAGTCATCACAAGACTAACATTATGGAAAACTTACATTGTTGTAAGATAATGAAAAGCATCGGACTTATCATGTTCCCATATAAGAAATAAGTATCTTATTTATAATATTTTTTTTATTAATTATAATACCTTATTTACGATACTTTTGATTTTTTCAGCCTTAATGCCTGAGGGCATACAAATTAAGATTCGAAACAGTTATGTCAAACATTAACGACCTTAAGAGTCTTAAACAACAACTTGATAAAGTTTGTGATGAAGATAAGTTACTCTATGAAGAATCAGAAAAACTAGAACGAAGAATCATGGAAATAAAAAATAGACAACACGAGCTTTATATAGAAAAAAGAAATATAATATTAACCATACAATCAGAGATAATAGACATTGTTGAAGCGTCAAAGCATCCAGATTTTAAAGGATTACATATAAGTCTTTATGATAGCCGTGATCTTCCATTAAACAACGATAACACAGTATATAAAAATATCGCAGATGCTAAGGAAGAAATAATAAAGAAATCTGGTGATAAATATAGTAGATGGGTTAAAGCAATAATAACTGGTGTGGGAGATAAATATCAATGTGCTTATTGTATTTGTACCAGAGATATGTACAATAAGTTATCTTGGAAAGTGTTCAAAAAAACAGAAAGCAATCTATAACAAAATTCTGAGTTCCTGTCGCGTGGGAATAAGTTGATCTGAAATGGTTGACATGGCATGATATGGATGAATACAATACGCCTGATGGGTATGTGTTTAGAAGTTGAACCAAGGGAATTTATGTCTCCCATTCAATAGTTTTAAAGGTGCTATTGACGTCCAAGGGGCGAATCAGATTTCTTCCGTTAACGCGGTATTACATAGGTTTACCCAAACCTTGAGAAATTAATCTTTTTTTATCAATACCTCTTTTATGATAATTTTGAAATTTTTAATCTTTATTTGGATCAATCATAGTGTTAACAACATAATGGGTGGTCACGGTCGTCGTAAATTTAGAGAAAATATTGAAGAATATGTAGTAGCAATTGAAGTTAATGGATTTATCTATTTTCAAACTATTCGCCGCACTGGTAAACATGGAAATATTAAACGTTTTGCTGGTCTAAGAAAAACGAAGGTATACTATGAAACTACTTGCTACTACAAATCTGGATATAACTATGAATATTAATTAACGATCTGGCATGGTACGAAAGTCGAACCTAGGGAATTTATGTCTCCCATTCAATAGTAGCAGCTATTGACGTCCGAGGGGCGAATTATATGCAAAGTCTAGGGTGGTAGGACTAATGTTACCACAAATTAAAACAGGTTAGAAACCTTTTCAGACAGCTATTGTAGGCTCCCACTTACACTACCTGAATTGAAAAATTCTAAAATGTTTTTTTAGTATTTTACGTATTTTATAAAAAACATTTTAGAATTTTTCAATCCAGGTAGTGTAAGTGGGAGCCTACAATAGCTGTCTGAAAAGGTTTCTAACCTGCCTTTATTTATAATTTAGTTGCGAGCATTTTTTACTAAGCAAAATCTTTTTTATCATTAATGTAATTCTCAAGTAGAACTTTGCCATTGGTTTCATGAGTAATATGGAATTTTATACAATCAATTTGTTTATGAAACAATATTTTATGAGAATTATCTAACACACAATATGCCAATTGTATATTTTTGTCTAATATTTGTTTGATTGTTATAGTTTTGTCAGATGGCCCTTTTATTACCTCAAATGTTAAACTACACAAATATTGTATAAGATCACGACTAATAATACCACTATGACCAACTCTGCGAGATTCACTAAGCCAAATATTTGTGTTTGGATACTCCATTGAAATAAAAACGATTTTATTCAAAAAAAAAAATACGATATTAATTAATTTTTTATTTGATATTTACATAATCATATTTAAATGAGTAATAAATTTAAGATAATATATACTAAAAATATCAGATATGATGCAATTAAGGCATTTGTAACAAATGATAGTCATACTGAATATGTCATATGTGGACCTGCTTTTAGGTATACACAAGTATTACTTGCAATGTGTTGCAATGAAGTTGGTAAAAAACTTCATATATACACAGCAAGACTACCATATGACTCTACAATTGACTTAACAAAACAATATAAATGTGTTACATTAAATGATCAATATCAATCACTTCAAGATGCATGGGTTGATGCAAGAAAGTGTGCAGAAGATAAATTTCTTTGGACTGATAACCATATACCGTTTATGGTTGATTATTTAAGAATACCTTCAATGCGCACTTGTTGGGCACCATTTGGCACTGGACCAATGTTAACTGCATTACTTCAAGCTAACCCAAATGCAGTATTCAAGTGTGTTGACATGCACTTTCATCCAGGTCTCAATATGGCAAAATTCAAACAATCAGATCATAAACGCATTTTGTCAACTGTCGCCTGGCAAGAAATACCTCGTTTCACAATACCATACCATACTAATCAAAACTATGAAGGTCGCATATGGTATTATGCATCCAAAAAAGGTCTTCAAGGTGAATACCTAATTGCCTAAGGATACTTATGATTATTTTTCTCTTTATTCTATTTGACCATTTGAGATTAAAAATGTTCACAAACCCTGACTATATTGGTATCCGAGAAGCCCCAAGACAACTCCAATTCAACTATGCTGCTACACCTTATCTACTATTCACATTAAATCAACAAAAACATATGAAATGCATTAAAAAATCTGAAAATCCTATTTGTCATGTCAACACACTTTGTTTCTATACAGTTGAAAAATTTGTTTACTTATGTACTGGAAAATTTAGAAATAATTTTGCAAGAAAAAATTTCAATAATTACATATTTGATAAAAATGATATGATTATTCCATTCGAATCAAATAAAAATATCGATAGATGTTTTGTTGTCAATATGTTGTATGATTATAAAAATGATGATGGACAAACATTAGGTCATACTTATATGTTTTGTAGAATTGATGATAAATATTACAAAGTTGAATCAAGTTTAAATGATTTTGCACAATGTCAATATGAGTGTACATTAGATCATATTAGAGAACAACTAGCAAATAAAGAAGTTAAGAGTGTATTATGGTTTGATATACCAAGTATTAGTATAATGAGGATGAATTTGTTATCCGGGATACAAGAGGAACTTGATGATTATGGTAGAAAATTAAGGGATGATCTTATGACAACATATAAAGATTATAAAAACTATTTATCGGGTGTCTGAGAAAATGACATGCGGTAAAGCTGATGAGAAAGCATATGAACCCATTTTAGGGTCACTGGTTTCAAGTTGGGTATAGGTGGTATGATCACGCTATATTTTTTTTTTTT
>Ga0255183_1000842_pt1 | contig 10916 bp, 8 predicted proteins | sample Atl_UVDOM_RepB_8_FD_183638 | JGI IMG/M metagenome (GOLD analysis project Ga0255183, IMG submission 183638) | Freshwater microbial communities from Altamaha River, Georgia, United States - Atl_UVDOM_RepB_8d | ecosystem: Environmental > Aquatic > Freshwater > River | place: USA: Georgia | collected...
GATTGCACCCCGAACAGCACCCCATGGTTGGCATTGCCAAAGACATGGCAGCCGGAGCAACGCTGATTGCAAGTACCGTTGCTTTGATTTTGGGATTGTTCGTATTCTTACCTCACCTGATGGCTCTGTTGAACTAGTTCCATTTCCAAATCAAATCGCTGCAGAATACAGCATCAATACACCTCGCGGCTACAAAAAAACACTGGATTGCTTTCTGTTTCCAAAAACGCTTACAATCCCAACTCTTTGAGTTGATGCATATCCAAAGTACTTGGAGCGTCAATCATCACATCCCTACCACTATTATTTTTAGGGAAAGCTATAAAGTCGCGAATGGTATCAGCCCCTCCAAACAAACTACACAATCGATCGAATCCCAAAGCAATCCCACCGTGAGGCGGTGCTCCATACTCAAATGCATTCATTAAAAATCCAAATTGCTCCTGCGCCTGTTCCGGAGTAAAACCGAGCAAATCAAACATTTTGGCTTGCAAGGTCTTATCAAAAATCCGTATGGAACCTCCACCCACTTCTACCCCATTGATTACAAGGTCGTAAGCATTGGCTCTAACCTGCCCTGGATCGCTTTCCATCAATGTCAAATCCTCCGGCAACGGGCTGGTGAATGGATGGTGCATTGCGTGGAACCTACCTGCTTCTTCGTCCCATTCCAACAGCGGAAAATCAAGTACCCACATGGGCTTATAATCATCCGCCTGCCTCAATCCCAACTCGGAACCCATCTGCAATCGCAATTCGTTGAGCTGCTTTCGGGTTTTATGCAATTCCCCAGCCAACAACAAAATCAAATCACCCGGCTCCGCACCAAACGCAGTTTTCCATGACTCCAATGCCTGTGCATCGTAAAATTTATCTACCGAACTCTTGGGACTTCCATCTTCTTCAATTCTACACCAAACCATACCTTTGGCTCCAATTTGAGGTCTTTTAACAAATTCTGTTAAGGCATCCAATTGTTTACGGGTATAGGTTGCAGCACCTTTTGCACAAATTCCAATGACCGACTCCACGCTATCAAACACCACAAAATCCTTACCCGAAATTAAATCCAGATCGTTACCAGGGGCTTTCAACTCAACAAACTCCATCCCGAAACGAATATCCGGCTTATCGCTGCCGTATAGACGCATGGCCTCGGCATAGGTCATTCGAGGGAATTCCCCAAACTCAATTCCCTTTTCCGATGCAAACAAATGCTTCATCAACCTTTCAAATTGCTGCAATATATCCTCCTGTTCAACGAAACTCATCTCGCAATCCACCTGAGTAAACTCCGGTTGGCGGTCGGCCCGTAAATCCTCATCACGGAAACATTTAACAATTTGGAAGTATTTATCAAACCCACTCACCATCAGCAACTGCTTAAAAGTCTGAGGACTTTGCGGAAGAGCATACCACTGACCCGGATTCATCCTGCTGGGAACCACAAAATCCCTCGCTCCTTCGGGGGTGCTTTTTATTAAAACTGGGGTTTCAACTTCTAAAAAATTACAATCCGATAAGAAATTTCTTACTTTTTGAGCCATCCTATGTCGCAATTCCAAATTGGCCCTAACCGAATCCCTACGCAAATCCAAGTAACGGTATTGCATCCGAATATCGTCTCCCCCATCCGTTTCATTTTCGATGGTGAACGGCGGAGTTTTCGCTCTATTCAACACCCGAAGTTCCGTCACAATAATTTCAATCTCTCCCGTAGCTATTTGGGTGTTTTTCGATTCCCGTACTGCCACATTTCCCGAAGCTTGAACCACATACTCCCGGCCAAGCTCCGATGCTTGAGCCAACAAGTCTTTGCTATAACCCTCGTTGAACGACAGCTGCGTAATTCCATAACGGTCCCTCAAATCCACAAATGCCATGGAACCCATTAAACGAATTTTAGAAACCCAACCCGATAGGGTCACCACTTTACCGGCGTCGGAAACACGCAATTCCCCACAAGTATGCGAACGAAACATACCGCAAAAATACGGGGTTTCTATGGATTTATTTCTGTGATTCCGGCCAACCTTGTGCCTTAATATCGAAGGTATTTCCGGCCTTAGTAATCAGTTGATTTTTCAATACCGATTCCGTTGCATGACCAATGATGGTAAAATCCGGTTGATTTTTAATGGTTTCGTAGTGCTCTTGTCCAACCGTGAAAATCAACTCATAGTCCTCGCCTCCATTCAAAGCAACAATACTGGGATTTAAATCAAAGGACACGGCTGTTTCTATGGTTTGTGGATCGATAGGAAGTTTGTCTTCGTAGATATCGAACCCAATGGAATTGGCTTTGGCTAAATGGTAAATTTCGGAAGCCACGCCATCCGAAACATCCATCATACAGCCAGGAATCACACCCAATTCCCCCAACAAATCAATCACATCCCATCGCGCCTCCGGCCTTAATTGCCTACCAACAATATAGTCGTATTGCTCCAAATCAGGCTGCATGTTGGGTACTTCTAAAAACACTCGTTTCTCTCGCTCTAAAATTTGCAATCCCATATAAGCACCTCCCAAATCGCCTGTAACCACCAACAAATCGTTTGGATTCACTTTGCCCTTCCGGTAAACTACCTTATCCTTAGCCACCGTACCAATCGCGGTAATCCCCAGCACTAGGCCACTTCTCGAAGTTGTGGTGTCTCCCCCTACCAAATCCAATTTAAACTTATCGCAAGCCAACCGAATACCGGCATAAAGTTCCTCCACCGCCTCCAACGAAAATCGATTGCTCAAACCAAGATTCACAATAATCTGCTCGGCTTTACCGTTCATCGCCAACACATCGCTAATGCCTACGGTCACCAATTTATAACCTAAATGTTTTAATGGATGAAACGTAAGATCGAAATGCACTCCCTCCAAAAATTGCTCCGATGAGACCAATAAATAATGAGCATCGTCTTTATTGATTACGGCACAATCATCACCAATTCCCAAATGCACTCCGCTCCCTTGAGCTTGAAAGTGTTGCGATATATGTTGGATCAATCCAAATTCTCCCATCTCGGACAACTCGGTACGTGCGGCATTTTCAAACATACTGCAAAGATAAGGGGTCTATTTGCCAAATCTCCAACGACGCTTTTCCTCCAAACGCTCAATTTCTTTGAGTTCCTTCCCGCTGGGTTCGTATTCGTAGGGTTTACCTGGCATATCCTCTGGACATCCTAAATAATTTCGCCTACCGAACATACCCTTGCATTCATCGCGGTAATCCGGAACATCGTCGTTGTCTGCATCCACATTTCTACCTATCAAATAGGTAAATCCAATGTCAAGCATCAAACCGTGCGATGCATCCAAATTTACCACTCCTTTTAAATTATTAATCAATGCATGCACCTGCAATGGTCCCTTGTATCCAATAAAACCTAGTCCCAATAAATGACGCTCCAAACCCATATTATAACGGGTGTATGACACCATGATATCAACGTTCTCTTTAATCCGATTTTGAGATTGTAGGGTCCAACATTTTTTCAATCGGGTAGCCCCCACACCGGAATTAAAATTAAAGGTAATGGCATTTTGGGGTGTCATGAAATACTCAATTCCATAATTCCACTGCGATGGGATGGTTGTTATTAATACCGTCTTATCGCCCGTTAACTCCGGTTTAAATTGCTTCTTAACAGAATCGCGCACTTCACCAAAATTAGTAACGGTTAAATCACCGGCAGTGTTAGCCGTATCCAATCCATTAAAAGTAAATGCCGTTTTATTAATTCGATAATGCTCCCGCTTATAATTCCATGCGATATTTCCATAATTTATAGCGCCAATGGAAAACTGCCATTGCTCGCTGGGTCTCAACAACGCTCCAAATCCGTAACTCAAACCGCGGTTTATGCCACCACCGGGAAACAATTCCCTTCCCCTAACGGGTTTCAAATTGCTGGTGCCTGCCGTTTGCAATTCCAAATCCGCGTCCATCGTTACTTGGTAAAAATTATTCATGGACGTATCCGTGGTTAATCCAAAATTTGCCCGTTGCAAGTCGTAATTGTACAGTCCTTTTAACCTCGAAACCGTAAATCCTACATTGAAAAAATCCGTAAGCACCAATCCCCAAGTAACGCGATTCTCCCAATAGGCCCGCGCAAAGCTCTGTCCAAAATCCAAATCCACCCTTCCTCCGTAATAGGCAGGATCCCCATTCCCCTTGTACAACAGACCAATCGCGTCCTTGTCGATATTGAGGAATGCCTGACTGATAACCCCGGAATTAAAACTCACGTAAGAAAACTTCCTACGGTACCCAACGGTTATCAAATTCGTATGATTTTCAATATCCAAACCTGTCAGTTGCTTTTCCGGATCACCCAACAACTTCGATAAGGTAATATCTCCGGCCTCTTCACCGCCCAGAATTTCTCCGGGTGTAATTTGCGGGAAATACGAAACCAATTGATTGTTGATAGAAAATGCCAATCCATATTGCGGTCTAAATGCCGGCATTGCCAAATTGCTCTGAATCAGGTGCTTGTTGTTAAAACCCAGCATAGTGGCCTGCCCCCATAAACGCGATTTCCCGCCGATTAATACAACCAGCAATCCCATCAATAGTCTATGAATCCCACTCTTTTGCATCAATAGTAAATTCGTATAACTACCCGTCTATTTTTTGCCATATTCGCTTCAATCGGATTGCCTTGCTTATCGCGATTGGGCACTTCGGGCATGATTTCCGCATATGCCGTTGCCTTCAATCGTTTCGGTGAAATCCCCTTCGCAATCATATACCGTATTACCGTAGACGCCCTGTTGCTGCTTAGTTCCCAATTACTTTCGTACTTTGAATTGCTGATTGGCCTATCGTCGGTATGACCCTCCACCTCAATATTCATCTGGGCCTTCATGGTTTTAATTTGACCGATAATTTGGTTAATTATCACAATCCCTCTAGGCAATAACGAATCGCTACCCGATGGGAAAAAAGATGCATTCGAAGCTATCATTCTCAACCCTTGATTGTCAATTTTTACGTCCACATCCTTACTCGATTCGCTCACAATCATCAAAGAATCCAAATTTTTCTTCAATGTTTCCAACGACGACGATTTATCCGAATGAAACTTGGCCCTTACCGAACTGGTGGCCTGTTCGAACTTTCCCATATTTATACTCGACAGCGAAACCAACATGATAAAAAATCCCAATAACGTAGTAATGGTATCGGCATAGGTCATCAACCAACCTTCTTCCTCTTGCTCCTCGGGATGTTCGGATTCATGACTGCGCTTTTTCATCCTCCGTTATTTCGTTGGTTTCCTCAATCTCCTCCGATCCTTCTTCCTGAATGGCTATTTCTTCATTCTCTTCAGGTATATCCGGATTGTTAATGTGCTTTAAATTTAAGTTACTTAGCAACTTATCCTTGATAAACAATGCCGATTTCTCAGCAATAATCATGGAAGCACATTCCAATATCATTTCGTCGCGTTTGCGTTGAATATTTGATAAAAAAACCACTTTTTTACTGAGCGGAAAAAACATCAAATGAGCCGACGACACCCCATACAAAGTAGCCAATAACCCCAACGCCAATCCAGGTCCAATGGCCGAGGGATTGTCCAGAGAACTAAGCATATAGACCAATCCAAACAAGGTACCAAACATCCCGAATGCGGGTCCAGAACTTCCCATATTCTTGAGCAAATCTGCCAATTTTTTACTCTCCTCAGCCCGATAACGAATCTGGGTTTCCACAATTTCATTCAAATCGTTTACCGAATAGTTCGTACTCATCAATGTGAAAATGTACTTAACAAAATCATCCTTGCTCTCTTGCTGGATCTTATTGATAAAATCAACCCGGTTTCGCCGGTATTCTTCCACCCAAACCATCATCACATTGATGTCTTTGAGCAAACTCCGCTCCGTTATCTTGGATTGCGAAGCAATTTTACCAAACATTTTCACCACCTCTTTTACGGTTGAGGGAGAACTTATGATAAATGCATTGGCGAACAACCCACCAAAAATGATAAAAATAGCTGGAAAGTCTAAATACTTGGATACATTTAAAAACTCTATGTAATGGGTGAATTTAAACACACCGATAACATCCAAAATTCCCAACACCAGAAAACTCATGCACAGCAAAATGAATAAGAAACTGATAACTGAAAATTTCATCGCGTAACTGAATTATCGTTCTTTATTGATGATGGTAGGGACTACAAATTCGGGATCCAATTCTTTGGCCTTTTGCCAATTTTCTTGAGCCATGTCGATGCTACCCAACATAAACAACACACTACCCTTCAAAGCATAGGCCTCGGAAGTGGGAAGAATCGCCAATGCTGCATCGATAGCGTCCAGACTGCCATCGAAATTTTTGGCATAATACATCTGTTGGGCATCTTCGTACAATTTCAAAACACGATCCATATCTTTTTCCAAATTTTTGGCTGGAGGCGTTGCCGTTGGATCTCCCGGCTTCGTTGCAGGTCGGGTATTGTTAAATGCAATTTGAGGTGCATTTTTCATGGCACCTTGATTATCTAAAAACAACTCGAATTCTTTTTCAAAATACAGCCGAAGATCCACATCGGAATTACCCGCCTTGTAGGTAATATCCAAAACATCCCTCGCGGTGGTATCTACCAAAAATACAGTCCGGGATTTTTGCATGTCCGACCTCTTTTCCGCCAACGACTCAGGCGTATTGCACGAAGAAAACAAGAAAATCAAACCACACAGCAAAAGACCGATATTACTCAAGCAACGGCGTATGGCATAGGCAATGAAAATCTTACCCCGAACTAAACCCTTGTTTGATATGCCTGATTTTCTTTTAGTCACTATTTAAAACGAAAGTGAAACATTGAATCCGTAGGTGACGTTATCAAACAACAAATCGTATTTCTCGTTGTTCGACAAACTCGTGTAGCCCTTCAAAAACTGTTCGAATCGAAAATCCACCGCGATATTTTCGGTTAGATTTACACCGATTTTTTGATGAAATCCAACCAATCCCTGCTCGCGGTGATACATGTAATTGACGCCAAACTGAACAAAACCCCAATAATTGGGAAGAATGGTGGGTTTTCGTTTGAAGTGCGTTTGGTACATCATGCCAATATTGGGCATAATACTCATTCCCATCCTTCCTAAATTGGTATCCGAATAATTAATGGGGGTCTTATCCGCAATTCTTCCACCAAACGAAACTCCAAATGCATTGCTGCGTTCAGCATCCAACAATTGCATCACAGAAAAATTCATTAATACCGGCGTTGTGGCCCTGCTGCTTTCCAACAATTTACCCGTGGCTCTTTCCCTCAATTCATCCAAACGCTGACTGGCAATTCCGGCTGATAAACTCACCACTACCGGCTGCACAACAATTTCCTGACTCATATCCAGATTCTTCATCCAAACCACTGTCCTGTTGTTGGGATTCATCAAATTCATGGAAATCCTAGGACCATTCACCGAATCCAAAGAAATATGGCAACTGAACAATGCCTGAACCTGATACAAGTCGCAAACCGCAGCCAATGCTCGGGGATTGGCTTTCAAACGGGTTAACGAAGACCTATTGTCCACGTGAATATTGCTGTCGGTTGAATTGATTCTAAGTGTAATTTTATCATCAAACTCCGGCACGGAAACAATTTGCATTCCCATGGAAATAAAACGTTCCATGAACTTATTGCGCCATTCTTCCTTGCTCATATAAGTACCTGGAAGATCACTTCTCAACTCAAAAATGGCTATCCTCCGAAACCCGGTTGGAACATCCATCATGCTCTTCGGAACCTGGGAAGCCAAAAAACTCAGTTGACTTTCAACCCGCGCATTTCGCTTTCCATTTACCTGACCCATCAGAGAAACAAAAAATAGACAGACCAAGCTAAGTGCAATTCCTTTACGCATTACTCCTTGAATTTGTTCTCCCTTATTTTGTTAACGATGGTCATCCTCGCCGCCTTGATATCTTCCAAATCGGCCGATGCATTGAGAACTATCTCCGAACGTATCAATTGTTGTTCCCTATCTGGTTTGGAACGCAACAAACGGTCCACCACTTTATCGCTAGCTCCAATCAGTGAAATTGCCACCACCTTGGGCTCGATGCTAGCCACCGAACGCGCTACCAATTCCTCCGCCATTTTAGGAATGTCGTTGAACATCTCCACAAATCGTTCCCTAATCTTTTTCGCCAATTCCAAATCATAATTGGCAATTTCTTCGATGTGCTTTTCCTGCTGAGACCAAGGCAACGAATCCAAAACACGCATGATGGCTTTGATTCCATCCACCGCCACAAATTTCATGTCCCTCAACTTCAATGCCTTCTGCGAAAAATGATGCGCAACTTGTTTGTAAATGTCGACGGGAATATCCGAAATGTTCGACATTTTTTGGAGCATTTGCGTTTGATGGCTAAACTCAAAATTGCCTAAAATATTTAATGTTTTGTTCGGAGGCAACTGAGCCAATAATATTGCAATTAAATCTTCACCTTCGTCTTTAATTAATTGCAATATTTGATTTTCATTTAATTGATCAACAAATTGGAAAATATCTTTTTTAGAAAACGTAAAATTATCAGCTCTAAAATTAGTAATCGCTTTGCGGAAGGTTTGCAAAATTTGAATCTGCTCGCCGATGGGGTACTGACGAGTTTTTCGCAATTCTTCTTTCAAATCGTCGTACAAATCGTCGGTAAGGTGCGGTTTCAACATCGCCATTAACTGTCGGTTTACTATGCTCACCACTTCCGCCAACCTCACGAGTTCGTCGTTGTTTTTATCGTTAACCCCCGTATTCAAAAACTCTCCAATCGCTTCGCCTCCCGAAATAAATTCCCGGGTAACGTAGGATTTCAGTTCCGCCAATTCCGCCAAATTCGCAATTTCATCGGCGTTGGTAGCAGGATTAACGATACTTCTCGACAGTTGCTCGAGCTGGGTTTGTAGGGTAGATACCCGATCGTTTTCCTCTTGTTTGCGAGCCAATGCTGCATCTTCTCGCCTGCGTTGGCCCATGTTTATCAAGAATTGCGTCAAGAAAACAATAACAATCAACCCAATAATACCAAACACCAACCAAGGCACCCATTTGGGTAAATCCTGACTTGCTTGAGGTTGGGGTTGCGGTTGCGGCTGGGGCTGTGATTGTTCGGACCTGCCAAATTTACGTTCCAAAAGAGCTTCCAACTCATCCAACGATGCCGCATCTCCGGGACGGTTTTGATCCATACCATCCACCGGAGAAGGATTTCGATTCCATTGGGGATATTTCCGCGGGAACTCCTGATATTCCACATAAACTTCATCCTCATTCTCTTCCCTAACCATGCCAGAACCCCAAATAATCTCCTCGGCAAATTGCATGGCTGTTGGAGAATAACTGGTGTCCATGAACACATTTACCACGTGTTTGTAACGCTTAGGCCCCTGATTGTTAAAAAGTTTCTGAGTATTTCGATACCCGCGATTTTTCACCGAAGGATGCACTTGCAACCCGGGTAGATAATCCACCCCCAAGAAGGAATCCAAGAAAATAGGTCCGGATGAAGAAGAAGAACTGCTTGCCGAATTGTCCGCGGTAGAACTTCCCCTTCTCGGTTTCGCCGGCTTGTCCAAATCCTGAACATCCACCACCACCATGAATTTATCGTGATCGAAAAATCTTCTCAACTTGGTTGTGAATGCTCGCTCAAATTCAACCGCTTCCTCGTAGGTAGATCGATCCACAACCGCATCTTGATACCAATCCATGCGATAATTTTGAGCCAACGCCTGATTAGGTAAAACTCCGAAACACAGCAGCAACACAAGCACTAACTGCTTGATTTTTAGCAAATAGCCGTTTGGAATTATATTATTTTTACCTGCTTCTATCGGCATCTTTATTCTACAGTTCGATGTTAAAATCGATGTAGGATTTAATTCACAATAATAAGCAAAATAGGATTGATTTTTTTGAGGAAGTTTATATATAGTGGATAACCCATTAAAAAAGGATTAATATTTACAACAATAAATTGTAAATAAAAAACAAAAATTAAATTACTTTTATTTTAATTTATTGAGGTTTATTGTATGCTAATACAGACATTTTTTGGTTCTGTAAAGAAGCGCATGGCCTCCCAGCCACCTTCGCGTCCAACTCCGGAATTTTTAACACCTCCAAACGGAGTACGCAAATCCCTCAACAACCAACAATTCACCCACACGATGCCTGATTCCAGCAACCCCGACACGCGGTGGGCCTTGTTTACATCGCTGGTCCAAACGGTAGCGGCAAGTCCGTATTCGGTAGCATTGGCCAAACCAATCACCTCTTGCTCCGTATCAAACGGCATCAGTGAAATAACCGGTCCAAAAATCTCCTCGGTATTGCATCTGCAGTGCATCCCCAACCCCTCCACTATGGTGGGCGCAATGTACCACCCAGATTCCAATTCGGCTGGAAAAACCGCCATGCCCCCCGTCAAAAATCTCCCTCCCTCTTGCTTGGCCAAGTCCAAATATCCCAATACTTTTCGATAATGCTGTTCGCTAACAATAGCTCCTATCCTCACCCCATCTTCCAATGGATTGCCAACCTTCAATGCCTGCACCTCCCGAACCAATCGGTCCCTAAATCGTTCGTAAATACCGCGCTGTACAAACACCCTGCTTCCGCACAAACAGATCTCCCCCTGATTCATAAAAGAACTGTTCACCGTGGTTTGAATGGCCTTTTCAAAATCGCAATCGTCGAAAACAATATTGGGATTCTTCCCACCCAACTCCAAGCTTATCTTTTTAAACATGGGCGCTGCTACCGACGCAATATGCTTGCCGGTAACCGTTCCCCCAGTAAATGAAATGGCTTTAACTTTGGGATGCTCAACCATGGCGGCACCCACACTTCCACCCAATCCAAAAACTACATTG
>Ga0255183_1000843_pt1 | contig 10895 bp, 9 predicted proteins | sample Atl_UVDOM_RepB_8_FD_183638 | JGI IMG/M metagenome (GOLD analysis project Ga0255183, IMG submission 183638) | Freshwater microbial communities from Altamaha River, Georgia, United States - Atl_UVDOM_RepB_8d | ecosystem: Environmental > Aquatic > Freshwater > River | place: USA: Georgia | collected...
ACGCTGGCCTGCCTCACCGGAGATCCCAACACTGGCTGAAGCCGGCGTCCCAGGCTATGACATGTCAGCCTGGTTCGGATTATTTGCTCCTGGCGGAACCCCTCAAGCCACCGTCGATGAGCTGAATAAGCATATTGTGGCCATCCTCAAGACACCTGAGATGCAGAAAAAGCTGCTTGAGCTAGGTGCACAGCCTGTGGGTGATACATCTGCTCAGTTTGGCGAGTTTGTGCGGAAAGACATGAAGAAATGGCAGGATGTCGCCAAGGCCAACAACATCACATTGAAACAATAAACATGACAGCAGAACGTCATTCCTACATGAGAGGGGTGGGCACCACCCCCTTCGGCAAGCACGAAGGCAAGGGTGCGCTTGACCTGATGGCCGAGGCAGCCAAGCAGGCCATTGAATCGGCTGGGCTCAAGCGCAGTGACATCGATGGGGTGCTTTGCGGCTATGCCACCACAACACCTCACCTGATGTTGTCCACCTTGTTTTGTGAACGGTTTGCGATTCGTCCCAATTACTCGCACAGCATGCAGGTGGGAGGGGCAACCGGTGCGGCGATGGCCATGCTGGCCCGCGAACTGGTTCGCAGTGGCCGTTGTCGCAATGTGCTGGTGGTGGCTGGAGAAAATCGGCTGACCGGCCAGACACGTGACAGCTCGATCCAGACGTTGGCGCAAGTCGGTGATGCAGATTATGAGGTGCCAAACGGAGGCTCTGTGCCTGCCTACTATGGCTTGATGGCATCACGCTACATGCATGAGGCAGGTGTGTCACATGAAGACCTCGCCGAGTTTGCCGTGCTCATGCGCAACAACGCCATGCGCCATCCGGATGCGCAGCTTAAAACGCCGATCACGATCGCAGATGTTCTAGCCTCCAAGCCAATCGCTGATCCACTGAAGCTGCTCGACTGCTGCCTGATCTCAGACGGTGCGGTGGCGCTGGTGATCTCTGCAGATGCACCAAGTGGCACCAAGGTTAGGATGAGTGGCGCTGGCCAGGCACATTTTCATCAGCACTTGAGCGCCATGCGTTCGGTCATGGATTGTGGCGCGGGGCATGCGGCACGACAGGCCTTTGCCGAATCCGGCCTCAGCACAAACGACATAGATTATCTTGCCGTGTATGACTCCTTCACCATCACACTCGTGATGCTGCTCGAGGAAATCGGGTTCGCACCCAGAGGCAAGGCGGCTGACCGCGTAAGGAATGGAGATTTTCTTCCTGCAGGGAAGTTGCCTCTCAATACCCATGGCGGCTTGCTTTCATGCGGCCACTCTGGCGTGGCAGGCGGCATGGCTCATATTGCCGAGGCCTATCGTCAGATGATGGGACAGTGTGCAGAGAGGCAGGTCAAGCAACCGAGGCATGCATTCATGCATGGCGATGGTGGTGTCATGTCCTCGCACGTCAGCCTGATTTTGTCGAGGGAGGAATGAACATGTCCGAGCAACACGCCGCACAACCGCTCTCACAGCCCTTTGTGGATGGACTAAAGCAACAGCGCATCCAGATCCAGCGCTGCAAGCACTGTCAAGCTGCCCTTACGCTCGCGCGCTATGCCTGTACCGAGTGTGGGTCCGATGAGCTTGAGTGGGTTGCCTCTGCTGGGACTGGAACGGTTTATGCCAGAACGATCGTATCGCGTGCACCGTCCGACCTGTATCGACCCTTGGCACCCTATACCTTGGTGATTGTTCAGCTTGATGAGGGGTCACGCATCATGGGCCACGCGGTCCCAGGCGTTGAGATTGGTCAACGGGTCAAGGCAGGATTTTTTGATCACGCAGGCATGACGTTGATCCGGTTCGAGTCTTTCTGACCGGCGAACTGACGTTCATGGAACACGAAAAGATGAAAAGGAAAATCATGAGACAACCCATCAAACGCAAGACCCTTGGACTGTTGATGTCTGTTGCCCTGGGCTTGGGTGCAGGATTGCCAATTGCCAGCCATGCGCAGACGCAAGCCTACCCCAACAAGCCCGTCAAGCTGATCGTGCCATATCCTCCAGGAGGCGCCACTGACATAGGCGCGCGTGTTGTTGCGCAAAAGCTCACCGAGCAGACTGGCCAAACCTTTGTTGTCGAAAATCGCGCGGGTGCTGGTGGCAACTTGGGGGCGGAAGCTGCCGCCCGCAGTCCCGCGGATGGTTATACCTTGCTGGTGGGGACAACGGCACACGCCATCAATCCTTCCATGTTCTCCAAGCTGAACTACGACATCCTGAAAGACTTCATTCCCGTATCCGGCCTCAGTGGTGGCCCACTTGTCGTGGTGGTCAACCCCAACTTGCCGGTCAAGAATTTTTCTGACTTGGTCAACCTCGCCAAAACCAAGCCGGGCGGACTGAACTACGCCAGCTCCGGCAATGGCCAGTCCACCCACTTGGCTGTCGAGCTGTTCAAGGCACAAGCCAAGGTCAACATGACCCATGTGCCCTACAAGGGCAGTGCACCAGCGCTGAACGATGTGGCAGCAGGACAGGCAGATGTCATGTTTGACACGACCATTTCAGCGATGCCGCTGGTGCGGGGCGGTAAGTTGCGTGCATTGGCTGTTACCGGGTCCACCCGTTCGCCTGCCGCACCAGAGCTTCCAACGGTTGCGGAGTCTGGATACCCTGGCTATGAGGCGATCGCTTGGAACGGCATTTTTGTGCCAGCAGGCACACCACCTGATGTTGTCAACAAGCTCAATGCCGAGCTGAAAAAAGCGCTCGACAATCCCGAAGTCAAACAGCGGTTTGAAGCGCAAGGTTTCGCATCCAACTGGAGCTCGCCCGAAGCATTCAACAAATTTGTCAACAATGAGGTTCAGAAATGGGCCAACGTTGCCAAGGTGTCTGGCGCCAAGATTGACTGATTCTGTTTTGATTGACACCCCAACCTTCCAACGCATTTCCATGTTTAGCTGGCAGAAATTTCATGTTTGACTTGTTGCAGTCTGCACTGAGCCCAAAATCGGTAGCAGTCATTGGCGCTTCCGACAATATCCACAAAATAGGTGGACGACCGATCCACTACATGAAGCGGGATGGGTTTCAGGGCACGATCTACCCGATCAACCCCACCCGGGATGAAGTGCAGGGCTTCAAGAGCTATCCCTCACTGGCAGCCTTGCCTGAGGCGCCAGATATGGCACTGATTGTGGTGGCAGGTGACAGTGCCCTGCAGGCGGTGCACGACTGTGCAGCCCGTGGTGTCAAGACAGCCGTGGTGATTGCATCCGGGTTTGGGGAGGTTGGCGAAGAGGGGCGACGCAAGCAGCGGGAGATGACCGAGGCCGCCCGTGCCGCTGGCATGCGCATTATCGGTCCGAACACCCAGGGCATTGCCAATTTCGGGACTGGTGCAATTGGTGGTTTTTCCACGATGTTCATCGAGGTGCCGCCGATGGATGGCCCGGTTGGGATCATCAGCCAAAGTGGCGGCATGGGGTCAATGGCGTATGGCCTGGTTCGTGGCAGAGGCCTTGGGGTGAGGCATGTTCACGCAACCGGCAACGAAGCCGATGTGACCGTTTCCGAGATGGCGTGGGCCGTCGCGCATGACCTTGATGTCAAGCTGTTGCTGCTGTACATGGAAAACGTGGCACATCCTGACATTCTTGCAGCGACTGCCCGTTATGCGCGCGAGCGTGACTTGCCCATCGTCGCAGTCAAGGCCGGACGGTCCACCGCTGGCCAACAGGCAGCAGCCTCGCACACGGGGTCGCTTGCCAACGAAGACCGCGTGGTCGATGCATTTTTTCGTCAACACGGCATCTGGCGCGTGCGCGATCCTCATGGCCTGGCGCTCGCAGCCGAAGGCTACATCAAAGGATGGCGTCCCAAGGGTGACCGTGTGGTGATTGTCAGCAACTCTGGTGCCAGTTGTGTGATGGGTGCTGATGCGGTGGAGGATGCCGGGTTGACGCTCGCGCAGCTCAAGCCTGAGACCGAGGCAGCTGTGTCCAAATCGCTCCCTGGATTTGCCTCTGCGCGCAACCCCATCGACATTACGGCTGCCCTGTTGTCCAACAGTGGCCTCTTTGGTGACGTGCTGCCGTTCGTCGCCAAGGACCCTGCGGCAGACATGTTTTTCATTCATATCCCGGTCTCTGGCGCAGGCTATGACGTCGAGCGCTTTGCCAATGACTTTGCCAGCGTTGAAAAAGAGACTGGCAAGCCCGTTGTATTGGCGAGCTGGCAAGAGAATGTGGCCGCTGTCTTCAGGTCCAAAGGGGTAGCCACCTACGACAATGAAGCACAGGCGATAGGCGTGCTAGGACAGCTTGCCCACCATGCTGCCTTGCTCAGAGAGCCGCGCACGCAGTGGGGTGAAGTGGCGCCTTGTTCACTGCCCCCGGCAACCGGGTCTTATCTGCACGAATCAGACACGTTGAGTCTTTTGGCATCCAGAGGCATCCGAACGGTCAAGCATGTCCTATGCCAAACGCCCGGGCAGGCAAGCCAGGCCTTTGACCAGATGGGCAGCCCTGTTGTGGTGAAAGCGTGCTCGATGGAGGTGCCACACAAGTCAGAGCATGGGCTGGTGGCGTTGAACATTCAATCGGCTGATGAGGCAGTCAAGGCGTTTGAGCAGCAATCAGCCAAGCTCAAGTCCATGGGTGTTCGCCAGGATGGCATCATTGTCGCTGCCATGGAAAGAGGCAACCTGGAGATGATGATCGGTGCCCGCCGTGATCCGCAGTTTGGTCCTGTTGTTGTGGTGGGCGCTGGCGGCAAATACGTCGAGGCCATGAAGGATTGCGCTCTCCTGCTCACGCCTTTTGGCAAAGAGGACGTGATGCGGGCACTGAAAACCCTGCGTGTTGCACCTCTGCTCGATGGTGTTCGGGGTGAGCCAGCCGCAGACTTGGATGCACTCGCCGATATGGCTGTGCGCGTGGGTCAGTTGATGGTGGCACTTGGTGAAACCGTGTCATCCATCGATTTGAATCCTGTCATGATGACACCATCGGGTCCTGTCGTGGTGGACGCTTTGCTGGAGCGTGCCTGACTTTCCTGCCGTATGGATGGATGTCTATCTGGCAGCAAGATGCTCAGCAGCAATCGAACATTGACTGGATGGCATGGGTGTCTCCTGATTCCATCAGGGCCAGCATGAGCAGGATGCGAGCCTTTTGTGGGTTCAGCGCGCGAGCGCAGACAAGGCCGTAAGTCGAGTCGAGCTCGTTGTAATCAGGCGTGACCAGGCCACTCGCCACCCGCGTGCTGCGCACGATCACAATGCCCTTTTCGCGGGCAGGCTTGAGCAGGGTCCGCAGGGACGCTGGAATGTTGCCATCACCAAAGCCTGCGATGACCAAGCCCTGGATGGATTCAGATGCGATCTGGATTTCAGCCAAGGCATGGTCTGCTTGCGCATGGCAATGCCAGACAGCAACCCTGGGAAAACGGATAGGATCACCGGTGTTGAGCACGGCCGCAAAGCAAGGCTTGATGGGGTTGGGCGGCCAAAAATATCTTGGCTGTCCGTAGATGACTTGGCCGGCTGGGCCACAGACAGGCGAAACAAATGTGTTGAGCTTGCCAGTATGAGACTTGGTGACATGCCGTGCCAGAAATATCTCATTGTTCATCACGACCAGCACGCCCCGATGCGCGGATTCGCCATCTGCGGCGACCGCGACCGCATCGAACAGATTCATCGGGCCGTCCGGGCTGAGTGAGGTGGAGGGACGCATCGCACCCACCAATACCACTGGCTTGCCGTTGGGTATCACCAAGTCGAGGAAAAAAGCCGTTTCCTCCATGGTGTCTGTGCCATGGGTGATCACCACGGCGTCAATGGATGGGTCAGCGAGGGCATCCGTGACTTCAGTTGCGATCATCTGCCAGTCATGCAGCGTCATGTCTGCACTGTCTTTGTTCAACACCGACCGGAAGGAAAGCTTGGCTAGTTTTTCCACGCCAGCACACGCCTGAATCAGGTCATCGACCCCAACGGTCCCAGAGGCATAAATGGCTGACGTGCCGGAGGATGCTGCACCGGCAATCGTACCTCCCGTGCCAAGGATCAGCACATGCTTTGTTGGTTTAGACAATGAGGGGTGTTGGGTAGGCCTAGCCATGAAGGAGTCCGAAAAACCGTCTTGACGCGAGGTGCAATGTAGATCAATCTTCCAATGGTAAACAATAAATATCAAAATCAAAAAATAACGTTTAGGAGGCAGTCATGCTGAAAATCTGGGGACGCAAAAATTCCATCAACGTTCAAAAGGTGCTTTGGGCATGCGATGAGATGGGAGTGCCTTGGGAGCGGATCGATGCCGGCATGGCATTTGGGGTGAACAACACCCCTGAGTTTCTGGCAATGAACCCGAACGGGCTGGTTCCTGTCATCAATGACAATGGGTTCATCCTCTGGGAATCTCATGCCATTGTCAGATACTTGTCGCGCAAGCATGGCATGGGCACGCTGTGCCCGACAGACCCACAGATGGCTGCACGAGCCGATCAGTGGATGGACTGGTATCACTGCACGTTTTTCCCTGACATGCGACCGATTTTTGTCAGCTTGATTCGTACCCCCCCTGAGAAACGAAACATGCAAGAGGTTGAGTCGCGCCGAAAGTTGCTTGCCAATAACATGGCTATTCTTGACCAGTCACTCGCAACCCAGCCTTATGTGGCTGGCCAAGCTTTCACCATGGCCGATATTCCGCTCGGGCTTGCCGTATTTCGCTGGTACAACATGGAGATCGAGCGCCCCTCCATGCCAAATGTCGATGCCTGGTTCGAGCGCTTGTCTGCCCGCCCAGCCATGAAGCCCCATTTGGAGCTTCCCTTGACATAAATCACATCAAAAATGTTGGATACTTGATGTGATAGCGGTAGACCAACACCCGCAACAGCACGATGAAACTGACGGTTGCCACAATGCTGGCATAGACTGGAATGGATGACAGCTCGTAGTGGTTTGCCACCATGAGCCCTGCAACAAAGATGAGCGCGCCGACTACGGCAAGCTCCTCATAAATGACACCTTTGAAGGTGGCGGGCTCATTATTGATCACAATGTCTCTCAGCATGCCGCCACCAGCACAAGACAGCGCCGCACAGATGGGTGCCCACAGCCAGTGGAGATCGGAAATGATGGCGATCATCGCCCCTGCCGTGGCCAGCACGCTGAATCCAATCACATCCACAAACAGCTTGAGTTTTTTAAATCGAGGACTGTGGTGCAGGTCTCTTTTGTAGATCGTGATCAACACCGAGATCAGCACGATGAAGAGGATGCCGGTCAGCAAGCTGATGTCGCGCGTGTAGGACAATGGATAACGGTCGCCACCGATGAGCAAGTCTCTCAGTGTCCCGCCACCTAAACCAGAGATAAAGGCCAAGACCAGCCTGCCCCACAAATCATACCCTCGGTTGATTGCCTCCAGCACGCCGGAGAGCGCAAAGGTCAGCACGCCCAGCGCAAAAAACAGCTTGAAAAATTGGGATTCAAATACCTTGGCGACGTAATGCTTTGTCGCCAGGTGGATGGGAGGATCCGCGCCATCCCAGATGCGCATGGTGCGCCACATTTCATGCGTCCAAAGATGTGCAGGCTCAGATTTCACCGAGCCATGTTTCAGTGTCTTGGAGATGGTGGACTCGTATTCTTTCAAGTCAAGCAGCCCAAACCGATCTTTGCTGTACTCAACATCATTGAGCACATTTTCGAGCATATACCTTTGATGATCGCGGTTGAGATCCGGCTGAATCCGGCTCACGGTTTCAATCGCCAAGGTTGGGGAAAAGTTGGCCATGTCCCAGCCTTGGCGCGTGGCATACAAAAATCGTGTGACGGCATCTCTGAAGGTCTCGGACTCCAAGCGTTCCTTCAGTACATAGAGACCGTCCTCGATATGTGGAACTGAGCGTTTGTCCGAAATGATGATGATGTCGGAGGGATCAATTCCCGAGCGCAATAGAGACCAATACTCGTTGTAATCCATTGCGGTTGCACAAGGGACTTTGTTTTCAATCAGATCCAGTCCATTTGGCCGTTGTGAGACAAATTCCACCTTGTCACGCGGGATCTTGAAGCGGCGCATCCATTCTTCAACCACAAGTTCGTCACCCAGGTTCCAGACGCCAATTTTTTTTCCGATTACGTCTTTGGCAGAGTAGATTCCAGCGCTGGCGCGACACAGAATCAGCAAGGAATTATTGACAAATATTTGGGCAATATTGGTGACTGGCCGATCGGCTCGTGTCTGTTGCCAAGCGTTGCTCAGCCAGGAAATGGCGATGTCTGCGCGGCCTTCCTGAAGCTCGGTGATAGGATTGATGTTTGGCCCACCCGTCAAAAAGATGACATCCAGCCCTTGTTCGGCATAATAATTTCTGGATTGAGCAACATAAAAACCAGCAAACTGTGCCTGATGCTCCCACATCAGCTGCAGCCGAATTCTGGTTTTGATCTCTGGCTTGGCTCCGTGAGTGGGCGTTTCGGCAAAACTTGCAGACCAAACAAGCACCGCCATGACCACAAACATGCATCTTTTCAGCCATGTGGCAGCGTGACTGAAATCCAGCATAGACAACTCTCAGTAAAGGTTTCGCATAATTTAACGATGTTTTTGATTCAAATCCAGGGTTATTCTTTTCAAATCAATGGAGTCAATATGGGTTGCGCAAAAGGATGGCCGGGATGGCGGACAAAAACTTGAAGTTGATTCGAGTCATGGGAGAGACACTGGATGGATTGGACGTTGCCATTTGCCTGTTCGATGACCAGGATAGAACGCTGTACTGGAACCGCACGTTTTTGAACATATTTCCTGAACACCATGGGCATGTCCATGTTGGCGAGCCATATCGAGAAAATCTTCATCGCTTTTATTCGGCAAGGCTGAGTGCAGACGAGCTTCCCCAGATCGAGCGTTATATAGAGGGCGGCATAGCACGACATCGCGTCCAGCATCGCCCCTTCGTGTTTGAACATCACGGCGTACGAATTCGTGTGGCTTCGCTTCCACTGGATAAGCTGGGTCGAATTCGTATTTGGAGGGCGGATGACCTTGTGGTTCGAGACGACTTGCCCAAACCCCTGATTTTCAGCGGTTCCTCATTGGACTCCCCCCCAGTCAGCACGGAGCTCATAGACCGTGTGCCTGATGGGCTGATGATTTGTGGAGAGGATGGATCAGTCGAATGGGTCAATCATCCATTTGTGTTGATGTATGGCTTGCATAATCGCTCGGTGGCCCTCGGCACGCGCTTTGAAAACATTTATCGCATCGCATGGGAACAAGCTGACCCATCCGAGCATCATCGTTATGCGTTCGGTGAATCGATTTTGCGTGAAAACTTGCGATTTGCCGGCGCTCCGTTCGAGCTGCCGCTGCCAGGCAATCGTTACATTCGCGTGATTGCGAGCGCAGCCGACGAGGGCGCGACATTTTATGCTCACGTTGACATCACCGAGTTGCGACGGGCCCACGAGAAAATTACTGCCATCGAAGTCGAGCGATCTAGGCTGCAAGAGCGCGAGGGTATATTGCAAGATGTCCATGATGGGTTCGGATCACAGATCAGCAGTGTCAGGTTGATGATCGAGCAAGGGAACCTTTCCCAGTCCCAGCTCGTCGATGCGTTGCATGAGTGCATGGCGGACCTGCACCTTGTTGTGGATACGCTCAGCCACAGCGCCAGTGGCCTCTCTGATGCCTTTGTTGATTTCAAGTTCAGGACCGAGCGCAGAATGAGCAGGTTTCCAGTTCAGCTGCACTGGGAAGTTCAGCTCGAGCATGCGCCTGAATTGTCACAACGCGAGATATTGCAAGTGCTGCGAATCGTCCAGGAGGCCCTGAACAACGCCATCAAGCATGCCAATGCCGCAAATATTTGGATCACTGCAACCAGCAACCATCACGGCACGCTAGTGGTGAAGGTGCGCGATGACGGATGCGGGATGCCTCAGGACATACAGATGGGTCGAGGATTGAACAACATGAAAGGCCGGGCGAGGAACATCGGAGCAGTGATTGAGATTCGTGCAATCGATACGGGTGGCACCGAGGTTGAACTCACGCTGGGAAAATGACGTCTCGCTAATACTTTTTCGTTTTTTCTGGAATAAGATTCAACCGTGAAGCTCGAGTCAACCTTCAGTTTGCGATGGATCAACATGAAAATGCTCGTAACAGGCTTGCCCCTGGGTGTGACAGCGGAGGAGGTCAGGCAAGGAATGGAAAAGCTTGGCCCAGTCGACAGGGTTGAAGTTGTGCCCACTCAAAGTGAACATGCCAAGGATTGCTGGGCAATCGTAGAGATGCCCATCTCCGCTGAAAAGGCGGAACAAATTGCAAGCCGGGTGACAGATCTCTGGCATGATGGTCACAAGATCAACATTCGTGTGATGCATCGATGACCGTTGCAAGCTCCCCAATCTGATGGACACGCGCCAACCTCTTGACGGGGCAGCGTATGGATTGATGCTGGTTCTCTGCTTCATTTGGGGATTTCAGCAGATCGTCATCAAGCTGGCAGCGCCAGACGTGTCACCGGTCATGCAGGTAGCCATGCGTTCAGCCATCGCAGCCTTATGTGTTGGTGTGCTGATGTATCGGCGAGGCGAGCGCATTTTCTTTCGTGATCCAACCTGGCGGCCAGGCTTGTTGGTCGGGATGTTGTTTGGTTTGGAGTATTTGCTGATTGGCGAAGGGTTGCGATTCACGACCGCCTCGCATATGGTCGTTTTTCTCTACACGGCACCCATCTTTGTTGCCCTTGCCCTCCAATGGAAAATGCCGTCCGAGAGGATGGCCTGGTTTCAGTGGATGGGTGTCCTGCTGGCGTTTGTCGGGGTGGCAGTCATGTTTCTTGGCCGTGAGACGGATTCTTCGCAAGGTGCCCAGATGATCTTGGGTGACCTGCTTGGGC
>Ga0255183_1000850_pt1 | contig 10845 bp, 10 predicted proteins | sample Atl_UVDOM_RepB_8_FD_183638 | JGI IMG/M metagenome (GOLD analysis project Ga0255183, IMG submission 183638) | Freshwater microbial communities from Altamaha River, Georgia, United States - Atl_UVDOM_RepB_8d | ecosystem: Environmental > Aquatic > Freshwater > River | place: USA: Georgia...
GGAATTGCAGGTCAACTTGGTAAAAAGGTTTTAGTACTCGATCACGCGCCAGTTTTAGGTGAGAAGATCCGCATTAGTGGTGGAGGGCGATGTAATTTCACTAATCTTCATTCGGCCCCTGAACATTTTTTATCCCTCAATCCCCATTTTGTAAAGAGTCCGCTAGCACGGTATTCATCAAAAGATTTCATCAATTTAGTGCGCGAGTACCGCATTCCGTTTCATGAGAAACATCGCGGTCAACTATTTTGTGACAACTCCGCAAAAGATATTATTCAGATGCTACTGACTGAGTGTCAGAAGGGCGATGTCACGGTTCATCATCCAGTATCGGTTACCCATATCAGCCAAACGCAATCGCATTGGTCTTTAGAAACGACAGATGGAATTAAAAAAGCGACTCATCTAATCATTGCAACCGGTGGCTTACCGGTACCAGCGATTGGCGCGAGTGATTTTGGGTTACAAATTGCCAAGCAGTTTGAAATCCCAACCACATCGGTACGGCCAGCACTGGTACCGCTTTCGTTTACTTCCAATGAGTTTTCAGCATTCACCAGCTTGGCTGGAATCAGCATAGAGGCGAGCGTTCAGGCAGGACAACGTAATCAAAGTTACGGAACCTACCGTTTTGACGAGGATTTATTGATTACTCATAAAGGTCTCTCTGGCCCTGCTATTTTGCAAGCCAGTAGTTATTGGCAAGAAGGCGAAGCCATTCATATCAATTGGTTGGGTAAGGCTGATTTTGATGCGCTGTTTTCAGAGGCTGACAAAAAAAATGTAGATACGATCCTCGCAGAAGCGCTGCCGCAACGCGTTGCACAATTATTAACTGAGCAACTCAAGCTCACTAAACGCAATTGGGCAGAAGTGTCTAAGAAAGATCGAGAGGTCTTACGTACTCATTTAACTAAAGCACAAATGAAGCCTGCAGGAACCTTGGGTTGGAAAAAGGCGGAGGTGATGTTAGGCGGAATTGATACAAAGGCCTTAGATGGGAAGACCATGATGGCTAAAAATCATCAGAATCTCTACTTCATTGGCGAGTGTGTGGATGTTACTGGCCACCTTGGAGGGCATAATTTTCAATGGGCTTGGTCATCAGCTTTTGTTTGTGCGAATGCGATAGCGCATCTCAAAAGTTAACAAAATTAAGGGTTTTTACTGACTCAAGATAAAGTTACTTGTTCTTGGCATCGCTTGTCCTTAATATTGACCAATATAAGCAAAATTATCATTTACACGATGGGGACACTCTCATGCAGAAATCACTACTCATTAATGCGGATAAATGCACTGGCTGTTTGCAATGTGAAATGGCGTGTAGTTACGAAAATTACGGCGTATTTAATACCGCCAAATCTCGGATCAAGGTTTTTGATTTTCATACCACAGGAAAAAAGGTTCCTTATACCTGCACGCAATGCGATGAAGCCTGGTGTTTAAAAGCATGCCCGGTTGATGCAATTCGGATTGATGCAAATACTGGCGCAAAAGTAGTGATTGAAGATGTGTGCGTAGGTTGCAAAGTCTGTACGATCTCATGTCCTTTTGGAACAATTAATTATGTGCAGGATTCTGGCAAAGTCCAGAAATGCGATTTGTGTGGGGGCGATCCCGCTTGTGCCACTTCGTGTCCAACCGGCGCCATTACCTACGTTGATGCCGATTGGACCGGCTTGGATCGAATGAGAGCTTGGGCAGACAAGCTTGGCAACCAACCCGCTGCTTAAGAGGAGATCATTATGTCTTGGTCAGGAAAAATTCTTCGTGTTAATTTAACTAAGGGTACTTGCCAGTCTGAGCCTCTTAATATGGCATGGGCTAAGGAGTACTTAGGTTCCCGTGGTCTCGCTTCGAAATACCTTGTCGATGAAATTGATCCTAAGGTGGATCCCTTATCGCCTGATAACAAAATCATCTGGGCTACCGGACCGTTAACGGGAACAATGGCATCGACCGGCGGGCGCTACACCGTTGTAACCAAAGGCCCATTAACTGGGGCGATTGCGTGCTCGAATTCGGGAGGATATTGGGGGGCCGAACTCAAAATGGCAGGTTGGGACATGATTATTTTTGAAGGTAAATCGCCCAAACCTGTTTATTTATTTATTCAAGATGACAATGCGCAATTATTAGACGCCAGTTCCCTTTGGGGTCAATCGGTTTGGGAAACAGAGCCAAGTATTAAAGCCAAACATCAAGATCCACAAATTCGTGTTTCATGCATTGGTAAGGCTGGTGAGAACCAGGTTTTATTTGCATCGGTCGTCAATGATTTGCATCGAGCCGCAGGCCGCTCTGGAGTGGGCGCAGTGATGGGAAGTAAAAATCTGAAGGCGATTGCTGTTCGGGGAACCAAGGGGGTTGGTAATTTGAAAGACCCCAAAGGCTTTATGAAAGCGACAGCAGCTGCAAAGGCTGTTTTAGCTGGGCATGCTGTGACTGGACAAGGATTGCCGACCTATGGCACACAAGTGCTCATGAATGTGATTAATGAAGTTGGCGCTTTGCCAACGCGCAATCACAAAGATGTTCAGTTTGAGGGTGCTAAAGATATTTCGGCAGAAGCCATGGCCACCCCGCGTGAAACCGATGGTAAGCCTCATCTAGTAACAAACCAAGCCTGTTTTGGTTGCACGATTGCTTGTGGACGAATTTCAAAAATTGACGAGACTCATTTTTCAATTCAGAACCGCCCTCAATACATCAATGCCTCGGGAGGCTTAGAGTATGAAGCTGCATGGGCTCTTGGCGCTGCCAATGGAGTGAATGACCTTGAGGCTTTGCAATTTGCCAATATGGTTTGTAATGAAGAGGGCATGGATCCAATCAGTTTTGGCGCAACGATTGGCGCTGTAATGGAAATGTACGAAATGGGAGTGCTTAAGAAAGAACAATTAGGCATTGAAGCCCCATTTGGTTCAGCGAAAGCGCTTTGCTATTTTGCTGAGATCACTGCAAAAGGCGAGGGCTTTGGAAAAGAGATTGGACTTGGTTCAGCAAAGTTAACCAAAAAATATGGTCAGCCCGATTTATCGATGAGCGTGAAGGGTCAAGAGTTTCCCGCCTATGATGGCCGAGTTGTTCAGGGCATTGGTTTGGCCTATGCAACATCGAATCGAGGCGCATGCCATCTTCGTGGCTACACCATTGCGTCGGAGGTCTTAGGTATTCCAGTCAAAACAGAGCCTACTGAAACGAATGGCAAGCCCGAGCTGGTGAAGGCATTTCAGGATGCTACCGCCGCTTTTGACTCAGCTGGTATTTGCATTTTCACGAGTTTTGCTTGGACCCTCGCAGACGTGGCTCCTCAGGTGCAAGCTGCCTGCGGTGAAGAGTTTACGGTCGAAAATTTAAATACGATTGGCGAACGAATTTGGAATATGGAGCGCGACTTTAATAATCGTGCTGGCTTTACGAGTAAAGATGACAATTTACCGAAGCGTTTGATGACCGAGCCTGCAAAAACAGGACCCGGTAAGGGGACCGTTAGCGGTCTCGATAAGATGCTCCCCGAGTATTACAAAGTTCGTGGCTGGGATAGCGAAGGTCGTCTAAATTCCGAAACGCGCAAACGTTTAGGTCTTTGAGTAATGATGAAGCATGTCATTCTGGGCAATGGCCCAGCGGGAGTGTTGGCTGCTGAGCAGATTCGTCGTCTCAAGCCAAATGATTCGATTGTTCTGATTGGATCAGAGGACTCCCCGCCGTATTCACGGATGGCCATACCTTATTTGTTAGTTGGAAATATTTCTGAAGAAGGAACATTCCTACGAAAAGATGCTAATCATTTCTCCAATTTAAAGATTGAGCAAAAAAAAGCGCATGCAACACGGGTGGAGCCTGGGAGTAGACGCGTCACCCTTGATTCGGGTGAGATTATTTCTTACGATCGATTGCTAATTGCTACAGGATCTAAACCGATTCGACCGAATATTCCAGGAATTGATCTGCCTGGCGTGCATCCCTGTTGGACGCTTGAGGATGCTCGTGCGATTCAAAAGATTGCGAAGCCAGGCGCACGGGTGCTCCAGATGGGCGCAGGGTTTATTGGTTGCATCATTTTGGAGGCACTTGCAAGCCAGGGCGTCAAGCTTACGGTAGTAGAGATGGGCGATCGGATGGTGCCGCGCATGATGACCGAAAAAGCGGGTGGACTCATTAAGCAATGGGTTGAGCAAAAAGGAATCACGGTTTATACGAAGACGAAGGTGGAGGCTATTCAGCAAGGAGGCTCTGGTCTGCAAGTGAGCCTGTCCAATGGCGAGCGTATCGAGGTTGATCTTGTGATATCGGCCACAGGTGTAAAACCAAATATTGAATTCTTAAAAGATTCAAAGCTAAGTATTCATACAGGAATTACTGTCGATGATTGTATGCAAACCTCGGACCCTAATATCTATGCCGCTGGCGATGTCACCGAATCAACTGATTTCTGCACCGGCAAACCTATCGTTAATGCCATTCAGCCCAATGCTGCAGATCAAGCCATGATTGCAGCAACCAATATGGCGGGCGGTCATGCTCAAACCCGAGGCGCTTTACAAGTCAACGTTCTCGATACCCTAGGGCTTATTTCAAGTTCGTTTGGTCAATGGGCTGGTGTTGAGGGAGGGCAGTACGTTGAACATACCAACCCGGATCAATATCAATATATTCGCCTGGAATTTGATCGCGATCGCTTAATCGGCGCGACCAGTTTAGGTTTAACAGATCACATCGGAGCGCTCCGTGGTTTGATTCAGACCCGCGTTGCCCTTGGGGAATGGAAAGATAAATTGCTCGAGGATCCAACCCAAATTATGGCTGCGTATCTAGCCAAGGGGCAATCTCAAGCAGCTTGGATTGCTTAAAATTTCGTGATGCAGGTAACCCTCAAGCTTTTTGCAAGCCTTACTCCGTATTTGCCAAAACACGCCAAGCGCAATGAAGTGCAATTGGATGTACCAGACGGTATTACGGTTGCCCAAATGATTGAAATGCAAAATTTACCAAATCAATTAGTGCATTTGGTTTTACTAAATGGTCACTTTGTTGCTCCAGATCAGAGGGCCACTACGATCATTCAAGAAAATGACGCTCTTGCACTATGTCCACCCGTTGCGGGCGGATAATGCAGTTTGAACGTTTGATGGGTTGTACAACTGAGGATCTATTACGATGGTTACCAGATGCGCTTGGCGACTATTATGGAGATTGTTCTTTAGAAATTGATGGCAAGATATGGCTGCAATCAGCTCATGCAAAGGTACGGATGACTGGATTTACGAGGGATGACCGTCAGATTTCTTTGTTACGGATACCCCAGTTAGATCTTCAATTATGCTTTTTCAATTTAACTAATGATCAAGTTCAGGTGATCTTAGAGCGATTTGACCTATACACAAGAAGGGGCGGAGGTTGAGTATATTGCAGGCTAGTAAAAATAACTTTAAACGGCTTTAATTTGCGCAAACAACCGATCCTTTTAACAAGTCTTCTTGCTTTTCAATTCGCTTACGCCAAAGAGCCCGAGTACGAGGCTCCGCCATTGGATGAGGTGGTCATCTCCGTCAGTGGCTATGAGCAAAAAATATTGGATACAGCTGCTTCAGTTAATGTCGTCACTAGCAGTCAGATCCACAATGGACAGGCAGAAGATAATCTCTCTGAGCCCTTAAATCGTGTACCAGGCATTTTTGCTCTAAATCGCCAAAATTATGCACAAGATTTACAGATTTCATCGCGTGGCTTTGGCGCAAATTCAACATTTGGTACGCGAGGCATCAGATTGTATGTTGATAATATCCCCGGAACTGTTGCGGATGGACAGGGTCAAATTTCGCACATTGATTTGCCATCCACAGAGCGTATCGAAGTAATTCGAGGTCCATTTTCAGTTTTGTACGGAAATTCATCGGGCGGTGTTATTAGTGTTTTCTCAGAAGATGGCGGCCCTAAAAATAATATTCAACCTTATTTTGAATTAGGTTCATATTCGCAGCGTAAAGCTGGCATTAAGGCAAGCGGCTTATATAAAAATACAAACTATTTATTTGATGTTGGCGATTTTCATACCGATGGCTATCGCGTTCATAGTGCTGCCGACCGATTTAACGCCAATTCAAAGATTAAATTTAGACCAGTGAGTGATTCCGTGATCACTTTCGTTGCCAATAATGTCAACCTCAGTGCCCAAGACCCTTTAGGTTTAACGGCGGCGCAGTTGGCTGCAAACCCCAAGCAGGCTGGTAACAACGCGATTTCTCAAAATACTCGCAAGACAGTTCTACAAACCCAAACTGGATTCACAATTGATACTCGCATTGATCAAAAAAATCAGCTGCTATTTACTCCTTATTATGGGCAGCGTCATGTGACCCAATTTCTTGCTGCAACCAACAATGGAGTTATTGATTTAAAGCGAGATTTTTATGGAATGGATAGTAAGTGGATTCATAAAGATCAATTGATTGGGATGCCATTGACATTCGTTGGGGGAGTTGATTTCAACGAAAATGATGATCAGCGTCAAACTTATCAAAATAATGGTGGTATTCAGGGAGCGCTAGGGCAAACGTATCGGATGAGCGCTAAAAACTTTGATCAATATGCTCATATTGATTGGCGTTTATTAGAGCGCCTCGCTTTAAATTTTGGAGCGCGTAATTCGCAAACAAATTTGAGCTCGATTAGTAATAATCCCAGTCTTAACAATACAAGTAGTGGGTCTCATGCGTATCAAGCCCTGACGAGTATGGTTTCGTTGCAATATTACTTATCCGAAGTTTCGAACGTTTATGTATCGTATGGTTCAAGCTTTGATACACCAACTTTAAATCAAGTGACCTATAACTCATCCTTTACAGGATCTAATTTTGGTTTAAATGCCGCAACGACTAAACAGGTTGAGATTGGTTTTAAGTCTAAATTGTCTAAATCAGCGCAAATTATCCTTGCTCTATTTAATGCGAATACAAGTAACGATATTGTGGTTGGTGCCTCAAGCTTGGGACGAACATCCTTCACGAATGCCCCAAAAACTAATCGTCAGGGTATCGAAGCAAGCGCCCAATTTATTTTGCCTCATCAATTTGAGCTGAATATGGCGTACACCTTGTTAAATGCAACAGTTAAGGAGGCTTATTTAAATAATAATGCTTATGTATTGAGTGGCAATCGGATACCGGGCGTGCCAAATCAAGGATTATTCTCCGAGTTATTGTGGGTGAAACCGAATAAATCCATTGAAGCTGCTGTTGAGGCACGAGTGAATGGTTCGATGGCTGTTAATGACATCAATAGTCCCAGCATGGCTACTGGATATGCTGTTCTGAATCTCAGAACAATGTTTCGACAAGAAATCGCTGGGGGTTGGTCGTTGTCCCAGTTTTTTAGGATTAACAATATCTTGAATCGATCCTATGTGGGGTCTGTAATTGTTAATCAAACGAGTAGCCAATTTTATGAACCTGCCCCAACCCGCAACTGGTTAGTGGGCGCCAAGGCAAATTATCAGTTCTGAGGGCATTTGCTTTGGGGCTAATGAAATGCTATCTATCAGGCAAAACCCTTATTAATTGTTATATCCATTACGGTAAAAAGGGATTAAATTAAAGTACTAACCTAATTAAATGGCACTCGGACAAAAAGGGGAAATAACCATGATCCATCGATCTATTTCAATTGCTTCAATGACTGCGTTTGCTTCATCACTCTTGGTTTTGCAAGGCTGTGCAACCGCTCCGGCCCCTAAGGCTGAGGCGCCTGCCCCAGCTCCCGTTGCCGCTGCGCCTGCTCCGGCATGGAAGCAGGGTATGGGCCCTGATATGGCTAATTCCAAGTTGGCCCCACTGCCTGGAAAGATGACGGTGACCCCTGTTAGCGATATTCCGATTGATAAGTTGAAATTACCACCCGGTTTCAAGATTGAAGTGTGGGCAACGGGGATGCCTGGTGCTCGAGCAATGGCACGCGGTGATAACGGCAAAATCTATATTGGTACTCGAGCAATTGGTCGAGTCTATGAGTTGAGCGACAACGGTAAAGAGCGAACCAGCCGTGTGGTGGTAGATAAACTCGTTCAGCCCGCTGGAGTGGCTTTCAAGAATGGCTCTTTATATGTAATGGCAATCAATAAAGTACTTCGTTACGACGGGATCGAAAAAAATCCAAACGTCACACCGGTTGATCTAACAGCGAAGTTCAATTTACCCCCGGAGCAACATCACAACTGGAAATACATCGCCTTTGGCCCAGATGGTAAGTTGTATGTACCTTTTGGAGCCCCTTGCAATATTTGTGAGCTACCAACTCCGGAATATGCTCAGATTCGTCGGTATAACCCAGATGGATCAGGTATGGAAGTGTTAGCAACGGGCGTGCGAAATACGGTTGGCTTTGATTGGCATCCCACCACCAAGCAACTTTGGTTTACCAATCATGGGCGCGACTGGATGGGAGACGATAAGCCAAATGACACCTTAAGCCGCATGCAAAAAACGGGGTTGAATTACGGTTTTCCCTATTGCCATGAAGGAAACATGCCCGATGACGTTGTGAAGAAGGCTAATCCTTGCGCTGGAGTCGAGCAGCCTGTTGCCTTAATGGGCCCTCATAGTGCCGTGATGGGCCTAAAGTTCTATACCGGCAATATGTTTCCTGCCGAATATAAAAATGCTGCCTTTATCGCACGTAAGGGTTCATGGAACCGTAATCAAAAAATTGGTTATGACGTTGTGATGGTGAAGTCTAGCGCGGATGGTAAAAACGCTAAGATCACCCCATTCATTACTGGCTTTATGAACCCTGCTGACCAATCCTTCTGGGGACGTCCTGCATATTTATTGCAGATGCCAGATGGCTCGATGTTGGTCTCTGACGAGCAATTGGGTGCAATTTATCGCGTGACTTACAAAAAGCAACAAGTAGCAGCTAAGTAATCCGCAGTATTGATGTGCAGTATCTACGAATAGCGACGTTAGCCTTAGGACTTATCTGTTCTAGTGCAACGTCGCTTTCTTTTGCCCAAGATATTAGCGCTAAGTTACAAGTCTGTGGTGCTTGCCATGGCCCAGATGGCAATTCAAAGATTGCGGGCACTCCGTCTTTAGCGGGTCAGCCTAAGACCTTTCTAGAAAATCAGTTGGTGATGATACGGGAGGGAATGCGCGATATACCCGCCATGAAAGGTCAGCTCGACGGTGTGAGTGATGCCACAATTGTGGCTATTGCTAAGTTTTACTCAAACAGCCCCGCAATATCCCAAGCCGGACCTCGCAATGCAACTTTGTTTGAAAAGGGTCAAACCATTTCAAAAGAGGCTTTGTGTGGAACATGCCATTTGCCAAATTATGTTGGTAGAGATCAGATGCCACGTATTGCTGCTCAACGCGAAGATTATCTTCTCTATAGCATGAGGCAGTTTCGTTCTAATCAGGCTATTGGTAGAGATACAATCATGGCAGCATCACTTTATGGCATGAGCGATGATGATCTAAAAGCCATTGCTCACTATCTTTCTCAATTAAAGTAAGCCCATGACCCTTCTTATTGACCGCGTTGACCACCTCGTTCTTACTGTTACGGATATTGAGAAGACCACCCAGTTTTACGAAAGGGCACTCGGTTTTGAGCGGGAGTTCTTTAAGGGACCGGAAGGGCAGCCACGTTATGCCTTGTTGTTTGGCCCATACAAGATCAATCTTCAAGATAAAAATACCGAGACCCCAACGAAGGCAAAAGTTCCAACCATTGGTGCGGGGGATTTTTGCTTGATCTCAAAGGTGCCACTCGATGACTTTATTGCGCATCTTCAAAAAGTTGGTGTGGCGATTGATACCGGGCCGGTGCAACGGCGTGGAGCGCTGGGGCCAATTCGCTCGGTGTATTTCAGGGATCCGGACGGAAACCTGGTCGAAGTGGCCGAATACATCTAAATTTCACTGGAAAGCACCACAAAAGCCCCAAAAAGGGGCTTTTTTCTATTTCTTTAAATCACTGATTTAACTCAGTAATTTCCTTATTTTTCCATGGGTGGGCATTTAGACACCCAAATATGTATATTTTTATTGACAAAGATATATGTAAAATTAGAATTACACTTAGGAAAAGTAGGTTATTACGATTTTGTGGCAGAGGGTGTCATAAAACCCGCGTGCGGGTGGAGCACGAGCAGTAGGGTGTCTTTCAAAGGGAGAAAACTATGTCAGACCCAAACAAGGTATGGCCCACCGGCTTAACGGAGGCTGAATCTGAAGAGTTACACCGTAATCTGATTCAAGGCACGCAGTTTTTTGGCATGATCGCAGCTCTTGCCCATTTGCTTGCGTACATTTATTCGCCTTGGCTGAAATAAGGAGATTAAAAAATGATTTACGGAAAAATGTGGTGTGTCGTAAAACCATCCGTCGGGATCCCATTGTTTTTGGGCGCCTGTGCAGTTGGTTCATTCGCTGTTCATACAATGATTCTCAACAATACAACGTGGGTTAAAGCATTTTTGAATGGCAACGCTGATAAAGTCGCAAGCGCTTCGGGCTCATCAGCGGGAGCACCTGCAGCACCTGCAGTGAAGAAGTAAAGTACTTTAATTTTTCACTAGTCCGAGGTCGGCGGGCCTCGGACTTTTTGCATTTTGATAGTGAGTCTTGACGCCGGTTGATCCTGATGGTGAGATAGCTATACATGAAACGCTTAAGCGAGAAACTAGTGCAATCCTGGGCCAGCCTTGGTCCTAAGTTTCTGCCGTTTGCGGATGCCGCTACCCCCGACTTACCCCTCTCGCGTCTTCTGCGACTATCCTTATTTCAGGTTTCGGTTGGCATGGCCTTAGTGCTGTTAATCGGGACACTCAATCGT
>Ga0255183_1000855_pt1 | contig 10779 bp, 7 predicted proteins | sample Atl_UVDOM_RepB_8_FD_183638 | JGI IMG/M metagenome (GOLD analysis project Ga0255183, IMG submission 183638) | Freshwater microbial communities from Altamaha River, Georgia, United States - Atl_UVDOM_RepB_8d | ecosystem: Environmental > Aquatic > Freshwater > River | place: USA: Georgia | collected...
CTTGAGCATCCTCAGGAGTTGCAGTTTTACCAGTTCCGATCGCCCAAACTGGTTCATAGGCAATTACAATTTTTTTAAGATCTGGTTTATGAAAGCCTTTTAGCCCATTTCGAAGTTGTTCAAGCACAAAAGAAATTTGATTTCCAGCTTCTCTTACAGACAACTCCTCGCCAATACATAAAATAGGTTTGAGCTCATTTGCAAGCGCAGCTTTAATTTTCTTGTTTACTATTTCATCGCTCTCAGAATGATTTGTCCTACGCTCACTATGACCAACCAAAACATAAGTGCAACCTAATTTGTTTAGCATCGATCCAGATATTTCACCAGTGTAAGCTCCCGATTCAGCAACTGATATATCTTGAGCACCATATAACAGTCTTAATCGATCCCCATCTACAAGGGTTTGAACAGACCTTATATCTGTAAACGGTGGAATTATTACCACCTCAACTGCATCATAATCACGATCTTCTAGTGAGTATGCAAGCTTTTGAGTTACTGCGATGGCCTCTAAGTGATTTAGGTTCATCTTCCAGTTACCGGCAATCAATGGTTTTCGCAACATTGCCTCTTAACTTAGCGCAACAAGTCCGGGCAATTCTTTGCCCTCAAGATACTCAAGTGAAGCGCCCCCGCCAGTTGAGATATAACTAAAATCATTATCTGCAAATCCTAATTGACGCACCGCTGCCGCGGAGTCTCCCCCGCCGACAACTGTCATGCCATCAACTTGGCTTAGAGCCTGCGCTACAACTTTAGTCCCATTTGCAAAATTTGGAAATTCAAAAACTCCCATAGGTCCATTCCAAAATACTGTTTTACAACTCTTAATTTCACTTGCAAAAAGCTCTGCGCTTTTAGGCCCAATATCAAGTCCCATTTGATCATCTGGAATATTGTGGCAACTGACTAAAGTTGGCTTTGCATCAATTGAGAATTCAGGAGCCACCACAATGTCTACTGGTAAAACCATCTTTACCCCTAGTGCCTGAGCATCTATTAATATCTTCTCAACCTGCGGAACTAGATCAATCTCAACGAGTGATTTACCAACCTTTATTCCCTTGGCGGCCAGGAATGTGAATACCATTCCACCACCAATTGCCAACATGTTAACTTTGTTTAGCAGATTTGAAATCACGCCGATTTTGTCTGAAACTTTTGCGCCACCTAAAACTACTCCGTATGGTCGCAGTGGATCCTGAGTTAATTTCTCTAAAACCTTTACTTCTTTAGAGATTAGATCTCCAGCTGCTGATGGGAGAAGTTTGGCAAGTTCATAAACCGAAGCATGTTTTCTATGAACAGCTCCAAACCCGTCCCCCACATAAAAATTTCCATAGCTTGCTATTTCTTTTGCCAATCTCATGCGCTCTGATTCATCTTTGCTGGTTTCAGCTGACTCAAACCTAATGTTCTCAAGCAGTAGAATTTCACCTGGCTTAAGATCTGTTGCCACTTGCAAGGCTCCTGAAGTTTTGTCAGAAAAAATAACTTTAGTTCCAATTAGTTGTTCAAGCCTCGCTGCTACTGGTTTAAGTGAAAGCTCCACTTTAACTTCACCTTTTGGTCTACCGAGATGTGCAACTATTACAACTGAGCAATTTGCTTCAAGCAGCCTTCTCAGAGTTGATAATGAAGCAACAATTCTGCCATCATCAGAAATAACACCATTTTTGATTGGTACATTGAGGTCACAACGCAGGATTACCTTTTTATTTTTATAATCTGCGTTTTCTAAAGTTTTAATTCCCATCAAATCAGATTGTTTTACCAATATATTTAATAAGATCAACTAAGCGATTTGAGTAACCCCATTCATTGTCATACCAGCCAACAACTTTCACGGTTGTTCCAATTACTTTAGTTAAGCCCGCATCTAAAATACAGGAGCTAGGATCTGTGACAATATCTGCCGAGACTATTGGATCTTCAGTGTATGTTAAATAACCTTTCAGCGATCCTTCGCTTGCCTTTTTTAAAGCACTATTTATTTCACTTACTGAAACCTCTTTAGCCAGCTCAACCGTTAAATCTGTTGCAGATCCAGTTGGAACCGGTACCCGAAGCGCATATCCATCTAATTTACCCTTAAGTTCTGGCAAAACTAATGAAATAGCCTTCGCTGCACCAGTTGAGGTTGGAATGATAGAAAGTGCTGCAGCTCTTGATCTACGCAAATCTTTATGTGGAAAATCCAAAATTACCTGGTCATTTGTGTAAGCATGAATTGTTGTCATTAGACCTCTTACAATTCCAAACTCGTCATTTAAAACTTTAGCCATTGGTGCCAAACAATTGGTTGTGCATGAGGCATTTGAAATAATGTTGTGTTTTGCTGGGTCATATTTCTCATGATTCACACCCATAACTATGGTTATATCCTCGTCGGTAGCTGGGGCGGAGATAATTACCTTCTTAGCTCCAGCTGTTAAATGTTTTTTTGCATCTGCTGCCTTTGTAAAAATTCCTGTAGATTCAACTACTACATCCACACCAAGTTTTCCCCAAGGAATATTTGCTGGATCTCGTTCCGCACTCACTGCAATAGTTTTACCACCAACGGTGATTGAATTTTCAGTGAAGGTAACTGGTTGGCTTAATCTCCCTAAAATTGAATCGTATTTTAAAAGGTGAGCTAGAGTTGCATTATCTGTTAGATCATTAATTCCGACTATCTCAAAATTTGCACTGGATTCTAGTGATGCACGTAAGAAATTTCGACCAATTCTTCCAAAACCATTTACTCCAACTTTTAACATTATTTCCTCGCCTGACACCTAAAAATTAACATCACATCATTGTGAGGTGCACATCTTATCAGGGAAAAAATACGCCTAATTCAACAAATCTGGACTGATGCTCGCTTCAGTATCAGGAACGCCCAGCTCTCGAGCTCTTTTGTCTGCCATTGCTAATAATCTACGGATGCGGCCTGCAATTGCATCTTTTGTCATAGGTGGCGAGGCGAGAGAGCCCAACTCTTCAAGACTTGCTTGGCCGTGAGTAACTCGTAACTCACCAGCCTCTTTCAAATGCTCTGGTATTTCAGAACCCAAAATCTCCATTGCCCTTTGAACTCTAGCTGAAGCAGCCACTGCTGCTCTTGCAGATCTTCGTAAATTAGCATCATCAAAATTTGCTAATCGGTTGGCGGTTGCCCTAACTTCACGGCGCATCCTTCTTTCTTCCCACGCAAGAACTGTTTCATGTGCACCCAAGCGAGTTAGCAATGCACCTATTGCATCACCATCTCTAATAACTACACGATCCACACCTCGTACTTCACGAGCCTTTGCTGTTATTCCAATTCTCCTTGCTGCGCCTACAAGCGCCAAAGCAGCTTCTGGACCAGGACAGGTAATTTCTAAAGCAGAGGATCGACCTGGCTCTGTTAAAGAGCCGTGCGCCAGAAATGCTCCGCGCCATGCCGACTCTGAATCACAGATTGCAGCCGATACAACCTGCGGCGGTAAACCTCTGATCGGACGATTGTTGGCATCCACTAATCCAGTCTGTCTTGCCAGTGCATCTGCATCAGCGATTACTCTGACAATGTACCGACTACCTTTTCGTATCCCACTTGAAGAAACCACCGATAATTCACTTTCATGACCAAAAACTTCAGAGATGTCTTTGCGAAGTCGCCGTGCAGTTTGCGCGGCATCTAATTCAACCTCCACAATGATTTTCCCAGCTGCCACATGCAAGCCACCTGCAAATCTAAGTAATGCAGATACCTCTGCCTTTCGACAGCAAGGCTTAGAAATTGATAATCGGCCAAGCTCATCCTTAACCGCTTCAGTCATTGCCATAAAACTCCTTTACTACAAGTGAATATCTAAGCAGGTCTTAATCCAAAATGTGCGAGAAAGCGGATATTAATTTTTCTCTATTATGTCGGTAAATATGCTGGCTATCCTTAAGGTCAAGTGCTAAGACTTTTCCCCCACAATCCTCGACTAACTCATCAAAATCATTTCCAAGGTCTTGAATAGACTTATCAATTAGCGCATAATCAAATTTGAAATTCTTGCAGTGCTTTAAAATCAATCTCAGGTGATCACCAAGGGTCCTTCCATAGTATTCATCCTTTATATTTTTGTCTGGAAGATTAAAAATCAGCACTTTTCGTGCATTACTACCTTGGATGACATTTGCTTGGGCCTTGTGAAGAAAGTGAGGCATAACACTGGATAACCAAGAGCCTGGTCCAACGGTAATCCAATCGGCATCCATCAATGCTTCGTTTGCCTCTGGCGTAACCTTCGGATTACTTGGAATCAATTTCAGATCATCCACTACCCCATCAGCTGCGGCAACCTCAACCTGTCCTCGGACCACAGTTGAAGTTGTCCCTCTAATAAAAGTCGCCTCAATATCCAAAGGTTCTAAAGCCATGGGCAAAACTCGTCCTACTACCTTTAAGAGCTCACCAACTCGATCTAACCCATCAACTGGATCACCATCTCGATCCCATAGTGCTGCAAGTAGTAAATTTCCAATTGCATGATTGTTTAGCTCCCCATCACTAGTAAATCTATATTGAAGAATCTCGGCCCAACTCCTTCCCCAATCATCATCTGCACAAAGTGCAGCTAACGCCATTCGCAAATCACCTGGAGGAAGAGAGTTGAATTCAGCTCTTAATCTGCCTGAAGAGCCGCCATTATCAGCAACAGTGACGATAGCTGTCACATGATTAGTCAAAGTACGCATAGCGCCTAAAGTTGCTGCCAAGCCATGACCGCCACCTAAGCAAACTACTTTTTTATTCATGCTCAGCTTTCTCGACCCAAATCTCGATGAATCGCATGCGCATTTATTGTGTAATTGCCGAGAGTTTTTCCATTTTGTAGTCGAGCGATCAGCTCTTCAGTTATTGCCACTGAGCGATGTTTACCACCTGTGCATCCGATTGCGAGAGTTAAGTATTTTCGCCCTTCGGCGATAAATCCAACCGCGATGGTTTCAAATAATCGTTCATACCTGGTAAGAAATTCTTGGACATTATTACTTTCTAAAACTGCCTTACTAACTTTTTCATTAAGTCCGTTAAGTGGTCGAAGTTCAGGATCCCAATGTGGGTTTGCTATAAATCTGCAATCCATTACAAGATCAGCATCGACTGGAATCCCATATTTGTAGCCAAATGAGAGAATATTTACTCTAAGGTCGGCTTCAGTTGAATCATTAAAATGATCTGCAATTTTACGTTCCAACTGATGAATATTTAAAGTAGAGGAATCTATTATTAAATCAGCTGACTCTTTGACCTCTCTTAGCCGCTCACGTTCTCTGAGAATGCCATCTAGTATTCGCGAGCTACCTTGTAAAGGATGAGGGCGTCGAGTCGCTTCAAAACGCCTCACTAGTACATCATCAGCGGCATCAATAAAAATTGTCTGGCTGCTCACACCAGATTTTTTTAGCTGCTCAACTGATTTTGAAAAACTGTCAAAAAATTCACCGCCTCTAACATCGATTATTACTGCGATTTTTTTCATCGTTGGCTGAAGCAGTTTTATCAAGCTTTCAATTAAGGCAGGTGGCAAATTATCAACTACATACCAACCTAGATCTTCTAGCGCATGGGCCACTGTTGATCTTCCGGCGCCACTCATTCCGCTAACAATGAGAACTTTGGAGTCTTGAACCATGGCTATATATTGCTATGTATGTCAAGCATCTAAAATTTCACCCGTTTGCATATCAATCCTATTGCTTTGCGCCTGAGTATTTATATTCTCAAATATTGTTTTTGCTATTTTTGGTCCTATTCCAGGTACTGCTGATATTTCATCAATTCCTGCCACTTTGAGAGCCGACACACTTCCAAATTTCTCTAGTAGTGCCTTCCTTCTACTCTCACCCAGCCCTTCTATTTGATCCAGTAATGATTCCAGCATTAGTTTGGAACGCTTTGATCGATGAAAATTAATAGCGAAACGATGTGCCTCATCTCTGACCTTCTGTAACAAATACAGCGCTTCACTATGTCTTGGAAAAATGATGGGCTCACTGTTATATGGCAACCACACCTCTTCTAATCGTTTTGCCAAGCCACAAAGTGCGATATCGGTAATACCCAAATCTCTCAATGCCTTGGCAGCTGCATTTACCTGAGGTTTTCCACCATCGACTACTACTAACTGTGGTGGGTAGGCAAACTTTGGTCTGGCAGCTCCCTGCGCATTACTTTCCACAATATCAATGTCTTTTTCCTCCAAGTATCGTTTAAATCTCCGAGTAATCACGTGATTCATAGCTCTGGTGTCATCAAATCCAGAATCATCATTAATAGAAAATCGACGATAATCACTTTTCTTTGGTTGCCCATCTTCAAAGACCACCATTGAGGCGACCATGCTTGTTCCTTGAATATTTGATATATCAAAACACTCGATTCTTAATGGAAGCTCAGCTAACTCAAGTTGTTCTGCAATCTCAGTTAAAGCACCGCCACTGACTGCTGAGTCATTTGCACGTTTACTAAGATATTGAATTAGCGCTTGATTCGCATTTCGTTTAACAAGTTGAACAATTTCCAGTTTTTCTCCCTTTTTTGGCATTGAAATTAGGACCGATCTACCAGCTTTCTGACTAAGCCACGCTTCAATAGATGAGAGATCCTTCGGTAATTGATCAAGAATAAGTTCTGATGGAGGGCTTGAATCAGAATAAATTTTTCCTATCATTGCAGTAATTATTTCTTCATCTTCTAGAAGGTTAGCTCTATCAACAATCCAAGATCTTGATCCAGTAATTCGACCCGATTGAATATTAAATTGGGAAAGTGCTGCATGTGTTATATCTTCGTAAACTGCAAGTACATCAGCATTTATATTCTCATTAAGAAAACGATCTGTAGATTCAAAAGCTTTGTTCACAGCATCTAGTTGATCGCGAAGTCGTGCCGCTTTTTCAAACTCTTCTAACTCTGCAGCATCCTGCATTTCCTGCTCAATTCGCCGAGAGATATCTGCGGGCGATTTTTCTAGAAAACTACTTAAATCCTGAGCCAGTTTTCTATGATCGTCTTTAGTAATCCATTCCACGCAAGGAGCTGAACATTTACCAATATCTCCTAAAAGACATTGTCGTTTATTCCTAATTGCCGTTTTAAAATTTGATTCACTACAAGTTCTAATAGGATAAATTTTAGTTAGAGTTTCAAAAGTACTTCTAAGTGCCCATGCATGTGAATATGGACCGAAATACTTGACTCCTTTTTGCTTTTTTGATCTTGAGATAAATAATCTAGGAAAATCAGCTGCCAAATCAATAGCTAGGTATGGATATGACTTATCATCCTTAAACTGAACGTTAAAATCCGGATTGAATTGTTTGATCCAGGTAAATTCGAGTTGGAGAGCTTCTAACTCACTATTTACGATAGTCCAATCAACTCGTACCGCAGTTTTTACCATCCGACGAGTCTTAATTAGTAGATTACTTCCGAAATAGGAATTTATTCTATTTTTTAAGTTCTTAGCTTTGCCAACATAAATTACCTTGTCATCTTTATCAAAAAATCGATAGACCCCAGGATCCGTAGGTAAGTTCGTTGGACGATAAGATAGTGGATCGGCCATATTTATTTTTTCAATACTTCAAGCAAAAATTTCCCAGTATAACTTTTAGCATTCTTAGCCACTTCTTCTGGTCTTCCTTCAGCAACTACTAAACCTCCACCAGATCCACCTTCAGGCCCTAGGTCTATGACCCAGTCAGCTGACTTAATTACATCCAAATTATGTTCAATCACCACAACTGTATTTCCGGTGTCAACCAATCGATTTAGAACCAGCAAAAGTTTTCTTACATCTTCAAAATGTAACCCAGTTGTTGGTTCATCTAAAACATAAATAGTTCTCCCAGTAGACCTGCGTTGTAACTCGGTTGCAAGTTTTACCCGCTGGGCTTCACCACCAGATAAGGTCGGTGCCGATTGACCCAACCGAACATAGCCAAGCCCAACATCGCAGAGAGTCTTAAGGAATCTAGAAATTGCAGGAACAGATTCAAAAAAAACATTTGCTTCTTCAATCGGCATATCTAAAACTTGGGCAATAGTTTTACCCTTATAGTGAACCTCTAAGGTCTCTCGGTTATATCTAGCACCATGGCAGACTTCACACGGAACATAAACATCCGGTAGAAAATTCATCTCAATTGTAATTGTGCCGTCGCCAGCACAGTTTTCACACCGCCCACCTTTAACGTTAAAGGAAAATCTGCCCTGTTGATAGCCACGCACCTTAGCCTCACTAGTCTCGGCAAAAAGGGCACGGACTTTATCAAAGACCCCGGTGTATGTAGCCGGATTAGATCTCGGAGTTCTCCCAATTGGTGATTGATCAACATGCACAACTTTATCTAACTGGTCGAGCCCAGTTATTGTTCTATGTCGACCAGGAACAATTCTGGCACCATTCAATTTATTTGCTAGAACCGAATATAAAATATCATTCACAAGAGTTGATTTACCAGAACCGCTGACCCCAGTTACTGCAACAAAGGCAGATAATGGAAAAGTTACATCGATATTCTGAAGGTTATTTTCTTTGGCCGATTTAACTACTAAAGACCTCTTTAAATCGACACTCCTGCGTTTCTTAGGAACTTCAATTTTTGACCTTCCAGATAGATATGCACCAGTGATTGAATTTTTATTCTCAATCAGATCGGTAAAGCTTCCAGACGAGACTACCTTTCCTCCATGTTCACCAGCACCTGGCCCAATGTCTACAATCCAGTCTGCTGTTCTAATTGTGTCCTCATCATGTTCTACAACTATTAAAGTGTTTCCTAGATCTCGTAATCTAGTAAGGGTCTCAATTAATTTGCGATTATCCCTTTGGTGTAATCCAATACTTGGTTCATCTAATACATATAAGACTCCGGTTAAACCCGAACCTATTTGAGTTGCTAACCTGATTCGTTGTGCTTCGCCTCCCGATAGCGTGGCAGCTGGCCGGGCTAACGATAGGTAATCAAGTCCTACATCTAAGAGAAAACCTAATCTTGCATGTACCTCTTTGAGGACTCTTTCTGCAATTTTCTTTTCTCGAGAAGAAAGGGATATTTCTTTTAAAAAGACTGAACAATCATAAATTGAAAATTCACATATTTCTGCAATATTTTTTTTACCCAGCGTTACGGCAAGAACCTCTGGTTTCAATCGACTTCCTTTACACACATGGCACGGAGTTTCTCGCATATAAGCCTCATATTTGTCACGGCTATAGTCACTATCTGTCTCAGAGTGCCTGCGATGTATAAAAGGTACGACCCCTTCAAATCCTGTCGAGTAATTGCGCACCCTTCCATATCTATTTTTATATTTAACATGAACTTCGTAATCCCAGCCGTGCAAAATTGCCTCTTTGGATTTCTCTGAAAGCTTCTTCCATGGTGTATCCAGTGAAAACTTTATATCTGCAGCCAAACCCTCAAGTAGTCTTAGGAAATACTCAGATGATTGACCGCCCGACCAAGGGGCTATCGCTCCCTCGTAAATTGAAATTGAATCGTCTGGAATTATTAGGTCTTCATCCACCTCTAACTTAGTGCCAATTCCAGTACATTCTGGACAGGCACCAAATGGCGAGTTAAAAGAGAAAGATCTCGGCTCCAACTCTTCAAACGACAATTCACAATCATGGCAAGCCATATGCTCGCTAAATACTTTTTCTTTGTCAGTCGAGCCAATTTTTTGATCTACGAAATCTAAGACTACTAAGCCATTTGCAAGCCGTAATGCTGTTTCTATTGAATCAGTCAATCGTGACTTACTCTCAGCCTTAACACTCAATCTATCTACTACAACCTCTATGGTGTGCTTTTCTTGTTTTTTCAATTTAGGTATCTCAGATATTTGATACACAACACCATCTACGCGAGCTCGAGAATAGCCTTGAGTTATAAAGTCTTTGAAGAGGTCTAAGAATTCACCTTTACGTGCCCTGATAACGGGTGCTAAAACTTGAAATTTTATACCTTCAGGCATTTGCAAAATTTGGTCAACAATATTTTGTGGTGTTTGTTTAGCTATTTCCTTTTTGCAATTTGGACAGTGTGGTTTTCCAGCTCGGGCAAAAAGTAACCTCAAATAATCATAAACTTCAGTTATAGTGCCAACAGTTGAGCGAGGATTTCTATTAGTTGATTTTTGATCAATTGAAACTGCAGGTGAGAGACCCTCAATAAAATCCACATCTGGCTTATCCATTTGCCCTAAAAATTGGCGGGCGTAAGCCGAAAGTGATTCAACATATCTTCGTTGCCCTTCAGCAAATATAGTGTCAAACGCTAATGATGATTTACCAGAGCCCGATAAACCTGTAAATACAATTAGCGAGTTACGAGGCATATCTAGAGAAACATTTTTTAAATTGTGCTCTCTGGCTCCCCGGACTATCAATCGGTCATTCATTAGTTTCCTGCCTCCTGCATTCCTTTAAGTTCACGCTTTAACTCACGTATTTCATCTCGAAGTCGTGCAGCCAACTCAAAACTAAGTTCTGATGCGGCAGAACGCATCTGATCAGTTAAAGATGCAATTAGGGCAACTAACTCTCGTTGAGGTAATGAGGAGACATTTTTGCTATGAATTCCGCTACTCACCCCAAAATTCTTAGCACTTGCGGATAAATTCTCTGTGTCATCAATCTCTTTAGCGATTAAATCTGTAATGTCTGCAATTTTCTTACGCAAGGGTGTTGGGTCAATACCTTTTTCAGTGTTGTAAGCCACTTGTTTTGCTCTGCGCCT
>Ga0255183_1000865_pt1 | contig 10712 bp, 8 predicted proteins | sample Atl_UVDOM_RepB_8_FD_183638 | JGI IMG/M metagenome (GOLD analysis project Ga0255183, IMG submission 183638) | Freshwater microbial communities from Altamaha River, Georgia, United States - Atl_UVDOM_RepB_8d | ecosystem: Environmental > Aquatic > Freshwater > River | place: USA: Georgia | collected...
AAACAATCGCGGTTTCCAACGACGGCATATTTGGGCTGGGCATTACCCACGGAACCGTTGTCTGGTCCTGCCAAATGTTTCTGGTATATCCCTCACATGGAATGACTTCCAGATTGCCCTGTAATTCAAGCTCTTCCTTGTAAAGAATTGCAAGCTCTGCAATGGTCATTCCGTGTCTGGTGGGAATGGGGTACACACCAACGAAGCTTTCCCATCCTTCCAGCAGCATGGGACCTTCGATGGTGTTGCATCCCAGAGGGTTGGGCCGATCCAGTACAACCACCGGTAAGTTTTGCGCGAAAGCCACCTTCATGCAATACAGCATGCTGGCCTGAAAGGTATAATACCTGCTGCCAACATCCACCAGATCGATGACTAAGATATCGATCTTGGCCAAGTCCGAAGTTGATGGAAACAGGGATGAAACATCGTTTCCATAAAGACTGATAAACTCCGGCAGGGCTGGCTGTGTCTGAATCGCCACAGGTTCCAAATCCTGGGCATGGGCATGAAAGCCGTGTTCCGGGGTGAATACCACTTTTAGATCATCACCCAATGCCTGGAGGAACAGGCCAAGAGTCGGGCGTAATTGCGAATCGCAAGCTGGCGCATGGGTCAACAAACCCACCCGTTTGCCTTTCAGAAAGCTGAATTGCTCGCTGGCCAACTGGTCAATGCCGGTTCGTACCTGTTTTTTTTGCATGGCCTTATCTTCGGAAGATTGGCGCCCTTGGGCAAGCACTCATCTTTATTGTGGTGCGGTAACCTGAACGGGTGACATCAGGTAGCCAAACAGATTGAGAATGTCCTTCTTGCCCAGAGATTCCAAAAGATTCTCCGGCATGGGTGAGACATTCAATGGCTTGATGGATTCAATCTCATCCTGTGGAACGGTTTTCCGCTCGGTTGGCCCTGCAACTTCCACCACTCCATTGCTTCGCTTGAAGACAAGCCCGGTAAGAAGCCTGCCATCTTTCAATGCCACCGCGGACATGCGGTAATCTGCGGCTACCGTGGCATTGGGTTCCAAGATGTTTTCAAGGAGATATTCCAGGTTCATTCTCTGCGAACCAGTAAGGTCCGGCCCAAGGTTGCCACCCACGCCAAACAAACCATGGCAGTTGGCACAAACTTTGTTGAACAAGGCCCTGCCTTGGGAAAGATCTGCTGTCTTCAATGCATTTGCAGAAACCTCAGACCTTAGCTGGGCGATGCGTTCCTTTTTCTTCTCACTGGGAACACGCACTTCACCCCAGACTTCGCCTAACTTTTTGGTAAGGGCATCATCCCCAAAAGCTGCTATTTGCCTTGCGTGGTACGCACCCAACGAGTCTCGGCTTACTTTGCCTTCACCCATGGCCTTGAGAAGCGCGCTTGCGTAAGCGGGCCGACTGCTAAGAGTGTCGATCGCCGCTTTTTTACTTTCAGGATCTAACCTACCGAAGTTACCAAGAAGAAGGTTCGGAGTTTCCGGCAAGTTTACGGTGCCCAAACCTCGAATAGCCTCGGCACATACCGAACGGTCGTTCACCAACTTGGGAAGATCCTTCTCCAAACCGGGGGCTTTGCTTTCAATCAGCGAACGCAGGGCCTGGTTTCTTGCCGGGGTGCTTTCCTTGCCGTTCATCGCTATGATGCGGACCTCATCCATGGCCCTGCCATCCCCAAAAACCAACGAGATTTCCCGTGCCAGAGTCTTGCTTTCATCATCTTTACCGGATGAAAGCCGGGTTTCAAAACCCTTCCAGGAAGCCGGGGCCTTTGCTTTGCGAATGCCTCTCAACCCCTCTTGGATTCCCTTGGCCACTTCCTTTTGTGTGGAAGGGCCGGCAAGTGCCGCCTGCGAAAGAAGATCATCGAGGTATTGCGGGCTTTTGGCGAGTTCCTCGGTCAGTAGCCTCGCACAGAAGAGCTTTAGCTTTGGAATTTCAGTTTCCATCGCCAGCTTCACTCCATTGGATGGATTGGTGCTTATGGAACTTTCCATGCCATACCAGATCATCAAGGGTAAATTGTGATCGCTCGCATCTGCGCCATGCTTGGAAAGCGCAAGACCCAAGGCGGGCCGCTGTTCCAAGGGTAATTTTTGGAGCGCACTGGCTAGTTCTAATCGCACCTTGGCTGAAGAATCTCTTTGGGCCATTCTTATCAACGCTTGTTGGGTGGTTTCTGATACTTTGGGAAGTTCCATTAGTAATCGAATTCCCCAGCACCGCAACTCAGCTTCTGGCAACTCCAGAAGTGCAAGCAACTCGGATTCACGCAAAGTCTTGATGCTATGAAGCATCCACAGCGCTCTAAGTTTATCAGTGACTGAGGGGGCTTCCCTCAACACTTTGCCAAGGTAAGTAACTTCTTGGGTAAGATCCTTTCCCGCAAGCGATCGTTCCTGGAGGAGTCTTCTTGCCTGACGGAAATGCCATTCGTTACTGGCATGGATAAACTCGACAAGTTGCCTGTCAGAGAGCTTGCCAAGATTCGATTCGGCAGGTGACTTGGGTGTGCCGTAAGTTACCTTGTAAATTCTGCCAGAATTGCGATGTACACCATCATTTTCATGGCATTCACCGACATCGCTCCAATCAAGAATGTAAACGCCGCCATCGGGGCCGTAGGCAAGCTCGATGCCGCGAAACCATTCGTCACCAACCTTTAGGAAGTCGGGTTCATGTTTGGCGATGAAACCCGAACCATGGTTTTCCATCCGATCGCAATTCAGGCGGCGCCCATGCAGGTTGCAGGTGAACGCTTTGCCACGATATTTTTCCGGCCAATTGTCGCCCTGATAGATCATGAAACCACAATGCGCATGGCCACCACCCGCAAGATCCGTGGTAGGTGTGACACCTTTCTGGCGGATGTCGCTCCAATTCTCGGCCCGATCCCAGTGGTAATGATCGGCATGCTGGTCAATCAATTCGTAAAGCCTGTTGTTAAAATGCTCACCAAACATACGCTTGAAATAGGCCCCGGGAATGGCATGCCAAAAATGCCCAATGACAGTGTTGATGAAAAACAAGTTGCCTTGGGCATTCCAATCGTGCCCCCAGGAATTTGTGGTGCCCCTGGAGACTACCTCGAAAATTCTTTTGGAAGGGTGAAATCGCCAGATGCCACAATTGATGGGAGTGCGTTTGCTGGCCGGAGTGTCAGGTGTACCCACAAAAGAGGTGGTGGTAATGCCATGCCTGCCGTAAAGCCAGCCATCTGGCCCCCACGCCAGCCCATTTACAATGTTGTGGCGGATGCTGTTATTGTCGAAGCCTTCCAAGATCACTTCCGGTTCGCCATCCGGTTTGTCATCGCCGTTTTTATCAGGAATAAAAAGCAGGTTGGGGGCGCACAGCACCCACACGCCGCCAAAACCGGGAACCGCGCTGGTTAGGTGGTGGCCTTGATCCCAAAAAACAGTCCGTTTGTCATGCACACCATCGTTGTTGGTATCTTCAAGGATGATGATTCGATCTTTAAGGGTTAGATCGAAGTTGGTTTTGCTTTCCGCATAGGTAAGGCATTCGCAGACCCAAAGCCTGCCACGCTCGTCAAAATTCATGCTGATGGGCTGAATCACCTGAGGTTCGTGCGCAAAGAGAGTAGCTTTAAAACCATCTGGAAGCTTCATAGATTTCAATGCTTCCTGTGGAGTGCTAAGTTTGTCCTTGGGATTTTGAGTGTCGGGGATTTGCACCTGCCCCCAGGATTGGGCAGTCATGCAAAGAAACAGCAAACTAAATAAAAATCGCGGTGCCTTCATGTTGAATAACCCCTGTCATGAACCATTCTTTGGGTTCATGATAAGGGATAAACCCATCGAAGTTGAATGAATAATCCTTATGCCATGGGAAGGAAGATTTTTATGTTTTTCAATCTAAGAATGGTTACGGTATCCCTTGTAGCTATGTTGGATAGTTGCAATAGTAAAATGAGTATAAGACCCTTTGATTGTTTGAGTTTTAGTTATGCCAGAAATCAGCAGGTTTTTTGGAATAGTTGTTTATATGCTGTACGGGGATCATTCTCCTCCACATTTTCACGCAAGATACGGTGATTTTGACATACTTGTGGAAATAGATACCGGCATTATTGAAGGCAGGTTTCCAAGAAAAGCCTTAAAGGCTGTAATTGATTGGCATGAGTTACATAAGGAGGAACTTATGCTAAACTGGATAAGAGCCGAGGAAAGAAAAGAATTGTTGCCAATTCCACCTTTGGAGTGATTTTAAAATGATGTATGTAACCAATGCCAAGTACATCAATCAATTTAAAGTTCGAATTTCTTTCAGCAATGGAGATGAAGGTGTGGTTGACTTGAAAGAAGAGCTTTGGGGCGAAGTTTTCAAAACGCTTCAGTCACCAGAATCTTTCAGGCAGTTTGAACTATCTCAAACCTTTCGCACTATCCAATGGCCCAACGGGGCTGATTTTGCTCCCGAGTTTCTCCATGCCAAAATGGTTGAACAAGCTACCAAAACCTCTGTTTAAATTTATATAAGACTTTAAGTAACTTGGACCTTTGGTGTTTATGCCCTTGTAGTGCATGAGGCACCACTGGAGCTACGGTGGTTCCAGGGCATTTTCGCAAGCATCATGGCCATGCCACAGGTGTCGGTGATTCCCGCGAACATTAATCCACAGCCCACAAAACCGGAAAGCAGAAACCACCGGGGGTCTACAAATCCACCTAGGGTACTGCCCAAGGCCACCAGAAAACCGGCGGCAATGCGCACTTGTCTCTCTAGGGAGATGGTTTTCCTGCCCCGGGTTATCGGTAGGCCCGCCTGAGCACAGGCAAGGGTTCCGCCCTGAATGTTGAAGATCTGGTTTTTGCCAGCCGCAAGCAGTTTCTCGCATGCCTTCTTTCCACGGGAACCACTACGGCACACCACGTAGACCGGTTCGGCACTTTTCAACTTTTCCCCAAGCGCCTTGGCAGGGTCGAAACTATCCAACGGTACCAGCCTTGCGAACGACACATGCATTTCCTCGAACTCGGCAGGTGTGCGCACATCAATCAGGTCTATGCTGCCTGCTTTTTGTCTTTCCAGAAGTTCCTGAGGGGTGATTTCGATGACTTCCATGGTGATTCTCCTTGCTTGGATGAGAACTTAGGATTTGCTGTTTGCAGCACTGTAAGTTTTGTAAGCGCCCGAAAGGTTGCCACAACGGAATCCATGTTGCGAAAGGATCCGGCAGGCATTGTAAGACCGCTGGCCAGACTGGCAGTAAACGATCCAATCCGCGTTTTTGTCCAGCTCGCTGATTCGCTTACGAAGCTGACCAAGCGGAATATGCATCGCGTTTGGAATCGCACCAGCCTCGATTTCCTTGGGTTCGCGGACATCCAGCAACCTGGCGCCGGATGCAACTTTGGAAGGTACCTCGCTCCAATGAATGATCTCAACCAGTTTGCGCTGGTGATTTTGCCCGACCATGCCCGCAATATTCACCGCATCCTTGGCACTGCCAAACGGGGGCGCATAACACAGTTCATAATCCACCAGATCATCCAGGGTGGCACCATGGTGCATGCCGGTGGCAATCACATCAATACGCTTGTCGGCGCCATCCATCCCAACAGCCTGGGCACCCAGGATTTTTCCATCCTTCGGGCTGAAAAGAATCTTCATGTGAATGGGATGCGCACCGGGGTAATAACCAGCGTGTGAATTGGGATGCAGGTATGCGGACTTAAAGGGAATCTTGGATCGAGTCAGCGACTTGGCGCTTGCTCCGGTACATGCGGCAGTCCATTCAAACACACGAATAATGGCGGTTCCCAAGGTCCCGCGGTAAGTCGTTGGAATGCCGGCAATATTGTTGGCAACAATTCGTCCCTGTCGGTTGGCCGGCCCAGCCAGGGGAATCTGCGTTGGGTTTCCACTCACCACATCCTTCACCTCGATGGCATCGCCAATCGCATAGATGGAAGGATCACTCGTTTGAAGATGGTCGTTTACGCGAATGGCCCCGCGGTTGTTGGTATCCAACCCGGCATCACTGGCCAGTTTCGATTCCGGCTGAACTCCAATTCCAAGAATCACGATATCCGTATTTACAGAACTGCCATCGGAAAGTCTGACCGTGGCGGCGCCAGCACCCTCCGTTGGATCGTCTAGTTTTTGAACTTCGGTGGAAAGGCGCAAGTCGATTCCATGCTTGCGAATGGATTGGTGAAGGGCTTCCACCATTTCCGGATCCAGGGGATCAAGAACCTGTGCCGATCTTTGAACCAAGGTAACTTTCAGACCCCGTCTGCAAAGCTGTTCTGCCATTTCCAGACCGATGAATCCACCACCAACCACAACGGCGTTTTTCGCATCTTTTTCAAGAATCCAGCCATGAATGCGGTCGGTATCCACCAGGTTTCGCAGGGTGAATACCCCGGGTCTTTTAACTCCGGGGAAAGCTGGAATGATCGGCGCCGCGCCGGGCGCCAATACCAGGGAATCATAGGATTCCTCATATTCCCGCTGATTGGCAAGGTCACGAACCAGGATGATTTTTCGATCTCGATGGATTGCAACCACTTCGGACCGGACCCGGACATCCAAGTTCAGGTTGGCTGCAAGTTTTTGAGGCGTTTGCACAAGAAGCTTGGATCGATCCTGGATTTCGCCACCGAGGTAATAGGGCAGGCCACAGTTGGCAAAAGAGACATCCGGGCCACGTTCAAAAAGCAGGATGGAAGCGGATTCATCCAGTCTGCGCAATCTTGCGGCCGTGCTGGCACCCCCTGCCACACCACCCACGATTAGTACCCGCCTTGGCATGCCATTCTCCATGAAATTGTGATTTTCGCTGACTTTCTTATCGACAAAGTCCGATTAATGCATTAATATAATATTGCTTACTAGTAATATTGTCAATACGAGGCAGCATGGCCAAGGGTTTGTTGGATTTGGGACAGCTTCAGGCGGTGGCAAAGCTTTTTGAGGTGCTTGCCGAACCCACCCGGTTGGATATTCTTCAAAACCTTCGGCAAAAACCGCTTTCGGTTAATGAAATCGTCCTGGCAACATCCTGCAAGCAGGCGAATGTTTCCAAGCAGTTGGGCATTTTGCATGATGCGGGGTTACTGGATCGTAAAAGGGATGGCAATCAGGTCTTTTATTCCATCGCGGATCCCATGATCTTTGACTTGTGTGCCCTGGTCTGTGGCAAACTAAAAAAAGACGCTCAACAGCAGTTAGAAATATTCGCGCAAATCAAATGATTTTAAATAGAATCATTTCTTCATCGTTTTGAATTCCATTGCGTGTTTCAGCAAATTATTTTGCTGAAACACTTGCGCCAACAGGATTCGAAAACGCCAGGAATGTCTGGATTTGCGCAAGGCTTAAACCATTAAAGGTGGAAATTGTTGCGCCCTGCGATGCAAGTGCTGCAACTATATCAGCGCTGCCATCATTGTTAAGGTCGGCCGCGGATACATTAACTCCACCGGTGTTGGAAAGTCCAAAGGCAAAGAATGAGGATAACATGGTGCCGTTTTGCCCATTAAATACCCTTACATTCGGCCCACCGCCTTTGCCTGGGCCTGTGATGATTTCCAAGGCGCCATCATTATTAACATCACCCGAGGTTACATATACCCCACCTGTAAATTGGGTACTGTATGCCATGAATGAGCTTAGCACCGAAAGATCCGCACCGCTGAAAGTTTTTACATGAGGTCCACCTGTTGGACCTGCCCCAACAATTATGTCCGCCTTTAAATCATTGTTTAAATCCCCTGTGGCCACATTTACGCCACCAAGGAAATTAGGATCAAAGGCAAAAAACGAATCCATTAATTGGAGGTTGGAACCATTGAACACCTCAACATGTGGTCCGCCACCAAATCCTGGGCCAGTAACAATGTCAACCTGGCCATCACCATCAACATCCCCTGTTGCAACACTAACGCCACCAGTAAAGGAAGGAGAGTATGCGAAGAAAGATTGCATTACCGCAAGTGATTGGCCGTTATAAATGATTACATGAGGTCCACCACCAGATCCGGCTGCCACCACAAGGTCTTCGACACCATCACGGTTGATATCTCCCTGTGCTACATTTACCCCCCCCTTGTAGGAAGTCCCGAATGGGGCAAAAGTCAATCTTGGGGTACCATCCGCGTTAAAAATCGTAACCAAGCCGCCCTCGCCGGACCCGGCAATAATTGAAGGCCTCGCCAAAGGCGGGGAGGGGTTGGTAGTAACTGTGATGGAATATGGGCGATATCCGATTGTTCCAGCGGAATCCAGTACGCTTACTGTAAAAGTACTGACGCCTGTGCTTGTTGGGGAACCAGCGATAAGTCCACCAGAGCTTAAGGTTAATCCGCTAGGTAATTGCCCGGTAGAAACGGAATAGACTAATGTGCCTGTGGCACCGGATGTGGTTAATTGCTGATTGTATGGTATTCCAGCAACCGCATTGGGGATGGTCGCCGGACTTATGGTCAGCACACCGGGGGATGCGCTATTTACGCGTAATCCAACCAAAGTGGATCCACTCATGCCATTGGGTTGGTTAATATCCACCAATAACTGATAATAACCAGCCTGAGTGGGGTTTCCCGAAAGAAGTCCTGATTGTGAAAGTGTCAAACCGGCTGGCAATCGAACGCTGTTGGGGTTCAAGGAATAAATATAAGACCTATCGGGGTTTCCACCTGTGTGGGCCAACTGAAGAGAGTAGTTTTGCCCGGTAGTGGCATCTGTCAACGAGGTAGGAGTAACCTTGGGAGTTTGGAAAGTGTCGTTAATGGAAATACCGGTAATGCCGACTGTTAATTTATCTTCTTGATTATTAGCTACGATTACCAAATCTAATAGGCTATCGTCATTTATATCGGAAATGCCAATACCCATGATGGCTCTGGGATCGTCGGATTGATAATATGCGTCTACATTTGAATATCCAAGAAAGTTACTGTCTGCCCCAAAACTACCATTTCCCATGCCTTCGTACACCACTACGGTTCGTTCCCGAGAAACACCGGGGGCCACAATCAAGTCCAGCTTGCCATCCTGGTTTAAATCGGCAAGGTTCAAGGCGCCACTATATCCTGAACCATGGCCAGGTTGCGAATTAGTTGTAAATGAAAGGGTATTACCCTGACTGGTATTCAGATAGATGGTTAATGGTCCCGCAATAGAATTAATGTTTGCATAATAATAATTGGAGCTTGATACCAAATCAGGTAAACCATCACTATTCAAATCTCCCAATACCAGATTGGCACCAGGACTGTTATTCACGCTGTTGAAACTAATACCCTGATTCGCAACAAAAACCCCATTGCCCGGGTTTAAGAAAACGCGAATACCGGTCCCATCAGGTATTGCCACATCAACGGAACCATCGCCATTGAAATCACCAAGCTGCGGATTTACATCTACTGAACAGGGCCCATTGTTGCTTCCAAGTCTCGTAGTTGAAAAAATATTTTGTGAAATTGTTGTAAGAGGAAGTTCGACTACCAAAGTAGAATCGAAAGCCCCGATCCATTTTCCATTCGTTTCAGCTTTCCCAAAATACACACCAAAGCTAGTAAGAAGATGGACATCAGACCTTGAAGATGGGGTAGTAAAAAAAGGAACCACCATGTCTGGGATGTTGTCACCGTTGAGGTCTCGTAACTGAAGGTGGCCATAAGAACTAGCATTGCCTGCTGGTACGGTGACATTTGGCAATGAAATTCTTGTATTTCCAAACTTACTTTGAACCGGATCCCAAAGGTATTTAGAAACCGATCCGTTAGCAACTTCAATATTTAGAATATCCTGATATCCATCCTCGTTGAGGTCCACAACCGCCACAGTTGCGAGTGGAGAAGAATTCACGGTACCAGAGAAAACCTTACTCGGGGTGACTACTTGAGGCCCATTAAACTGCGTGTTGACATAAGCGTTGCCAAAGTGCGCAAAGTTTGCAACAAATGTTGTAGAGGCAGCGGGGATGTAATCAATTACCTCAATGGCGTTGCCCAGGTTGATAAAATCGCCTCTGCCATCTTGATTAAAGTCAATTAAATTTCCCTGATAATCCTTAGTGATCACTACCAAGGATTGGGTGAAAGTGGCAACATCTGGTGATGAGCCAGAAGGGGTATCTCCCCAAATTGTGGGATAGCTGGTAGCTGCGGGACTTTCAAAAAGCACTTGTGCCGGAACCAGGCGGTCCTCGAGGGCAAAAAGATTAGGGATGTTTCGAATGGGCCGGGAGGTTTTATGGCTGGCAGAAAAAAATTGACTTAGGGGTTCTAGCAACCTTGAGGCACGGATCAATGGAAAGTCGTTAAAAATCAAGCGACCAAATAGAACTTTAAGGTGGCGTTTCCAAGAATAAGGTTTGGTCATTGCAGGTATTTCTAAAAAAGGTTCTAAATGAAAACGATCTGCAAGAGTAAATATAACCTCCGGTGCGCATTTGTCAAGATAGGAAATATGGTTAGTATGGAAATACAGGGGTGTTTAAGAAAAATTGAAAGCTTTCTGCTTTTTGAAATTAGTTTTGTCACTTTGAAGAAGTAATATTTAATTCCGATTCGGAAAACCTGTTTAATCACTGCTTTTAAATAAGGTGGTACTTTTATTCCCTAACCGCCCCTAGGATCTTTGACTTGTGTGCCCTGGTCTGTGGCAAACTAAAAAAAGACGCTCAACAGCAGTTGGCTGCTTTTGGCAAAATCAAATAGTCGCTCTATTTGCCGGCGGGTTACTTCT